>Ga0181520_10003995_pt1 | contig 25211 bp, 15 predicted proteins | sample PEATcosm2014_Bin_29_FD_132451 | JGI IMG/M metagenome (GOLD analysis project Ga0181520, IMG submission 132451) | Peatland microbial communities from MTU Mesocosm Facility, Houghton, MI, USA - PEATcosm2014_Bin02_30_metaG | ecosystem: Environmental > Terrestrial > Soil > Wetlands > Peat | place...
GATTAGAATGCAGTACAGTGGTCGTGCCGGTCGAGCCTTTTGCAGCGAACGGCAACGTGGGTCTTAACTGTTTGTCTCAGCCGAGGGGGCAACCCCATGAACCACTGGAGAAGAACCTGTTTGCCGGAGACTTCGTACTGCCAGACTGCCAGCGGGACCTTCTCAATGAAGCCGTGGCCCACCAACAGGCGTTGCTTCCCGGCGTCATAGTTGATGGAGTCGGGCATTTGATCCGGCTCACTGGAGACCGCACCTTCTTTGGGAATGGTTGGCATACTCGCTGCGGGAAGGCGCGGCGGGCCAGAGGGGCGTCCATGCTTTGGGTCGATCATGCGTTCGCCGAAGGTATGAAGCCAGAGCACGCGACGGCCCAGCTCTGCCGCCTCTGTGAATAGCTTTGAATCGGCGGTTAATGGAATCCGCAGACCGGGCGTAGATAGATCATCCTGAAACTTGGCGGTGTACGCGGGATGCGCGGCCACGGCGGCGATATAGGCCATGAGGTTTTCCGCTGTCGCGCTTACCGCGTACTTTTCGCAGAGGTGCGGAAGCAGGGACGGTGGTAGATTTGGCTGCTGTGCCTTGTCGTCGCGCCAGAGAGGAAACGCACGACCACCAAAAGAGCCTTTGTAGTGATGGAGGTCAGGAACGAGGCCAGTAAAAGTGAGTGCGGGGCCGCTAGTCGGCTTCTCTTCGCTAAACGCGGTGAGATAAATCTGATCGTTTGACCTGCAATTCCAGAGTTCAGGGTTTGGTCTGTTGATTAAACGCTTGTCTGGAATGATCCATTGCCGGTCGAATGAGCGAAATCCATAGCCTATCGGCGGAACGATTTGCTTGGAGTCATCAGCAACGGATTTTATCTTGACCGGAAATCCATGAAGTGCGTCTTGCAGAATCTTGTTGCTGTGACGATCTCCCAGCACTCCATGATTCAAATGTGGCTGAAACAGATCGTCCATCTTATCGACGGAAACTGATTTGAGCTTGGTCCAGCGCTTTTCCAGCGAATCGCAGTCCGGCGCAATGATCCAAGTTCTTCCAGGCATCACACCTGAGCCGTTGTATACGAAAAGGTCTTCGAGTGCTGGAAACGTGGACCATGCTCCGTGCGATACGGGCAGAAATGGCGCACGCCAATCGGTCGGGCAATCGGTCCATTCCGCGTCGTGCAAATGAATGCCCTTCAATGCTTCAAACTTGATCTCTCGTTTGCCAGTGGGTAAAGCACGGAAACGAACCGTTGCGGGCGTTTCCAGATTCATCTTCTTCGAGCGGGAGACCATCACGATGCAGACCGGTTGCTGCACACCTTGAAAGATGCGCGTTGGCACGTCCGGCTGGTGGCCTTCCGGCGAGCAGTCGATGACCCAGATGTCGTCACAGGTGCGGCGAAGATAGTCGCGCATCTTTTGGAAACCGGGACCACCGAGGAAACCAGCAACGGTAATGAACGAGACAATGCCTTTGTTGTGCTCGGGGCTGTGGTCGAAGACCTTCCATGTGGCCCAGCGCCAGAAGTAGATGTAGAGATTGCGCAGGTGCTTGCTGTGCGCTCCCGCGCCCCATTCGGCGGGCGGCATCCAGGCTTCCAGCGGTGCGGGGTCCTTGGCGTTGGGATTGCCCTGCTCGACCCAGCCACCGCGTCCTTTGGCTTTTTCCTTGTAGGGCGGATTGCCGATGACGACGGTGATGGATTCGTCGCGTTTGATCTTGTTCGCATCCTTGCGAGATTTGCCAATTGCGGCCAGAATGCCGGGAATCCACTCGGCATCATCGTACGGGTTGCCCAGCGTGTCGGTAACAAACATACGCAAGGGTTCATTCGATGTGGAGCCAGTGAGATCAAGAACCTCTGCGAGAATGCGGAGCTGGGCGACAGCAAAGGGGCCTAATTGAATCTCGAATGCGATGAGGCGCTTGAGCGCGTCATGAATGACGCCGGGGACTGCGCCCTCACCCTGATCGTCCCGGACTCTTTGGGCGATGCGGCGGAGAACGCCCAGCATGAAGGTGCCGGTTCCGGTGGCAGGGTCAGCCAGGGTGACAGAAGGAGCGGCGAGACCGGCATGGAGACCGAACCTCTCGCTGGAAAGCGCTTCATCTACCAGAGCAACCATTGCACTGACCACCTCTGGAGGCGTGTAGTAAGAGCCGGTCAGCTTGCGCAGGTCATTGTCATAGATGGCCAGGAACTCTTCGTAAAAATAGAGCCACGCATCGGGCTGGCCCTTACTGATTTTGTTCCAATCCACGGCATCGAGAACGCGAGTCAGCGTATCGAGCGAGGTTTTCAGCGTTTGTTGATTCTCGCTGTTTTCGGTGAGCAGGCGCAGAGCAGCGCCGATCAGGGAGCTGGATTTGGTGAGTTCCGACGCAGCCAGTTGCAGTCCATTGCCGAGGGGGATTCCCTTGGCGCGCGCCATCAACATACCGAAGGTGACAGCTTGCGCATAGCCATCGGCGAAGCGCTCATCGGTTGCGTCAGGAAAGAGCAATGTGCGCCAGTCGGTGGCCAGAGAGGTGAGAGCTTCACTTTTGAGGCCAAGCTGTTCGGTCACTTCATCGCGGAGAAGCCTGCAAAGACGGGCAGTGGTATGGGCCAAGTCACGCGCACTGCGCGGCGCAACCGGTTGCCAGCGCAGGAAGTTTTCAAAGAGCGTTTGCAGGCCAGACGGCGGAGCGAGTTTGGCTCCAGAGGATTCAATGTCACCGTCCAGATGAAGCACAGTGCCGACGAGTTTTCCATCTTGCCACAGACTGAATCCATTGCCGTCTGTGTAAAGGAGGTTGGGGAGCGAGCACAATCTTTCCCACTGACCTTTGTCGTGAGGGTCCTTGAACTTTCTGGGGTCACAGCCCTTGCCGGGAGCCTTGAGTTCGACAAATCCGACGAGGGATTTCTGAACGGTGACGGCATAGTCCGGCCTGGTTTTAAGGTCACTGACTGACGACTCACCGACGGCCACAACGCTGCCAGAAGGAAAACCGGAGAGCGCGGCAACGTCGAGGAGCAATTGCTCGAACGGGGCACGAATCTGGTCCTCTGGTTGACCAGTTGCCGCCGGATTGGCCAGCTTTGCTTTGGCAGCCTTGCCAAATTCGGAAATCGCCGTCTCTATCGTCTGCTTCATCGGCTCTATGGCCTGGAGCCGCAATGTGTTGATGATCTTCATTTTATCCCTAGCACACGACTCCGTGCCCAATATGATAGGTTTTAATGTTCTGTGCCAATGGAGGTGTTGGTATGGCGCAGTTTCTGGAGTTGTCACTGATCGCGTTGTGCGGAATCAGCGCGTCTTTCCAGACCCCCTACGGACGTTACTCACCCTGCTCATCCCGCTCTCCCATCCATTCCGTGAGCTTTTGTTGCAGCTCCTCTTTGCTGGGCAGGTAGAGCTGGTATTCGCGGGCGTGAATGTTGGCATCTTTGGGCAGGGTGATTTCGACCAGGGCGGAATTCTTTTTCTTGCAGAGCACGATACCGATGGTGTGGTTCTCCGCTTCGGTCCTGACATGGCGGTCGAAGTAGTTGACGTACATCTGCATCTGGCCGAGGTCTTGATGCGTGAGCTTGCCAATTTTGAGGTCGATGAGCACGTAGGATCGCAGCAGCCGGTTATAGAAGACAAGATCGACGAAAAAGTGCTCTTCGTCGAAGGTGAACCGCTTCTGCCGGGACTCGAAGAGGAAGCCCTTCCCCAGTTCGAGCAGGAACTTTTCAATGTGGGTGACGATGGCCGATTCCAGATCAGACTCGGAGTAGCGGGCCTTTTCTTCAATGCCGAGAAATTCCAGCACGTAGGGGTCTTTGAGCAGATCTTGTGGCTTGGCGACGTGCTGTCCCTGTCTCGCCAGATCGCGGATCGCTTGCTTGTCACGGCTGAGGGCCAGCCGCTCATATAGGCCGGCATCGAATTGGCGCCGGAGTTCGCGTAGAGTCCAACCCTGCTGGGCAGCCTCAATCTCGTAGAAGTCGCGTTCTTCGGGCTTAAGTGCGATCAGGAAAACGTAGTGCGACCAGCTCAGGGAAAACGGATGTTGCAATTGGCCGCCTGCATCCTGTGATTGCCCAGACACTGTCTGGGTAATTGCAAAAGCCGGGAATTGCCCAGACGCCGTCTGGGCAATCTGTGGCGTTCGCCCTGGATAGGCAAGATAGAACCGCCGCATATATTCAAGATTGGTCTTCGAGAACCCGCTTCCGAAGTCGCTGGTCAGCCGGGTAGCCAAGTCTCGAACGATCTCCTTGCCATATTGAGCGCGGTCGGCTCCCTGCTGTTCCTGCTCGAAGATGCGGCGGCCAATCTCGTAGTTCGTATAGACCTGCAACAAGTTGACACCGCGGGCGGCGCTCTGGCGAGCCGACAACACCAAACTGCGGATGTCCTCGTACAAAGGAGTGGAATTCCGGCTTGTGCTCATAGCAACCTCCGAATGCCCTGCAAAATCTCGGCGCTCTCGATATCTAACCGGGCCACCTGCGGCGGATTCAGGCAATTGTCTTGATTGCCTACCTATTCATAATAGAAGGATTACCCTGCGATCCGCCGCCAACCCGAAGGAATCCAGTACCCACGAAGCAATATCCGTCCACGCTACATCGCTTGCTACTGTGGATAACGATTCGCTATTTGTTCGCCGATAATAGGTCAATGAGTTTTGGGTTCCCAATCTTGAAGTCTAAACAGTTTGTCGTCTCCTGCAAACGGTGCCGACGGGATGTCCCGGCAGGTGTGAGGGAGTTGGTAGCAAGCCGGGTCCGTGCAAGCGTCCTCGGCAATACCGGCGAAGAGAAGCGAGTTGCCACTGGTGCGCTTGCCGTGGGCGCGTTCATCCTCTTCAACAGTTTGCTTGCCGGCATTGCCGTCTTTGTTGGCGGCTTTGCTTTCGGCCAATAAGTCACGAATGCCGCCCCGGCTTTTTTGCGCATCCTGGCGAAGTCGGAGCGATATAGCGTGCGCTACGACGCCGCCATCCCGTTCACCGCGCCCGACAAGTTACTCGGCGTTGTCAATCGCGACCTTGCCGCCATCGAGTCATCGCGCCGGACGGCCGCGTCTCGACAGCAACCGCCAAGTCGAATTCAATGCTGGAGAACACCGCCACTTCGACCACGGATACGCCGTTATGCACCCGAAAAGCGGACTATCATAATATGCAGCAGACTGCAATTTGGTTAGGAGGCGATATCCGCGGTGCCGAAAATGCCCACGCGACATTCCCGGCAACAGCCTAGTCATTCCCTCAGTATCGCGGCAATCCCACTCATGAAAACACCGTCTAAGAAAAGCTCTACGACCCAAAGCCAGACGCTCGACGCGGACGCGTCGAAAGCTGCAACAATCTCTAGCCCAGCATCCACCGGTGGTGCCGGCACGTTCTTCGAGCAAAATGTGGACGCCTATTGGCTTGTTCAGCTTCTCGTCGGCTGGATACCCCCAATTTTGATTGACTGTGCTGTTGTCGAAGTGCATTTGCAGACCGAACACCTTGGATGGCACACGGACGACTTTTTGATAGTTGGGCAGAATGGGCGTGGAGAACACAGAAAGCTGATTGGCCAAGTCAAGAGGAGTTTCACAGTTAGTTCATCAGACGAAGAATGCAAAAAGACATTCCAAGATTTTTGGCAGGACTTTAAGATACCTGAACGATTCTCGGCTTCCTCTGACCGTTTTGTTATCGTCACACAACGAGGGACGAACATTCTGCTAGAACATTTTGCGGGGCTCTTGGATTGTGCTCGGGCAAGCAGAAGCGGCACAGAATTTGAACAACGGTTGAACACCGCAGGATTCATTAGCGCCAAAGCGGTTCACCACTGCAACGAATTGAGCACAATCATTGGTGAGCTAGAGAACAGGATTGTTTCACCGGTCGACATTTGGCCATTTCTATGCGTCTTGCACGTTCTCAGCTTAGATTTGCATACCTCAACTCGACAGACAGAAGCTATGATGAAGGGGCTTCTTGCCTACACAGCCGCCGAAGCAGACCAGATCGGAATTTCCGAAGCATCATGGAATGCGTTGCTCGCCTTCGCCGCGGATTCGATGCCGGCAGGTCGGAGTTTGAGCCGTAATGATCTGCCTAGCGCACTCCGTGAACGACATTCAGCGATTGCTTCAGCTCAACACCGTGTGCTAAAGGCATTAAGAGATCACTCGACACTGATTCTCGAAGGAATCCATTCAGAAATAGGCGGCAACACGCACTTGACGCGCGCTGGGTTGATTCAAACTGTGATCGAAACCTTCGGAGAGAGCCAGATAGTTCTGATATCGGGTCCAGCGGGCGCTGGGAAATCCGTCGTCGCAAAAAACGTGCTTGCTCAGCTCTCTAAAGAGCACTTTGTATTCAGCTTTCGGGCGGAGGAATTTGCAACGACCCATTTCGACACAACGTTACAGAATAACCAGATTCCCGCAAATGGTGTCTCGGTCGGTGCGATTCTCGCTAGCCAAGCCCGCAAGGTACTGCTTGTCGAAAGTATCGAACGCCTCCTTGAAAGCCCAACTCGCGATTCCTTCAAAGATCTTTTGAGTATGGCAGCAGCCGATAAGAGTCTATATCTTGTCTTAACTTGCCGGGACTACTCCGCCGACTTAGTGCGTTCATGCTTTCTTGAGACAGCTCACCTTACTCATTCACTCGTCACAGTTCCGCCCCTTGACGATTCAGAATTATCGGCAGTGCAAGCCGCACACCCAACCCTGAGCCGTCCTTTCACAAATCCGGCACTACGTGAAGTGCTTCGGAATCCCTATATTCTCGATAAAGCGTTAAGGATCTCCTGGTCGCCAGAACGCCCCCTTCCGGAAAGCGAGCGCGAATTTCGTGATCTATTCTGGCGAGAAGTCGTTCGTGATGACCAGCGTCAGTTTGATGGAATGCCGAGACGACGAGAGGAGGCGTTCCAGCAAATCGCATTGCGACGGGCTCGGTCACTTACTCTCTACGTGGCCTGCGACGATCTCGACGCATCAGTACTTAACCTGTTACAAGCTGACGCTCTGGTCATTTCTCCGAAACAGAACAGTATCCTTATGGCGCCTGCCCACGATATTCTTGAAGACTGGGCAATTCTGCATTGGACAGATGAACAATTTTCCCTAGTCAATGGTTCCCTTGGAGAGCTCATCGATAGGATCGGTACCTACCCAGCCATTCGGCGCTCCTATCGCAAGTGGGTCACTGAGCTAGTGGAGCGTGATCCAAATTGCGCAGATAACGTCATTCCGAGTGTTGTCCTATCGAGCGTCCCTGCTCACTTTCGAGATGACACACTTGTGTCCCTCCTTCGCACAGAATCATCAACGAACTTTCTTGAGCGACATGAATCCGAGCTGATTGCGAATAACTATGAATTACTCCGGCGAGTTCTTCACTTATTGCGCGTTGCCTGCGTAACAACGCCTTCCTGGCTTGCGGGTCAAGGCGCATTGTTTACCGTTCCAGATGGGACCGCCTGGCCGTCACTTCTTCGGATAGTGCAGAGACATCTCAAGGCCTTCAAATCGGAAGACCATTTGCTCCTTTTGGGTTTTGTTGAAGATTGGGTCCGTGGCATCAGCGTTTATTCGGAACCTTATCCCGACGGAGCCGATTCTGTTGCTGCAATAGCGCATTGGCTCGTTTCGAAGTTCGACGACCATCGATCGGAGGACAAGCTGAAGACAGCTGTACAGGTGATTGCGAAGATTCCAAATGCAGACCCAAAGAAATTTGGCGCACTGCTCCGAGGGACGGATAAAAGGGAAACCCGCGGGCGGGCATCGGAGATACTGCAAAATATTGTCCTATCGGGAATGGAAGGAACGGCGGCAGCGCGAGACCAACCAGATCTAGTCATATCGGTGGCGACAAGTCGCGTGCTCTGTTCTGAAGCAGACCTTCAGCGAACAACTCGGTACGTAAGCCCAATCGAACTTGAGATGCTCTTTGGGATTAAAGAAAGTGAGCACGACTACTTTCCGCCCAGCGCGTACCGTGGCCCGTTGCTCCCGTTACTGCGCTACCATCCAGACGCCGGCTTGGACTTCGTAATCTCAGTCTTTAATCACTCTGCCGATTGGTACGCGCATCCTCGGGTACCCGACCGAATTGAACCACCAAGCGAAATCTGCCTGACATTTAAGGATGGCACGTCGCGAAAACAATGGGGTAATTCACGTCTTTGGAATTGGTACCGGGGCTCTACGGTTGGTCCGAACGTCCTTTTATCGTATTTAATGGCGCTCGAACGTTGGCTATTAGGATATGCGGACGCGTTCCCGAAGAGGTTGGACGATGCCCTTCTGAATATCCTCCGAAAGTCTAATTCAGTGGCCCTTACAGCAGTAGTGGCAAGCATTGCGAATGCCTTCCCGCGATTGTCTGGCGAAACATTGTTGGTATTGCTCCGGTGCCCGGAGTGCATCCTACTTGATCGTCAGCGATTGGCATCTGAACACCGATCATTGTCGAGCATCTCTGCAATGTTACCCCGAGCCCGTCTGGAAAATAGGGTCTTCGAGGAAGAACGGAAGCAAGCGGATATTATGGCACATCGTAAGAACGATCTTGAAAACGCGATCAGAAACTTGCAACTAAGTCAGTTCGCTCCTCAAGTTCACGCGATTCTCGACGAGCACAATGCAGCTCTTCCGCCTATACCCGATCAAAACGAAGAACACCGCATTTGGCGACTGTCGATGCATAAAATGGACCTGCGACAATACGTCGTTAAAGAAAGTTCTCCTGAAGAGCCCCAAGCGAATGCGGTGCAGGGCAGCACTCCCGACACCCCTACAGTAGCCATTTACCTTGAGCTTAAAGATCCCGACCCGGATGTGAAAGAAATGGTCGTAGAGAGTTCCGCGCGCTTCGCGTCCATGCAGAGCAAACTCAGTGTTTGGATGTGGGGAGAGAAAGTGTTCAACCAAGATGACAGCGGGGCTTACAATCCTGCGCAATGGAAAGAACAGTTGAATCAAGCTCGAACATGGGATTGGTCGAGTTCGGATGATCAAATGGGCGACATGACTAGAGGAGGGCCAGGAATTGTTGCCGCTGTTTGCGTTCGCGATCATTGGAATGAAATGTCGGAAGACGAACAAGAGTGGTGTGTGCAAACCGTATGCTCAGAGGTCACGCGTCAAGCAAGCAGTTGGAACCACCTTGAGCGTGTGCAGCGCTTCGACGTTTCTGCCGATCGAGCTTGCGCCCGCATTCTCCCCCTTCTTTTAGGCAAGAGTCTCCCAGAGCGAAGCCGCAAAAGTGTCCGAGACGCATTCGCGGTTGCGTTGACTCACCCAATCAATGAGGTTAGATCCTATACTGTGTGGGGAATTGCTACGCAGTTGTGGTCAATTGATTATCGGCTCACATTGAGGTGCGTGAATGCACTCGCGGCGCAAGGTGTCTGTATTCAGGAATTGATGTGCGTCGCGAACGAGATCCCATATCCAGAACGACGGCCGGTTGAGTCCATCGAAATTGACGCCGCTACACTTGTACGGCAGCGGTTCTGGCTGCCAGACTCACTATCCAATGATGCTTATGAGAGGCTTGATACTGCCGAGTGGTTTGGCGCTGAGGCAAATGGACACATCCTAGTAATTCTGGCGCAAATGCCGACCGAGCCAATCGCTGTTAAGGCATTCAAGAAGGCAGCTCAACGAGTAGCCGATTCATGGAATGATGATCGAAATGGATACGATGATAACCGGCGCCCCAGGAACCGAGATATGGAGTCCGCTGTTTCCGAGCTCCTCCGGAGCTTCGTGATGCGTACATCCTCTGAAATTGCCGGAGAAATTCTCCAGCCGATTCTCGATGCTATCGATAGCCACGGGCGAGAAGTATATTGGGTTATTGAAGGCCTGATTGGTGTCGAAGATCGCGAGCCAAATACAGATCAATTCTGGTCGATTTGGACGATGTTCGCGGATAGAATTAAGAATGCAAGATGGCTCGGTAGAATCGATGACCAGTATTCAAGCGGAAATGAACTAATGTCTGCGATCTTTCTAGGAACGTTCTGGAAGGAGGATGCGCGCCACTGGCGGAGTCTGGAAGGACATGTCCATCATGTTCATGAACTGTTTGAAGCACTCCCACCTTCGTCGACTGTTATGGACGACTACGTGCGCTTCCTGTACCACATCGGGGAGCGATCACTTCCCGGTGCATTTATTCAAATCGCAAAGCGCCTGCGGCATGGCAATCCACGAACGATGTTATCCAAAGCGAATACAGTGTTTACACTCGCACTTCTGCTGCAGAGGCATGTCTATTCAAGACCGCTAGAGCTGAAACGCGAACCCATTCTCCGCGACTCGATTCTGTTTCTTCTGGACGAGTTAGTTGAACGCGGATCGTCCGCTGCGTTCCGAATGCGAGATGACTTTGTTACACCAATTCCTGTCGGTTAGGCAATAGAACATCGCTGTGCGAAACGCTGTAGCCGCAAAAGCCTCAGTTCCGCTCGATGACATTGCAAAACGTGCCAACGTACTCTTCCGCTTCGCTTTTTTCAACCCAGTGCATTCAGCGGTATCTCGAAATCAATACCGGGAACTCTGTTGAGTGAAGGTATTTCAGTTTGTGGATCCGCTAAACGACTTGTCGCGCCCCTCCTGACGTAGGCGCGATTATCGTGAGTCGAGCACAAAGTTGACGATTTCTTCACCTCGGCTACGACAACCGGGTTTCCATTCATTTTGACGATTGTGTAAGTCACCGAAGGAACTGGCTTCGTATTCTCCGTGATTAGATTCTTCAGCCTGGCCTTTTGCGCTTCGATTGGATTGTCGGTCTTAGGAAAGCACTTTCTCGCTTCCGAAACCCCTTGAGGAACGCCCTCATCGTCTACACCGACGAAGATGGTACCACCATCTGAATTGGCAAACGCGACTGCCGATTTTACAAGCTCGAATTCCTTTTTATCCCAGGGAACTATGAACGGCTTAAACTCACGAATTTCGTTCTCGCCAAGTTGGAGTTCGCGCGCGAAGTCAACACCCTCATTTTCTATGGTATCGGTCTTTCCAAATGAACGATAAACACTGTTTAACGAGTGCATGCAAATTAAGTCATCGCTTTTATGCACAACGTAGAGAAGAAGTTCTCGCGCATCATCGGGAACTGGGAAGTGCATGGGTTCCGTCTGCACAGAATAGTTTGCGCTTCTATTCTCGGAACCAACATGCAAGATTTGCAACTCTAGGTCACGCAAAGACGCATTCGCCTCCAATACAACGTCAAGAGAACCGGGGGACCACCTGCCCGACACAAATCGGGCACGGGTATCCGGAATCACGACAAGGAATTGGTCCTGATATGGTACGTCGTTTGCCATAACGATCTGTTGCGTCTGATGGAAAACCCAGCTACGAACTGCGTCAGCAGGAGAACGAAAGGGTGGTCGTCCTTTGCTCACAGTTGGCTGTTGGTCAAGGAGGAGGCGCTGGTTGTCCTTTCTGGAATCTGCACTGGTCGTGAAGAGCCACGACGGCCATCTCGATGCGTTGTGCCCGCTGGCATCGTGATTGACCATCGTGTGTGTGAATTTATTCAGAACGGGAACCCCGCTTATCCGCTCTTGGCCGGAAAAGAACCGATATAAAAAACTGATTGCATCGTCTTGGCCTTCAATCCAAAACTCAAATAGTTGGACATTCCTATACTCGGCGCGGGCAGAATCATCGAGCTTCTGTTCTGCAAATACCATCGTTCCGGTCAAGAACTGAGGACCCGTTGCGCTGGGAACAATGGCAAGACGCATTTGCGCTCCTGCGAACGGACGGTGGGCTGCTTGCACCCTGGACGAAATCGCGTCGATCGTTTCACTCGTGCTTGAATACTGTTCCACTGGCATTTTCGGACCCACATTCGATGAGGATGCCACGTCACCGCGGACAAGCGCATTCGATTTTATACACCCTAAAAAGCATAACAGGGCATGAGCTAGAAAGCTCGGCAGCACAGAGGAGTCGGAACAGTCTTGCATTATCGCAGTCGGGTCGTCAAAGTCGAACAGGATCGCGGGCCAATTCGGACTCATTGCCGGATAACACCAGCACTTTACTCGTCCATCGCACGGACCATAATTTTCTCTTTGTCGCTTATTTTCATTATCTTTTCGCTGTTGAAGTATCAGACACGTGACCCCTTGAAGAGGAGGGAAGGTTTCCAACCAGATCGATTGGCTCCAAAAGCTGCATCAATGGTCCGGTTTGAAGGCCATCGGCAAGGTAGAACCGGTGCGCTAAACGCCGGACAAAACCACAACATAAACCACGTATTATCTGCTTATTACAGTTCTCTCTCCGGAGCGAAACAATGAAGTGGTTCACCGCTACTGGGATGTGGAGAATCGGCTGCACTGGCCGCTGGACGTGGTGAACGAGGATCAGAACAGAACCCGGCTGGGCAATGCTTTTGCGAGTTCGACAACACTGATGGCATCCGTCCTGTCGTCAAGTGAAAAGCGCTCGGTGCCCGGATATACATAGAACCGTTTCTGCGGATTCAGATCGGCGCAGGCGGAATGGAAGCCGCGCTCGATCTTCGGTGCAGACGTGCGTTTGACTTCGATGGCCCACAACTCTCCGCCGGGAAGCGTAAGGAGAAGGTCCACCTCGGTTCCGTTCGAGGTCCGGTAGTAGTGCGCCTCGGTTCCGTCCGGTGCAGCGGTTATCAGAGTCTCCATGACAAAGCTCTCCCAGGTTTGGCCAATGACCGGATGGCCGAGCAGCGCTTCCTTATCGCGAATGCCGAGCAGAGCATGTGCTATGCCGCTGTCGCGCACATATACCTTGGGCGACTTGACCAGCCGCTTGCCGACATTCCGATGCCAAGCCGGCAAGCGCCGGACGAGCAGCAGGTCCACCAGAAGATCAAGATAACCGGCAACCGTTTTGCCATCGACAGCCAGACCGCGCGCCAAAGTGGCGGCATTGTGAATCTGAGCCTGATTGTGCGCCAGCATCGTCCAGAAGCGCCGCAGCGTCTCAGCCGGTATGCGGGGGCCGAATTGCGAGATGTCGCGCTCCAGGTAGGTGCGGACAAAATTGCGCCGCCAGAGCAGACTGGTATCGTCGGACTCGGCCAGAAAGCTGCGCGGAAACCCACCCCGCACCCAAAGCGTCTCAAGGGAAGCCGGATCAATCTCCAGGGCGTCGAAGGGGCCGAGTTCGAGATAAGAGATGCGTCCCGCCAGGCTCTCACCGGATTGCTTGAGCAGGTCCATGGCCGCCGATCCGAGTAGAAGAAAGCGGCCATTGGCTTTTCCCTGCCGCCGTCCCCTGTCGATGATGCCTCGCAACTGCTGAAAGAGTTCCGGTACACGGTGAACCTCATCGAGGATGACCAACTCGCCTTCATGGTCCGCAAGATACTTGCTGGGATTGGCGAGTTTGGCGCGGTCGTTCTCGTCTTCAAGATCCAGGTAGATCGAAGCTGTCTTTTCGCCAATCTCCAAAGCGAGGGTGGTCTTTCCAGCCTGGCGCGGCCCCAAAAGGACGACCGCCGGGGAATGGCGAAGCAGTTCATTAAGATGGGAATTGAGGCGCCTGGAGATCATGTATGCAATTATAGAGCGTTACTCCATAAATGCAATTCGCTGGGCGACTGTAGGTTTTTTCAACCCACAGCCCAACCCACAAATCTTGCTGTCTTGCACGACTTCCGCGTACTTTGGCAGTCCCCGCGGTGTTGTAAGTCGTTGAAAAACCAGATCTGGCTAGATTGACACGGAAGAGGTCGCTGGTTCGAATCCAGTCGTGCCTACCATATTTATCAGCAGTTTACAGCCGCTTCCTATGGTGGCTTCCTCGATTCTCGCCTGTATTTTCTCGCCTGTCTCCATTTTTCCCTCCCAAGATCAGTCCAGACCTCTTACTGAATCGTCTGTGAACTCGTCTCAAGAGCCTGCATCATCGCAGCCTGCGCGGCCATCATCGACGCATTGACCCGGTGGGCGTAAAGCCCAAGCGTGGTCGTTACGTTCCAATGGCGAAGCAGTCCCTGAAGGCGGGGATGCACGGTCGTTGTGTAAGGGCAAGCTGTGAAAATATGTGAAACAAGCAGATTCCGAATCCTGATGTTCTAAAGATGTGCAAATTCACTCAGCTGGTCTGTTTTGCCTGGGGACGTTGAGTTTTCATCTGGATATTGTCAGGCAACACTAGTGATTCACGCCCTTGATGGTTAGTAGAACACTTTTCCCGCATTTCGATCCGGTGGGTGGGGGAGCTTCCCGGGTATGAATTGATGACCGATGATGGTGGGAGTGGCTATGAAGTCGTTTCTTTCAAAAAGTTTACGCCGCACTCAGTGGGCCATACTGGCAATTTGTGTGCTTCCATGCTGCATCTTGGCCCAATCTATTCGTCTTCAACATCCGCCGTACGTCGAGAGCTTTGTCGGCAAGCCAAAGGTCTCTGGAAATCTGCTGGTTGGGTTGCGGTTTGGCGAAGCTTCCGGAAAATTCAATCCATCGGCTGTCGGACTGCTCATTCCCCCCAGAGTTGGATGGCGCTCCGCTTGTGTAGACATTTCGAGTCGCGATGGGCTTTATTTTGCGCAGAATATGTATGAGATCGATGGTGCTTCAGGCGGACTTGCCACCATTCAAGCCATCACTAAATATTCTGACGAGTTGCTGCGGTACAAAAACGAGGATATAGCTGTTACTGTGCGCCTGGTCAGCGATTGCAATGCTCCAGAAGTGGGCGAACTAGTTCCTGCCATTTTGAATGCATCTTCCAGAACCGTGGCAAGGTCACCCAATCTTTCGCTCGTTGCGCTCGTGAATGCAGAGCCGGATCGACTAAAGGTAGCCCTACTCAGGAATGGGGTGGAAGCATCGATTGCCGAGTGCAAATCGGATTCGAATGCGGTTCAGATATCTTTCACATCATCGTGCGAATTCAAGGCAAGCACGGCTCTGGCCCCGGGCAACTATGACCTTCTGATTCGAGTACGGGAAAGGTTTGCGTCGCGCGATAGCCATTTCGCCGTCCACATTCCATGAGCAAGAGGATAAGCGCACTCTCGCAAATCTGCTACCGCGCTTGGAAATCCCTGCGCGGTTTCTTTGTTCGGCCAGAGATGAGAAGAAGGTTCATCAGGCTTGCTTTAAAAAAGGAACATAAGCATCGTCTTGCTGTGCTTCTTGTTTTAGGAATGGTATTCCTTGTCTTCACAATAGTGTTTTTCAAAGCCATATCTTCACATGTGCAAAGTGTTTCGCAGGTATCGGCGCTGGCCGAACGCGTTGAGTTTGAAGTAACTCAGCCGCGGCTGGCGGCTATTCCAGTGCGCCAGATGCGCATCGCTACCGGCGACCTACCTGAAAAAGGCTCTCCTTACCTTCTCCAACCCAAGTCCCAACCCAAGATGGCTTGATCGGTTGCTGTCGTGATGTTGATTGCCTCCAGTAACTTCCCCCTGCGCGGTTAGTGGCGCGGGGTTGACTCAGTGCATGTAGATCACCGCAGGGGCTAATGCCCTTATTTTTAATACATTTACGGCACCAATTCGGCTGCGCTCCGGCAGGCTTTGAAGGCGTGCCCTGGTTACAACAAAGCAGCGAGTTCTCGAGGCTCCCAATCCTGACGCATCCTACGCATGAGGGCTCTCAACTGCCGTTTTCAGCTTCAATGGACGATCATTACCGGGCAGTGCGCATACCTCAGAACGCGCTCGGAGTTCGAGCCCAGCATCCAGCGATGAAGGATGGTGTGGCTGCGCTTGCCCATCACAATGAGACTGGCCTGGACGGTATCCGCCTTGTGAATGATCTGCTCGGCTGGATGACCGATGACAATCTCCGTTTCGAGTTCAATCTCTTTTTGCTTGGCGCGTTCGCGGAGAGGAGCGAAGCTGCGCTCAAAGCGCTCCTGCCCATCTTCAAGCACCGCATGAAACTCCGCGCTCTCGGCGGGTTCCGGCGGACGGATCACGGCAAGGACAAAGAGCTTTGCCTTCATATCCCCCGCCATTGCCAGGGCCACATCCAGAGCGTGCTCCGCATGTGGCGATGCGTCGAATGCAACCAGTATTCTTTGAATTCCAACAAAAGTCGGGCTTCCCATTCGTTTCACCTATCCTTCTTCCGCGGGGATTGGCCGCTGAATTGATTGCTCTGTCTTTACGCTTTTCAGTGCGTGGGGAAGAAGATGCCGGGGAAGAAAGAACGAGTTTGCAATCATGGTTGGAATCACGGCGCTGGCGATAACCGTGCCCACGATATAGGAGTACTGCGCCTGCGAGATGATCTGATGATTGAGTCCAAACAATGCGGAGATTGTACCGAAGGTGAGGCCGGTTGACATCATCAGCGTGTAGTAGGCTCCAGCCTTGCCGTCGTATTTATGAATCCTGACTGCCGGGTACACCGCAACCGCCTTGCATAGCGACTTCGCGCCAAACAGAACCAGCAGCGTCACGGGAGCGGCCATCAATGCCGGTACTGAGACAAACGATCCGGCTCGGATGAAATAGAACGGCGTGAGCAATCCAAAGGTAAGTGTACGCAGACGGCGAATCAGCGAATGATCTTTTCCGACCGTTCCTGCCAGCACCATGCCGATCATGTACGCCGGTAACACTGCTTCACTGCCCGCCCAGACAGCCAATCCGCCCATCGCGAAGAGGAAAAAAAGAAGGTATTTGGCTTCGAGCTCGGAGACGCGCCCGCCGTATTTCTTGAAGAACCGTGGTGTGAGAAATGGCAAAACCACAAAGACGACGATGGAAACCACAACAAAGATCAACGTCTTGATGGTGAACGGAGAAAAGATCAATCCGAGCGCAATCACGGTTCCAAGATCATTAATGAAGCAAGCGGCCAAAATGGCTTTGCCGTATTCGGTGACGTTAAATCCAAGTTCCAGCATCACCGCATAGACAACGGCAACCGAGGTTGTGGAGAGAGCGACGCCGCACAGCCAGCTCGGCATGATCGCCCAATGCAGCACGTAATGCGCGATTGCCGTGCAACCGAGAAAGGGCCCGAAGAATCCCGCCAGGCCAATGATCGACGCTTCACGCCACTTGGTTTTGAAGATGGCCGGATCGAGTTCCGCGCCGGCAAGAAAAGTCAGAACAATTGCGCCGGTTCCAGCCAGAAACGTGATCCACTGCGTATTGCCGGCCAGTCCGCCCTGCGCAAAACCAAAGAACCCCGTAAGAAAGACGCCGATGACCAGTTGCGCCACCGTGCCAACCACAATCTCAGAAAGCGCCGTCGAGATCTTGAACCAGATCGCCAACAGTGTCGCCGCCAAAGCCAGACCCACCCAGAGCGCACAAAGAGCCCAAGTGTTTGCCATGAGCACAAACTCCTAATTTGTCGTTCAGGGAACTCGGCTGGGACACAACTCCGCAACAGGATTCCCTGTCAGGAGTTATCATCTGTCCGGCCTATTGCCACCCCAGCGACTGAAACCTGACGCCGGGATCCCCGGAGGGGGAATGGACAGCGGTTAAGGGTGAACTCCTTCACCACAACCAACGCTTCAGTAGAAACCCATTCTACTTTTGTGTCAAGGTTTCGGCCGCCTTTTCCCAGGGCAATCGCTTTTGAAAATCGACTCGCCACATCTCTTTGAATATCGCCCCATCCTTGTGCGGCTTTTTTGCGGAGAATTAATTCCCCAGCGCGCACAATAAAAGCAGCGGTACCCCCGAGGCCCAAATGATCGCCATCCACTCTCCAGCCCGCGCACTCATTTTCTCTTCGCCGCACCCTGATTCCTGTTCCTTGTTTCGTCGATTCTTCGCCAAAAATCCCGGCGTACCCCACCCCCCCCTACCCTTTTTTGCCTCCTCATATTTTTGTAACTAGCACGATTTGAATAGGTTACGGACGCAAACTAGTTACTAATCAGTAATATTCTATTGCCTTTTTTGGCCGTTCTTGGCAAAATATGGCCCTCTTTTTGCCAAAAACACCCCTTTTTCGCCGATTTCCGCCACAGCTTTCCGCCGGTCTTTCTTAAACTCAGCCCTCATTCCGGAACCTCCAAAACACCTGCCTTTCACCTCTCGCCCAAACTTCAAAATGCAATTGCCCTGCGCCTTTTCCGAAAATCTGAGATCGCGAGCTGGGACGGAGGTTATTCTTGCGATTTTTTTTGCGTCGCCGCTCCACCTCCAAGCGTCACAATAGAGGGGAAGGCTTTTTATCGTTTTTATGTGAGCGCCGTGCGCACGTTGGCCCGGCGCTTGCGCGGAGACCGAGCACGGAAGCCTAAAGCGGAACCACGACAAGCGTATCCAGAGTTATGGGCTGGATCAATTCGGTGTTGATTTCTCCAAGCAATCGACACCATTCATGAGAGCGTTTTCGGCCTTAAGATCGTGGCGCTGCTTCAAGCCGCGTGCGATGACCGGAAACCGCGGTCCGTTGCGGTACCAAATCCGGCCCAAGCCGGAAGGTTTTACTGAACTTCAGGCCTTGAATTGCCGTAGAAAGAATCAAGTGAGGAAGAACACTTTGAGACGCATTTTTGAGATAGGTTGTATTGTGCTTGTTGGGCTGGCGGCTACCGGCTGCCAATCGAAGAAGGCTCCGGCGGCGGGAGCCGCGGCTGGGATGCAGGCGATGCCCGTGCAGACGGCGACGGTTACGCTGGCTCCAGTGCCGTTGTCGAGCGAGTATGTGGCCACCATCAAGTCACGCCGGTCGGCGACATTGATGCCGCAGGTGAGCGGAGTGCTGACCAAAATTCTGGCCCGCAGCGGCGACGCGGTGAAGGCCGGTCAACTGCTGATGGAGATCGATCCGCGGATGCAGATGGCCACGGTCGAATCGGCGCGCGCCACCGAGCGGCAAAAGAAGGCCGTTTTCGATTACAACACGGTGGAGATTGAGCGCCAGCGCAAGCTCTTCGAGGCGGGCGTAACCAGCCGCGACGCCTTCGACCAGGCCAAGCAGGCGCACGACAACGCCAAGGCGGATTACCAATCGGCCGTGGAACTGCGCAAGACGCAAGAGGAGCAACTGGCCTATTACAGCGTGCGCGCGCCGTTTGACGGCGTGGTTGGCGACATTCCGGTGCATGTGGGCGACTACGTATCGCCATCCGGCTCGCCGGCGCCGGTGCTGACAACAGTGGATGAGAACAAGGATCTGGAAGCTTACATCTACGTCCCGACGGAGCGCGCGGGTCAGGTGCGCCAGGGGCTGGATGTGGAACTGATGGATAACTCCGGCAAGCTGCTGGAAAAGACGAAGATCGATTTTCTCTCCGCGCAGGTGGATAGCACACTGCAGGGGATTCTGGTGAAGGCCCCTGTGCACGCGACCCCGGAGCTGCTGCGCAATGCGCAGATGATCAAGGCGCGGGTAATCTGGAGTACTTCTCCGATGGCTGTGGTGCCAGTGCTGGCGGTGACGCGCCAGGGTGGGCAGACGTTTGTTTTTGTGGCTCAGGCGCAGAGCGGCGGCTTTATGGCCAAACAGACTGCTGTATCGCTTGGCGATACGGTGGGCAACACCTATTCGGTCTCTTCGGGACTGGCTGTGGGCGACAAGGTCATTGTCTCCAGCACGCAGTTTCTGGTGAATGGAATGCCGGTGATGCCGCTGCCGGGGGCCTAGAGCATTTTCACTATTCCTGAAGGGTGGGTTTCATTCTTTCCCATCCTTGCGCCGGAAAAAACGCAGGGATGTGGCACCCAAATTCTGCGGTGAATTCGGCTGAGAGTTCATCGCAGCCGCTAACTGCCGAAGCGAATCCTGAAGCCCAGTGAGTCAGCATTTATTGAAAAGGAAGGCAACTCTTGTTTGTAGATTTCTTTATTCATCGGCCTGTCTTTGCCACGGTCTGCGCGCTGCTGATCATTCTTGGCGGCGCGGTGTGCATCCCCACCCTTCCGGTTGCCATGTATCCAACGCTGGCGCCGCCGCAGGTTTCAGTGGACTGCAATTATGTGGGCGCGAACGCCGATACGGTCGAGAAGGCGGTCACGATTCCGCTGGAAGAAGCCATCAACGGCGTCGAGGGAATGCGCTACATCAGTTCGTCCAGCACCAACAGCGGAAGCAGCTCGATCGGCGTGACCTTCCAGACCGGCTACGATCTGGATATTGCCGCCGTCGACGTGCAGAATCGCGTGGCCAGCACCCAGGGGCGTCTGCCCGCGGCCGTCAACGCAACCGGCATCAGCATTACCAAATCCAACTTCAATTTTGTCTTTGGCGCGGGCTTCTACACGCTCGATAACCGCTACTCGCCGGAGTTCATCTCGAATTACCTCGATGTCTACGTGAAGGATGCGCTGAAGCGCGTGCCCGGCGTGGGCGACGTGATCATCTTTGGCGAGCGCAAGTACGCAATGCGCGTCTGGCTTGACCCGGAGCGCCTGGCCGCCCGTTCGCTCACTGCCTCCGACGTGGTCAACGCGCTGGTGGAACAGAATATCGAGATTCCCGCCGGCCAGCTCGGCCAGCCGCCTTCCGATCAAAAGCAGGCCTTTCAGATTCCGGTGCGCGTGGTGGGCCGCCTCACTTCGCCTGCCGAGTTTGACAACATTATTGTCAAGAATTCAAGCAATGGACTTGTGCTGCTCAAGGATGTGGGCCACTCCGAGATTGGCGCCGAGGATTACAGCAACACCCTCAAGTTTTCCGGGCACGATGCGATGGGTATCGGCGTCGAGCAGCTCTCCAATGCCAACGCGCTCGAGGTGGACAAGGCCGCCAAGGCGCGCCTCGCCGAACTGGCCAAGAGCTTTCCTCCAGGGCTGAATTACGCCATTGCCTTCGACTCCACAACCGTCGTCGGCGACTCGATCCGTGAAGTGCTGGTCACGCTTGCGCTGGCCATCTTCATCGTCATCACTGTAATTTTTCTCTTCCTGCTCGATTGGCGCGCGACCATCATTCCCGCCGTCACCATTCCGGTCTCGCTGATTGGAACCTTCGCTTTCATCAAAATCTTTGGCTTCTCGATCAATGCGCTTACGCTCTTCGGCATCACGCTGGCTACGGGCCTGGTGGTGGACGACGCCATCGTGGTCATTGAGAATGTGCAGCGCCATATTGCCATGGAGCACTCCGACCCGCATGAAGCCACCTCGCGCGCCATGGGCGAAGTGACCAGCGCGGTGATCGCGACATCGCTGGTTTTGATCGCGGTCTTCGTGCCGGTTTCGTTCTTCCCTGGCACAACGGGAATTCTGTACAGGCAATTCTCGCTGACCATCGCCTTCGCCATCGCCATCTCGGCCTTCAATGCGCTGACGCTGTCGCCTGCTCTCTCAGCCATGTTTCTGCGCGGCGAAGAGGACCGTCCCAAGCAGCTCGACTTTCTGCACATCGCTCCGGTTTCGCGGCTCTTTTCAGCCTTCATTCACTCCACCGACAGGCAGATCACCTGGCTTTCCAGCACTTATGCCAAGGTGATTCATGGGGCGCTCAAGCTGCGCTACTTACTGCTGGCCGTCTTCTTTGCCGGCCTGGGCGCTACGGTTTGGACCTATCAGCACGTGCCCACGGGATTTATTCCGCAAGAGGATCAGGGCTACTTGATGGTGATTGTGCAGGCGCCTCCGGGATCATCGCTGACCTATACAACCAATCTGGCGCAGCGCGCCGAGTACATCATCGCCCAGAACCCGGATATTGCCGGAGCCTTTTCAGTGATGGGCTTCAGCTTTTCCGGCGGCGCTTCCAATGCGGGCATGATGTTTGTCTCGACCAAACCCAGCGATCAGCGGCGCGGCAAGGGCCACTCAGCGGCCGATATTGTGGCCGATCTTTCGCCCAAGTTGATGAGCCTGATGTTTGCGCCCAATGGCGGCCTGGTGGCTATGTTTGAGCCGCCGGCAGTCAACGGCGTAGGCAGTTTTGGCGGCTTTCAATTCATGCTCCAGGATCAGGGCAACAACACGCTCACCGACCTGGACCGCGTCGCCCACCAGATTGTGGGCGCAAGCCGGCAGCGCAAGGATCTGACTGGCCTGCTGACGACCTTCTCCGCCAACGACCCGCAGATGCTGGTCACCATTGATCGCGAGAAGGCCAAGGCGATGAGCATTCCGCTCTCGCAGATCACCAACACGCTCAGCGTCTTTATGGGTTCGGAGTACATCAACGACTTCGACTACAACAATCGTACCTACCGCGTCTTTGTGCAGGCCGATCAGCCCTTCCGCATGTCGGCGCGCGATCTGCACAACTATTACGTCCGCTCCGACACGGGCCAGATGGTGCCGCTGGACAACCTGGCCAAGGTGACGGAAAGCTCCGGCCCGCCGGTCATCAACCATTACAATCTCTTCCGCTCGGTTGAGATCGACGGCTCAGCCGCGCCCGGCTATAGCTCCGGCCAGGGATTGGCTGCGATGGAAGATCTGGCCAACAAAACGATGATGCCCGGCATGAAATTCGAATGGACCGGCTTGACGCTGGACGAGATCGAATCCAGCGGCAAGGCGCTGCTGATCTTCGGCCTCGGCCTGCTGGTTGTTTATCTCACTCTTTCGGCGCAGTACGAGAGCTTTGCGCTGCCCTTTATTATTCTGCTGGCCGTTCCCATGGCGGTGCTGGGCGCACTGGGACTGGTGGCGTGGCGCGGCCTTGCCAACGACGTTTACTGCCAGATCGGTCTGGTCATGCTGATTGGCCTCTCGGCTAAAAATGCAATTTTAATCGTCGAGTTCGCCGAGCAGTTGCGGCGCAAGGGCCGCTCCATTGCCGACGCGGCAGCCGAAGCCGGCGAACTGCGCCTGCGGCCCATTCTGATGACCTCGTTCGCCTTCATTCTGGGCGTGCTGCCGCTGGTCTTCGCCACCGGCGCGGGCGCGCTGGGACGGCGCTCGGTAGGCACCACCATCGTTGGCGGCATGTTGCTCTCGACGGTCCTCAACCTCATCTTCATTCCCGTGCTTTATGTGATTGTGAGCCGGCTGCTGCGGCGCGGCGACGCGCCAACGCCCGCCGAAGATTCCGCATCGGAACCGGTCGAGGCATAAAACAATTGCGAATGAACATCGTCTTTGCTTTTCGAATTGGAGATGCTGTTCATTCGCAATGTTTTCGACGGGGCTCTCTGAATAATCAGTCAATCACGCCGTGATATGGTGCGGTGTTTGCGGTCTGCATCATAATGCATCATTGCACCACAATGTTTCTTGGCGCATAATGGCTTTATGAGAACCAGCATCACACTCGACGATGATGTCTACCAGCACGCAACGCTATACGCCAAGGGGCGGGGCGTCACACTGAGTACCGCAATCAGTGAAATGGCGCGCAAAGGTGTTGAAGCGATGCAATCGCCCAGTCCATCCCTACGCCTGAAGCGAGCGGCCAACGGCCTGCTGATCTTTGCCGGAACAGGCAGGACCATCACTCCCGAGATGGTAAAGGCAGCTCAGGAGGACGAGATTGAGTAAGCAGAGGCATCTGCTTGACGTGAACGTCTTGGTCGCTCTTGCCGAACCGGCGCACATTCATCATCGGTTGGTGATGAAATGGTTTAATACTCCTGGTCTCGATTGGGGAGTATGCGCCTTTTCCGAAGCCGGTTTTCTTCGGGTTGCAACAAATCCAAAGGCCGGGTCGCACACAGTAGAGGAAACGACCGTTTTACTGGCGGAATTGGCCAACCATCCCGGCTACCGGTTTTGGCCGGTTTCGGCCGGGTGGTCAATTGTTTCCGAACCTTTCCGTGATAGGGTATTCGGCCATCAGCAGATAACGGACGCGTATTTGCTTGGACTAGCCATCAAAGAACGGGGCGTATTGGTCACCATGGATAAAGCAATCAAGTTTCTGGCTGGCGAGCGGTACAGAAAACACTTGCTGGTTCTGGAGTGATCGCGTGAGACCCGTTACTTCAGAGCTTTCAAAATCAACAGGCGGAGTGCCGTCCGCCGGTGTTCATTGCGCCTTCTGATGAGCAATGATGTAATCCACGATGCGCACATAGACCTCGCTGGTCACTACGCCGCGCTCCAACAAATCCTGCTTGGTGCGATAGGGCCGGAAACGCACAATGCGTCCGGCCCAACTGCGCGTCAAGCCGGGGACTTTCACCAGCTCATCCACGCTGGCGTGGTTGATGTCGATGCGCGCCTCGGGCGGTGGGGCGGTGGCAGAAGCCTTTGTATCGCTCGTCTCTCGATCTTCATATTGCGCCGCGCCAACCAGACACACGCTTAGGATCGCAACCGCTAGTGTCGCAACTCGCGTCATCGCTCGCATGGGGTTTGCTCCCTTGGTTAACTCTAACGGGTTGAGGGTCGTGGTTCCTACCCTTCCGCACAGATCGTGGGAGGATGGGGCAGCCGGCAGACGGCCGCGATGCCTGGAAGAGGCGGCGCGTCTTGCCAGGGAGTGGCCAGCGGATGTGATTTGCCTGGATGCTTATGATGCGGCCGGGGGCGGGGGGAGGCTTTTATCAACGCTGCGGCTACGCTGAAAAGGGCCGTGTGTGCTATCGCAACTCGCCATTGATTTACTACGAGCTCGTGTTGGCGAAAGCAGGCGCGCTTTTCAGGCAGTGACGTACCGCTCAATCGCGATGTTCTTAGCATTGGCTCTGGTTCTTGACACATCATAGGCCAATTGCATGCGCGGGAGGTGGTCCATCTTCGGGCCAAAGGCGCGTTGAATAAGAACGATCCACTTCTGAGCGAGTACCCGGGAATTCAAGCATATCCATGGTTATTCGTGCTGGGTTCGGGCGGAAAGCTTCTCGTTTCCCGCATTCAGGAGCCTGAATGCCCCTGCTCCCTCCGTTAAGAGGCAAAGAATGGGGCGCCTTAATAAAACATGCGGAACAAATCCCTGCGCCATGTCGTAACTCTGATCGGAAGAGACGCGCGAAGCGTCTTTGCCCCGAATGGAGAAAGCATGAAACGGATCGTAGTTGCCATTTTCTTTGGCCTGGTTGCCGGCGCAATGTGCGCTTCAGGGGCCTTTATGGCCGGTATTCTCACTTTTTCAGCGGTGAACCTGCTTTGGGTTTTGTTGAACCGGGCCGTGATGGGCTTTGCCATTGGCATCTCGGGGCTGAAAGTACATTGGGCCTGGAATGGAATCGTGGTAGGGATGGCGGTCGGATCTATTTTTTCCTACTTCCTGTTTATGACTAAGGGGCCGAGTGTGCTTCCGGTAATCAATTTCTTTGTCAACGGCCTCTTTGGGCTGATGATCGAGTTCTTCACGACCAAGGTCTTCAAGCAGCCGTCGCCCGCCGCCGCGC
>Ga0181520_10003998_pt1 | contig 25202 bp, 18 predicted proteins | sample PEATcosm2014_Bin_29_FD_132451 | JGI IMG/M metagenome (GOLD analysis project Ga0181520, IMG submission 132451) | Peatland microbial communities from MTU Mesocosm Facility, Houghton, MI, USA - PEATcosm2014_Bin02_30_metaG | ecosystem: Environmental > Terrestrial > Soil > Wetlands > Peat | place...
CTATTTCCGAACGACGGACGTGACCGGGAACGTCAAGTTGCCGGAAGGCGTGGAGATGATCATGCCGGGCGAAAACGTGCAGATGGACGTCGAGTTGATCACGCCCATCGCGATGGAAGACGGTCTGCGCTTCGCGATCCGCGAAGGCGGCCGCACCGTCGGCGCCGGCGTCGTCACCAAAATTCTGGCGTAGCGCCGGGCGTCACGCCGGGCACACAAGGATAAGCCGATGGCCAAAAGCAATCGCGAAGTCGTCACGCTGGAGTCGACCGAGAGCAAGGAACGGACGTACACCACGACGCGCAACAAGAAGAAGAATCCGAACAAGCTGCAGGTCAAGAAGTATGACCCGAAGCTGCGCCGGCACGTGCTTTATAAAGAGGTGAAGTAAGTGTACGAACAAGCAAAAACCTTCCTCAAGGAAGTGCGGATGGAGTTGAAGAAGGTTTCGTGGCCCAGCCGCGAAGTGACGATCGCTTCGACCTGGGTCGTGATTGCCTTCTGTTTTGTGTTTTCGATTTACTTCGCCGTCGTGGACTTGGTGATCGGCAAAGTGATCGGGAAATTCCTGAGTCTGTAAGGAACAACCGGCATGGCCAATTGCAAATGGTACGTCGTGCACACCTACAGCGGCTACGAGGCGAAAGCCAAGCAGGCCATCGAGGAGCGCATGAAAGCCCACGGACTGGGCGAATTCCTGGAAGAGATCCTGATCCCTTCGGAGCAGGTGGTGGAGGTGGTCAAGGGCTCCAAGCGGACCACCAACCGCAAGTTCTTCCCGGGGTATTTGCTGGTGCGGATGGAGATGAACGATCGCACGTACCATGAGGTCAAGTCGACGCCGAAAGTGACGGGCTTCGTCGGCGGCGCGAAAAACCCGCCGGCCGTGCCCGAAGAAGAAGTGCACCGGATCACGAAACAGATCACCGAAGGCTCGCTGCGCCCGGCGCCCAAGGTCGAGTTTGAGAAGGGCGAACAAGTGCGCATTACCGAAGGCCCGTTTACGAACTTCACCGGCATGGTCGACGACGTCAAGCCGGACAAAGGCAAGTTGCGGGTCATGGTTTCGATATTTGGTCGTTCCACGCCGGTCGAACTGGAGTTCTTCCAGGTCGAAAAGGCGGAATGACGGGTGCAGGGGGCGACCGGCAGGTCGTCCGGGGCGTTGCGCCCTCCAACGCAATAGACAAACCGCACAGTACGCGGTGGGAAAGATAGAGGCGGATTATGGCAAAGAAAGTAATGGCGAAAGTCAAATTGCAGGTCCCCGCCGGCAAAGCGACGCCTTCGCCACCGGTCGGCCCGGCGCTGGGCCAGCACGGCGCCAACATCATGGAATTCTGCAAGCAGTTCAACGCCCGCACGCAGAAGCAGGCGGCGGACGGGATGATCATCCCGGTCGAAGTCACCATTTTCGCCGACCGGTCGTTCACCTTCATTCTGAAAAGCCCGCCGGCCTCGGTGTTGATCAAGAAGTTGGCCAACATCGCCAAGGGCAGCGGCGTGCCGAACAAGACGAAGGTCGGAACGATCACGCAGGACCAGGTGCGGGAAATCGCCAAGATCAAGATGCCCGATCTGAACGCCGACGATATCGAGGCCGCGATGCGCATCGTCGCCGGCACGGCGCGTTCGATGGGCGTGGATGTTGTGTAACCCGGTTTGATGGAGAGTCGCGTCATGGCAACCAGAGGGAAGAAATATCGGCAACTGGCCGAAAACATCGACGGCCAGAAACGGTATGCGCTCGACGAAGCGATCGGCCTGTGCCTGTCCGCCGGTCCGGCGAAATTCAACGAGTCGGTCGACGCGGCGTTTCGCCTGGGCGTCAACCCGAAGCACGCCGATCAGATGGTCCGCGGCAGTTGCCTGCTGCCCCACGGCACCGGCAAATCGTTGCGCGTCGTTGTGTTCGCGCAGGGTGAAAAAGAGAAAGAAGCCCGCGACGCCGGCGCCGACGGCGTGGGCGCCGACGACCTCGCGCAGCGGATCACCGACGGCTGGATGGAATTCGACCGCGTCATCGCCACGCCGGACATGATGAAAGTCGTCTCGAAGTTGGGCCGCGTGCTCGGCCCGCGCGGTTTGATGCCCAACCCGAAGACCGGCACGGTCACGTTCGACGTGGGCCAGGCCGTCTCCGAGGCGAAAAAGGGCAAGATCGAGTTTCGCGTGGACAAGTTCGGCAACTTGCACGCGCCGATCGGCCGCAAGAATTTCAGCGCCGTGCAACTCAAAGAGAACTTTATCGCCCTCGCCGAAACGTTGATGCGGTTGAAGCCGCACACGAGCAAGGGCCAGTATATGAAGTCGATCACGATCAGCACCACGATGGGCCCCGGGGTCAAGGTCGACCCCGCCGAGTTCACGGGTCTGAAGTAGGGGCGATGCTCGCCATCGCCCAAATGGGGCGAGGCAAGCGCCGCCGCCGCGCGGGTTGATGTGATTGAACGGATCGGCCGGACCCGGTGTCCGGCAAATGACGTCAGAGAAAGCAGGGACCGGTTTCAACGGTTTAATCGGCGCCAGCCGCCCCGCCCAGACGCCGCCTCGGTCGTAGTCGATTGCCGTTTGGCGATTGGCTCTCCCTGTTGGGAACGACCGGCGTCAAGGCCGGTCGGCGCGCCCATCACGAAAGAAAGGAAGGGGGGAGAAAGAACTTGGATCGCCAGACAAAAGCGCAAATTGTCGAAAACCTGAACAGCGTCGTCTCGCGCGCCCAGTTGTTGGTCATGGTCAATTACAAGGGCCTGACCGTCGCCGAGATGAACCGCCTTCGCCGCGAACTCGGGAAATCGGGCGAATGCACGTTCGTCGTCGCGAAAAACACCCTGACGCGCCGGGCGATCGCCGACACGAGCTTCGCCGTTCTCGCCGAACAATTGGTCGGCACGAACGGGCTGCTGTTCGCTTTCGACGACCCGGTCAGCCCCACCAAGGCGCTGATCGATGCGGCGAAAACCATTCCCAAACTGGAAATCCGGGGCGGGGTGTTCGCCGGCAAGCCCATCAGTGCGGAACAGTTGAAAGACCTGGCCAAGATGCCGGCGAAAGCCGAGCTGTACTCGATGCTGGCCGGCGTCCTCAGCGCCCCCGCGCGAAATCTGGCCTGCGCGCTGATGGCCATCCCCCGCGGATTGGTCAATGCGTTGGTCGCTGTCAAAGAGAACAAAGCAAAAGAAGCTGCTTAACCGAAATTTTTCGCAATAGAAGGAGACTACGATTATGGCCGACATCACCAAGGAACAAATCCTTGAAGCCATCGCTCAAATGAACGTGCTGGAACTGACCGATCTCGTCAAGATGATCGAAACGAAGTTCGGCGTCACCGCCGCCGCCCCGATGATGATGGGCGCGATGCCTGGCGCCGCGCCGGCCGCCGCCGCCGAAGCGGTCGAGGAGAAGACGGAATTCGACGTCATGCTGCTCGAAGCCGGCGCCAACAAGATTCAGGTCATCAAGGCCGTCCGCGCCCTCCGCAGCGACCTCGGGTTGAAAGAGGCCAAGGAATTGGTCGACACCGCTCCGAAGGCCGTGAAAGAAGCCGTGTCGAAAGACGACGCCGAAGCGGCGAAAAAGGCTCTGGAAGAAGCGGGTGCCAAAGTCGAGATCAAGTAGCAATAAAGATTGTTGGCTTGACTGGAAAAAATCGGGGGAGGACTTAAGCTTCCCCCGGCGATAATTGAGACCGGAGGGTTGGACCCCCAGTTGGGGATCGCCTGCCCTCCGGCGCGGTGATTTAACGGGGCTCTCGCGGCCTTCCGCGTGCTCCGTGAAGGAGACCTCGGATGCAATCATCCCTCGGTGAAGTCAAGCGATTTCGCAAGTCTTACGCCAAGATCAAGAAAATCATCGACATCCCGAATCTGATCGACATCCAGAAAAAATCGTACGAAAAATTCCTGCAGGCGACCGTGCCGCCCGATCAGCGCGAAGACGTCGGCTTGCAGGGCGTTTTCAAAAGCGTCTTCCCGATTCGCGACTACAACAACTTAAGCAGTCTCGAATTCGTACGGTATAGTCTGGAGGAGCCAAAATACGACGTCGACGAGTGCAAGCAGCGCGGCCTGAGTTTCGCCTCGCCGTTCAAAGTGACGATCCGCCTGGTCGTCTGGGACGTCGACGAAAAGAGCGGCGCGAAGTCGATTCGGGACATCAAAGAGCAGGAGGTCTACTTCGGCGAAATTCCGCTGATGAACGACAGCGGCACCTTCATTATCAACGGAACCGAGCGGGTCATCGTCAGCCAGTTGCACCGCAGCCCGGGCGTGTTCTTCGACCACGACAAGGGCAAGACGCACAGCTCCGGCAAACTGTTGTACAACGCGCGCATCATTCCGTACCGCGGCTCGTGGGTGGACTTGGAGTTCGACAGCAAGGACATCCTGCACGTGCGCATCGATCGCAAGCGCAAGATGCCGGCGTCGGTGCTGCTCAAGGCGCTGGGCTACGCGGACAACGAAATCCTGACCATGTACTACGACACGAATTTCGAGAAAATTCACGTAGTTATGGGAGACGACGACACCGCGGATTTCGAAACCGACCCGCGGTGGCTGAAAGACCAGGTCCTCTCGGTCGATCTCAAAGACCCCGAGGGCAAAGTGCTGGCCCGCAAGGGCACCCGCATCGAGGGCAAACACCTGCGCCGCATGCGCGACGCCCAGATGACCACCTTCCGCCTCGCGCGGCAGGACCTGATCGGCAAATACGCCGGCGAGTACATCATCAACTCGCGCACCGGCGAAGTGCTGCTCGAACCTTCCGAGCAGATCGACGCCGACAGCCTCGTAAAAATCGCGGAAGCGAAGCTGAAGCACATCCGCATCCTGCGGACCGACACGCTGACCATCAGCCAGTCGCTTCGCGAGACGTTGCTGCAGGACAAGACGCGCACCAAAGAAGAGGCGATGATCGAAATCTACAAGCGGCTCCGGCCCGGCGACCCGCCGACGCGGGACACGGCCGAGCAGCTTTTCAACAACCTCTTCTTCAATTCCGAGCGCTACGACCTGTCGAAGGTCGGCCGCGTCAAGATGAACCACAAACTCGGTCTCGACGTCTCGAACGAAGCGATGACGTTGTCGCGCGAAGACATCATGGCCGTCGTCTTCTACCTGCTGAACCTCAAAGACGGCCGCGGCGCGATCGACGACATCGACCACCTCGGCAACCGCCGCGTGCGCGCCGTGGGGGAATTGGTCGAGAACCAGTACCGCATCGGCCTGGTGCGCATGGAGCGGGCCATCCGCGAGCGGATGAGTCTGCAGGAAATCGACACCCTGATGCCGCACGACCTGATCAACGCCAAGCCGGTCAGCGCGGTCATCAAGGAATTCTTCGGGTCGTCGCAACTCTCGCAGTTCATGGACCAAACCAACCCGTTGTCGGAAATCACCCACAAGCGCCGCCTTTCGGCCCTCGGCCCGGGCGGTCTGACGCGCGAGCGCGCCGGGTTTGAAGTTCGCGACGTGCACAACACCCACTACGGCCGCATCTGCCCGGTCGAAACGCCGGAAGGCCCGAACATCGGCCTGATCGCCAGCCTGTCGACGTTCGCGCGGGTCAACGACCTGGGCTTCATCGAAACGCCGTATCGGCCGGTCAAGGGCAGCGAAGTGCTCGAAAAGGCCGACTTTCTCACGGCGTTGGAAGAAGAGAACTTCACCATCGCGCAGGCGAACGTGGCGATCGATACGAAGAACCGCTTTGTGCACCCGGTCGTGTCGGCGCGCGCCCGCGGCGAATTCTCGATGGTCAACGCCGACGAAGTCAATTACATGGACGTCTCGCCGCAGCAACTCGTGTCGGTCGCGGCGAGTTTGATCCCGTTCCTTGAACACGATGACGCCAACCGCGCGCTGATGGGCAGCAACATGCAGCGCCAGGCGGTGCCCCTGCTCAAGACGTCCGCGCCGCTGGTCGGCACGGGCATCGAAGAAGTCGTGGCGCACGACAGCGGCGTCACCGTCGTCGCGCGGCGCGGCGGCGCGATCCACTCGGTGGACGCCGACCGCATTGTGATCAAAGTTGGCGACGACGAGAAAGACCCGGCCGAGGCCGGCGTCGACATTTACAATCTCGTAAAATACCAGCGGTCCAACCAGAACACCTGCATCAACCAGAAGTCGATCGTTTCGATCGGCGAGAAGGTGCGCAAGGGGCAGATTCTGGCCGACGGTCCGGCGACGGACATGGGCGAGTTGGCGCTGGGCAAGAACATTGTCGTAGCGTTCATGCCGTGGGGCGGCTACAACTTCGAGGATTCGATCCTGATCTCCGAAAAGCTGATCAAGGACGACCGCTTCACCTCGATCCACGTCGAAGTGTTCGAATGCATCAGCCGCGACACCAAGCTGGGCAAGGAAGAAATCACGCGCGACATTCCGAACGTGTCGGAAGAAGCGCTGCGCAACCTCGACGAGTCGGGCATCATCCGCATCGGCGCGGAAGTGAAGCCGGGCGACATCCTGGTCGGCAAGATCACGCCGAAAGGCGAAACGCAACTCTCGCCCGAAGAGAAGCTGCTCCGCGCCATCTTCGGCGAGAAGGCCGGCGACGTGCGCGACACCAGCCTGACGGTGCCGCCGGGCGTCGTGGGCACCGTGATCGACGCCAAGGTCTTTGCGCGCAAGGGCGTTGAGAAAGACGCGCGCGCCCAGCGGATCGAAGACGAGCAGATCGCGAAAATCCTGGGGGACCAGGAAACCGAGATCCGCATCATTTCCGAGAGCGCGCTCAAGATGTTGAAAGACCTCCTCTCGGGCCGCCTCGCCACCGCGGCGCTGCTCGACGAGGACGAGAACGACGTCCTGCTCAAGAAGGGCCAGAAGATCACCGAAGAATTTCTCGAGGAAATCGATTTCGCGAAAATCGCGGAAATCGCGCTGGCCGACGCCAAGGTCGAACAGCAGGTGCGCAGCCTCGTCGGCAACGTCATCAAGCAGATCGAGATGGTCAAGTCGCTGTTCGAAAACAAGATCGAACGCCTCAAGCGGACCGACGAGATGTCGCCCGGCGTCATCAAGATGGTCAAGGTCTACGTTGCGATCAAACGCAAGCTCTCGGTCGGCGACAAGATGGCCGGCCGCCACGGCAACAAGGGCGTGCTCTCGCGCATCCTGCCCGAGGAAGACATGCCCTATCAGCCCGACGGCACGCCGGTCGAAATGGTGCTCAACCCCCTCGGCGTTCCGTCGCGTATGAACGTCGGGCAAGTTCTGGAAACGCACCTGGGCTGGGCGGCCGCCCACCTGGGCCGGCAGATTCAGGAATACATCGACGAAAATTACAGTCCGGCCAAGTTGCGCAAGCATCTGCTGACGATCGTCACGCAGGACAACGAGACCAACGAAGTGTTTGCGAATCTGATTGTCAACGCGACGGACCAAGAGATCGTCGATTTCTGCCGCACCTGGAAAAACGGTCTGTACATGGCGACGCCCGTCTTCGACGGCGCGCCCGAACGCGAAATCCGCGGCGCCCTGCAAAACGCGAATCTGCCGCTCAGCGGCCAGACGACGTTGTTCGACGGACGCACCGGCGAACCGTTCGAAACCGACGTCACCGTCGGCATCATGTACATGCTGAAACTCCACCACCTGGTCGACGACAAGATTCACGCGCGGTCGATCGGGCCGTACAGTCTGGTCACGCAGCAGCCGCTCGGCGGCAAGGCGCAGTTCGGCGGCCAACGCCTGGGCGAAATGGAAGTCTGGGCGATGGAAGCCTACGGCGCCGCGTACAGCCTGCAGGAGTTCCTGACGGTCAAAAGCGACGACGTCGCCGGCCGCACCCGCATGTACGAATCCATCATCAAAGGCGAATGCGAACTCGAACCCGGCCTGCCGGAAAGTTTCAACGTCCTGGTCAAGGAGTTGCAAAGCCTCTGCCTCGACGTGGAATTGGTGGAAGACCAGGGCGAGGAAGTCATCGAACTCGATGACGCCCAGCGCGCGCGCGCCGACGCCGAAGCGTTGTTCTCCAAACCGATCTTCGACGCCGATCCGGGCGCGGGCCCCTTCACCCAGCCGCTGGAGTTGGAGAAGGAAAGCAAGAAGTAAAAACCGGCCTTCGGCCGCTCGCACGTTGCGAGGGAGGAAAAGGCTTTGAGAGACTTTTATAGCCTGTTCGAAAAACCAAAGAACCCCTTGAACTTCAAGGCGATGCGCATCGCCTTGGCCAGTCCGGCGAAAATCAAGGAGTGGTCGTACGGCGAAGTGAAGAAACCCGAGACGATCAATTACCGCACGTTCAAGCCGGAACGCGACGGCCTCTTCTGCTGCCGCATTTTCGGGCCCGTGAAGGACTTCGAGTGCCTGTGCGGCAAGTACAAGCGCACGAAGCACCGCGGCATCGTCTGCGAAAAGTGCGGCGTGGAAGTCATCCATTCCAAGGTCCGCCGCGAGCGGATGGGCCACATCACGCTGGCGACGCCGGTCGCGCACATTTGGTTCCTGAAGAGCCTGCCGAGCCGGATCGGCGCACTGCTGGATATGAGCTACAAGCAGCTCGAAAAAGTGCTGTACTTCGAACAGTACGTCGTACTCAGCCCGGGCAGCACCAAGACCAAGCGCGGCGAATTGATCACCGAAGATCAGTACTGGAAGATCAAAGAAGACGGCGACCCCGAGTTCGAAGCCGGGATGGGCGCCGAGACGATCAAGAAGATGCTCTCGGCGATCGAGCTCGTCCGTCTCGCCGACGAACTGCGCGACGAGATGAAAAACGCCAACAGCGAAGCCAAGCGCAAGAAAATTTCGAAGCGCCTGCGCGTCGTCGAAGCGTTCCGCGACAGCGGCAACCGCCCGGAGTGGATGATCCTCGACGTGATCCCGGTCATCCCGCCGGAACTGCGGCCCCTGGTGCCGTTGGAAGGCGGCCGGTTCGCCATTTCCGATCTGAACGACCTGTACCGCCGCGTCATCAACCGCAACAACCGCCTGAAGCGGCTGATCGAGTTGCTGGCGCCGGAAATCATCATCAAGAACGAAAAGCGCATGCTGCAAGAGGCCGTCGACGCCCTGTTCGACAACGGCCGGCGCGGCCGCGTCATCACCGGCCCCAACAAGCGCCCGCTCAAGAGCCTGTCCGACATGCTCAAAGGCAAGCAGGGCCGCTTCCGCCAGAACCTCCTGGGCAAACGCGTCGATTACTCAGGCCGCAGCGTCATCGTCGTCGGTCCGGAATTGCGGCTGCATCAATGCGGCCTGCCGAAGAAAATGGCGCTGGAGCTGTTCAAACCGTTCATCTACGAAAAGCTCGAGAAACGCGGCCACGCGCAGACGTTGAAGCTGGCCAAGAAGATGGTCGATCGCGAGGTGCCCGAGGTCTGGGACATCCTCGATGAGGTCATCAAAGAGCACCCCGTGCTGCTCAACCGCGCGCCGACGCTGCACCGACTGGGCATTCAGGCGTTCGAGCCGGTGCTGATCGAAGGCAAGGCCATCCAGTTGCACCCGCTGGTCTGCACCGCGTACAACGCCGATTTCGACGGCGACCAGATGGCCGTGCACGTGCCGTTGTCCGTCGAGGCGCAGGTCGAGGCCCGCGTGCTCATGATGTCGACGAACAACATCCTCTCGCCGGCCCACGGCAAACCGATCATCGTGCCGAGCCAGGATATGGTTCTGGGCATCTACTACATGACGCGCGAGAAGCCGGGCGCGCGGGGCGAAGGCAAGATTTTCTCGTCGACCGACGAAGTCGAGGCCGCGTACGCCTCGGGCGCCGTCGAGTTGCACGCCCGCGTCACCTGCCGCATCAACGGCGGCCGCGAAGAAACCACCGTCGGCCGCGCACTGTTGTACGAAGTGATGCCGACCGAGTTGCCGTTCCGCCTCATCAACCGGTTGATGGGCAAAAAAGAGTTGGCGAGCCTGATCGACACCTGTTACCGCCTGACCGGCGACAAGGCCACCGTTTTGCTCGCCGACAAAATCCGCACGCTCGGCTTCCAGATGGCGACCCGCAGCGGCATGTCGATCTGCCTTGACGACATGATCGTGCCCGCGCGCAAAACGGAAGTGCTCGAGAAGAGCCAACAGGCGGTCGAGGAAATTCTCGAATACCGCCGCGAAGGTTTGATCACCGACGGCGAACGTTACAACCGCGTCGTCGACATTTGGGCGGACGCCACCGAAGTCATCGAAAAAGAGATGATGAAGGAGATGGGGCAAAAGGAGTTCACCGTCAACGGCAAGAAGATCAAAGCGCCCAGCTTCAACTCGATCTTCATGATGGCCGACTCGGGCGCCCGCGGCTCGACCGCCCAGATCCGCCAATTGGCCGGCATGCGCGGCCTGATGGCCAAGCCCTCAGGCGAAATCATCGAAACGCCGATCACCAGCAACTTCCGCGAGGGCCTGACGGTGCTGCAGTACTTCATCAGCACCCACGGCGCCCGCAAAGGTCTGGCCGACACGGCGTTGAAAACCGCAAACTCCGGCTACCTCACGCGCCGGCTGGTCGACGTCGCGCAGGACGCGATCATCACCATGCAGGACTGCGGCACGCTCGACGGCATCTGGGTCACGTCGCTGGTCGAAGGCGGCGAAGTCATCGAACGCGTCGGCGACCGCATCCTGGGCCGTGTAACGCTCGAAGACATCGTCGATCCGTTGACGGGCGAAGTGCTGCTGCCGTCGAACAACGAAATCGACGAGACCGGCGTGAAACGGATCGAAGAAGCCGGCATCGAGAAAGTGCTGATTCGCTCCGTGCTCACCTGCCAGGCCAAACGCGGCGTTTGCGTCCATTGCTACGGCCGCGACCTGGCCCGCGGCAAGCTGGTCAACCTCGGCGAAGCGGTCGGCGTCATCGCCGCGCAGTCGATCGGCGAACCGGGCACCCAATTGACGATGCGCACCTTCCACATCGGCGGCACCGCGTCGCGGAAGGTCGAGCAATCGTCGTTGGAAGCGCGGTCGGACGGTACGTTGACGTTCCTCAATCTCAACGCGGTCATCGGCCGCTCCGGCAACCCGATCATCATGAACCGCAACGGCGAACTGGTGGTCAAAGACGACACGGGCCGCGAACGCGAGCGGTACAACCTTGTGTACGGCGCCGAGATGTTCGCCCGCGAGGGCGAGCGCGTGAAACCGGGCCAGGTGCTCGCCAAGTGGGACCCGTTCACCATGCCGATCCTGACGGACGTGCACGGCATCACCAAATTCGGCGACATCATCCAGAACGAAACGATGGACGAGCAGCTCGACGAACTGACCGGCATGAGTCAGAAGGTCATCATTGAACCGAAAGACCCGTCGAGCCGGCCGCGCATTTCGATCAAGAACCCGGACCAACTGCCGCAAACCTTGAAGATTCCCGGCCTGAACCGCGAAGCGCGGTACATGCTGCCGGTCGGCGCGATCATCATGGTGAAAGAAGGCGACGCGGTCCACGCGGGCGACGTGCTCGCGAAAATCCCGCGCGCCACGACCAAGACGAAGGACATCACCGGCGGTCTGCCGCGCGTCGCGGAACTGTTCGAAGCGCGCAAACCGAAAGAATTGGCCGAGATTTCCGAAATCGACGGTCGCGTGAGCTTCGGCGACGACAGCAAGGGCAAACGCCGCGTGGTCGTCACCCCGGACGTCGGCGACGCCCGCGAATACCTGATCCAAAAAGGCAAGCACATCGCCGTTCACGAAGGCGATTTCGTCCGGGCCGGCGAGCCGTTGATGGACGGCGCGGCGAACCCGCACGACATCCTCAGCGTGCTCGGCGACAAGGCCCTGGCGCGCTATTTGGTCGACGAAATCCAGGAGGTCTACCGCCTCCAAGGCGTGAAGATCAACGACAAGCACATCGAGACGATTGTCCGCCAGATGCTGCGCCGCGTGCGCGTCGTCGAAGTCGGCGACACCAACTTCCTCGTCGGCGAGCAAGTCGAAAAATGGCGTTTCCAGGAAGAGAACGAGAAGATGCGCCAGGAAGACATGCGCGCCGCCATCGGCGAGCCGATGTTGTTGGGCATCACCAAGGCGAGCCTCTCGACCGAGTCGTTCATTTCGGCCGCGTCGTTCCAGGAAACGACCAAGGTGCTCACCGAGGCCTCGATTGCCGGAAAAACGGACAATCTCAACGGCCTCAAGGAAAATGTGATCATGGGACGGTTGATTCCGGCCGGCACCGGCATCCAGCCCTATCAGGCGCTGGAAATCGACGCCGAAATGCCCGCGCACATGGAGGAGTCGCCGGACTTCGAAGTCTACGACGCGACAGCGCCGTACGACGGCCCGATCCGCGACGAAGACCTCGATTTCAACGCTGAAGACGAGGATGACGAGGATCTCGACGATCTGGAAGACGAAGAGGAAGGCGAGGGCGGCAAAAAAGGCGAAAAGGGCGAAGAGAGCGACGAGGACAGCGGCGAGGCCCCTCCCGAGGAGGAAGAGCCGATCTGACCTTTCGCCGAATTTTCGGCACGAACCAACGCCGCGGTTGTCACGACCGCGGCGTTTTTATGTGCATCGTTTTCTTGTTTTCACCGCAGAAGGCGCAGAGGACACGGAGGGAGCGGCGCTGGGAAATATCATTAAAGTGGCCCTCGGGCGACGCCCCGAGCGGTAATAGAAGCGGCGGCCCCGGGGCGATGCCCCAGACTGTAATAGCGTGGGCCGCTGGCCCTTCCGCACTTGGCATTCGGCATTCGGCGTCGCCCTTCCGCATTCCGCATTCGGCATTCGGCGTTCGGCATTCGGCAATGCTCTGCTTGCAGCCCGTTCAGGGGTCGCGTATATTGGCTAGGTCAACGCCGGTTTCACAACATCAAATGGGGCGGACCGCAGAATGTCGTCGGGCGACGAAGAAATGCCGGAGAAGCAGGCGAACAAACTTTTGCTGGCGACGCTCGACGCCGCGCCGTGGGCCGTGTGGCGTTTTGACGAAGACGGCCGCGTCGGCTACGCCAATCTCGCGGCGGCCGCCTCGATCGGCCGGTCGCCGGCCGACGTCGTCGGCCAGCCGGCGGCGGCCATGCTCGGCGCCGACGCCGAGACCTATCTTTCCGGCCGCGGCGGCGGGGCGGCGCCGGGCGTCGCGTCAGTCACGTTCCAGCGGCGCGACGGCGGCGTGGGCGCCGGGCGGTGGCTGCGGATGCACAAGGCGGCGATCGTCGACGACGCCGGCAGGCCGGCGACGCTGGTGTTTACGCAGGACATCACCGAAACCCGGGAGGCCGAAGACGCGGCGCGCGAGTCGCAGCGGCAATGCGCCGACATCATCCAATTCTATCCGGACCCGACGATGGTCATTGACCGCGCGGGCGTCGTCACCGCGTGGAACCGGGCGATGGAGGAATTGACCGGCGTCCGCGCGCGCGACATGCTCGGCAAGGGCAACTACGAATACGCCTTGCCGTTCTACGGCGTGCGCCGGCCGATTTTGATCGACCTGGCGATGCAACCGCACGAGGAAGTGCTCGCCAAATACACGACGATCGAAAAACACGGCGCGGTGCTGGTGGGCGAGGCCTACACGCCGCAGTTGGGCGCGGGCAAGGCGTTTTTGTACGCGACGGCGGCGGTGTTGCGCGACTCGCTGGGCGAGATCGCCGGGGCGATCGAATCGGTTCGCGACATCACGCAACGCAAATTCGCCGAGGAAGAGGCCCGGCGGACCAACGAAAAACTGGCCGATTTGGTGCGGGAATTGGAGGAGCAAGGCCGTTACAACGACGTGATGAGCGAAATGCGCGAGTTTCTGCAAGCCTGCTCGTCGACCGTGGAGATCCCGCCGGTCATTCTGTCGTCGATGAGGAAGCTGTTTCCGCGCACCGACGGCGCGTTGTTTCTGTTGAGCCCGTCGCGCACGGAACTGGAGACCGTCGCCAAATGGGGCGACTTTCCGGATGACATCGACGACAACCTGTTTCCGCCCGAATCCTGCTGGGGCCTGCGCCGCGGGCGCGTCTACACCATCGAGGATGTGGCCGGCGGCCTGCTCTGCCGCCACGTGAAACACCCGCCGGCGTTGTGGTATTCGTGCCTGCCCTTGATCGCCAAGGGCGACGTGCTCGGCCTGCTGCATCTGCGCAGCCGCGCGGGCGACGCCGAGGCCGACGCGAAAAATGCCATGGCCCGCGTGTTCAAAGTGGCGAATTCGCTAACCGAGGTGCTGTCCCTCTCGATCGCCAATATCAAGCTGCGCGAGACGCTGAGCAACCAATCGATCCGCGATCCGCTGACCAATCTGTTCAATCGCCGCTTTCTGGAGGAGACGCTGCACCGCGAAATCCTGCGCTCCCTGCGGAAACGGACGCAAATCGGCGTGATCATGATCGACATCGACCATTTCAAGAAATTCAACGACATTTACGGGCATGCTGCCGGCGATTTGGTTTTGGTGCAGTTGGCGAAATTTTTTCGCGCTCGTATTCGCGAATCCGATTTCGTGTGCCGCTTCGGCGGCGAGGAATTCACGATCATCTTTCCCGAATCGTCGGCCGAGGACGCGCTGCGCCGCGCCGACCGCCTGCGCGAAGAGGCCAAGCTGCTCAAGATCTATCACCTCGGGCAAGAACTCGGCTCGATCACCTTATCGATCGGCGTCTCCGCCTATCCGCTTTACGGCACCACGGTGGAAGACCTGCTGCGCGTGGCCGACGTCGCCCTCTATCACGCCAAGAACGCCGGCCGCGATCGCGCCGTGCTTGGGCAACTCCCGGACATCTCGACGCAGCGGCCGGAATAAGCCGTCGCCGCGTGTAATGCGCAGTTTCCGGCGCGCGCCGGTTGGCGGGCGGTGGGCTGCCGGTTGGTGGGCCCGCGCCCAGACGGGATTTCCATAGGTCCTATAGGTCCTATAGGTCGTATAGGTCTTATGGACCCTGTGGGTCTTGTGCCTGCCGCCCGCGTTGGCGCTCTCCCGCTGGTTTGCACTTGTCGCTCTTGCTTGATACGCTGATATCGTTTCGGACAAAAAGGTGTTGCATGAGCAAGTCTCGAAAAATCGGAGCGGGTTTCGCGGCATTCGCGCCGGCGTTGTTTTGGGCGCTGCTATTAATGTCTGTCTACTTCCTCGCCATGCGAGCCTTTTGGTATCTCTACGTTCGGGTTCCGGCGACGCCGAAAACGCCGCCGCCGGACCGGCAACAAGAAGGTCCGCACGAATGAGAGCCGTGATCAAGTACTTGGCGGGTCTGGCGGCGTTTTTCCCGGGCGTGATAGCGTTATTCATTTTCGGCTTCTACGCGATTTATCCGCTGCCGTCGTTTCCGTCAGGCGAAATGCCGAGCGATTCGACCTCGCCCGTTGAGATCATTTCGAGATTGTTCGGGCCGGTGCTCCCCTTTTGCGCGATGATGGCGATCGTTTTTGCGCTCAGCGCCGCGATCGTCGTCGGTTACGTCATTCATGCAGTGAACGGCGGGCGCGTCGCGGCCGACAAGAAAGGGCCGTGGGTCGTCGCGATGGTCTTCGGCGCGCCGACGGCCCTGCCGATCTACTGGTACGTGCACGTCTGGTCGGCGCCGGGCGTCGGGGCAAGCCCGATGGCGTTGTCGCGAAGCGGGAAGCTGGCGCTCGGGGTCGGGTCGCTGGCGACGCTGCTGCTGTCCGCCGCGATCTTCGCCTCGTCCGTATTTACGGGCGCCCGAGCATTCTCAACGGCCGTGTCGAAGGGCATATCGTCGGCGGCGAACCCGGGGAAGATGAGCCAGGTCGAACTCAACCGCGAGGCGCAACGGATGCAGCACGAGCTGTCGGCCGCCGTCGACCCGGGCATGCACCTTGCCCAGCGGGTGAGTCTCGCCAATATTCTTTTGCGCGTGGTGTTGGCGACAATCATCGCGAGTCACGCTTTTCGCACGCCGCGGCTCGCGAAAAACTCCCGAATCTTGTGGGTAATTTTGCTCGTATTGTTCTCCCGCGTGGTCATGCCGATCTATTGGTATCTCTACATCTGGAAGGAAAACGACGACGGCGCGCCGACAGGCGGCGCGGCGCCGCCAGCCGTCGGGCGGGAGTGACGAGTGACGAGTGACGAACTACGAGTTACGAATTGAGCGCGTCACTCGTCATTCGTCACTCGTAACTCGTCACTTTTCGATCGCGTCCTTGATTGCCCGCTGAAGCTTCTTCTGCGGGTCCGGGTCGGGCCGAACGTTCAGCCGCTGCCGGAAGAACGGTTCGAGGCGTTTGCCGATTTTTTGCGGCGGGAGATTGTCGATGGCGCAACGCAAAAGCTCCCGCGCAAGCTCGCCGACAAGGCCGGGGTCGCGGATCGCCGAGGCCGGCAAGAAGCCGAGTTCGACCAACCGGACAATCAGCCGGCGGGCGGCGTCGGCGTCGCCCGCCGGGTCCGGCGCGGGCGGGCGGCGCAGCAGTTCTTCGTAAGCCGTGAGCGGCAGCTTGGGCTCGCGATGCGGCTCGCGACTGATCAACTCGGCGTAGAACTCTTCCGCGCGCATCGCCGACGCGCCGTCGGCGCGGACCTCCGCGTCGTTCGAGACGATCGCCACCTCGTGACCGACCGCTACGGCGTCATTCGCCATTTCGACGATGATCTCATCGGCGCTGCGTCCTTCGGCGAAAATCGCCTGCACGGCCGAGTCGGCGCCGGGCGCCGCCGCGTCGTCGCTGGGTCCGTCGAAGACGACGATCCACTCGGCGCGCCCGCCGGCGCGTTTCGCAAGTTCGCGCACGAGGCGCAGCAAATGACGTCCGGCAGCGACGGACCCCTGCTGCTCCTCGATCTTGTCGAGCGAGACATTGCCGCGGATGACGTTGTTCGCGTCGATGTAGATTCGTCGCGCCATGATCCTGCCTGTTTGAACAGCACGGAAGATAGCCTGTTGCCGGGGGTCTTGCCAACCGGGGCGCCTTTCCAGGCGCGATCTCCTTTTTCTGTAAGAGCGCCCCCCGCCTTCGCGAGGGCAGGCTTTTCCAGGCGCGATTTCACAGATCGCACCCAGAAGGGTGCTCTTACAGATGATTCGGCGCCTTTTCAGGCGCGATCTCCTCTTTCTGTAAGGGCGCCTTTCCAGTCGCCATTTCACAGATCGCACGCGAAGGCGGGGGGGCTCCTACAGATGATTCGGCGCCTTACAGCCGCCGATGGCGCCCAGACGCGGCCGTAGGTGCTTCTTGAACGCGCTCTGGCGCCGGTGTAATCTCAGCCGCAAACATCGCCTTTGATTTCGACAACTTGGTGTTCGCCCGACCTGATTCGTCGGTGGAGGAAGAGCATTGCGATGAAAACGATCCGCGCGGCTACGATTCTTGTTTTGGCGGCCCTTGTTTTCGCCGCGGCCGATCAATCGGGCTTCGCGCAGGCGGCGGGCAAGCTGGTGGCAGTGCTGGAACTGAACAACAAGGCCGGCCTGACCGACGACGAGGCGGACTTCCTCACGAATAACGTGCGCAACGCGGCGAGCGAGGCGCTGTCGGCCGGCAGGTTCGTCGTGATGACCCGCGAGAACATCGAGACGCTGCTGCCGCCCGGGATGGACCTCAAAAAGTGCACTGAGTCGAAGTGCGAGATCGAAATGGGCCGCCGACTCGGGGCCGAATACATCATCACCGGCGAGATTCTCAACTACGGCGGCAAATTGCGCGTGCAACTGAAGTTGCACCACGTCCCGTCGCAGGCCTACCTGCACGGCGCCAACACCGCCGGCGGCTCGCTGGAGGAGCAGGACTCGCGCGTGAGCGCCGCCGCGAGGGAGATCTTGACCGTTCTGCTCCAACACGCGCGCGTCGCCGCCGCGCCGCAATCGGCCGGAACGCGAACCATCGCGGAAGGCCGCATCGGCGGGGAGGCCGCGCCCTGGACGCCGGGCTCCGCCGAAGACGTGGTCGTGCAATTCGAATCGTCGCCGGACAAAGCCACGGTGGAGATCGGCGACCAGCCCGTCTGCGAGACACCGTGCAGCCGCGCCCTCGCGCTGGGCCAGATCACCGTGGCGATGAAGAAGCTCCGCTACGCCGCGCGCCGGGAAACCATCGAGGTCAAGGCCGGCATGAAGCCGGTGAACTGGACACTCTCGCCCAACTTCGGCTGGCTGTCGGTGACGAGCGACCCGGCCGGCCTGACGGTCAAGCTCAACGGCAAGGAGATCGGCAAAACGCCGCTTGCCAACCAGGAGATCGATCCGGGCGCTTACGAGGTCGTGGTCGCCGACCCGCGCTACGAGGACGCCGGCGAACGCCTCAACCTGAACGCCGGCGACCGTCGCACGGTCGCGGTGAAACCCACGCCCCGCCAAGGCGCCATCAAGGTGCAGGCTGTCGACGCCGCCGGCAACGCGGTTGAGGGCGATGTTCTAGTCGACGCGCAGAAAGCCGGCAAGACCTACGCGGCGATCCCGCTGCTCATCGGCCTGCATCACGTCGAGGTGCGCGCCGGCGCCGGCGCCTGGCAGGGCCAGGTCGAGGTGAAGGAAAAGCAGGTTGTCGCCGTACCGGCGAAGTTGGCCGGATCGGCGTCGGCGTCGCCGACCGCCGGAAGTGCGGCCGGATCAGGCTCCACGGCGGGCATGGTGCGCGTGCCCGGCGGCACGTTTCTCATGGGTTGCTCGCCGGGCGACTCCGAGTGCTATCCCGACGAGAGCCCAGCGCATCAAGTGACGGTCAACGGCTTTTCGATGGACGCGATGCCGGTGACGCAGGCGCAATATCAGAGCGTGATCGGCTCGAACCCGAGCCATTTCTCGGGGTGCGCCGATTGCCCGGTGGAGACGGTTTCATGGTACGATGCGCAAGCGTACTGCGCCAAGGCAGGCAAGCGATTGCCGACGGAGGCGGAGTGGGAGTTCGCCGCGCGCGGCGGGACGACAGGATCGCGTTACGGGGATATCGATGCGGTCGCTTGGTACGGCAAAAATTCCGGAAGCAAAACCCATCCAGTCGGTCGGAAGCAGGCGAACGCCTACGGGCTCTACGACATGCTGGGCAACGTCTGGGAGTGGTGTGCGGACTGGTATGACGACAAGTACTACTCGTCCTCGACCGCGGACAACCCCAAGGGGCCGTCCTCCGGCACGGCGCGGGTGCTGCGCGGCGGGTCCTGGGACAGGGCTCCCGGGTACGTGCGCGCGTCGTACCGGAACTGGATCAACCCTGTCCGTCGGCTCGACAACTTCGGCTTTCGGTGTGCGCGGGACTGAAAATGAACTTTGACACTTGTGTCCTTGTGCACTTGGGGGAGTCCAGAGGGGCATCCCCTCTGGTCGGTCCAGGGCGAAGCCCTGGTCGCTTTTGATCGATCGGAGGTTACGTGGCTCGAACGGATCTTCCAGCCGTGCAAAAGGCGTACGACCTGGCCAAAGAGGTGCTGACCCGCGCGGCCAGGTTTCCCCGCGACCAAAAGTTTACGCTGGGCGACCGTCTCTCGACGCAGGCGATGGACGTATTGGAACTTGTCGTCGCCGCGCAATACGCTCCGGACAAGGCGGCGCTGCTGCAACGCGCCCACACGCGCCTGGATCAATTGCGGATGACGTTGCGTCTCGCGATGGAAATGGGGCCGCTGTCGAACAAAGGTTTTGAGCACGTTTCGGGAATCGTGGTCGAATTGGGGAAACAAGTCGTCGGCTGGCGAAAACACGCGGAGGCTCGGCGTGGCGAAGACGTTCAAAAACCTCTTTCCTGAGATTGCCCGCTTCGCCAATCTTCTGCACGCGGCGCGCAAGGCGCAAAAGGGCAAACGTTATCGGGACAGCACGCTGGCGTTCAACCTCGATTTGGAAAACAACCTGTGGCGGTTGCGGGAAGAACTGTTGTCGAAGTCCTATGCGCCGGGGCCGTATCGGGATTTCATCGTCGAAGATTCGAAGAAGCGGTTGATTTCCGCCGCGCCGTACCGCGACCGGGTGGTGCATCACGCGGTGATTAACGTGATCGAGCCGCTGTTCGATCGTTCGTTCATCGACGACACGTACGCCTGCCGCGCCGGCAAGGGCACGCACGCCGCGCTGGCGCGCTTTCGTTGGTTTCTGAAGCGTTATCGCTTCGTGCTGAAGTGCGACATCCGCAAGTACTTCCAATCCATGGACCACGAGATTCTGCTCGCCAAGCTGGCGCGGCGCATCGCGGATTCGGACGCGCTGTGGCTGCTGGCGGCCATCGTCGGCTCGCGCGACTTCAACCTGCAGAACCCGCCGATGTACTTTCCGGGAGACGATCTGTTCGGGCCGCTTGTTCGCAGGCGTGGGATTCCGGTCGGCAATCTGACGAGCCAGTTCTTCGCCAACCTCTACCTGGACGACTTCGACCACTGGCTCAAGGAGGATCTGCGGGTGGGACCGTATCTGCGCTACGTGGACGACTTCTGCGTCTTCGGCGACGACAAGTCGCGCCTGAACCAGACGCGGGCGGCGATCATCGAGCGCCTGGCCTCGCTGCGGTTGCGGATTCACGACGGCAAAAGCCGCATTTACACGCGGAAGGAAGGCGTCGAGTTCCTCGGCTTTCGGCATCTGCCGGGAACGGTGCGCGTGCGGAAGGAGAACACCAAGCGCTTTCGTTCGCGGATGCGACGATTGACGCGGGAGTACTCGTCGGGCCGGATCGGCTGGGAACGCGTGCGCGCGTCGGTGACGGCGTGGATCGCGCACGCTTCGTACGGCGACAGCGCGGCGTTGCGTGAGCGAATCGTGCCGCGTTACGCGTTTGTTCGCGGGGGAAGGGCCGCACACGACGCGGGTGCTGCGCGGCGGGTCCTGGAACAATAATCCCAGGAACGTGCGCGCGTCGAACCGGAACAGGAACAACCCTGACAATCGGAACGACAACAACGGCTTTCGGTGTGCGCGGGACGGCGAACCTTGCTCGACAAGCTGCCCGGCCGGAGTTCGCGGACGAATTGTCCGCGAAGCGTGCCGCCGCAGTCCTGGCCTTTTCCCCGGGTCGCCCTGACCCAATCGAACGGGCGGGCCAAATAGTCATAGGCCGGCGGCGGCTGGTAGGTCGCGATGATCGAAAGTCGCCGCCGGCCGAAACCTTAATTTCATCGGGTGTTCCGCGAGCAGATTCAGTTTCTTGCGCGCGGCCGTGGCGTCGCCGGAGTAGCAGCGCCATTCCAGCCGGGTAATGTCTCAGTTTACCGGCGCTAAAGTGCCCGCTTGCGAACGATCATCGAACCCGGTTGAATGACCGTTCGATTTCGCGGTCAAAAAGTTCGATATTCGTACGGCATCCGTTTCGTTCCGGTCGCTTTGCGTTCGATTCCGAGCGAAAATGAATTACTCGATAAAAATCGATTTTGGGCCTTTGGAAGCTTGGTGCATTCGCGATTGATCGTGCCACCGTTCATTGCCCAATCCGCAAACTTTCGTCCAACAACCAAGTAAAGTGGTGAATAGCGTTTGAGACAACGGCCGCCAAAGTCCAACGTTCTACAAATCTCTACACGTCCAGAAATATAAAAATAACTTTTGAACGCCGGCCGTCGCGTCTGTCAATGAACCGGCAGGCGAACCCGTCGTGGCCGTCGCTGCCCGGATTTGCGCCTTGATGATTCATCGGCGGCCAGCGTCGTTGCGACAGACTCGCAACAGCCGGCGTCGCCACGCCGTGACCGGGCATCCTCTGGCCTTCCTGCGTTCATGCGGCGCAATCGCAGGTTAATGAAGGCGGCGCGCCGGTCCGCTCCATCGGTTCGCGGGCGCCGCGCCGAATCCCGAATCCCGAACCTGCCTGCGCCGAGGCTACGGCAGGCAGGCCCCGAATCCCGTCCCAAAAAATAAGGCAAATACTGCTTGACAGCCGGTCCTCACTTCTGTATATTTCGCGCCCTCTTGCGAAAGAGGTCTGTTAAAAGAGCGAATTAACGCCTTTTATGGAATGTGGTGACGAAGGATGCCTACGATCAATCAGTTGATACGCAACGGCCGCAGCCACAAGAAGTGGAAGACCACGGCTCCGGCGTTGAAAAGTTGCCCGCAGAAGCGCGGCGTGTGCACGCGCGTGTACACGACGACGCCGAAAAAACCGAACTCCGCGTTGCGCAAGGTCGCGCGTGTGCGCCTGACGAACGGGATCGAAGTCACTTCGTACATCCCGGGCGAAGGCCATGCGCTGCAGGAGCACAACGTGGTGCTTATCCGCGGCGGCCGCGTGAAAGACCTGCCGGGCGTGCGTTACCACATTGTGCGCGGCAAGTTGGACGCGACGGGCGTCGACGGCCGCAAGAAGAGCCGCAGCAAGTACGGCGCGAAGAAACCGAGCTAAGGAGCGATCGAGATGCCGCGCAAGCGCGAAGTGACGAAACGGGAGCCGCTGCCCGATCCGCGGTACGGCGACAAGGGCGTCGCCAAGTTCATCAATTGCATGATGGAACGCGGCAAAAAAAATACGTCCGAAATCATCGTGTACGAAGCTTTTGAGTTGATCCAGAAGCGCACCAAGGAAGACCCCTTGAAGGTCTTCAAGAAGGCGATGGACAACGTCAAGCCGATGGTCGAAGTCCGCAGCCGCCGCGTCGGCGGCAGCACCTACCAGGTGCCGACCGAAGTGCGGCCCGACCGCCGCACCGCCCTGGCGATGCGCTGGCTGATCTCCTACTCGCGCGGCCGCGCCGAAAAGACGATGACCGACCGGCTGGCCAGCGAATTGATCGATGCCTTCAACAACCGCGGCAACGCGGTGAAGAAACGCGAAGATACGCATAAGATGGCCGAGGCCAACAAAGCCTTCAGCCATTATCGCTGGTAGACGGCAGGCCCGGCCTGCCGGCCGACCCTGAGGAACGAACCCGGGTCGGAAGGCGCTCTTTTTCAGTATTATCGCGGGAACCCGCTTCGTCGACGGACGGAGCCGGGCTTCCGAACGGCGGGCAGCGCGCCCGCCGCGAACAAATCGCGATTCGTTCGAAGGACCGATCGGCGCACCGTTGCCGATTGGTCTTTTCGATTGCTCTTTTTCAGGTTGCAGGCAAGGTTCGATGCTCGCCCGCGACCCCGGATAGCGAAGGATGCGGACTGGTGGCCAAGGGGCACAAAAAACCAGGCGGCCTCGAAAGCGCGCGCAATATCGGCATCATGGCCCATATCGACGCGGGCAAGACGACCACGACCGAACGCATCCTCTATTATACGGGGATCACGTACAAAATGGGCGAGGTCCACGAGGGCACGACCCAGATGGACTACATGGAGCAGGAACAGGAACGCGGGATCACGATCACGACCGCGGCCACGACCTGCTTCTGGCGCGATCATCGGATCAACATTCTGGACACGCCGGGCCACGTCGACTTCACGATCGAGGTCGAACGGAGCCTGCGGGTGCTGGACGGCGCGGTGGCGGTGTTTTGCGGGGTCGGCGGCGTCGAACCGCAATCCGAAACGGTGTGGCGCCAGTCCGAGAAGTTTCATGTGCCCAAGATTGCGTTCGTCAACAAGATGGACCGGGTGGGCGCGGACTTCTTCCGGTGCGTGGACATGATCCGCGACCGGCTCGGCGCGAACCCGCTGGTGTTGCAGTTGCCGGTGGGCGCAGAGAATGAGTTTTCCGGCGTCGTCGACTTGATCGGCATGAAAGCGATCCGGTGGGACGACGAGACGTTAGGGGCTCGGTACCACGAAGAACCGATCCCAGACGCTCTTTTAAAAGATGCAGAACATTGGCGAAACCGGTTGTTTGAAACCGTGGCCGAAACCGACGACGAGATCATGACCAAGTATCTCGACGGCGGCGAAATCCCGGAATCCGACCTGCGGGCGGCCATCCGCCGCGCGACCATCGACCTGAAGCTCGTGCCCGTCTTGTGCGGCTCGGCCTTCAAGAACAAGGGCGTTCAGCCCCTGCTCGACGCGGTGGTCGACTACTTGCCCAGCCCGGCGGACATCCCGCCGGTCGAGGGGATCAACCCCCACACGGGCAAGCCGGAAACCCGCAAGGCGGACCCGAGCGAGCCGTTCGCGGCCCTCGCGTTCAAGTTGTTGAACGATCCGTTCGTCGGCCAACTGGCTTTCCTCCGCGTCTATTCGGGGCGGGCCGAGATCGGCGACACCCTCTTCAACGCCGCGAAGGCGAAAAAAGAGCGGTTGTCGAAGATTCTCAAGATGCACGCCAACAAGCGCGAGGAAGTCAAAGAGATGTCGGCCGGCGACATTGTCGCGGTGCTCGGTTTGCGGTCGGTCTCGACGGGCGACACGCTCTGCGTGCCGCACAAGCAGATCGCGCTGGAAGGTCTGACGCCGCCGGAGCCGGTCATTCACATCGCCATCGAGCCGAAGAGCCAGGCCGACCAGGAAAAGCTGGAGGAATCGCTCGCGAAGCTGGCGATGGAAGACCCGAGTTTTCGGGTGCATGTGGATCCGGACACGGGGCAGACGATCATCTCGGGAATGGGCGAACTCCATCTTGAGATCATCGTCGATCGGCTGACCCGCGAATTCGGGGTCAACGCGAACGTCGGCAAGCCGCAGGTGGCGTACAAAGAGACGATCACGCAGGCGGCGACGATCGAAGAGACCTACGAGCGGCAGTTGGGCAACCGGGGGCATTTCGCGAAGGTCGTCATCCGGCTCGAGCCGGCGGGCGCGGGCGGGGGGAATTCCTTCGCCAACGCCGCCTCGGCCTCGCAGATTCGGCGCGAACACGTGCCCTTCATCGAGGAGGGCGTGCGGGATGCGCTGACGGTCGGCGCCCTGGCGGGCTACCCGATGCAGGACGTGAAAGCGACGTTGCTGGGCGGGGCGCATCACGAGGTCGACACGGACCCGATCGATTTTCGGGCCGCCGCGTCGATGGCCGTCAACAAGGCGTTGCGCAGCGCCGGGCCGACGCTGCTGGAGCCGGTGATGGCCCTGGAGATTGTGGCCCCGCTGGAATCGGTCGGCGACGTGATCGGCGACCTCAACAGCCGGCGCGGGCACGTGCTGGGTCTGGAGCCGCGGCGCGAGGTGCAAGTGATCCGGGCGCAAGCGCCGCTCGCCCAAATGTTCGGCTACTCGACGGACCTGCGGTCGTTATCGCAGGGCCGGGCGACATATACGATGCAGTTTGCGCGTTACGAAGCGGCTCCGGCCAACATTCAAGACGCGATCGTGCACAAAATGGGAGCGGGTTACCGGTACTAAACGGCGCTCCCAAGCGCAGGAGGAAGTGATGGCGAAGTCAAAATTCGAACGGACGAAGCCCCACATCAACGTCGGGACGATCGGTCACATCGATCACGGCAAGACGACGCTGACCAGCGCCATCACGAAAGTGATGTCGAAAAAAGGGTTGGCGACGGCGACTTCGTACGAC
>Ga0181520_10004001_pt1 | contig 25199 bp, 18 predicted proteins | sample PEATcosm2014_Bin_29_FD_132451 | JGI IMG/M metagenome (GOLD analysis project Ga0181520, IMG submission 132451) | Peatland microbial communities from MTU Mesocosm Facility, Houghton, MI, USA - PEATcosm2014_Bin02_30_metaG | ecosystem: Environmental > Terrestrial > Soil > Wetlands > Peat | place...
CTGCGCTGCATCCATAGCAGCCGCCGCCTCACGGACTTCTGGAAGTACCACCTAAATAACCACGCTGCCCGGAACGACTCCCTGGCTCTTTCTGCTTAACAGAAGAAATCTGTCGTGCGCCCGCGGCTGGGAGAGGCGCCCGGGAGCTTTTGACCGGCAGGGCCTTTTCTGGCACCATTCCGCGAATTTACACGCATGCCATCCACGATTCCTAATCCTCGATCTTCGTTTGTCCTGGTGACCGGCGGCGCCGGGTTCATCGGCTCGCATCTGGTGGAGCGGCTCTTGCAAGACGGCAAGGCCGTGGTGGTGATTGACGATTTTTCCACCGGCAGCCGCGAGAACCTGAAGGCGTTCGCCAAACATCCCCGGCTGCAAGTGATCCACTCGAAGATTTCCGACTGCGCGGAACTGCCGGAGCTGGCGGGGAAGGCGGAGTTCATTTTCCACCTCGCGGCCACCGTGGGCGTGGAACTGGTGGTCAAATCCGCGTTGCACGTGCTGGAGGCGAGTTTTCACGAAACGCAGATACTCCTCCGCGCCGCCGCCCAGCGGGGCACGCCGCTGCTGCTAACATCCACTTCGGAAGTCTATGGCAAGAGCGCCAAGCCGGAGTTCAGCGAGGACGACGACCTGCTCATCGGCCCGCCGGGGCAATCGCGCTGGAGCTACGCGTGCTCGAAGCTCACGGACGAATTTCTGGCGCTGGCCTACGCGCGCGAGCAAAACCTGCCGGTGATCATCGCGCGGCTGTTCAACACGGTCGGCCCGCGGCAGACGGGCCGCTACGGCATGGTGCTGCCGCGGTTCATCGCCGCCGCCCGGCGGAACGAGCCGCTGCAGGTGTATGGCGACGGCGCGCAGTCGCGCTGCTTTTGCCTGGTGCACGACGCCGTGGAAGCCCTGGTGCGGCTGCAAAACTGCGCGTCGGCGCGGGGCGAAATCTTCAATATCGGCGGCACCGAAGAGGTGTCCATTCTGGAACTGGCACGGCTGGTGGTGAAGACGCTCGGCTCAGCGTCCAAGATCGAGCGCATTCCCTACGACCAGGCGTACGCGCCGGGGTTTGACGACATGCGCCGGCGCAAGCCGCGCGTGTCCAAGCTGAATCAGTTCGTGAAGTTCAAGCCGCAAACGCCGCTGCGGGAGATCATCCGCCTGACGGCGGAATAAGGCTGGAACGGCCGGATTGGAGCCCTTTACCCCGGTCCGCGTCTGTAATGGGTAAAGGGGAAATTGTCGCGGCGCGACACCGGATATTAGCCAGCTACGAAGTGCATTCTATCGACGATCTCTTTCTGACCGGTTGGTGGCGCGGTCTGCTCGCATGGTATTCATTTCACTGGGTCTGTCCTGCTCTGAGAGCGCCGCATTTCCAACACGAGGTGAACTGCGGTTCGCACATCTCGCCACACTTCAGGCACTGCCAAGCCTTGCCAATGACCTTCGCTGGAGATTGAAAATCCGCCTTGATTCGTAACGCCTCCGCCAGCCGGTCATCATCTTGAATCCAAAGTTCCGGCGTGCCTTCAGACATGGGCACGTCCGGCGAAAGCCCGGCGGAGATTTCATTGCGCAATATGCAGGCAATCCCGGCACCCTCCAGCATCTGCCTGAGCCGGGGAATCTCGCCGACAATCGGAGAACTGAAGATTTTTTTCATGGCGTTGCCGAACAATCATTGCACCTGTTTGCGCTTCAAAAGGAAATACTTATCGCCAGAGGGTGTCACGCTGAAGCTCACGACGCTCCAACCCTCGGCAACGGGAGTGTTTAGGATCTCGTCGCTGGTGCTGGGCCCGACGGTTTTGTATTGCCACTTCGGGGCGTGTCCGCTCGTGCAGCAACCGGCCAGAAACAAAGTGCTGGCTACTAATCCGAGTGCGATGTGTTTTTTCATAATAGCGTTTTGGACTCCGAGTGTTGCGTACGACTTCTGCCTACCTTGATTATACAAGGGCTGGTTCGCACATTGAAATGAATTTTCGACCCTAGAGAAACAGCGCATTACGTTAAGGCATTTTCGCGTCCCGCCTTTCAGTTACTCATGCTCACAATCGAGCCCGGCCACGGACGGTTCGCCCCCTCGGCGCCCGCCCGCAGGAATTCTCTGTACAGACCGCGCATCCGTTGGCCGCATCCCTTTCCACAATTTTTCCTCTGCGTCCCCGCGTCTCGGCGGTTAGTCGCATTGGTCGCATCGGTCTCATCCCCGGCCTTCCCACCCTTCCGCCAGCCCCGAAAAACCCTGCAAATTCGTTCGCCAAAATCTTCAAAAAACCCAGCAAAACCCACCCTCGTCAACCCTCGTCAACCCTGAAACCTTTTCCATCGCCCGCCCGCCCCTCCCGGGCGCGCCGCCAAACCATCCCGGTGGGGCGGCGGCGGCGCGTCTTAATTGCGCGGGCGTCATGGACTTTTTTGCCGTGCTGCAGGATTTTGTCTCACACCCCGCGCGCGCGGATTCCCAAAACAGTTTTTGACCGTGCCGGCAAACCATTCTAGGCTGAAGAAATGCGCGGCAATCTGGCCAAGGCGGTGGAATGGACGAACCTGCAACGGTTTCGCCACGCCCCCCTGCCACGCTCCTACACCGATTACCTGGGACGCCAGCTCTTCCTCTTGCTGCTCACCGTCCAGGGTCTCGCGGCCTTCGCCATGATCACCCTGGGCGTGATCCTGAAGAAATGCCGCGTGGCGCGGCCGGTCATCCAGCCGCGCATCCGGCAGGAAATCAACCGCGCCGGCGCCTCGCTCCTGCCCATGTTCGTCTTCCTGGCGCTCGCGCTCGGGTTTCTGGTGATCGGGCAGACCGTCTCCGCCCTGGCGAAGGTGGGGGCCACCGGTTACCTCGGCTCGACCATGGTGATCGTGGTGGTGCGGGAACTGGGGCCGCTGCTGACGGCGGTGCTGGTGCTGGCGCGCGTGGGCACCGCCAATGTCATCGAACTGGGCACCGCCCGCGCGCTGGGCGAAGTGGAGGCGCTGGAGGCGCTGGGCATTGACCCGGTGCATTATCTCATCATGCCGCGCGTCATCGGCATGGCGCTGGGCGTGTTTTCGCTGACGATTTACCTGATCATCGGGGCGCTGGTGAGCGGCTGCCTGTTCACGTTTTTGACCAATGTGCCGATGACGCCCGGCGATTATTTCCGGCAGATCGTGGACGCTCTCACCTGGCTGGACTTCGCGTTGCTGGCCCTGAAAACCATCGCGTTCGGCTTTTTCATCGCCATCGTGACGTGTTATCACGGCCTGGCCCAACCGCTGCGGCTGGACGAGGTTTCGCGCGTGGCGGTGCGGGCGGTGACGCAGGGCATCGTCGTGTGCGTGCTGATTGACGCCATTTTCATCGTGCTATACCTGGCCACATGAGCGACTCCCCCCACCCCCCCGCCATTGAAATGCAGGATCTGCCCGTGGCCGCGCTCCGCGACCCCTCGTTGACCCTGTTGCACGAGGTGAACTGGACGGTGCAGCCCGGCGAATTCTGGGTGGTGGCCGGGCTCCCGCACTCGGGCAAGAGCGACCTGCTGCTGCACGCGGCGGGATTGCTGGCGCCCGCGGCGGGCATGTGCCGCCTGTTTGGCCGCGACACGGCGGAGCTGGACGAATCACAGATTGCCGAGCGGTTGCGCGTGGGCCTGACCTTTGCCGACGCCAAGCTCTTCAATGAATTAAGCCTGGCCGAGAACGTGGCGCTGCCCCTGCGTTACCACCGCAATCTGGCCGAAACCGAGTTGGCGCGGACGGTGGCAGGGCTGCTGGAACTGCTGGAGCTGACGCCTTTCGCGGCCCTGCTGCCGGGCAGCGTGGCCTGGGTCTGGCGGCAGCGGGCGGCCCTGGCGCGGGCGCTGGTGCTCCAACCCGAGTTGCTGCTGCTGGACAATCCCGCCAGCGGCCTCATGACCCGGCACCGCGACTGGCTGGTCCATTTCCTGGATGAGCTCTGGCATGGCCACGCATTTTTCGGCGGCCGGCCGCTGACGCTCGTCGTCACCACGGACGAATTGCGCGCCTGGCAGCATCCGGGACGCAAGTTTGCCACCGCGCAAGCGGGCAATTTCTCCGTGCTCGGCGCCTGGGGCGGCGAGCCTTTTCTCCATAACCAAGCCGTGAAAGAATTGCTGGCCGGGACCACGGCCAAGGAGAGCCCGGTGACCCCGGTCCAGCCCCTTTCCGCTCCCGGCGGGCCGGGATGAAAAATTGAAACGAGAACGTTGACGAAAGAAAAAATATGCCGCTGCAAGATCTGACCCCGCAGCTCCGGACGCGCCTCACCAAGATGGAACGGTCCGTGGGCTGGTTTGTGTTTCTGGCCACTGTGTTGCTCCTGTTTGGCTTTGGCTACTACCTGTTCCACGCCGCCCAGCGCAAGGGCTGGTTCCTGGAGAAGGCCCGGTTTTTCACCTACGTCAGCAATGCGTCCGACCTGAGCGTGGGCGATCCCGTGGACCTGATGGGCTTCCAGGTGGGCGAGGTCACGGGGATCAGCGCCCTGGCACCGCGCGAGAAGCACAACGTGCGGATTGATTTCGTGGTGAACCAGATCAACCAAAGCGGCAAGCGCCCCGTGCCCTATTACAGCTACGTGTGGAGCGAGGGCTCCGAGGTGAAGCTGAATTCATCCGGCTTCCTGGGCAAACGCGGGCTGACCATCACGCGCGGCACCAACGGCTTTGGCGTGTACAACACGCGTCCGCTGCAAACGCTTTCGCTGGCCCAGGCCCAAAGCGTGCCCGACCCCGAGAACTGGCGGCTCGCCGAAAATCTCCTGGATCCGAACTCCAATATCCTCGTCCGCGCCTTCACCGGGTTCACGAATTTCACGCGCATCGCCGAGCAGCATCCCGCCTCGGTGCTCGCGTTTCACCTGACCGTCAACCACCGCCATATCGCCTCCGTGTGGGACGAAGCCACCCAGCGGTATCGGCCGTTCAATTACCGGGATGACGACCCGACCAACGCGTATGAACTGCCGGCGGAGGAATCGCCCGCCATCGCCGACCAGTTGCAGGCCATCGTGGCCCAGGTGCAGCAGGCCGTGCCCGGCATCCTGGCGCTCACCAACCGGCTCGCGGCCGTGCTGGACAACGCGGCCAACGCCACGTCCAACCTGAACATCACCATCGCCGCCACCCAACCGCTGGTGCGCAACTTCGCCGCCATCAGCGGCGACCTGCACGGTCCCGGCGCGCTGGGCACGTGGGTGCTCGGCACCAACGCGCCGTTCCAAATCGAGGTCGCCCTCACCAACGCCAACACCCTGCTCGTGGACGTGGACACCAACCTGGACGAACTCACCGACCAGGCCGGCCTCACGCTCATCAACGTGGCCAACATCACCAGCAACCTGAACGCGCAGGTGCAGGCCAGCCCAACCATGCTCCCGGGAATTTCCAAGACCGTCATGGACACGGACGATCTCATCCAGGGCCTGAAACGTCACTGGCTGTTGCGGTCCGCGTTCAAGACCAAACCCACCAACGCGCCGGCGATGAAGCTCCCGGCCAAACCGCGTCCCTGAAAAAGAACCCGCCGCCGACGCAGGCAGATTAAAAACCTGCCTGCGGCGGCGGCATTTTTTCCCGAAGATTTATCTCGATAACAGAAAGATCAGGCACACGAACGCGGCCAGAAACACCACGATCAGCACGCCGTCAATCGGCCGAAGCTGAATCCGCGTGGCCGGAACCAGGTGATCTTCCCCGTCCCGCTCGCGAATCATGATCTCCGTATCGGTCATGCTTTTATTCAAGCATACGCCGGGCCAATCAGCGTCCGACCACGGCGGGTAAAAAGAACGGCGCAAATATCTTCCCCTGACCGCCATTTACGGGCTGGGCGCCGCCGCGGGGAGGGTTATGACAATGGACTGCCGCCGCCGGTGGGAAAGCATTGCCGCATTAGTTGATTTTTGCCGGGTCATTAGCCGGCCCGGCTGGCCTGATTTGAGACCTTCTTTTCAGAATGAGACAGACATGCTGAATGCAATCACGCCTCCGCCAGCGTGCCGTCCCGGCGGACGGTCATTCTCCGCCCGCGCCATTCGACGGTTCCCCCCAGAAAAGCGGCGAGCCAGAGGCCCGCCTGCAAGCCATCCTTCACCGGCGCCAACCACAGCGGCAAGCCTCCCCTGGGCCCCGGCGTAAACCGCTGTTCCAAATCCCGCACCATGAAGATACGCACGGCGAGGAAACATCCGGCCACGGGCGCGACGTACGCGCCCAGCCCCGCGACCAGGGCGGCGAGAAGCCACAACACCGGCCATAGCGTGGCATTGGAGAGCACGCTGAAGAAATACGGCGCCGGCTCGCAGATGCGGATGGTGCGCGCCCAGCGCACCTGGTGCTTCCAGACCTGTGCCCAGCCTTGCGGCACGTCCCAGCATTCCACCACCATCGGGCACAGGGCAATGCGGTGGCCGCCTTGGGCGATCCGCCGGCCCAGTTGATAATCATCCGCCAGGCAGTTGGCCAGCGGGGTGAATCCGCCCACGGCCGCGAGCGCCCGGCGGCGCACGAGAATCGCCGCCCCGAGCGCGAAATCCAGCGGCTTGAGGGTTTGCGCCTGCAACACCTGGCTCCAAAAATCCGCGTTCACCGCCAGCGCCTCCCAGCGCATCGCCGCGGTGGCGGGATTGGCCACCCGGTAAAAACAATTCACCAGCCCGGTCTGTTCGTCCCGCAGCGGCGCCACAAACTGGCTGAGAAAATCCGGCTCCACGCGCACATCCTCGTCGCTGATGAGAATCAAATCATGCGCCGCCAGTTTTTCCAATTGGGCCAGCTTGGCCACCTTGGCGTTGGCGCCCACCAGGTGTTCGCACACCACCAACCGCGCCCCGCACCCGGGATTTTCCGCCAGCAACCGGCGCACGATCTCGCAGACCGGGTCGGCCGCATCGCCCACGCCAAAGAGAATTTCCACGGCGCCGACGTAATCCTGCTTGAGCCAGCTGGCCAGCGAGGCGGCCGTGGTGGCGTCGCAGCCCCGCAGCGGCTTGAGGATGGAAACGGCGGGGGCAAAGCCGGCGGTGGAAACCTTGGCATGCAATGGAAACCTCCGGGCGGCCAGCCATTGCCAGGTGACCAGAACGCAACTCAGAAACGCCAGGGCAGCCAGGATCAGATTCAAACAATACACAGACAGAGGAAACTAAAATCTCCGCCCCGGCACCAGCGCGTTTTCGCCTTTTCTTGCCCGCACCGTTGGCGCATCCTTGACAATATGGATGCCAATTCCCCATCGAAAATTTCGTTGGCAGCGCGTTTCGGGCTGGCCTGGAAATGCTTTTGGCGCACGCTCGGCGACCCGGAATTTGCCGGCCGCCTGGCCCGGGAATCCGCCGTCGCCCCGGCTCCGGCAGCGCCCGCGTCCGCGCCGGTCGTGCCGCCCGAGCGCGCAAACGCCTCCGCCCTGCTGGTGTTGTCCCTGCTCCAGCGCGAAGGCCGGCTGGTGGATTTTCTCCAGGAAGATGTCGCCGCTTTTTCCGACGCGGAAATCGGCGCGGCCGCCCGCGTGGTCCACGCCGGCTGCAAAAAGGCGCTGGCCGAGCATTTTACCCTGGCCCCCGTGCTGGCGGACGCCGAAGGCGCCACCGTGACCGTGCCCCCGGGCTTCGACGCCCACCGCATCCGGCTCACGGGCAATCTCGCCGGACAACCCCCGTTCCACGGAGCCCTCAAACACCACGGCTGGCAGGCCACCGCCATCCGCCTGCCGGCGGTCTCCGAAACGCTCGACCCCAAAGTCGTCGCCCCCGCGGAAGTGGAACTTTGATCCGCCCCCGCCCCATCCCCACCCGCCGCCACCATGCCCCGCTTTTCCATCGGTATTGACCTGGGAACGACCAATTCCGCCGCGTCGTATTTCAACCTCGACGAAACCGGCCCGCGCGGCCCGGAGCAAACCATGCTCCCGATTCCGCAGGTCACCGGCGTCGGCGCCGTCGGCGAAAAGTTGCTCCTGCCGTCCTTTCTGTATTTGCCGAACCCGCAGGAATTCCCCGCCGGCGCCCTGGCGTTGCCGTGGGACAAGAGCCGCAAGGACGTCGTCGTGGGCGAATTTGCGCGCGCCCACGGCAGCAAAGTCCCCATGCGCCTGGTGGCCTCCGCCAAAAGCTGGCTCTGCCACGCCGGCGTCAACCGTCTGGACCCCATCCTGCCGTGGCAGGCGCCGGCCGACGTCCCGCGCATCTCGCCGCTGGACGCTTCCGCCCGTTACCTGGGCCACATTCGCGAGGCCTGGGACCACCGGTTCCCGGACGCGGCGCTGGCCGGGCAGGACGTCGTGCTCACCGTGCCCGCGTCCTTCGATGCCGCCGCGCGCGAGCTGACGCTCAAGGCCGCCCAGCAGGCCGGCCTGCCCAACATCACGCTGCTCGAGGAGCCGCAGGCCGCCTTTTATGCCTGGATCGAAAAGCTGGGCGAGAGTTTTCGCAAACACGTCCAGCCCGGCGACGTCGTGCTGGTGGTGGACGTGGGCGGCGGCACCAGCGATTTTTCCCTCATCGCCATCACCTCCCAGGAAGGCGACGTGGCCCTGCACCGCATCGCCGTGGGCGACCACATTCTGCTCGGCGGCGACAACATGGACCTGGCCCTGGCGCACGCTGTCAACCAGCGCCTGGCCGCCGCGGGCAAAAAGCTCGACGCGTGGCAGTTTGGCGCCCTTACCTTCGCCTGCCGCCAGGCCAAGGAACAACTTTATGCCGACGACCATCTGAAGCAGGCGCAGCTCGTCGTGCCCGGCCGCGGATCGTCCCTCATCGGCGGCACCCTCAAGGCCACGCTGACGCGCGACGAATTGAACTCCGTCCTCACTGACGGCTTTTTTCCGCGCTCGGCCGTCACAGCCTTGCCCCAGACCGCCCGCCGCACCGGCCTGGCCCAAATGTCCCTGCCCTACGCGCAGGACGCCGGCGTGACGCGCCACTTGGCCGCTTTTCTCACGCGCCAGGCCCAAGCCATGGCCGCCGCCCAGAACGCGCCGGTCACCGTCGCCGGCCGGAAATTCGTGCATCCCACCGCAGTGCTGTTCAACGGCGGCGTCTTCAAGGCCGCGCCGCTCAAACAGCGTGTGCTCGACGTGCTCAACCAATGGCTCGCCGACGACGGCGGCCGGCCCGTGAAGGAACTGGCAGGGGCGGAACTGGACCTGGCCGTGGCGCGCGGCGCGGCTTACTACGGCTGGGTGCGGCACGGACACGGCCTGCGCATCCGCGGCGGCACGGCCCGCGCCTACTACGTGGGCGTGGAAGCTTCCATGCCCGCCGTCCCCGGCTTGGAACCGCCGGTCAAAGCCCTGTGCGTGGCCCCCTTCGGCATGGAGGAAGGCACGCAGGCGGATGTCCCGCCGCAGGAATTCGGACTCGTCGTGGGCGAGCCGACCCGCTTCCGCTTTTTCTCCAGCTCGGTCCGCCGCGACGATCCGGCCGGCCTCCTGCTCGACGACGTGGCCGGCAACGATGAATTGGAGGAAGTGGCGCCCATCGAAACCACCCTGCCCGCCCAGGCCGGCGACGCCGGCAAGCTCGTGCCCGTGAATCTCCAGGCCGTGGTGACGGAAATCGGCACGTTGGAACTCCGCTGTCTGGAAAAAGGCGGCGCCGGCCAATGGAAACTGGAATTGAACGTGCGCATGAAAGAGTAAACCGCCGGCGCCCCGCGTCCGTGGCGTTCCTGTGGCGCCCCGACTCGCTTTTGCCCAACCCGGCCATCATTTACGAGCACTCCCCTCATCATCGGCATTGACCTTGGCACCACCAATTGCGCGGTGGCGTTTGCCGATCCCGCCCAGGGCGCCGACGCCGCGGTGACGGATTTTCCCGTGCCACAATTGTGCCGCCCCGGCGAGGTGGCGGCCCTGCCGCTGCTGCCCTCGTGCCTGTATGTGGCGGGCGACCACGAACTGCCCGCCGGCTCGCTGCAATTGCCCTGGGCCGAATCGCCGCGGCTCGTCGTGGGCGCCTTCGCCCGCTGGCAGGGCGGCCGCGTGCCCGGCCGGCTCGTGGCCTCCGCCAAAAGCTGGCTGTGCCACGCCGGCGTGGATCGGTCGGCTCCCATTCTGCCTTGGGGCGCCGCCGGCGACGTGGCCAAAATCTCGCCGGTCGAGGCCTCTTCCCGGCTGCTCGCGCACCTGGCCGCCGCCTGGAACCACGCCCATCCCGCCACTCCCCTTGCCGCACAGGAAGTCGTCATCACCATCCCCGCGTCCTTCGACGAGGCCGCCCGCGCGCTCACCGTCACCGCCGCGCGCCAAGCCGGGCTCGAAAAGTTCCTGCTGGTCGAGGAACCGCAGGCCGCCTTTTACGATTTTGCGTCGCATCATCGCCACGACCTCGCCGCCGCGCTGGCCGGCGTGCGGCTGGTGCTGGTGGTGGACGTCGGCGGCGGCACCACCGATTTTACCCTCATCCAGGTGGGCACCGATGCGGGACAGGCGGCCTTGCGGCGCATTGCCGTGGGCGACCACCTGATGCTCGGCGGCGATAACATGGACGCCGCGCTCGCGCGCCATGCCGAGGAACGGCTGCTGGCCGGCGGACGCAAATTCAACGCCACGCAATGGACCCAGTTGCTCCAAACCGCCCGCGACGCCAAGGAATCCCTGCTGGGCGACCGCGCGCCCGAACGCCATGGCATCGCCGTGGCCGCCGAAGGCAGCCGCCTGCTGGGCGGCACGCTCGCCACCGAACTCCAGCGCGCCGAGGTGGAGCGCCTGATTCTCGACGGCTTCTTTCCCGCCTGCGCGGCTGGCGACCCGCCCCGCCGCGCCGCCCGCACTGCGCTCCAGGAACTCGGCCTGCCCTACGCCGCCGACGCCGCCATCACGCGCCATCTGGCCGCCTTCCTGCGCCAGCATGCCGCCGCCGGTTGTGCGGCCCTGGGGGCCGATCCGGCCGCCGGCCCGCAGTCCGCCGCGCAGTATCCCCTGCCCCGGCCCGACGCCATTCTGCTGAATGGCGGTGTTTTCAATTCGCAAAAAATCGCCGACCGCCTGCTCGAAGTCGTTTCATCCTGGTGGCCCGCGGCGCCGCGCGTGCCCCTGCTCCCGCACCACTCGCTCGACCTGGCGGTGGCCCGCGGGGCCGTTTGCCACGGGTTGGTGCGGCACGGCTTGGGCCGGCGCATCAGCGGCGGCGCCGCCCACGCCTTTTATGTGGGGCTGGCCCCTGAAAAAGGCAGCGCCACCGCGCGCGCGATCTGCCTGATCCCGCGCGGCCACGAGGAAGGCCAACCAGTGGAACTCGCCAGCCAGCCCTTCGAGCTCACCCTGGGCCGGCCCGTCCAATTCCCCCTGTTCTCCACCACCTCCGACCGGCTCGACCGTCCCGGCGACGTCGTGGACCTCGGCGACGAATTCCGCGCGCTGCCGCCCATTCACACGCTGTTCAAATCCGCCGGAGCCCGTCCCGCCGCCGTGCCCGTGCATCTCCACGCCGTGCTCACCGAGCTGGGCACCCTGGAGCTGGCCTGCGTGCGCAACGACCAGCGCGAACGCTGGCGGTTGGAATTTGAGCTGCGCGGCACCACTGCCGCGAGTCGCTCCTTCAGCGTCACCGAATCGCTGCCCGCGCGGTTCTCCGGCGTGCGCGGGGCCGTGGAACGCGTGTTTGGCCACAAGCCGCTGCCGGTGGGCGCCAAGGAAGTAAAGCAGCTCCGCCGCAACCTCGAAGCCGCCCTCGGCCCGCGCGAGGAATGGCGGCTGCCGCTGTTGCGCGAATTGTGGAGCGTGCTGCTCGCCGGCGCCCGCAACCGCCGCCGCTCAGCCGACCACGAACGCATTTTCTTCCAGCTCGCCGGGTATGCCCTGCGCCCGGGCTTCGGCTATCCGCTGGATGAGTGGCGCTGCGAGCAGATGTTTCGCCTGTTTGCCGACGGCGTGGTGTTTCACAACGAGCCGCAGGTCTGGAGCGAATATTGGATCATGTGGCGCCGCATTGCCGGCGGCCTGGCCGAGGCGCCGCAGCAGGAATTGTGGACTTACCTCCAGCCCCACTTGGCGCGCCGCCTGGACGATGCCGCGCCCCATGGCCCGGCCCGGTCCAAAGGCGTGCAGCCGGAGGGCCTGGATGAAATGGTGCGCGTCGCCGCCTCGCTGGAACATCTCGGGGCCGCGGAAAAGCTTCGGCTCGGAAATTGGATGCTGGCGCGCTTGCAGAACCCCGCCACCTCGGGCGGTCCGTGGGCCTGGGCCCTGGGCCGGATCGGCGCGCGCGTGCCGCTTTACGGCAGCGGCCACAAAACCGTGGACCCCGCCCCGGCGACCGCGTGGCTCGCTTCCCTGCTGGAAACCGGACTCGCTGGCGCCAATGATACCGCCTTTGCCGCCGTGCAACTCTGCCGGCTCACCGGCGACCGCTCCCGCGACCTGGATGACGAGATCCGCGCCCGCACCCTCGCCGCGCTCAAAACCGCCGAAGCTCCCGAAGACTGGCTGCGCATGCTGACCGAACCGGTGCAGCTCGCCGCCCACGACGAAGCCCGCGCGCTGGGCGACACCCTGCCCATCGGCCTGCGGCTGCATTGAGGGACAGGAAAGCGTTACTTCAACCGCCAAGTGATGCGCGCCTTGTCAAAATCGTAGGGGGACATCTCCATTTTCACCCGGTCACCCACAGTCAGGCGTACCCAATGTTTGCGCATTTTCCCACTGAGCGTAGCCAGGACCATGTGTTTGTTGTCGAGGGCCACCCGAAACATCGTCCCAGGCAGCACCACGACGACCGAACCTTCCACCTCAAGGGGCTCTTCCTTGCCGGAATCAGCCATAAATCAATGAATGATAAAAATAAAAAGGCGGAGTCCGGTTCGCGAACCCCGCCCTAAGATCCATTGGGTGCAGCCAATTAACGACCGCGACCACCTTCACGACCACCACGGCCGCCGGCGCCGCCGCGGCTGCCGCCCGGACGTTCCTCGCGCGGACGGGCAATGTTGACCGTCAAGGCGCGCCCGCCGATTTCCTTGCCGTTCATGCCGGCAATGGCCTTTTCGGCTTCTTCGTCCGAGCTCATCGTGACAAAAGCAAAACCGCGCGGCCGATTGGTCATGCGGTCCATCATCAAATTCGTTTCCGTGACCGTGCCGAACGCGGCGAACGCGTCCTGAAGGTCATTTTCAGTGGTTTCGAAGGAAAGGTTTCCAACGAATAGTTTATTATTCATATACTTGGCTGTAGTAGACTGATTTGCCTTTCACCAGACTGTTTCCGTTAATCGGATTTCAAATCATCACTGAACCAAGTTCACCTGAGGATTTACCATGCCTTTAAAAGAAATCATCCATCCAGCAAACACGGAGAAGATTACCACACGGCTGTCCCATGGCAATATTTAAGTTTTACAAACCAAAAATGGGACACGGTGCGTCCCCCCGCCCCGCCATGCCAGCCGTGGATAAAATGGTGGGCCCGCCCGGATTTGAACCGGGGACCAAGCGATTATGAGTCGCCTGCTCTAACCGCTGAGCTACGGGCCCACGTGTTGAAGCGTCCGCGCCGGCAAACGCGCCGCCAAAAACGCATTCGTTCAACTCTGCGTCCCATTTTGCGGGAGGGCAAATTCAGGGCAAGACATTTCGGTCCATCCGGCAGATGGCGCACCTTAGCCCATCTTCCGCAGATCGAACAAAACCATAAATTTTCACGGACTGCGGTTGGCGTTTCGCCATGAATTTAGTGGGGGGGGCGTCAATTTCAAATCACTGGACATTGTGCTGCCGGTCAAAACCCCGGCAGGAGTCACCGAACTGCGTTTGCGCACGGTGGCACGCCCGGAACGGATGGTGGCCGAGCTTCTGCAACAGCTCGGGCTCCAGTTGCCCGAACAAAGCCGGGTCGTTCAAAACGCGGTTGAAAATGTAGTGCAGAAAACAGGGCTTTGAAATGCGCAACCCCTTGCAAATCAATGTTACGGCTACTGCGGAAGATGGGCTAAAGAGCAACCACCGTCAAACGCTTTCGTCTTTTCACATCAAGCCGGGAATGCCCGGCAACCACAGCGTTTCCCTGTGATCTCCGATGCGGCACGTTGTCATTGTTCCAGCGTGCCGTAACTTGCCGGCACCGTCCAAGTTGGGTCGTCCGGTGGTTGATCGTGCGGACTGTTGTCATTGTTCCAGCGCGCTCGCCAATAATCGTTGTTGGGATCAATGACCAGACTTCGCTTTGGGCTTTCCACATGCCCTTCTGCGAAAAGAATGTCGGTGTTATAGTTGTGACGGTTACAGGGAACTTGCGGATGCCACGTGGGGTCTTGAGTGGTGGTCCACTGAACCGGCGGCGTGGTATTTGCGCTAAATTGAATATCGCCATCGGGCGTGTCCGACCGAACATCTGCAATCGCAATCATGTTCACCGGACTGCGCAGCGTCGATTCTTTTATCGCTTTGGTCCCAACATCGGCGCCCATCCCCAGAACCGGACCGGATCGATCGATGCCCCAGTCGTTGTACCCCAGGGAAAAACGTGATCCCTGTTTGCCCGAACCTCCGGTGAGAACGGCACGACTGTCCACCTGGCCGCTTTCATCCCGCCTTGGTTGCCCCGACGGGCCTGCCAGCGTGTTGTTCAGATTGGTATCCCAGTAACTTTGAGGCAGTGCCGCCGGACAGCTAAATGCATTGCGATTTTTACCCATAAAACTCAAAAGCCGCGTTTGCCAGACATAGGTGTCATTACCACCGTTATCGGATGACCAAAGGCAGTTGGGATATTGCCCGTAGTCGCCCGGATACATGGCCAACGCAATGCCAATCTCCCGCATGTTGCTCATACAGCCGGCTTGCTTGGCTTTCAGTTTGGCCTTGGACAGGGCCGGCAGCAGCAAGGCGGCCAGAATGGCGATGATGGCAATTACCACCAGCAGCTCGACTAAGGTGAAGGCGCGCATGACCCTCGCCGCAATCGGCGGATGGTGACTGGAGCTAAAAGAATCGGACATGGTTTTCATTGCTTGCTTCGTTAAATAATCGCTTTGATTAAATTCAAAAAAAACCGCGGGCATTCGAATTAAAATCTGCACTCGAAACCGCTTAACCTCGATCGGAGCTTCCATGGCTTGAAGAAAAGCTGCTTGCCGGATTGGCCGCCAACTGGTCACATAAAATGACCGCCATTCCAAGAAACCCACCTGTGATTTCGGCTCATCAACCCGGTGGAAACTGAAAAATGTCTCCACCGGGCTGCGACCCAATCCTAAACCGGCCGCGGTTTCACAACACTATTGCAGCAGATAAAACATTTGCGGCGAATTCATCGCGTTGGTGAAACTGAATGGCCCGCTGAAGGTATTCGTGAACACCGGAGTCCAGTCCATCAACGGCAACGTTAGATTCGTGCTGCCATACAACACATAGGAGCCTGTCGCATTGGTGCCGCTGAGGACCAACGAACCTCCAATCGCCGTCAATCCGGTGAACTTGGGATGGGAACGGACAGCCGTCACCACCTGCAGCGTGCCGCTGCTGGTCAATTCATCCGTATTCCACGCCAGCCCGCTGCCCGGCGTGGCCGGAACAATGGCGCTGAACGCGCCCGAAAAACTGCCGGCGGCAAACAGCTTGAAACTCGCGCCCCCGGCCAGCGGGCCGCCCAAATTGGTGATCACCAGCGTGCCGCCGTAGGTGACCTGGGACATGCCGGTCAGCATGTCCTTGGCCCCGCTGGTCGCGTTGATTTTCATGAGGTTGGTGCCGCCCGCCGAAAGGGTGAGCGCGCCGGCAATCGTGTTGGTGCCGAACGAAGTCAGTGGCGAACCCACGGCCAGCGTGCCGCCGGAAGCAACCGTGACGGGACCGGCCACGGGGCCGACACAAACCAGCGTGCCCGCGTTCACCGTGGAGGTGCCGGTGTACGTGTTGGTGCCGGTCACATACAGCGTGCCGCTGCCGATCTTGGTCAAACCGCCGCCGGCGTTGCCGGCCACGTCCCCGGCTTTCAGCGTATAGGCATACGCGCTGGCCAGGTTCGTAAACCCGCCACTCTCAAACCCAAACGTGACGGTATCACCCGCCGCGTAATTCTGGCCGGGGCACGTGATTATGACATTGGTCACCACCCCGTTGACCACGGTAGCCACCGCCTGCAAGCCGGTGCCCGCGCCGCTGGTCGCGTTGGTGACAATGGGTGCGCCGAGGTACCCGGCACCGCCGTTGCCCGGCACGGTGATGAGGCCGCCCGCGGGATACACGCCGCTGCCGACAGTGCCCAGCAGTTTCGCCGCGAGGGTGGCCGTGTTCGTCTGTGAGTCAATCGTCACACCGCCCTTGAAAACATTCACGCTGTTGGAACTCGCACCCGTGAACGTGGTATCCATGAGGGTGACATTGTTGGACCCGGCCTGCAACGTGCCGCCGTTCAGGTTCACCGTTGCCATGCCCGCCGCCACCGCCTTGGTAACCGGCGCGCTCACCTCCAGCGTGCCACTGTCCAGGTTCAGCGTGCCGTTGCCGCCGCTGGCATAGTTCAACTGGACGCCGGCGGTCGCAAAGGGCGACACCACCGAGGCGTTGCCGCCTGCTTCCGTGCCGATGTTCAAGGTGGCGCTATAGCCGGTGCCGCCCTCCGGCACCCGGAAGCCGGAAGCCACGGTGGCCGTGCCACCGGTAAAGGTCGCCACCGCCGGGTCGCCCCCAACACCAGTAATACTGGGGTTGCTCGCCAGCGAAAACTCAGCGCCGATCGTCACCGTGCCCCCGCTTTGCGCAAACGAGGCAAAGCCGCCGCGACCCATGCGAATGCCGTAAGTCGGCCGCGCAAAGTTACCACCCGACACGTTGACGGAACCATAGCAGTTCGTGCCGCCGACCCCGGCCGCCAGATAGACATTGTTTGAGCCGGAGACCAAGGTGCCCGCGCTCAAGTTGATGGCACCAGCACCCGTATCACCGACGAGGGCGTTGCCGCCAACGCGGAAGAGTCCGCCACTGTTGTTGCCAATGGCAGTCGTGCCGGTGGAATTAAAACTAAGCACGCCACGAGACGTGTCCGCGCCCACATAGATGGTGCCGGCAATCAGGCTGGAACCGCCCATGACGTTGACGATTGCATTGGCCCCGCCGTTGGCCGTCTCGCAAATGTTGATATTGTTAACCCCGGCATTCACCTGGGAATTCCCCAAGAGGTTCAGCACCGGATTGGCCGAGTAATGCGCCAAGCCATTGGCATATCCCAAGCTGACGCCCGAGGGCGAGTTCAAGGTTGAATTATACAGCGTCACCGTTGAGGTCAGCCCATTGGTGCAGTTTCCGCGGCTGATGGCAAACCAAGTGGCGCAATTCAAGGTGGCATTGGAGAGAATCAAATTGCCGGCCATACCGGTGGCCAGGCCGTTGGTGGTGCCCGAGCCAACATTCATTTCGGCGCCGACCGTGTTGGTCTGTCCGCCAGCGGTGCCGTCCAACACCAAAGTGCCACCTTGGACCACCGACGACCAAGCACCCGCGGCGACCGATAACACGTTGGTCCCCGCCCCGGCATAATCCAGCGTGCCCGAGCCGCTCTTGGTGAAAGTGCCAGCCGTGGCCTGCGCCAGGCCGGTGAGGGTCAGGTTGCCATTATTCGTGATGCTGCTGCTCGCGGTCATGCTGTAGCTGCGGTTGATGGTCACCGGCGAACCTTCATAGTCCAACGCGCCGCCCGCCAGAACCAAGTTCGTGGCGTTGGCCGAGGAAGCGCCAATTGCGCTCGGCAAACCGCCGTTGGCCAGATTGGTCACCGTGAGTACGCCCCCGTTGATCACCACCGCGCTGCCGAAATTGTTACCGCCCGTGTTCAGAATCGCAACGATATTGGTGCCGTTGAGGCTCATGCCCGTGGTCGAGCCGCTGATCTTGCCGCTGCCCACGATCGTGTAGGCCAGGGCGTTGTTGTTGAAGGTGACCTCAGCCGGGGAGACGGTCGTTGTCAAATTGACGGTCGTGACGCCAAGGGCGCTGTCGTCGAACACAACCGGGCTCGGATCCGTATAGGTGGTGGGCAGGTCGCTGCTGATGTTAACCCAATTGGTGTCCGACCCGGTGTCCCACGTGCCGCCGGCTTCGCCGTCCCAGCGGGGTTGATTGATACCCGTGATGACCAGGTCAATCGAGCTGTTTGCGGTATTCGTGACAAGGTGGCCCGCCACACCGGCCGGCAGGGAGCCAACGGTGAAGTGTCCAGCGCCGGCCAGCAGGCCATACTGCACCAGCGGGAATTCACCCAATTGCGCCATCGCGTCGGCCACATTGACGACGATGGTTCCGGCGACGGTAAGGGTGCCGCTCGCATTTAGCGGAGCCTGACCCACTGCGGGGTTGCCAAAGGCACCCAAGTCGAAGTTGAGCGTGGCGCCAGCGAGGTTTCCCAGCGTCACATTGGCGGCGCTATATTGCGCGCCAGCCGACAGGACGGTGACGCCGAAGCTCGCATTGTCGGCCACCGTGACATTGCCGCGCGTGGAGGATTCGGTAGTGGTGAAAACGCTGCCGGCATTGACAACCGTATCGCCCGTGTAGGAATTGGCGCCCGTCAGCGTCAGCGCGCCCGTGCCGTTCTTAATCAAGCCACCGCTACCGTTGTTCTCCAAAGCCTGGGCGATGGTAATGTTGTAACCCTGCGAATCAATGACGGCTCCGCCGTTGCCCACCAGCGCCTCAGTCAATCCGGACAGAAAACTTACGTTATTGGAACTGGCTTGAAGAGTCCCACCGTTGAAGTTCAGCGTGCTGATGGCAAGACTGTTGCCCGTGATGATTCCAGTCACTTGAAACAGGCCGCCGTCCAGATTCAACGTGCCGCTCCCCGTGCCCGTCTGAGAAATGTTCACTACTCCCAAATACGCCGCCCCGCCTTCCATGTTCCAAGTGCCCGCCGCGGCCTCTCCAATCCACACGTGACTGACCAGACTGGTAATCGTTCCGTTGGTCTGATTCACCGTGCCAGCGCCGCTGGCTCCGATGTCGAAATGCGTGGTATTGTCACCGAGTTTGGTGATCGAACCGCCGTTCATGTTCAACACGCCCGCGCCACCGGTGCGCCCAAACGCTATCCAGTTGCTCACCACCAACGCGCCCGTGCCGCTAAGATTATATGTGCCTGTTGCCGGCGACTCTTCCGGACACAAAAACTGTCCCTGGCTCGTGATGGTTCCGCCGCTTTGGTTCAGCACACCCACGGAACTGCTTCCCGCCGGCGCATTATTGTCGGTTCCCACCAGCAGATTGCCGCCGCCATCCTGGTTAAAAACGCCACCCGTCATGTTGAACGTGCCGCTACCGCCGTTGCGCCCAATGGCGATGGTGTCATGAACATCAATGCTGCCACCACTCAAATTGTAAATCGCCGTGCCGTAGTTCCCCACGAACATCTGCCCGCTCCCACTCACTTGAATTGCACCGCTGACTTGATTAACAACATCCGTGACCGTGTTGGCGACTTGAACGACCTCACCCGATCCAATAATCATATCTTCATTATAACCCATCATGTCCAAGGGAACATAATTCCCGCCGCCGGCGGATTGGCCACTGATTCCCAACAGGCAAGTGGCCGAAACGGCGCTGCTGCTGCTGACATATGCCAGATCAACGCTGTCAACCGCACTGCTAAAATTTGTCAGGGCCATGTCCAGCGAAAACAAATACGGGGCGCTGCCGGTCAAGCCATTGGCGGACCCCAGCTTTTCAAACGTGGCTCCCAGCGCATCCACCCGGGCTCCCACCCCGCCCAAAACCTCCATGTTGGTGTTTGCCGCCGGACCAAACCAGTCCGGAACCGAAAGGCTTCCCGTCTCGATGGAGTTGTCGGCGTGATGGACCGTATAGTTGACCACCACCGGGCCGTTGCCGGCACAGCCCAACAAGGACAGGTTCGAGCACACCATCGGCGATGTCAGAGTGATGGTGGCATTGGGCGTATTGCTTGAAATCATGACCGCGTCATTGCCCGCGTAACTGGAAGGCAGGGTGTAAATATGGTCTGCGAGCGAGCTGCTGGTGATGGTCGTGCCGGGGCTGGGCAGACCATCCCCCGGGGCGGTGCTATAGACTCCCTGTTCAAACCAAGTATAATCACTTTCACTCAACCCTCCGCCCACCGTCGCCGTCACCGCGGTGGGCGTGGCGCTAACCCCGAGATTATCGGCAAAATTCCCGTTGCCGGCAATGCTGCCACCGTTGATATTCAGAATGCCGGCGCCAAGTTCCCCGACATCGAATGATCCGCCGTTGGTGTAATTGATGGTCCCGCCATTTAATGTATAGACACCCGTCTTGCCAACCGCGACCCCCATGCGAAAAGGGGTATAATAGGGAGTAACGAAGGAATCATTATAATTGGTTCCCGTCACATAAATATTTTGCCCGTTCTGCACAAACGCGCCATCGCCCGCGCCATCGCCCGCCACAATTTGACTGATGTCCCAATCTGGATCGCCAATATTGATCTGCACCACGTTGTTCGAGCCGTTGTCGTTGATGGCGCTGTCTGGCAATCCCGGAACCGCCCCCCCAACCCAATCAGCCGGGGTGTTGTAACTGGCGGTGCCGCCTTGCCAGTTTATGTTGGCGGCATTGACCGCAAATGTGGTTAGCGTTAATGACAATGCTGCGAATAACCGGGCGCCGATCTTGGCAGGCCAATCAAAGGTTGCCGTTGTTGAATTTTCCAAGACTTTTGTTTTCATTTCGATTTGAAGTGTTTCCCAGTTATAAGCTTACTGCATTTTTGCGGTTTGCTTCGTTGTCGTGGGTAGTATTGGGCCAAGGTCAAAGCTCCGTCAATCGAACAAAGCGATGACCCATAGGTTCTTTGGGCGTGGCTGCCTGACCACGCTCAAAGAAATGAAGGTGGATGTTCGGGGCACTTTCTCTCTCCCCCTGCCCCGTGCCGTTTGGGAAAATACCAAAGCTTTGAGCCCTTTATGTGGAGCTCCACATGAACGGCTCAGAAATCAGCGGTTCGTGAGTTTCGTTCAATGGGCGCTGCGGTCGTAAACGGATTCGCATGAGGTCGAAGGCATCCTCGCGAAACTGGGACTGACGGCTTCCAAAACAGTGCACCCCCTTTACCGGCAGATCAAACTGCAACACGGCCCGCCCTCTGACGTGCGGATCCCCAACCCACTGACCACGCGGACTCTCAACGCCAGCAGGTCCGGCCGGAATGTGAAACGGTTTGCCAGTACAAAGGAACTCTTTGCCGACTTGGGCTTGTGAAGACCTTCAGCCGAACCAGCCAGCTTAAAATCAATCCAGCAGATACGGATGCTCGCGGGACACTTTCAGGATCAATTCGCCGAAGATCGTGTTCGCCCAGGCAAACCACGACCGCGTGAACTGGTTCGGATCGTCCTGGCTGAAGGACTCGTGCATGAAGCCGGTGCCGGCGTGCGTCTTTTGCAGCGTGGCCAGCACGCGCGCAATCTCCGCCTCGTCCCGGCTGGTGAGCGCCTCTACGATGAGCCCCAGCGGCCAGATCATGCCCAACCCCGCGTGCGGTCCGCCTTCCCCCGCCGCCGCCTTGCCGTTGCAGTAATACGGGTTGCTGGCCGACAACACAAACCGCCGCGTGTGCGCGTAGATTTTGTCGTCCGCCTTGACCGCCCCCAGATACGGGAGTGAAAGCAGGTTCGGGATATTGCCGTCGTCAATGCAGTAGGAATTGCCGAACGCATCCACCTCGTAGGCGTAAATCTCGCCGAAACCCAAGGGATTCACCACCGCGTATTGCCGCAACGCCTCCGCCACCTCGTCCGCCAGCGCCGTGCATTGCGCGGCCGCTTTCGTGTCGTGATGGATCTGCGTCAGCATTTCCGCCGCCTGCCGCAAACTGATCACGGCAAAGAAATTCGACGGCACCAGGTACGGAAACACCGTGGCGTCGTCGCTGGGCCGGAACATGGAACAAATCAGGCCCACGGGCTTGGCCGGGTTGCCGTAGCCCTTGCAGGCGACCGTGTCCGACTGGGTTTCGGTGCGGCGCTGGAAATGGTACGGGCCTTTGCCGTCTTTGCGCTGCTGCTCGCGGAACGTTTTCACGATCAGCCGCACGCCCTCGCGCCAGGCGTCGTCGAACGGCGCGGTGTCGCCGCAATTCTTCCAGTAGCCGTGGGCCAGCCGGATCGTATAGCAGAGCGAGTCCACCTCAAATTTGCGTTCGTGCACGCCGGGCTTCATGTCCGTGGCATCGCTGCGCCAGGGGCTGAGCGTCGTGGGATCCTTGTAAAAGGCGTTTGCGTAGGGGTCCAGCAGCACGTTGCGCGTCTGGCGCCGGATCACGCCGGCGATCATCTGCTGCAACGCCGGGTCTTCCTTCATCAGCGGCAGATACGGCCAGACTTGCGCCGAGCTGTCCCGCTGCCACATCGCGTCAATGTCGCCGGTGATGACATAGGTGTCCGGCTGGCCGTTGACCATCTGGAAATCCACCGTGGTGTCGAGCGTGTTCGGAAAGCAATTGCCGAACATCCACGCCAGTTCCCGGTTGCCGATGGAGGACTGGATGCGCTGGATGGTCTGCTCCACCGCGGCGCTTTTGAATTTGCGCCGGGCTTCCGGAATGCGGACGACGGGAAAATCCGTGCCGGCCGCGCGGCTGCCCCGGGTAAGCATCACGCCCGCCGTGGCGAGCGCCGTGGTCTGGAGAAAGTTGCGACGGTTCATGGCTGGGCATCCAGTTTGCGCAGCGCGAACGCATACGCGCCAATGGCCACGGCTTCGCTCGTGCCCAGGCGGGAAACACCCACGCCGACCCGCTGCAAGGGGTCATATTTGATCTGGCGCTTGCCTCCGGGCACGGTGACGGTCCGCGTGCCGCCCTGCAAAAACTTCTTTAACTGCGCGGGATCCTCCAGGTTGAAGGCCGCCTCGGGCAGCCGGCGAAACTGGTTGCCGCCGGGTCCGGTGTAATTGCTGTTCAACTCCGCCACCAGGGTCGGCAGGAACAGCCGCCAGCCCTTGGAAACGCCGCCGCCGATCACGGCCAGGCCGTCAATCAACGTCAGCGCGTTCCCGAGCGCGTCGCCCACCACTTCGCCGAGCCGGCGATAAGCCTCGGTGGCTGCCGCGCGGTTGCCGGGCGCCTTGCCCGCCGCAATTTCCTCGATGCCCCGCGGGTCGGGCGCCTGGTCGAATGGAATGCCCGCCTGCTCCGCGTAAACCCGGCGCACGGCGCGGATGCTCGCGCCTTCCTCGGCGTTCATGCCCGGCTGCAGCTTGTTCCGCATGAGCCAGATTTGCGAGGCGTTTGAATTGTCGCCGGCGAACAGCTCGCCGTTGCGCGTGATGCCGCCGCCGAAGCCGGTGCCCAGCGTCACGCCGAAAAGATTCTTGTAGCGTTTCGGGCTGCCCGCCTTTTCCAGCAGGCCGTTGACGTACGGCAGGAATCCGGCGATGGCCTCGCCATAGACAAACAGCTCGCCGTCGTTGTTGATGAACGCCGGGATGCCGAATTCTTTCTCCAGCATCGGCCCCAGCGCCACGCCACCGCGGAATCCGGGGAGGTTGCCCAGGTCGCCAATGATCCCCGCCGGATAATCGGCCGGCCCGGGAAACGCGAAGCTGATGGCCACCGGCGGCCGCCCACATTTCTTCTTCACCTCGGTGAAGCCGCTGACGATGTTCGCCAGGCACTTTTCCAAGTTGTCGCCGTTGGAAGGCATGACGACGGTTTCAGTGAGGGGCTGGTTGCCACACATGGCGGAGAAACGAAAGCTCGTTCCGCCCGCGTCGAGGGTCATGACGATGCGTTTGTCCTTGTCGTAGTTCATAAAGTGCGAGTGTTGGTTTGGAGGGGGTTCACTTTGCGGGCCGCGGATTGGCGGGCGGCTCCCGCCAATCCCCGGACCATTAATTCACTGCGTTTACGCCTTGGCCGGCGCGGCGGCCGGGTGCTTGCCGCCCTTGAGCGAGAGCAGCAGCAAATAGGCGAAGCAAATGGCCGGCACCACGAAGGCCAGGGCCTTCATGCCGTGGTCGCGCATTCCGCCCATGACCAGCGGCACCAGGGCGCCGCCGCAAATGGCCATGCACATCAGGCCGCTCAATTCATTGGCGCGCTCGGGCTTCTCCTCTACCGTGATGGAAAAGAGCATCGGCCAGATGTTCGCGAAACCGAGGCCGGCCGCAATGACGCCGGCGATGGCCAGCGGCTGCGAACCGGACATCAGCGCCAGACCGCCCAACAAGCCCAGGGCCGCCGAAAGCCGGAAACACGTGCGCGGCGTCATCACCATGAGGATGGCCCCGCCCAAAAGGCGCCCGATCGTGAGCAGCAGGAAGAACAAGGCCGGGCCGAATGTGCCGGCGGTCTTTTCATCCATGCCGATGTCCTTCATGAAGGGAAACAGGAACCGGCCCATGGACGCTTCCGCGCCCACATAGAGAAAGATGCCGACCACCGCCAAGGCGAATACGGGCTGGCCCAGCAACGCGAACGACCCTCCCAACCCCGGCGGGCGATCCACCTTGGTTTCGCCCACTTTCAACATGAGCACGGCCGCAAAAGCCACGGCCATGAGGATGAAGAACAGGGGAAAGCTGGCGCGCCAGCCCATGCCCTTAAACAGGGTGAAACCCGCCAAGGCCGTCACCAGATAGGTAACCAAGTAGGTGGACGCCGTGCTGCCGAGGCCCTTGATGCCTTGGGCGAAACTCAGGTTCCGGCTGTAGGCACCGGCCGCGCTCACGTCCCGCATGATGGGATTGCCCGCCACCTGCAAAAAGGTGGTGCCCACCCCCAGCAGGAAGATGCACGCCAGCAGCAAGGCATACCCGGGCGCCATCAAGGTGGGCACAAGCATCGCCACGGCGTTCAACCCCAGGCCGAGCAGGAGTAATTTCTTTTTCCCAATCCGCGAAGCCAGCAGGCCCCCCGGAACGCTGAACACCGCAAACGCGATGAAAACGAAGAAGGTGAGCAGCGTGGCCATGACGTCGCTGAGGGCGTACTGTTTTTTCACGGCGTCCGACAGTGGTCCCATGGCATCGGCCACGCCCATAAGCAGGAACGCCAGAAAAATCGGCAGTGTTTTTAATTTCATAATTGAATGATGTGGTAATGGTTGCGCTCTTCAAAAGACACTGCGGCACCCTTGACGGTACCGCAGTGGCTGAGAGGCTTTAAGTTTCAACAGTACGAAATTTGTCCGGCTCATGGTCCATTTGCAATACCAAATTGCCATTGTTCGGGACTTTTTATCGGGGAGGCGCGTCACA
>Ga0181520_10004002_pt1 | contig 25198 bp, 18 predicted proteins | sample PEATcosm2014_Bin_29_FD_132451 | JGI IMG/M metagenome (GOLD analysis project Ga0181520, IMG submission 132451) | Peatland microbial communities from MTU Mesocosm Facility, Houghton, MI, USA - PEATcosm2014_Bin02_30_metaG | ecosystem: Environmental > Terrestrial > Soil > Wetlands > Peat | place...
CAAGCAGGAAGGTCGGCACTACACGCCGTTTTTCGACGACGGCGCCGAGAATTCAATCGCTTGCGCCGCGCCGCAGGCGAAATCAGCCCTCATTTTTTTCCTAACTGGCGAAGTTGGGTTAGAACGCCGCATCAATCCTCGCATGGTCCACACAAGTCTCCTTGGTTCGCCAACCTCGAACCGAAGCAACGAGAATCTCGGCTGCGCGAACAACAAGCCGCTCGCAAACGCGGTTGTCTTTTTGTTGCAAATATCGGTCCGGTTCGGCGCTGTCAAACAAACAAAAAGCTCGACTCCTGCTCCGAATGTATTGGGGCAATTGGGGCAAGTTGATTTTCGGCCGTCGCCGATGCCTGGGCGTTGGCCGCGATGCCGTTCACTTCGTGTCTGATTTGGGCGACCTACCGGCAGGCGTTCGGCGACGCCGCTCACGAAACGACGCCGGCGGTCGCGCCGGCGTTGGTCCGCGAATAACGACGGCTTTGTTTCGCAGCGGCGCCTGTCGCCGCGTCGCCCGCGGCGGGGTCGGGCGATCGGGATTCAGCTCGGCTTAGCGGCCTTTTCGAGCGCGTCCACAACCATCGTTGCGGTGATGAGTTCGGGCAACCAATAGGGCTGGCCGCCGACGCCGGGGCCGATCACGGCGTACGACGGCACGCTGTTCCGGCCGTACGTCGCGAGGAAGCCGCCGATTTGCGGGTCGCGTTTGGTCCAGTCGCCGCGGACCGCGACGACGCCGAGCCGCGCGATCGCCTGCCGCACGGGTTCGGTTTTGATCGCCGCCGACTCGTTGGCTTTGCAGGTCATGCACCACGTGGCGGTGAAATCGAGAAAAACGGTTTTTCCTTCGGCCGTCAACTGCTTCACGATTTCCGGCGAAAACGGCCGCCAGGCGATGCCGCCGTCTTCAACCGTGGCGCCGCCAGCCGCCGGCGCGGCCTCGGCCAGCGCGAAGCGCAGGAAATGGGCGCCGCCGGCGACGGCGATCGCCGCCGCGGCCAGCGTCGCCGCCAGCCGCACATGCGCCGACCGCGTTACGTTGCCGAAGCGGCCGTACAACCAGGCGGCGAAACCGAGCAGCGCAAAATAGCTCAACATCTGCCGCAGCCCGGCGGCGCCGACTTGCTCGCTCAACACGCCGAGCAGCCAAACGGAGGCGCCGATCAGCAGAAAGCCCATCACCGATTTGGCCGTGTCCATCCAGGCCCCGGGTTTGGGCATCCAGCGCGTCCAGCCCGGGAAGTAGGCCAGCAGGAGAAAGGGGAAGGCGAGGCCGAGGCCGACAGTGAAGAAGACCGCGAACGTGACGCCGATCGGTTGCGCGAACGCGAAACCGATCGCCGGCCCAAGAATCGGCGCCGAGCAGGGCGTCGCGAGGACCGTCGCGAAGACGCCGTTGAACAGCGAACCGCGCACGCCCTCTTTCGCGGCGGCGCGGTGCATCGCGGCGCTGGTCGGGGCCAACAGCAGAAAGACGTCGAGCGCCGAGAGGCCGAACACGAAGGCGACCGCCGCGAGCAGGCCGACGAACGCCGGCGACTGCATTTGGAATCCCCAGCCCACGGCCTCGCCGCTGCGCTTGAGCGCCGCGACAACCGTCGCCAGCGCCAGGAAACTGCTGAGAATGCCGGCGGCGTATCCGAGGCCGTGGCGGCGCAACGCGGATTTCTCCAGGTGCGCCTGGCTGATCAGCGAGAAGATCTTCAGCGACACGACCGGCAGCACGCAGGGCATGATGTTGAGAATCATGCCGCCGACGAAAGCGGACAGCAGCATCCACAGCAAACCGCGGGCGGCGCGGGCCGGCGCGGCGGCGCCGCCGGTCGACGCCGTAACGGCGCCAAGCGGTCGATCGAGCGGTGCCTTCACTGCGGCGCCGGGCGCGGGGGCCGGCAACGGCCAATCGGCTTCGACCGCAACGGCGCGCCGTTTGCCCTGTTCGATGAGGTCGAATTGGAACACGCCGCCAAATTTTTCCCCGGCGCCGAAATCGGGTCTGACGGTCGCGACGACTTTGACTAGCAATCCCTGGTGCGGCGTCGGATCGGCGTCTGCCGCGGTGATTTTTGCGATGTCGAGGTGTTCGTTCTTGAACTCGGCGAAGATCGGCCGGCCGCGGTCCCTGGTCGGCGCGAGTTGCGCGCCGGCCGGCGCTTTGATGGTGAAGAGGGTCTGGAATTCCTGACCCGGCGCAAGGGCCGCGGCGTCGTATTGCGCGCCGATGCTCAGGCCCGGAACGGCGCTCGCCGGCACGGGCGTTGCGGCGCGCGCGGCGTTCACCGCGGCGGCGTTCGGTCCCGGCGCGGCCGTCGCGGCAACCGGCAGTTTCAGGGATATTTCCTGCCCGCCGACGATGCACTTGGACAGGCAGGCGAGCCAGGCGACTTTGCCCGAGACGATCACCTCCCCGCCCGCCGGCGCGTCGGGCGCCGCGGCCGCCTCGGCCCACAGTGTCGTTTCTTTTTCATAGACGTATGCGAAATCGGGCGTCCCCGCCCCGAAAATGAGCGGCGGTGGGTAATGCCACGCGCCGATTTTCACGAGCGGGCCGGCGAGATCGATCCGCGTCGGTTGCCCTACTCCCGATTCGCTCGGATTTAACCAGTAAATGTGCCATTCGGGGGCGAGCTTGAAGCGCACGGCGAGGTGGAACGCTGCGCCCGGCGCGACGGACGCGACATCGGCCAGCAACTCGACGCGCACCGGCGACGCGGCGCTCGGCGCCTCCGCCGCCCCGGCCGGCGCGGCCAGGCACGCCGCCAGCGCGAACGCGATCAAGACGGTCATCCTTTTCTTCGCCGACATGCGATTTCTCCCGTTCGCCAGACCAAGTGGAAGTGAGCGGCGACCAACATGAGATGCGCGCACGCGCGCCGCTGCACGGTTGCGAGTCTGGTCGTTTGAGAGGCCGCAGAAAAAACTATTCCGAGTTGCCGATCGTGTCAACTTTCGGCCGGGAACGCTGTCGCTGACAGCAAAACAAGTCGAAGTTACACTTGACCGCGAACGGCCGAACCTTTGTTTTCGCGACCTGCATCAAGCATTCTACAACCAAGATTCCTTAGGAAAACAAGAACCGGCGCCGCACGATTCGTCCGTCGCATTTTCGGCTTCTGGCGGCGAATGCCGGCGCGAGTAAGTCACGAAAGCGGAGGCAACAGCGGTCGAGACCGACGGCCAAGAAAGGAAGCAACGAAAACACGAGGCCCAAAGCGATGGCGTCGGCAGGCGTGGTCTTGTTTCTTTTTTTCAGTGCGGTGGGCGGCGGCCGGAAAGTTGGAACCCGGTTACCCAAGTTGCCACCTTGCGCCCCGCCCCAATCTGGCCGGCGTCGCGTGCGCATGAGCGGTTAGCGCTTGCCGAGAGCCGGTTCGCGAACAAGCGCACGCGAATTCGCCATGGGACGGAAACGGCAACGAAATCAGAGGAAATTCGCGAGCAAAAAGGCGCCGGCGCCAGAAGGCAAAAGCGTTATCACTCTCGCACGCAGCGGAACCCGAGATTGGGGAGCCGATTGTCGGCGGCGTCGCGCGTGCGGATGGACGCGCGCACGAGCTTGGCGTCGCTGCGCCAACTGCCGCCGCGCATCGCGTGCAGCGTGCCCGTCGCCGGCCCGCGCGGATTGTCCGCCGGCGACGACGCGTAGTATTTGCTGTGGTACCAATCGGCGCACCATTCCCAGACGTTGCCCAGCATGTCGTACAGCCCGTACGCGTTTGGCTGCTTCTGCGCCACGGGGTGCGTTCTCGCGCCGGAATTCGCCGCGTGCCACGCCACCGCGTCCGCCTCGCCGTACCGCGCCCCGGCCGTCCCGCCCCGCGCCGCGAACTCCCACTCGGCCTCCGTCGGCAGTCGCTTGCCGGCCTTGGCGCAGTACCTGGCCGCTTCGTCCCACGTGACGCTTTCCGCCGGGCAGTCGGGGCAGCCGGTGAACGCGCTCGGGTTGGCGCCCATCGCGGTCTGGAACTGCGCCTGCGTCACCGGCGTCTCGTCCATCCAAAAGGCGTTGACGGTCACGGGGTGCGGCGGGTTCTCGTTCGCCTCCGAACCGCAGTCCGGATCGCCGGGCGAACAACCCATCGTGAACGCGCCGCCGGGAACCCACAGCATGCCCGCCGGGCCGTCGGCCGCCGCCAGCCACAGATGGACCTCCGGCCAGTGCGTCGCGTCCGCCGACCAGGTTTCGGCGAAGCGCCCGTAGGCGGCCTTTTTCGCCGCCGCCGACAAGGCCGCGTTGAAGTGGATCGCCTTGACCGCGGCGTAGTCGGCTTCGAGTTTCGCCTTCCGCTCGGCCGCGGCCTGCTGCTGCGCCTGATCTTTTTCCTGCTGCGCGCGAGCCCGCTTTTCGATCTCGGGGTCCGCCGCGGCCGGCGGCGCGGCCGGCGCCCCGCTGCCCGCCAGCCCGGCGCCCGGAACGACGCCGGAATGGACGAGGATCAGGTCCATCACATCGCTCGCCGCTTTGAGCAGCAGCGGCTCCTGCTGGTTCAACGGCGCGGCGGTGGTGTCGCGATTGCCGAGGAAGCCGCCGGTCGGCACGTGGTGCACGCTCACCTGGATGCGCAGATCGCCGCCGAATTTCAGAATCTCGCCGGTGACGATGTATTCCGCCCCGAGCTTGCGGCCCACCTCGATCTCGCACTCCGACGCCGTGCATTTCTTCAGGTTCGTCCCCGGCGGCAGCAGCGTCTCGATGTTTTCCCGCGTCATTATCATGAACCTGCCCGCCGGCAGCTTCTGGCTGGCCACGTTGCGAATCTTGTTGGTCAGGAATTCCGCCTCGTCGTCGGTGACGCCAGCCTTGTTGGTCAACTCCAACACCGCCACCAACTTGACCGGCGCCTTGGCGAAGCCCAACCGAATTGTAGCAGCAAGGGACAGCAATACCAAAACAATCGCCGTCAACACGCGAAATGTCTTCATCGTTTCGTTCTTCCCTCGCTGGCAGATAAAGTCGGCCGAGCGAAAAGACGCCGATTCCACCGTTTCATTCTTTTCACCAGTCCATTCCAAACGCCAAATTCTTCCGCCCTGTGCCGGGATCCGCGCCCACCAATAGGGTCGCCCGGTATTCTTTAAGCCACGAAGTGCCGCCGAGCATCTTTCGGGCTTTTTCGACATTATTTTGGCCAACTACCCAAAGTGGGATTCCGACGCCACAAGCGACAAGAAACGTTGAAGCGGATAAGAAGAGGAGATTGTTCCTTGCTTGTATCACCCAGTGACCTGATCCTCCAGGTTGCGCGCCGCATGCCACAAGCGTTCCGACTCCGGCCGCGCTAAATGCTGAAAATATGACAATACCTGAAGTGCGTTCGTCCTGCCCGGTTTTTGTCATTTGGTTTATGGGAGGCGGCGGCGAAACAGCGACGGACGACGCCGAAGGCGCGGCGGGGGGCGCGGCGACCGTGTCCGAGGCCACGACCGGCGCCGCGACGGCGGCCACAGGCGCGGCTGCGGCCGATTTTGCCGCGACTTTGATCACCGCGGTCACCGGCGTCACCTGGCGATACTTTGCCTCCGCCGTGGCTTTCCAGTTGCCCTGCGGCGTGCGGACCTCGACTTTGTGCCGGCCTATCGCGGTCTTGAACGTTCCCGGCGCGGTCCCCACCCTGGCGCCGTCCACATAGACGTCGCCCTCCAGCGCATTGTCGTTTTGGTCGTGCGCCGAGACTTTGAGCGCCCCTTCGCGCGGCGAGGCCGTCACCGAGACCGTCTTCTCTTGGCCTGTCGCGAGGTTGAACTTTTCGCCTTCGTCGTTGTAACGCGGATCGGACACCAAAACCTCGTAGGGCCCCGGATCAAGTTCCAGGTCGGTTAGAGGCGTCTTGCCGACATCCTTGCCGTTGACCTTCACCGCGAGACCGCTCGGTTTGCTGGTCACGCTCAGCATGCCGAAGTTGGGCAGCAGCTTCCACGAAACGGTCAGACCTTTCTTGACGGCGATCGCTTCCTGCCGCGTCTGGTAGCGTTCGAGTTGCATCGAAACGATCGGCGCCGCGCCCCGGGTCAGTTCTTTGGCGCACGGCGTCGCCTGGCAGAGCGGCGTCCCGTCGGCCGTGACGAACGCTCCTGGCGGGTCGCTTTCAAAACGCACAACGGTGGTTTCGACGCCGCCAGCGTCCCATGGCTGCTGGCCGATCTTTCCTTCTTCGAACGCGCGCCCGCCGGCGGCCGCGCGGGCCTTGGCATGCTGCAGGATCAGCCCCATCACCTCGCGCGCCGCGGCGACGACGTTGGCTTCCTGGTCTTTCAACGGGGCCGCGGGCGTGTCGCGGTAATCGAGAAACGCGCCCGACGGCACGTGGTGCGCGCCGATCTGCACGCGCAGGTCGCCGCCGAACCGCAGCACTTCCCCCGTCACAATGTACTCGGCGCCCAGCTTGCGGCCCATTTCCAGTTCGCACTTGGACTCGGCGCATTTTTTGAGATCCGTGTCCGGCGGCAGCAGCGCATCCATGCTTTCGCGCGTCATGACCAAGAACTGCGCCGGAGGCAGCGTCTGAGCCGCAACGCTGCGCACCTTGTTGGTCAGGAAATACGCCTCGTCTTCGGTGAGCCCGGCGTTGTTCGCCAAATCCAACACCGCCACCAGCCGCGGCGACGATTGCGCGAAGCCCGGCCGGGCGAAAACGGCGAACAGCAGCGCCGCCACGGCAAATATCATCAGAGCGCGATTCATCTTCATTACGTGTTCTTTCCTCATCGGCGCGAAAAGGCAATCAAGCGCAAAGATACCGAAATTCCGTGCCAACGCGCTCGCCGGCGATCATCCGTAGCGATGCCGACCGCCGGTCAATGACTCGTTCCGCTTTCGCCGCCATCGGGCGCCGGCGGCGCCGGCGGCGGCACAGGGGTCGGCGCGGGCGGCGCGGACGGCGGCGCATCGGCCGGGATTGGCGCGGGGGGTTGCGGCCGGGGCCGGCGCGGCGTGAGGTCGATGCGATAGCCGAAGCCGACGTTGATGTTCCAGCCGGACGCGCTGGTCAGGGCGCCCATGTCGGCGAGCGGCCGCATCTGGTAGCCGGCGCCGAACGACAGCAGCAAACCGCGCGCCCCCGAATGCCGGAAGACGCCGAACGGATAGAAATCGAGGTCGATGCCGGCGTCGAGGCCGAACCCGTCGTGGTGCATCTTGTAGGTGAACGTATCGTCGAAGATTTTCTCGCCCGCCTCGAAATACAGGCAGCCGACGTGCGCGCTCGGGGCGAACCACACGGTCGGATGATAGCGATAATTCACGCCCAGGGCGCCCTCGGCGACGGTCCATTCCGCGTTGATGCCGCCCGGAATGTTGTCGCGCGTCGCCCACAACCCGCCCAGGCGGAAATAGGGCCCGACGCCTACCGCCAGTTCGCTGTCGATCCGGAAACCGAGGCCGTCGACCGGCGCCTTGGCGTAGAGGCTTTGCCACGACGGGTCGGTGAGGAAGTAGTGGAGGTATTCGCCGCGAATTTGCAGGCCCCAATCCTGGGCTTCGGCGGCGGCGACGAGCGTCGCGAGCAGGATGGCCGCGAAGAGAATTTTTCGCATCGCCGTCTCCTTATTGAATCCACCGGTACATGGACAGGCTCTTGTAGAGAATCCACGCGCCGCCGGTTTGCGTGTCGACGAGGCTGACCGGCATCAGCGGCGTCTCGTGCACCACGAACACGTACCGGCCCGACGGCGAAAAGGCGACCGCGTACGGACTGGCGGCGACGCCGATCATCTGCACGGAGTTGTCCGCCATGTCGATGAGCGAGATCGAATGGCTGTCCTCGTTGGCCACCGCAACGAAGTCGCGGCCCTGCGCCAGCGCGGCGCCGGCCGGGTTCTGGCCGACGATGAATCGGCGCTTCTCGAACCAGTTCGCGAGCGGGCTGAGCAGGTTGAGATCCGCGAGCGCGGCGATGCCGAACTTCGCTGCCGGCGGCGGGGGCGTGGGCGCGTTTTGGTCGGTCCATTCCACTTCGCTGACCGTGTCGACGACCCCGGAGTCCGTCGCTTCGCCGTGATTGAACGCGAGCATCGCCGTGCCTTCGTGGTTCCACAAGAATCCCGACGGATTCGGCCCGGCGCGGACGATCTGGACGTCGGTCGGCACGATCGACGGGTCGTCGTAAAACCGCGAGGGGAACGGGACCACGGCGATCGAATGCGCATACGTCAGGCCGGCCTGGGATTGCTCGCCGCCGATCGATTGAAAGCCGACGAACATCGTGTCGGTGAACGGCGTTCCCGGCGGGCCGAACGACACCGTTTGGGGCAGCAGCGACTCGTCGGACGGCTCGTACTGGCTCAGATCCCACGTCGCGACGACCTCCTGCTGCGTGACGTCGATCAGCGCCACCGAGTTCTCGTTGAAGCAGGCGACGGCGACCGTTTGCGAACGCGCGTCGAACGCGACGCTGGAGGGTCCGCCGCCGACCCACACGGACCACGTTTCGTACGTGCTCGGGTCGATGAGCGTCACCGATTGCGCGTCGTAGTTCGCGACCGCCAGCCATTTGCCGTCCGGCGAGTAGCGCGCATCGATCGGGTACGCGCCGGTGGCGACGTTGCGCACGAGCATCGTCGTCGACTGGATGACGCTGACGCCGGCGTCGTCTTCGTTGCACACCGCCACCTGCGACCCGTCGGGGCTCGCCGCAAGATTGTGCGGCTTGGCGCCGACGACGATCGTGTGAAAATCCTGCGTCGCCAGGTCGATGCGGTACACCCGATTGACGAAGCGGTTGGACACGAACAAATACGCCGGGGGCGAATTCTGGCCCGACACCTGCACGACCACCGCCGTGTGGGCCATCGGCGCCGCCATCGGCGCCGGCGCGCAACCCGCGAGCGCCGCCAACACACACGCGGCCAGCGCCGCCCAACGTGCGAGTCTGCCCATGGTCTCCTCCGTGCTCTCGCGATTATTTTTCGTCGCGGACCTTGGCGACGTAGTCCTCGCCTTCCTCGCCGATGATGCGGCGGACCACGCCGTCGCGCCCGATGATCACGGTGCGCGGCAACTCCATGTTCTTGTCTTCTTTAACGTCGAGATACGTGTCCTTCGCGTTGGCGTAGAAGTCCAGCGCGATCGAGAACGTCGTCGGGTTTCTGGCGAGGTAGTTGCGGATCGCCTCGTTCGTCTCCCCGATGTTGACGAGCACCACCTTCACGCCCGCCCGGCGCAACTCGTCGGCGGCGCGATTGAGCACGGCGATGCCGGCGCGGCAATTCGGACACCACGTCGCCCAAAACACCAGGGCCAGGCGCTGCACGCCCGGTTCGGCGAAGGGCAGTTGCACGTTGAACGGCTGGCCTTCCAGCGTCCAACAGCCCGCCAGCCACGGCGCCGGCTGGCCGATTTGCGCGCCGGCGGACTTGACCAGCAACTGGCTGGTCTTGCCCGTGGCGCCCGCCGCCCCGGCGCCGAGCCAGGCGCCGGCCGACAACAAGCACACCCAAACGACGACGTTCGCCGCACGCTTCATTTTTTCTGGTCCTTTTTGTAGCCGGCCTGAATTTTCAACACCACGGCCGTCGCCGGCGGCGGGTCCGCCGCGACGGCGATTTGCCGATAGATCGTGTCTTTCTCGCCCGGATCGGCCTGGAGCGTCACCCGCACCCACAGGTACTCCTCGGGCTGCAAGGTGTACGGCAGCGTGACCGCGGCGCCGCCCTTGCCTGACACCGCGAGCGCCACATCGCCTTCGGACGCCAACACCTGCTTGATCGCGATCGGCTTCTTGCCGGTGTTGGTCAGCACGACATCGGCGAGCGCCTCCTTGCCGGGCGTCAGTTGGTCGAAGAACAGCGGGCTGGGCCGCAGCGTCAACGGCTGCCACGTCTTGCCCTTGACGTGCAGCGTGACCTCAGGCCGCGCCGGGTCGGTGCTGCGAACGATGACCTCTTTGTCCAGATCGCCGAGGCGATAGGACGTGTCGAGTTCGACAATGATCGCCCCCGACTGGCCGGGCTTCAACGTTTTCGGGTCGGCGAAGGCCTGCGTGCAATCGCACGTCGCGCGCACCTCGGTTATTTCGAGCGGCGCGTCGCCCGCGTTGCGCACCGGAAAATCGGCGCTGACCCGCGTTCCCGCCTCGGTTTCCGGGAACGTGAACAACTCGCGCTCGAACGACAGCCGCGGCGCCGCCCACGCCGGCGCGGCAAACGCCAACGAGCACAGGATCAGCAGCATGAAGCTGTACGCAAATCGCCAACCGTTCATCGTCACTCCGGCGCTGTCGTTACTCTTCGTCCCCGGTCCCCTTCGTCGTCTCCTTGTCCAGTTCGTCGAACGCGCTCTGCGCGTGTTTTCTGGTCTGCTCCGTCAGGTATTGCAGCAATTTGCCGCGCGGGACCTTCGCCTTCGGCAGCCCGTACATCAGTTGGCCGTCGGGGCCGCGGAATTCCTTCTCATCCAACTCGCCGGCCGGCGGCTTGGCCGGCGTCGGCGGCGCAACGGGCGGCGGCGCCACGACCGGCGGAACGGCTGGCGCGGCCGGTCGGGTCGGCGGCGGCGCAACGGGCGGGGCGGCGGGTGGCGCCGGCGCCACGGGCGGCGGCGCCGGCGGGACGACGGCCGGGGCCGGCGGCGGCGCGGCCGGTTCCGGCGCGGGCGTCGATCCGCCGCCGTAGGCCACGGCGACGCCCTTCGAATTGAGCCACGTCCGCGCGACGTTGGATCGGATCGCGAAATTCAAGCCTTCCAACGTCACCGAGCTCGAGCCGCTGCGCGAGACGAACGAATTGACCCCCACCACCTGGCCGTTCGCGTTCAGCAGCGGTCCGCCCGAGTTGCCGGGGTTCAAGCTCGCCTGCGACTGCACGATGTCGCGGCGGCCCATTTTCCGCAGCGCGGACACAGTCCCCGTGGTCAGCGTCCACAGCCCGCCGCCTTCCGGATGGCCGATCGCCGCCACGGTGTCGCCGACCTGAATGCTTTCGCCGGCGGCCAGCGACAACGGCGTCGCGGGCGGCGCGCCTTGCGCCTGCAGCACCGCCAGATCCAGGTCGGGATCGTACGCCAGCACCTTCGCCGAGCGCGGATCGCGCAGATCGCTCTCGTAATCGCCGGTCATTTTCGCCGGCCGATAGTACACGGTGATCGTGCTAAACGGCCGGTGGGTCGTCTCGTTGATGACCACGTGGCTGTTGGTGAGGATTTTGCCGTCGGCGGTCACGAGCGAGCCGGCGCCCATGCTGCCGCCGCCGCCGTTGGTTTCCAACCCATAGATCAAGACGACGCTGGGCCCGGCCGTCCGGTACACCTGCGCGGACGAAAAATCGCCGCCCGAGGCGACGCTCAGGCACAGCACGCACACGATCGCCGACACCAACAATGCCCGTTTCATTTCCCACCCTCCCGTTCTGACGCTTGGCGGTCTTCCACCACATCGATGGGCAAGACCGGCGATAGGGCTTTTACCAACTGCGGCAGCAAACAATCCGGATTGCTGCAATTCGAATCGCTGATCGCGCGATACAACTGAACGGTCGCCCGGTTGTCGTCGCCTTCCACGGCCTCCAACTTGAGGTCGATGGCGGCCAACTGCCGCCGGTCCGAGCAATCGTTGAACGACCCCGTCATCGATAAAACGCACGCTCGTCCCAACCCGAATTGCGCGCGATGGCACTCGATCCGCGGATTGACCAGCAATTCGTAACGCTGCGGACCGCAAACGCCGGGCGTCGCTTCCAATCCCAGGCGGGTCAACGCGCGGGTCAATGCCATGACCATCACCTCGCGCGCTTCGGGCGGCTCCGTCCGCTCGGGGTTGACGGTGATGCGCAGCCCGCGCAGCAGTTTCTCGCGCGCGCCGTCGATCGCCATGAAGGCTTTGGAATCCTCCGCGAATCCCGGATGATGCCGCCCCGAAATCGCGTGAATCTCCACGTCGCGCGCGACCAAATCCTGGAACGCCGCTTGCGCTCGCCGATACGCCGGCGTGAACGCCGCGGCTTCGTTTTGCAGGGCCGGCAGCGTCGGCGCGACGCTGCGGAACCCCGCCGCCGCCGTGTCGTATTCCCGCATCGCGGTTTCGTAAAAATCGGCCCGCGAGAGGAACGCCAAAACGCTCCATTGTCCGCCGGATTGCTGCACGGATTGCCGGTCGATCTTGATCATCTCGTTGTGCTTGAACTCCGTGCGGGTTTTGACCTCCGAAACGACCCGCTGGAAGTCGTTGCTCCGCCCGTTGAGCGTGTCGACGCCCTCCACGCTGTACACGCCGCCCTTAATGTTCGACCGAATCTGTGCGGCGATGTCGATCCGGGCTTTCTGTTCGGCGTCGTCCTGGCTGACCGCGCTCGTGCCCGTGCCCGTGACGTACTCGGACGACGGATATCGCGATGAATAACGCGCCTGTTGCCGCGGCGCGCCCGCGGGCCCCGGCGGCGGCGTCTTCGCCGTCGCGCAGGCCAAACCAAGCAAGACGACGGCCACGAAGCTTCGCCCGATAAATTGGGATATTCTCACAAAGCGACCTTTCTTCTCCGACGTTGCAATCAAAGGCGTACGTGCGACCCGGACCCCTCCCCAGCCTGCCTGAGCCAAGGCTGCGGCAGGCTCGCCCCTCCCCGACGCGGAAAGGGGCTATTCGGGCGCCGGCCGGGCCTGCGCCCGGCCGGGTGGGGGCGGTTCGCGAACCGCCCCCGCAATTTGGTTGGGCAGGCACGGAGGCCTGCCCCTACGTTCCCGGGCAGGCACGGGGGGCTGCCCCTACGTTCCGCGACTGGTGAGGGCGCCCACCCGGCTCCCGGGTCGCCGCGCCACCTCACCATTGTTCACTGTTCACTATTCACTGTTCACTGTTCACTGGCCACTAATTGGCGGCGGGCGCCTGCTTGTTCTTGTCGATTTCCTGGTCGAGTTCGCTGAACGCCTTGTCGGCCCGCGCCTGGACCGCCTTGCGGATGCCTTCCGACAGGGTCTTCATGTTCGACACCATGCTCTTGAACTTCTCGACGTCGAGTGAAACCAACGCGTAAAATGTGCTGTTTTTGCTGATCCACGTGTCGACCAATTCCGTGCCCGCGAGGGTCTGGTCAGTGACTTGCTTGGCGACGTCCTTGAGATCTTGCTCGTCCGCGGCGGCCTTGCCGAACTCCTCGCCGCCGGTCGTCGTGCGTTGATAGTCCGCGATCATCGCTTTCACGTGCGTTTCCAGGCTCCGCGCCAATTCGGTCCGTGCGCGCGCCGTCGCGCCGGTGCGCGCCAACGAGATGTTTTTCGTGCCCGTGATGCTGCCCACGCCGTAAATCGCCGGGGCGTCTTTGTGGTCCTTTTTGTACGCATTGCCGCCGATCTTCACCCAGTTCGGCGCGCCGGCCAACTCGTCGTCGAACGCCTGCGCCATCGGTTTCTGCGCGCTCGCGCAACCCGCCGCCAACGCCAACCCTGCCAGCAACAAAACACCCACCGCGATCAACAACATCCGTTTCATGGTTTACCCTCCGTTCGTTTGTTTAGCTTACTTCAACATAGTTTTCGGTTGCCGAACCTAAACTGCTTTTTCTGCTCGACCTGCAGCCGCGCGCCGCTGCGCCTCGGACCGGAGCCGTATTCGCCGCACAACTCACGGCGAGCGTTCGCCGCTGTTCGATAACGATCGAAAGATGAAAGCCTAACCGCAAAAAGCATTTAACAACTTCTGCGCCGTGGCTGTCAACGGTAAAATCGCGGGATTCCACGGTTTAGCGACACGAAGCCGCTCGGAAGTCCGCCGCCCGTCTGCCTTCCGCCTCAGTCCTGCACGCAACGAAACCCGAGGTTGTGTTCCGCTTCGCTAGGCTTGTACCCGGTCCGGTAGGATGCGCGGCCGAAACTGGAGTTGTCGTTCCACCCGCCGCCGCGGAGCACCCGATATCCAGTCGCCGACGGCCCCTTAGGGTTGTCCGAAGGCGACGTGGCGTAGGTTTTTTTATTGTACCAATCCGCGCACCATTCATAAACGTTGCCCAACATGTCGTACAGCCCGTACGCGTTGGGCTTCTTTTGCGCCACCGGATGCGTCTTGTTGTCGGAATTCTTCGAATGCCACGCGATCGCGTCGACCTCGCCGTACCGCGGCCCCGCCGTCCCGCCGCGCGCCGCGAACTCCCACTCCGCCTCGGTCGGCAGACGTTTGCCCACCTTTGCGCAATAATCGGCCGCCTCATCCCATTTGACCGTCTCCACCGGGCAGTCGGCGCACCCGGCGAACTTGCTCGGGTTGCGGCCCATAGCGCTCTGGAATTGCGCCTGCGTCACCGGCGTCGCGTCCATCCAGAAGGCGGCGACCGTCACTTGGTGCGCCGGCTTCTCGTCCTTGCCGCATTCCGCGTCGTCCGGCGAGCAGCCCATCAGGAACGCGCCGCCGGGAACGCGGACCATGCCGGGCCGGCCACCCGCCGCCGGCGCGGGCGCGGTCGCGGTCGCCGCGCCGGCCGCGGCCGCCTCGACGGACCCGGCCGTCGACGCCAACGCACCGTCGACCAGGGTCAGGGTCGTTTTGTCTCGGTCGAAGATGTGGTCGGCGAAGATCCGGGCCGTCGTGCTCTTCGCATCCGGCCACGTCCTGCCGACGTGTCGGCGCTGCGCCTTGGTCAGCGTGATGATCGCCCCGGCCGGCGCGGCGGCGACCGCCCGGCGTTGATTCGGGAGCAGTTGGATGACCACGGATTTTTCCGACGCCGCCGGCGCCGCCGACACGGCCGCGGCGGGCGGGGCCGCCGCCGCGGTCACTTCCGCCGCGACCGCCGTCTCCTCCCGCTCCTTGACCTCGACCGTATTGCGCCAGGCGCCCTGCGCCGTTCGCACCTCGATGTTGTGCCGCCCGATCAGCACCTTGCCGATCGTGCCCGGCGCGGCGCCGACCTTCACGCCGTCGACGTACACCTCGCCCTCGAGGTCGTCGCCCCGCGCGTTGCGCGCGGTCACGGCGAGCGCGCCCTCGCGCCGCGGCAGCGTCACCGCGACGCGCCGCTGCTCCCCGGCCTTCAGGTCGATCTTTTCGCCCTGGTCGTAGTAGCGCGGATCGGTCACCACGACGTCATGCGGCCCCGGATCGAGTTCGTAGTCGGCCAGCGGCGTCCGGCCGGCGGTCTTGCCGTCGATCGTCACCGCCAGCCCGCTCGGCTCGCTGGTCACGGTCACCCGGCCGAAGTTGGGCTCGAGCGTCCAATTCACCCGCGTGCCCTTCTTGACGCCGATCGTCTCCTCCCGCGGTTTGTAGCGCAGCAGTTTCATCGAGATCGTGACCGTGGCGCCCGTCGCCAGCGCCCGGCTGCACGGCGTCGTCTGGCACAACGGTGCGCCGTCAGCTTCCACAAATGCCCCTTTCGGCGCGCTCTCGAAATCCACGACGGTCGTGTCGACGCCGTGCGGCGCTTCCCATGCGGCGGGGGCCTGGCCGATGCGGCCTTCCGCGGCGACGCGGCCGCCGCCGGCCGCATGCGCGGCCGGGGCCACACCGGCTTTTTCGAGCAACGATCGCATCACTTCTTTCGCGGCGGCGGTCACTAGCGAATCCTGCTCTTCGAGCGAACCGGCCGGCGTATTGGCGCCGGGCAACATCCCGCGCGACGGGACGTGGTGCAGCCTCAGTTCCACGTGCAACTTGCCGGCGAAGGTGACAATATCTCCCGTGACGATGTACTCGGCGCCCAGCTTCTGGCCTGTGTCGACCTCGCAACTGGCCTCGGCGCATTTCTTGAGGTCCATCCCCTGCGGCAGCAACGCCTCCATGTTCTCGCGAGTCATGACGATGAACTTGTCGTTCGGCAGCATCTGGCTCGCGACGGTCCGAACGTTGTTCGTCAGGTATTCCGCCTCGTCATCCGTGATGCCGGCCCGATTGGTGAGCGCCAACACCGCGACGAGCTTTCCCATCGTCTGCGCGAACCCCGCGTTGTCGGACGCCGCGAACGCCAGCGCCGCCAACGCCGCCATCGCCAAGATGCGAATTGTCTTCATCGTCGCCACCAGCCTCCCCCAAGAAACCGCTCTCGTTTTCTGTCGTTGCGACGCACGCCGCTCAATTGCCCTGGTTCTTCACCAACGTGAATAACGATTCCGCGGCTTCCGGCAGCGCCTTTTCCAGCGTCAACAAATCCTTGCTCTTGACCGTGCGCTCGCCGAGGACGCCGCCGCCTTTCTTGTCATGGGCGTTGAGCACCGCGCTGTATTGGCCGGCCACCGACCGAATCTCGCCCGCGACGACGTAGTCCCGGCCTTTTTTCGGCTCGGACGCGCCGGCGCCCGGCGCCGCGCCGCCGTCGCCGAGGTCCGCGCCGCCGATCCCGGGGCCCGCGCTCGGCGGCTGCAAGGCCATCGTGTATTCGTGCGTCAGGATGGTGAATTGGGTCGACGGCAGCAACTGGCCCGCCTTTCCGCGCACGAGATCCGACAGATACGCCGCCGCGGAATCGCTGACGTTCGCGTCGTGGTGCAGATCCAGCACCGACACCCGTTGCGGCGCGCCCGGCAGCAGCCCGATCGCCGGCAACACGTCATGGTTGGCCACGGCCTTGAACAGGGAATCGGCCGCGTTTTCGATCGCCCGGTCCAGCGACGACAACTTCTTGCCCTTCACGGTTTCCATGCCCAGAAACGATCCGCGTTTGCAGTCGTGGGCCCGGAGCACGACCCGCAATTGCGCGGCGTAGGTCAGCAGGTCGACGGTGAGCATGTAGTCCGCGCCGATCGCGCGCCCCACCTCGACTTCGCTCGGCGCGGGGGCGCCGATCCGCCGCGCCACCGTCGTCTCGCGCGGGACCGAGTCGATTTTGCGCGTCAGGTTCGTGCCCGGCGGCAACGCGGCCGCGATGGCGCCGTTGGTCATGACCGTGTAACGCGCCGCCGGCAACGTCCGGCTCGCCCGCGCGCGCACGAGTTTCGTCAGTTTCGCCGCATCGGCCTCGCTGACGTTCGCGCCGTTGCGCAACTGGCACACCGCGACCTTCAGCGGCGCCGGCGCGCTCTGCGCCAACGCGACCGCGGGCTGCCAGAACAGGAACGCCAGGAGAACGCCGATTTTCGCCGTGCTGTTTTTCATCTCTGCTGTCTTTCCGCCCGGTCCGGGCTTTCCCGTTTTGCGGCGGCGTCGCCGCGATCGACCGTGGGGGCAGTTATTTGATTTCTTCTAGGAAGATCTGGCCCCACACGCGATTCGTCCCTGGGAAATCGATGTCTTCTTGTCCAGTCCTCTTCATATAGGTTTCAACGATGCCATAGCTCAGCGCCGGGGCGTCGTCGCGCTTCGCCGGCGCAAAGTCGTAGCGCGGCACTTCGACCATCGCGCGTTCGCCGTACGGCGTTAGCGACGTCTCCAACAGCCACGCTTTGGCGACCTTGCCGCGTTCGTCGAGCTTCACCAGCACGGACGAAGCGGAGCGATCCGGCATTTTTTTTAGGCCGGTCCATTCCCCCCAATTGGCGCTTTTCCGCACTTTAGGATCCTTCCAGTTGGCCGTCGGCGGGCAAAGATCCTTGCCTTCCGCGAGCGCCACCACGGCGCCTTTGACGAGTTGTTCGCGCAACACGTCGTCCTTTTCGCGCAAATTCGCCGTGGCCCGCCGTTTTGCGCCGCTTTTGCGATCGACCAGCATGGCGGCGAATACGTCCTTCGCCTCGTTCCAGCCCTCCAGCCAGAACACGTATTCGGCGTGCAGCGCGTCGCCGATCGCCGTCGCCCCGGCGAGATCTTTCACGGCGGCGGGGTCGAGCTTGGCGTCGGTCAGCTTCGCCTTCATCGCCGGCGCCTGCAGCACCTGGCAGATTTCCAAGTTGCGCAAGCTGTTCTCGGCGGACGCCACGTCGGCCACACCATTCGAATTGGCGGGCGCCGCGAAGACCACGCAAATTTTCGTCGCGTGCGCCGCGGCGGGCATCGCCAACAACACGGCAAAAAACATCAACGTAAACAGACGCTTCATCACCGGGCCTCCTGCAGGTTTTCGCGGCTAAGTTTTTCTCACGGCTGAAAAGTCGATGATGATCCTGGAACCCATTGATACGTGGACCGCTCGTTGCTGTCAAGAAGGCGTCGCGGATGACGCGCCGCCGGCGTTGACAAGCGACGTTTTGCAACTAGTATTCACGAAATGAATTTGGATTCACCAACGCCACGTCGTTCGGCAAGCTTGCGGGCGCGGCTGCGCGAAGCGACGGAACGCGAAATCCTGCGGGCGGCGGAGCAGACCGTCGCCGAGCAAGGGATCGACGGCCTGAGCATGAGCGACGTCGCCGCGCAGGCCGGCGTCGCGGTCGGCACGATCTACAACTACTTCCGCGACCGCGATGCGCTCGTCGGCGAGTTGTTCCGCGATCGACGCGCCGCGTTCGCCAAGGCGCTGGCCGACGCCGCCCGCGGCTGCGCCGGCGCGTCCTTTGCGCAGCAACTGACCTGTTTCTTCCGCGCCGCCTTCGCCGAATTCGACGCCCACAGCGCGTTTTTTCGCTCCGCGTTGGAATCCGAGGCGTGGCGCCGGCACGCGCCGGCGACCGACGCACGCCGCGCACGCCGCGTCATGCGCCAGATGGACGACCGCGCGCGCGAGTTGGTCCAACTCGGCCTGGCCGAAGGCGTGCTGCGGCCGGACCGCGCGGCATTGCATGGCGCGGTGCTCTTCGGCGTCATCCACGGCTTGTTGGCCCAGCGGCTGCGCGGCCTGGCGACGATGCCCGTCGACGAGCTGGCCGGCCTCGCGCTGGATGTGTTCCTCGGCGGCGCGGGGGTTCCGCGATGAGCGCCGTCGCCCCCACCGTCGCCGCCCGCGCGGGGATCGACAACAAATGGCTGGTCGCCAGCTCGATCGGGGTCGGCGCGATGATGGGCTCGATCGACTCGTCGATCGTCAACGTGGCGCTGCCGCACATCCGCGGCTCGGTCGGCGCGACGATCGAGGAAATCACCTGGGTCTCGACGGCGTACATCATTGCGATGGTGATCGTTATGCCGTTGACCGCGTTTCTCGGCTCGTTCTTCGGCCAGAAGCGGGTCTACATGGCGAGCCTGGCGTTGTTCGTCGGCGGCTCGGCGCTGTGCGGCATGGCGCACAGCCTGACGGCGCTGGTGCTCTTCCGCACGATCCAGGGCCTCGGCGCGGGGGCGCTACAGCCGACGCAGCAGGCGATTTTGCGGCAGACGTTTCCGCTGGAAGAGCAGGGCATGGCGATGGCGACGCTGGGCATGGTGCTGATGTTCGGCCCGGCCATCGGCCCGACGCTGGGCGGTTGGCTCACCGACAACTACAGTTGGCAATGGATTTTCTACATCAACCTGCCGATCGGCATCCTCGGCCTGTTCATGGTGTTGGAGTTCGTGCACGAGCCCGAGGATATCCGCCGCGCCAATCACGAACGGGCCGAGGCGCACAAGAAAGACCTCGACTGGCAGGGCGTGATGCTGATCAGCGTCGGCGCCGCGAGCCTGCAATACGTCCTGGAAGAGGGGCAGCGCAACGACTGGTTCCAGTCGAACGAAATCTCCTTCTTCGCGTTCCTCGCCGGCGCGACCCTGGCCGCCTTTGTCGTGCGCGAGTTGACCGCGCCGGCGCCGGTGGTCAACCTGCGCCTCTTCAAGGAACGCACCTTCATGGCCGGCACGGTGATCGGCGGCGTGCAGTTTGCGGTCTTGATGAGCAGCATGTTTCTGATGCCCGTGTTCATGCAGGAAATCCTCGGCTTCGACGCGACGCAATCGGGCCTGATGCTGATGCCGCGGGCGTTCGTGATGATGGCGCTGATGCCGGTGATCGGCCGCCTCTACAATCGGTTGCGGCCGGCGGCCTTGATCGGCGCCGGCGTCCTGTTCATCGCCGCCGGGTGTTTCCAGCTCAGCCGCGTGACGACGGCGACCTCGTTCCGCGACCTGCTCCTGCCGATGATCACCACCGGCATCGGGTTCGCCGCGATGTTCGTGCCGCTGACGACCGTCGCGCTCAGCCGCATCCCGCGCGCGCAATTGACCGACGCGGCCGGCATGAATTCGTTCTTCCGGCAGATCGGCGGCTCGATCGGCATCACGGTCTTCGCGACCCTGCTGACGCGCTTCGCGACGCAGGCGCGGGCAAGCGTCGGCTGGCACGTCTCGGCGTTGCGGCCCGAGGCGATGATGCAACTGGGGGCGATGCAGCACCGCGCGCTCGGCCTCGGTTTCGGCACGGCGTCGCGGCACGCGGCGATGATGTTCATGAACGGCCGCGTGGCGGTGCAAGGCATCGTCCTGGCCTTTGAAAAATCGTTCTTGCTGCAAGGCGTTTGCTTTCTAGCCATCTTGCCGCTGCTGTGGTTCTTGTGGAGCGCCCGCAGCGTCGATGGTCTGGCAACCGGCGAAAGCGTGGAGTAATCATGACGCAACATCGAGAGATCGCGAGCGATCAACGGACCGGCGCGCCGCGCGTCGTCGAACCGACCGCCGCGGAACCGAACCGCAAGACGAACGGCAAACGGCCGTTTGCCATCCTGGGCGCGGTGATCGCCGCGCTGGTGCTCATCATCGCGATTTACGCGTTCGTCACCCGCAACATGGAAAACACCGACGACGCGCAGGTCGAAGCCGACGTCGCGCCGATTTCCGCGCTCGTCGGCGGCACGGCCCTGCGCATTCCTGTCGCGGACAACCAGCGCGTGAAGAAGGGCGACGTGCTCGTCGAGATCGACCCGGCCGACTATCTCGCGCGCGTCAAGCAGTACGAAGGCGCAGTCGAGGCCGCCGAGGCGCAGGCCAAGGCCGCCGAGGCGCAGGAGGAGATTGTCGAGGCGTCCTCGCGCGGCGGCTACGACGCGGCGAAGGCCATGCTATCGGGGTCGAACATGTCGGTCGCCGCCGCCAATGCGCAGGTCAACGCGGCGCAGGCCGCCGTCGCCAAGGCCCGCGCGGAATTGCATCGCGCCGAGGATGACTACAAACGCGAGGTCGCGTTGCTCAAAGAGGGTTCCGCCGCGCAGGCCGATTACGACCGGGCGCAGACCAACTATGACGCCGCCCGCGCCTCCGAAGCGCAGAGCGAGGCGCAACTCGCCGCCGCCGAACAGCAAAAACGGGGCGCCCAGAGCCGCGTGGCCGAGGCGCAGGGCCGCGTCGAGCAAAGCGAGCCGGTCAACGCGCAGGTCGCCGCAGCGCGCGCCGCCGCCGAACTCGCCCGCGCCAAGCTCAAGGAACAACAAGGCCTGCTCGAAGGGGCGCGGCTGCAACTGGGCCGCACGCGGGTCGTTGCGCCGTTCGACGGCACGCTCTCGAAGCTCGCCGTACGCGAGGGCCAACTGGTGCAGGCCAATATGATGGTCGTCGAACTCGCGCCGGTGACGACCTACGTCGTCGCCAACTTCAAGGAAACGCAAACCGGCCGCATGAAGCCTGGCCAGCGCGCCAACATCACGGTCGACGCCTTTCCCGGCCGGCATTTCAAGGGCCGCATCGAAAGCATCTCGCCGGCCACCGGCGCCCGTTTCTCGTTGATGCCGCCGGACAACGCCTCCGGCAACTTCGTCAAGGTCGTCCAACGCGTGCCCGTGAAAATCGTCTGGGACAAAACGCCCGACGGCGTTACGCCGGAAGCCGGCCTGTCGGCGGATGTCACGGTGCACGTGAAGTAGGGGCAACCGGCGCATGCGCAAGGTCAAGTGGCCAAACGGGAATACCCGAAGCCCCGCGACGCCAAGGCAATTCTCAAGGACAAAGACCTGACGATAAACGCCGATAAGTGCCCGCAGTTAAAGGCATTTCTGAACCGCCTGCTCCATTTTGCGGGTTGTGCGTTGTTGGCGTAGTTTTTCCCTTCAAATTTCGGCCCGACGAATTCCCATCCGCCTCCGCGTGCCGGGACCGTAACGATTTGGCTTGCCGACCGGTTTCGATTTTCCTGCCGGCCGCCGCGAAAAACCGCAATTGCCGCCGCGAACCGTCGTTCTTAAGCTGTGCCGTACTTATTGGACAGGAGGAAAAAATGAGTACAGGACGCTTTGGTTGGTACGAACTGATGACCCACGAACCCGCGAAGGCCCGCGAATTTTACGCGAAGCTGTTCGGTTGGGGCGTGAAAGAAGAAAAAATGGGAGAGGGCTACACCTACCACACGATCGTCAACGGCGAGTGCCAGTTGGGCGGCTACGTCGAGGACAACCAGTCGCCAGCGAACTCGCCCGCGCACTGGGTCTCCTGCGTCAACGTGAAGGACGTCGACGCCACGATCAAGACCGCCAAAAAACAGGGCGCGAAGACGCTGATGGGCCCGATGGATCTCGGCGAGAACGGCCGCTACGCGGTGCTGGCCGACGCGCAGGGCGCCGTGTTTTCGATCCATTCGGCGAAGGCCGGCGCGCCGGAAATGCCGACGTGCGCGGAGAATGAAAACACCTTTGTCTGGACCGAGTTGTCCACCAACAATCCCGCGGCCGCAAAGAAGTTTTACGGCGCGATCGGCGGGTGGACCTTCGACCGCTTCGAAAGCATGGGCAACGACGAATACTGGATCGCCAAATCCGAAGGCCAAGGCTTCGCCGGCATTTGGAAAATGAAGCCCGCGGCCGAGGGCGGCCCGCCGGCGCCGATGTGGACGCCGTACGTTTCGGTATCCGATCCGGACGCGATTCTGGCGAAAGCGAAAGAACTGGGCGGCCGCATCCTCATGGAAGCGACGGATGCGCCGAAAGTCGGCCGCTTTGCCGTGCTCGCCGACCCCTACGGGGGAGTCATCGGCATCCTCCGGCCCGAACCGGGCATGGAGATGTGAAATAGCCCGCGCCCGCCCGGTTGTCGGACAAGGCGTTCGGAACCGGGCGGGAAAGCGGCTTGCCAAACACGGCAACAGCGTTCGTCAACCGGCGCCGAAGCCGAAGAATCGGTAGGCGGGCGGAGTTCACGCGGAATTGGATCGGTTTCAGCAACCGCAGCCGCTGTTTGTGTTTTCGCTGGTGCTTCGAAGCGGCGTCGCATCGTCGTCGGCCGCATCGTCGTTATCATCGTTATCGTCGTTATCATTATCATCATCATCATCCGTGCACGGGCCGTAGCGCTGCACTTCGCCGCCCGAACCGACCGCGAAAATGTCCGAATCGGAATCTCCCCAAATGGAAAACAGGCGCGACGAGGGTGAAGTCAAAGACGGCGACCACGCGGCGCCGTCGTAATGCAGGACGACGCTGCCGCCCGCGGCAAACACATCGGAGCCGGAAGTCCCCCAAAGGCCGTAGAGCGCGGGCCAGGCGCCGTTGTCCATCGTCGTCCACGAGGCGCCGTCGTAGTGCAAAATCACGTCCGGCTCGTTATACCAATCGCCGCCCACGGCGAAAACGTCGGAGCCCGAGGCGCCCCAAACGGCGTTCAAACCGGTTGTCGTGCCGCTGGACATCGGCGACCACGAAGAGCCGTCATAATGCAAGATCACCCCGGCCGTCGAATAGCCGTTCCCGCCCCATAACCCGCCCACGGCGAAGACGTCCGACGCGGAGCTGCCCCAGACGCCGCACAAATTGGCGTTCGTGCCGCTGGTCATCGGCGACCATGAAGCGCCGTCGTAATGCGTCATCGCGCCGCCGCCGCCGGCCAGGAAGACATCCGACGCCGAGCTGCCCCAGAGGCCCGCCTGGCCCGCCGGCACGGGGTCGGTCAGGGTTTCGACCGACGACCAGGTCGCGCCATCATATTGGAGAACTACGTCCGACGCCGGCGAGTCTTCCCAGGCCGCAACCAGCACATTCGAGGCTGAGGTTCCCCAGACGGCGGCTGGGTAGGGCTCGATCTTGGTTTGCATCGTCGACCACGACGAGCCGTCGTAGCGCCAGATCGCGCCTGTGCCCCCGATCACCGTGTCATACCCGACGGCAAAGACGTCGGACCCGGAGCTTCCCCACGCGCCAAAAAAAGTCAACGCCCGGTCCGCTGTCGTCGACGACCAGCAAAACGCGCCGTCCGCGCGATCGCCGTTGACTGTTGGTTTCGGGCCGGGGGCCGCCGCGAGCGAGAAACAAAGCGCAGTCGCGAGAAACGCAAAGAAAACGACGTTTTTCATCACGGGCCTCGTGCTTTCCAAGTTCGAGCCGTTTCAGAGTTCGATCCGCAATTTCAGGTATTCCTATGCGCCTTTTTGCGGCGGACAGTCAAGTGGAGTGAACGATGAACTCGGGATTCGGGACTCGGGACTGGGGACTCGGGACTCGGGATGTGGCCGACTACTGCTCACTGGTCATTGTTCACTGCTCACTTAAAACAAAAGGCCGCATCTTGCGATGCGGCCTCAAAAATGGAATCCGGCGGCGACCTACTCTCCCACCTAGTTACCAAGGCAGTACCATCGGCGCTGGAGGGCTTAACTTCCGAGTTCGGAATGGGATCGGGTGTGGCCCCTCCGCCGTTGCCACCGGAAATTCGAAGCGAAAGAACAGGAAAGCGGTATGGAAAACTGAACAGCACTGGCGGGTGCAATAAGGAGGACGAAAGAAGTTCTTGAGGGTCAAGCCTCACGAGCGATTAGTACCGGTTAGCTGAACGCATTGCTGCGCTTACACCTCCGGCCTATCAACCTAGTGGTCTTCTAGGGCTCTTTAGTGACCGAAGTCAAGGGATGACTAGTCTTGGAGGGGGCTTCCCGCTTAGATGCTTTCAGCGGTTATCCCGTCCGGACTTGGCTACCCAGCTATGCCTCTGGCGAGACAACTGGCGCACCAGCGGTCCGTCCACCCTGGTCCTCTCGTACTAAGGGCAGCTCTCCTCAATCATCCTACGCCCGCGCCAGATAGGGACCGAACTGTCTCACGACGTTCTAAACCCAGCTCACGTACCACTTTAATCGGCGAACAGCCGAACCCTTGGGACCCTATTCAGCCCCAGGATGTGATGAGCCGACATCGAGGTGCCAAACCTCCCCGTCGATATGAACTCTTGGGAGAGATAAGCCTGTTATCCCCGGCGTACCTTTTATCCGTTGAGCGATGGCCCTTCCACGCGGAACCACCGGATCACTAAGGCCTGCTTTCGCATCTGCTCGACTTGTTGGTCTTGCAGTTAAGCTCCCTTATGCCTTTGCACTCTACGGCTGGTTTCTAATCAGCCTGAGGGAACCTTTGCGCGCCTCCGTTACTTTTTGGGAGGCGACCGCCCCAGTCAAACTACCCACCAGGCAGTGTTCCCCTCCTGGATAACAGGAGTGGGTTAGACTTCCAAAATGATCAGGGTGGTATTTCAAGGATGACTCCACGAGGCTAGCGCCCCGGTTTCACCGTCTCCCACCTATCCTACACAGACCA
>Ga0181520_10004004_pt1 | contig 25194 bp, 21 predicted proteins | sample PEATcosm2014_Bin_29_FD_132451 | JGI IMG/M metagenome (GOLD analysis project Ga0181520, IMG submission 132451) | Peatland microbial communities from MTU Mesocosm Facility, Houghton, MI, USA - PEATcosm2014_Bin02_30_metaG | ecosystem: Environmental > Terrestrial > Soil > Wetlands > Peat | place...
CCGGCTGCACGATCGGCCTCGGCCCCGAGGTCGACAGGTCGTCGCGATAGAAGCTGATGTCGAGCACGCCCACATCCACCGGCCGCTTCTCAATGTTCGAGATCATCTTCGCCAGCCGTTCCGCCAGCGGAATGCCGCGCCGCTTGATGCCCACCAGCCCCAGGTTGGCCGCGCCGTCGTTCTTCTCCACAATCTCGTGCGCCAGCCGCACCAGCGTTCGCTCAATCTCCGACGCCGACATCAGCCTGCCTTTTTCGCGCAGCCTCGGCTTCGGTTTGTCCTCGGCTGCGGTCAATTCCGTAGTTTCGCTCATAGCGTGACCCATCCGTTCCGTCGTTGCTGATGATAGCAGCACGGACACCCCGCGATGTACAGGTCCGCCGGCCCGCGCTTAATTTGTGTTCCCGGCGGACCCGTCGGTCGTCCGCGCTTCGCCGGGAATATGCAAAAGAATTCAGGTTGCAATCGAAAGCGGCGACTGGTAAAGTCGGGAATCTTTCCTGCCAGATGCCGGGATTCGGGCCAAATTGCAATTTCAATTTGCTGTGGGCCATGTCATTTGTTGCTTACCTCAGAATGGGAAGGTTCAAATGAAACGAAGAATCAACTCTGGATTTCTTGTCGCCACTTTTGCGCTTCTTGGTTCAATTGCAGCAGTCAATGCTCAAGCGCCTGGCCGTCCCAGCCCCAGCATCGTCCAGGCGATTGACGAAAACAGGCTTGTCACCCTGCAGGGAAACACCCGCCCCGAAGCGACCGCGGCCAACGATCGCGGCGCCGTCGCCGACGGCTTCCCGCTCGCCGGCATGCAGCTCCAGTTGAAGCGCTCTGCCGATTCGGAGGCGGCTCTGGTCCGTTACATCGCCGAACTCAGCGATCCGCAGTCGCCCAACTACCACAAGTGGCTTACCCCGGAGCAGTTCGCGGCGGACTTTGGCGTGGCCGCGGCGGACGTCGGCGCGGTGACCGATTGGCTTGCGTCGCACGGGTTTACCGTCAACGGCGTGGCGCCGACCGGACTGTCCGTGGACTTCAGCGGCACCGCCGCACAAGTGCGCAGCGCCTTCCACACGGAGATTCACAACCTCTCGGTCGACGGCGCCAGCCACTTCGCAAATATGAGCGATCCTCAGATTCCCGCCGCGCTCGCGCCGGTCGTCGCCGGAATTGTGTCGCTGCATAACTTCCGTCCCAAGAGTCAGTCCATCGCCAGGAAGAACCCGCAGTACACCTACACCAATTCAGATGGCACATTCCACGCGCTGGTCGCCGGCGACATTGCGACCATCTACAATCTCGCCCCGGTCTTCGCCGCGGGCTACACCGGCAAAGGCCAGTCGATCATGGTGGTGGAAGACACGTATCTCTACTCCACCGGAGATTGGACGGTCTTCCGCAAGACGTTTGGGCTGACCAGGCCCTATCCCTATGGGACGCTCTCGCAGGTCAGCCCCACCGGGGCGATTACCTGCACCAACCCCGGCTTCCAGGGCGTATCGACCGACCCCGGTTACGGCGACGACGGCGAAGCCGCCATCGACGTCGAGTGGGCTTCGGCGGCCGCGCCCAATGCGGCCATCATCCTTGCAGCCTGCACCGACACCTCGACCGTCTTCGGTGGCTTGATCGCGCTCGAAAACACGCTCAACGGACCGGCCGCAAGTCTGCCGTCGGTGGTCAGCATCAGCTATGGCGAATCGGAGGAATCCAACGGCGCCGCCGCCAACCTGGCTTACGACAGCGCCTATCAGCAGGCCGTTGCCGAGGGCGTCTCCATCTTCGTATCGTCAGGCGACGAGGACGCCGCCAGCTCGGATAACGGCAGTGCCGCGACCCACGGCATTACCGTCAGCGGCTTTACTTCCACGCCCTACAACGTCTCGGTCGGCGGCCTGGACTTCGGTTACACGGCGGACAGCGTGGCCCCGTCCACCTACTGGAGCGCGACCAACAGCAGCACTTACTCCTCCGCGTTGTCCTACATCCAGGAGATCCCGTGGAACAACTCCTGCGCGGGTGGCCTCGTGGCTGCCTATGTGGGACTGTCGCCGCTTTCCCTGTGCAACAACACCGCGGTAACCAGCAGCTCGGGCAGCCTCAATTTCCTGCTGAACGCGGTCGGCGGCAGCGGCGGCCCCAGCGCCTGCGCCACCGGCACCGCGTCCACCCGCGGAGTGGCCAGCGGGACCTGCGCGGGCTATCCCAAACCGGCATACCAGGCCGGAATCTTTGGCAATCCCAGCGACGGCGTTCGCGATATTCCTGACGTAGCGCTGTTCGCGTCGAACGGCTTCTGGGATGCCTACTACGTCGTCTGCTGGTCCAACCCCGACACCAACCCGGAAGTCGGCGGTGGCTTTACCTGTACCGGAGCACCCAGCACCTGGGCCGGATTTGGCGGGACCTCCGTCTCGTCGCCCATCATGGCCGGAATTCAGGCGCTGGTCAATCAAAAGACGGGCAGCCGCTGGGGCAATCCAAATACCGTCTATTACTCGCTGGCTGGCGCCGAGTACGGGGCATCCGGCAGCGCCGCCTGCAACTCAAACACCGTCAACAAGACCAGCAATTCCTGCATCTTCTACGACATCACCCAGGGCGACAACGATTCCGTCTGCAAAGCCAGGTCCGGGAGCGTTTTCACCGATTGCTATCGCACCACGACCACTTACGGAATCCTTTCCACCTCAGACGCTGCCGACAGCCCTGCCTATCTCACCAACGTCGGTTGGGACTTCCCGACCGGCATCGGTTCCGTGAATGCCTACAACCTGGTCATGGGCTGGCCAGTGCCCTAAATGACCGCAGCGAATCCGGTGATGCACTGCCTGCCAACTTGCTTTCAAAAAAATCTTGGGGAGAAAACAATGAAAAAATACGCTGCTTCAGCTTGCATCGCTTTATGCCTCTTTTTCGCCGCCACCCAGGGCAATGCGAGTACCAACTGCTCGTCAGTCGCCGGCAATCTGGTCGCCAACTGCGGCTTTGAAACCGGAGACTTCACCGGCTGGACCCTCTCCGGCAACGACGTGCCGTCGGAGTTGAACAACCTCTATGGCGTTGAAGGGACCGACCCCATCGACGGCATCAGCCCGCTCGACGGCTCGAATCAGGTATTCGTCGCCGACCTCGACCCCAACGCCACTACCCTCTCGCAAACCATCGCCACTACGGCCACCGACGACTACACCATCACCTTCTACCTGGCCCAGGACACAACGCCCACCACCGAGTACGGAAATGAACTTCTCGCCTCGTTCGGGGGGACTTCGCTGGTGAGCCTGTCGGACGTGGCCGTTGAGGGCTACACCAAATACTCCTATACCGTCGCGGCCACATCCAGCTCGTCTGTGCTGGACCTTACTCTCGGGAACGACCTCGGCGAGTTCCTGCTGGACGACGTCAGCGTGGTGAAGGACGCGTCAACCCCTCCGGTCCCTGAACCTCCGGCATGGACGCTGATGCTCACTGGAATCGTGGGAATCGGGCTTCTCTGCAAGGCGCGGACTGCCCGCGGCAGCATAAGCCATGTGTCCCCGGCCAATGCGCCAGGCGCACATCTGCTGCGCTCCCGCAGGCTCAGTGGCAGGGGTTAGAAGAACCTTAGTGGTGTTGCTGCGGCCCCGTGTACTGCAGCGGCAAGCCGCCGCCCAGGCAACCGCGGTCCGCGTGGAAGGCCGACTCCCACGAAAGGTCTTGCTCTTTCATGGTCCGCTTGCTCTCGGCCTTTGCACTGCGGCCGGCCATCATGCCGGTCCCGCTTGTCGCGTTCCTCAGTGTAGCTATGTCTCGCCCATGGGATGTGAAAGCTGGCTTGTCCATCATTGGACCTCCCTGGTTTGGCTCAAGCCTTACGGCTAAGCATTCTAGACCTGGCGCGGTTCAGCGGTCTATACCGCTGTGTGCGCGAAATTGATACGAGTTCAAATCGGCATCGAGCACAAAGGAAAACGCTCGCTCGCCGGCAGGTACCGTCTGGGGCCTGGGTGCCGGTTTCCTGGAATGGGACACAAGTCTCAAATTGCAGTCCGGATGCGGCGGCTGGGCCCGGTTGGCAGCGCCCCGCGGTCTTACCGAAACCGCGCCCGCCGGATCCAGATACACGCTGAAGCTTCCAGCGCATGCGGCGCAGAGCCAGAAAAACTCCGTGTCGAACGATCGCCTCTCGCACGCATACAAGTCACCGGCATTCAGGAGCTTGAGCTCTTCTTGGCAGGCTGGATTGACGCAGCGATTGACCATTGGAGTAAGCTCCGGAACCTCAACATACTAAAGTTTCTCCATAAAAGATGTGACGGAAATCACATTTGTTGCGGGCCGTCGCATTTTCTTTCCCGGCGCGGTCCGCCCCGTCTTCCCCGCACCCGGCCGCCCCCGGCTCGCCTATACCGCAGGCCCGCGCCGCATCCGCAGCAGCCCGGCAAACGCCCCGCCCAGCGCAGAAAGCGCCAGCAGCCCCGCCGACACCATCGCAAAGGTCGCCAGCATGGTGCCCGCGCGAAACTCCGGCGAACCGACGAACCGCAGCAAACTCGCCGGGGCCGGCGTGCTCTGCTGCTGCATCGTCTTCTCGACCACCGCGATCTGCGCCGCCATCTGCGCGTCGAAGCTCCCCATGGAGTGCAGCAAAAACCGCGCCACCAGCCCCGCGCCGGCCATCCCCACCCCCAGCTCCAGCGCCAGGCAAATGCCCACCACCACCCCGATGCGCGCCCCCACCCGCACATCCATCCACGCCGCCGGCCGGCGCTTCTGGTAGAACCCCAGCGTAATCATCGACGCGCTCAAGATCCACAGCAGGCTCAGGGGCGACACCGCATCCACCCGCATCCCCACCAGCGTCAGCACCGTGCCCACCCCGGCCACCGCCGCCGCGCACCGGATCGCCGTCTTCCACTCCACCTGCCGCGTCTGCGGAGGCGCCGCCACGCCCGTGCTCGCCGCGCCGCCGGCCTCACCGCCCGTCTCCGCCGACTGGTTCTCCAGCGCCAGAAAAAGCTGCGGCGTCCCGCAATGCGGGCAGAACGGCGATTCCCCGCTCCCCTCCGGCAGACTCCCTCCACAGCGGTGACACGTCTCCTGCATACCTACAGAGGCTACGCTACCGCAAATCCTCCGGCAAGCATCGCCGTGTCTCGCCGCCGCCAACCTCGAACCTCGAACCTGACGAATGCTACCCTTAACCTCTACACACCATGAGCAAAGACGCGCCCGACCAAATCCCCGCCGAATCCTCCGACCGCAACCTCCCCAAGGCCTACGATCCATCCGCAATCGAGCAGCGCTGGGCCGACTACTGGGTCCGCGAACGACTCTTCGAAGTCCCCACTCCACCCACCAATGCGGGTGCCCCATCCAAGCCGGGTGCCCCAGTCATGGAGCGCAGCGACATGGGTGGGGATCGGCACGCCGCCTTTACCATGCTTCTCCCGCCGCCCAACGTCACCGGCTACCTCCACATGGGCCACATGTTCGAGCACACCGAGTCGGACATCCTGGCCCGCTGGCACCGCATGTTGGGCGACACTGCGCTCTGGGTTCCCGGCACCGACCACGCCGGCATCGCCACGCAGATGCTGGTCGAGCGCCAGCTCAAAGTCGAAGGCGCCGACCGCCGCACCCTCGGCCGCGAGGCTTTCGTCGAACGCGTGTGGGCATGGAAGCGCCAATACGGCTCCGCCATCACCGACCAGATGCGCCGCCTCGGCGCCTCCGTCGACTGGTCGCGCGAGTACTTCACCATGGACGACCGCCTCTCTTTGGCAGTCCGAGAAGCGTTTGTCAGGCTCTATGCTCAGGGCCTCATCTACCGCGGCGCTTACATCGTCAACTGGGACCCCATCCAGCAGACCGCCGTCTCCGACCTCGAAGTCACCCACGAGGACCGCACCGGCAAGCTCTACCACATCCGCTACCCCTTCGCCGACGGCACCGGCTCCATCGTCGTCGCCACCACCCGCCCCGAAACCATGCTCGGCGACGTCGCCGTGGCCGTCAATCCGAACGACGCGCGCTACCGGGACCTCGTCGGTAAGCTGGTCACGCTCCCACTCAGCGCCTCCAAAGGCCAGGGGGACAGAGATATCCCCATCCTGGCCGACGACTGGGCGCAGCCCGAGTTCGGCACCGGCGCCGTCAAGGTGACGCCCGCGCACGACCCCAACGACTTCGCCGTCGGCCAGCGCCACAAACTGCCCTCGCCGCTCATTCTGGATGAGACCGCGCGCATCGCTCTGCCCGGCTCGCCCTACCATGGCCTCGATCGTTTTGCTGCACGCGAGCGCATCGTCGCCGACCTCGAAGCTGCCGGCCTGCTCGTTGCCATCAAGGACCACCAGCACGCCGTCGCTCTCTCTCAGCGCACCGGCGCCGTCATCGAGCCGCGCCTCTCCCTGCAGTGGTTCCTCGCCGTCAACCAAAAGCCCGAAATCCCAACCCAAAACGCGGGTGCCCCCCATCTCGCTACTGAGATGGGGGATTCCGACGACCCCCGTAGCCGCTCCATCGCCCAAAACGCCATCGACGCCGTCCGCGACGGCCACATCCAGTTCACTCCCGCCATGTACTCGAAAACCTACATGGAGTGGATGACCAACATTCACGACTGGTGCATCTCCCGCCAGCTCTGGTGGGGGCACCGTATCCCCGCCTGGCACTGCGCGGCGTGCAGCGCCATCACCGTCGCCCGCACCACCCCCACCGCCTGCGCCACCTGCGCAAGCACCCAGATCGCGCAGTCCACCGACGTCCTCGACACCTGGTTCTCCTCCGGCCTGCTCCCCTTCACCGTCTTCGGCTGGCCCGGACAGCAGGGAACAGAGGTGCAGGGAGCAGGGAACAGGGAGCAGGGAACAGCAACCTCGAACCTCGAACCTCGAACCTCGAACCTGTTCCCTGATCCCTGTTCCCTGACCCCTGACTTATCTGCCTTCTACCCCACCTCCCAACTCGTCACCGGCTTCGACATCCTCTTCTTCTGGGTCGCGCGCATGATCATGCTCGGCTGCCACTTCACGCTCGACATCCCCATGCCCGACGGCTCGCAGCGCACCCTCGCCGACGCCGTGCCCTTCCGCAACGTTTACATCCACGCCCTCATCCGCGACGCCAACCGCGAGAAGATGTCCAAGACCAAGGGCAACGTCGTCGACCCCATCGACATCATCCAGCGCTTCGGCACCGACGCCGTCCGCTTCACCCTCGCCAGCATGGCCTCGCCCGGCACCGACATCGCCTTCTCCGAAGCCCGCACCGAGGGCTACCGCGCCTTCGCCAACAAGATCTGGAACGCCGCCCGCTTCCTCTTCATGAACCTCGACCGCGCCCGCGAAGCCAACATCGAAGTCCAGTTACCCAAAGCGGGTGCCCCATTCATGACGGCTTCATCGTCATGGGTGGGGTCTCCCACCACCGACGCCCTCGAATCCCGCTGGGTCCTCGCCCGCCTCTCCCAAACCGCCGCCGCCGCCAACGCCTCCCTCGCCGAATACCGCTTCGACGAAGCCGCCAACACCATCTACCAGTTCTTCTGGGGCGACCTCTGCGACTGGTACCTCGAAATCGTCAAGCTCCGCCTCAACTTCTCGACCGAAGCCATCCCCACCAGCGACACCGCCGAAGAGTCCCTCGCCGAAACCGCCGCCGCGCTCACCACGCTGGTCGCCGTCTTCGAAGCCTCGCTGCGCCTGCTCTCGCCCTTCATGCCCTTCCTCACCGAAGAGATCTGGCACGCCCTCTACGCCGGCCTTCCGCCCGCAAAATCCATCGCCCTCACCCGCTACCCGCAAGCCGCCGACTTCCCCTGCGACCCCGCCGCTCTTGCCGAAATGCAGACCCTGCAAGAACTCATCACCACCATCCGCGCCCTGCGCAAAGAACTGGGCGTACCCGAAAAGGAGTCGGCGCCCATCCGCATCCACGCCTCCGCGCGCGTGCTCGACCCGCTCGAATTCAGCCAGGACATCCTCGCCCGCCTCGCCCGCGTCGAGTCCATCCAGATTGCCGCCGAACCGCTCTCCGGCGCCAACGCCCGCTCCACACCCAGCTTCGACATCGCCGTCATCTACGAAGCCAAGATCGACGTCGCCGCCGAGCGCGAGCGCCACAGCAAAGACATCGCCAAGCTCTCGAAGCAGATCGCTGCCAACGAAGCCCGCCTCGCCGATGAAAAGTTCCTCGCCAAAGCCCCGCCGCACATCGTCGAAGGCCTCCGCAAACAAACCGAAGAAATGCACATCCTCTACAACAAAGCCAAAGCCGCGCTGGACGCGCTAGGCTAACCTATTCCTTCTTAGGACGCGTCATTCTGACTCGCAGAGTCAGAATCTCCATCTCCGTCGTTGCTTTTCGTTTGTCATTCTGACCCTGAGCGAAGCGAACGGGGAAGAATCCCCGCATTTCGCCCGCGTCTGCTCACATGAACTTCCATCGTTTGAAAACTGCAACGTCAGCGGAGGAAAGGGCGAACCATTCGTGGTGAACGCAGGGTGCCCCACATCTCACTTCTGAAATGTGGGATTTCCTACGCCGCCTACACGGCCCGATCTGCCCCAACCCCTCAACCTCCGCGGTTGCGTTCTTACGCGATCCTGCGCCCCGGCAAAATCTCGCGCCGCGGCGACGCCTGGATGTACCGCACCAGATCCAGCACCGTCACCAGCGGTGAATCGATCAGCCCCGGCAGATACTCCCGTCCCGTCTGGTTGAGCAGTTCGCGGACGGTACGCCTCAGGTCTTCGCTATCCAACCCCAGGTCGCGGTCGAGGTCGTCGCGCGGATCGATTGGAAACGCCACCCGCTGCGCTTCCTGCAGATAAACGTATGTTTTCCGGGCAATCTCCCGATCGAATCCATACGCCGCCAGCGACTCCGCAAACGTCTCCGCGGTGATGCCCGAGCGGCCGCGCGCCAGCGAAGACCGCCGGCTCTGCGCCGAGAGATATACCATCACGATGCCCATGAGAATGGCGAACCCGATGAATAAGACCGGTATCATCTGGTCGCCAACCCACTGCTGGAGTGTCGAAAGTGCAGGCATAAGGGGCTTCCCGCCCGAAAGAAGCGTCAGCGTGTTGAAAATACGGCCTTTCCGGTTCCTTGCACGATCGCAAGCCCGGATTGGACCCACGGCAGTCGCAATCGATTGCCGGTGAGCTTACTATACTGAATTCAGTCCCGGTTCGCGGCGGGTTTATGTCGCATCTTAAGTAACCTCGGGACTTGTGCCAGCCCGGTTCCTTGTACGATAACTGGACATCCATATTATTTTTGGAGAATCTGACATCTCTGCCCTGCTCCCATCGCCGCTGCTCGAAGCCGCCGTCTCCAGCGCGCCGCAGCAGTCGCAGACGACCGCGGCCGCCGGCCCCCGCCTGCGCGATTCCTTCGGCCGGGCCATCACCGACCTGCGCGTCTCCGTTACCGACCGCTGCAACTACAAGTGCGTCTATTGCCGCGCTGGCAACGAGGCGGCCGAGTACACCGAGCTGCCCATCGCCGACTACGTCCGCATGGTACGGATTCTCGCCTCTCTCGGCATCGAAAAGGTTCGCCTGACCGGCGGCGAACCGCTGCTGCGCTCCGGGCTGGTGGAGATGGTCGCCGAGCTGGCCCAGTTGCGCACGGAATACCGCCCCGACGGCACGCGCCTCGGCCCGGGCGAGGCAGGCAGGCCGCTGGATATCGCTCTCACCACCAACGGTCACCTGCTGGAGTCGCTGGCCGCGCCGCTCGCCCGCGCCGGCCTCAACCGCGTCACCGTCAGCATGGACGCGGTCGACCCCGAGGTTTTCGCCCGCATCACCCGCGTGCCGCGCAGCTACCAGCGCGTGCTGGCGGGCGTTCGCGCCGCCCAGGCTGCCGGCCTCGGCCCGGTCAAGATCAACTGCGTCCTGTTGCGTGGATTCAACGACGCCCAGATCGAGCCCTTTGCCGAATTCTCCCGCCGCGAGGGCCTTATCGTGCGCTTTATCGAGTTCATGCCGCTGGGGGAAGACCGCACGTGGCGACCGGAGACGGTCGTCCGCATGGACGAGATTCTCGCTCGCCTCAACCTCTGGCGGCCCTCCTGCTCCGTCCCCGCCGGCCTGGTTGAACTGCCTGCGCGCGCAGCCAGCGAAACCGCCAAACGCTATACCTTCCGGGACGGTGTTGGCGAAATCGGCATTGTCGCGCCCGTCTCCCAGCCCTTCTGCGGCCATTGCAGCCGCGTGCGCATCACCTCCGACGGCGCGCTCCGCACCTGCCTGTTCTCGCAGTCCGACCACGATCTCTACGGCCAGATGCGGCGCGGCGGAACGGACGCCGGGCTGGCCGCGTACATACGGCATGTCGTCATGGGCAAGGAAGCTCGCCATCACATTGGCGAGCCCGGCTTTGAGAAGCCGTCCCGCAACATGGTGCATATCGGCGGCTAATGCATATCGGCGGTTAATCAGTTGGGAGCATCACCCGTTGGAGGGATACCGGGCACAATGGCTTCCGTGTTCTGCTGAGTTGGGGTATCGAATGGCTGAGAAACGTCAGTTCGCGGTCATCGAAAGCGGGCAGATGAAACATCTGCGCGTCTTCCACGATGTCGCGCGCGCACTGACCCAGACCCTCGAACTCGAAGAGATCCTGCGCATCATCATGGACAAGATGACCGGGTTCTTCAACCCGGAGTGCTGGTCCATGCTGATGGTGGACGAACAGACCCAGGAGCTCTATTACCCCATCGCAGCCGGCGAAAACGACTCCAGCCTGAAAGACCTTCGCATCCCGATGGGCGAGGGCATCGCCGGCTGGGTCGCGTCCACCGGCACTGCCCTGGTGGTGCCCGACGTCAACCTCGACCCCCAGTGGAGCGCCTTCTCGCGCGCCCATCCGGAGCTGCGCATCCAGGCGCTCGCCTGCATTCCGATCCGCTCCAACGACAAGACCCTGGGCGTCATCCAGCTCTTCAACAGCAAGCTGGACATGATGAGCGAGTACTCGCAGTCGTTCATCCGCATGCTCTGCGACTACGCCGCCATCGCCATTCAGAATGCCCGCTCCGTGCAACTGATCCACGAGCTCACCATCACCGACGACTGCACCGGCCTGTTCAACGCGCGGCACCTCTACACCCTGCTGGACGAGCAGGTTGCCCTCGCCGGCTCCAACCGCGACCATCAATTCGGCATGCTGTTCGTCGACCTCGACCACTTCAAGGAGGTCAACGACACCCACGGCCACCTGGTGGGCAGCCGCCTGCTCGCCGAGGTCGGCGGCCTGATGAAGCGCGTGCTCGGCCCGGAAAACTGCTGCTTCCGCTATGGCGGCGACGAGTTCGTCGCCCTGCTGCCCGGCCTGGGCAAGCAGGCCGGCATCGATGCCACCATGCGCCTCTGGCACGCCCTCCGCGCGGAGCGCTTCCTCACCGCGCAGTCGCTCTCGCTCGGTCTGGCCGGCAGCTTCGGCCTGGCCACTTATCCCGAGGACGGCAACTCCGTTCAGAACATCATCCGCGCCGCGGATACCATGATGTATGCCGCCAAGACCACCCGCGACAACGTCTCCGTCGCCGGCCTTGGACTGGTCGCCGGAGCAGCCGTCGCCGGCCACAATCCCGCCGGCCGGCCCACCACCATGGCCGCCGCCGATCTCGCCGTCATGCGCGGCGCTGCCCGCGCCTGACCCTGATAAAGAAGACGCTGGACCGCTCCAGTTACCTTCCCTTGCGAGACTTCTTCTTGTCCAGATACATGTTGGCGTCGGCTTCCTCGAGAACCTGCCGCACCGTCTTGCCCGGCAGCCACTGAGACAGCCCGATCGAAGCCGTCACCTGTATCGTCACGGCGCCTTTCGCCCGGTCCTTCCCGATCTCGTAGTCTCCAAACACCCAGTCCCGGATGCGGCCGACTTGAGCCTGCGCCCCGGCAAGATCGCGGGTGAGGACGATAATGAACTCGTCGCCGCCCCAACGTCCCGCCGTATCCTCGGCGCGTACGTTCCTTTCCAGCTCGGCGGAGAACTTGCGCAGCAGTTCATCCCCCTCCGCATGGCCGTACTCGTCGTTGATCCGCTTGAAGGAGTTCAGGTCCAGCACCACCACACAGAATGGATCGCCGCGCGACACCAGCCATTCCAGCCGCTTTTCGATACCGCGTCGGTTGGCCAGACCCGTAAGCGAATCCTTCGCCGCAAGCTGCTCGACCGCCTTCAGCTTGGTTTCGTAGGCGGAAACCTTGGTCCGCAACTGCGCCAGCGATTGCCTTCCATCCTGGGCCATCTGATCGACGCAGCTCTTCAACTCCGCCGCCTTGCGCACCAGCGAGGACCGCACCTGCGTCAAATCGTCGAGGTTGGCGATCGCCTTCAGGTCGGTGGTCAATGCCGCGAACTGGCTGGCATAACGCTGGTCCCGCTCTCCCAGGGACTCGGCGGTGCGGGCCAGGATCATCAGCAGGTCCTTCACCTCATCGGCCTTGGACTTCAGATGTTCCGCCGTCTGCGACCCCCAGCGGTTCAGCTGCTCCTCTGCCTTGACCTGCGTCTGCTTGACGACCTGCGGCTGCGCATCCTTGGTGAGCGAAGTTGCCAGGCCGGCCAGCCCCGCCTCAAGCTCCTGCCCGGGAGCGGGGCACGCCTGGATTGCACTCTTCCCAAACGCCCGCAGCACCGAACGATACGATTCCATCGTTACCGTAACTAGATCGCTCAGGTCCGGCGCATCTTCGAGGACCACGTGCAAATCGTTTGCGTCCAGGTATTTCTTGATCGAAATCAAGGCGTCTTGCTCCAGTCTCTGCCCTTGCCAACAACCCTCCGAGCGCGAGCCCATGCCGGCCAGCCCTGGTCGCGGACAGCCCAGCCGTAATCCCGGAGGGACACCGGAAACAACCTTATCGGCACCTGGGTGCGATTGTTTCATGGCAATCGCGGCAGAAAGGTGATTAACGTCACTGGCTGAGGCAAAGCGCCTACTGCGGGCTTCGCCGCTCCAGCGTCGCCGGCCGGTTCGGCCCCGGCTTGATCGCGTCGCGGTTCTCCGGCTTTACCGGATGCACGCCGAAATCCCACACCCCCGTATTCACCTCGCGGTCCGAGACGATCTCCATCAGCGCATACTCGCCGAAGTCCAGCGGCTGCTTGGGCGTCACCTTCATCCAGTGGCCTCCCGGCAGCATTTCCACGGTGGTGTCGACCACGTCTTCCTGCTGTTTCACGCCGCTGCCCACCAGGCCGATGTTGAAGCTGGCCAGCACCCGCGCGTCCGTCCGCACATCCGCGCGCACCATCACATATCCGCTCGAGGGCGAACCGCCGCCGGAGTCGGTCTTCCCGCCCGCGCCCGCGCCGTGCGTGTCCACTGTAAACGGCGTGCCGCCGCGCGAGACGCCGGAATCGTCCCCCACCCGCAGATAGATCGCCGGCTGGGCCACATGCATCTGCACCGGCGACTCCTCGCCCTTCAACTGCAGAATCGTATGCGGCGCCGCGCGCGGATTCAGCGCCAGCTTCAGAATATTGTGGCTGGTGGTGTGGTTCAGGTCGCCCTCCGACTGCACCAGCGGCACCAGCTCCGGCGTGCCCTGGAAGTAGTCGAGCGCCAGCACGCTGTCCAGCTCCGGCAGCTTCAGGCCTGGCGCCACCTCCGGCGTCAGCGCGCGGCGGTCGGCCTCCTCCTTCAGCAGGTCCGGGTCGATGGCCGGCGCCGGGGCTTGCGTCTGCGCCCCATTCACCTCATCCACCGGCGTGTGGTCGCGCTCCCACTTGCGGGTCGCGTCCCAGTCCACCAGGTCCGCGGGCAGCTCCTCCGTCTCGCCGCGCTCGGCGCTGATGTAGCTCACGATGTTGCCCTTCACCGTGTAGCTCATCACAATCTGGTAGCTGCCGTCCTTCAGGATCAGCCGCGTCCGGTGCGGCGCGCCTTGCGAAGCCTGCGACACATCCGGCAACGGCGCCGCCGGCCTGGGCTGCGCCACTCCCGCCACCGCCCACCCCGCCGCCAGCACCGCGCCCAAACCCCAAATTGCCAGTCGCCTCGTCATCGCGCATCCCAGCTTCAAAGTTTAGACGCATCTCCCCCGCCCGCGCGACTCCCTCGAGTGGGGCGTCCGCTACAGCTCGATCTTCACGGGCCAGGTTTTCCAGATGTCGGAGCAGTAGTCGCGGATGGAGCGGTCGGAGGAGAACTTACCCATGCGCGCGACGTTGAGGATGGACATGCGGGTCCAGGCGTCCTGGTCGCGGTAGGCGGCGCTGACCTCGTCCTGGCAGTCGATGTAGGACTGGTAGTCGCCCAGCAGCAGGTACTCATCTTTATTCAGCAGGGAGTTGACCAGCGGCGCGAACAGGCTGCGGTCGCCGTGCGAGAACTCGCCGCTGACCAGCGCGTCCAGCACCTCGCGCAGGGCCTCGTTCATCTGGTAGGGCACGCGCGGCGAGTAGCCCTCGGACTTCAGCTTCTGCACCTCTTCCACCGTGAGCCCGAAGAGGAAGAAGTTCTCTTCGCCAACCTCTTCGCGAATCTCCACATTCGCGCCGTCGAGCGTGCCGATGGTGAGCGCGCCGTTCATGGCGAACTTCATGTTGCCTGTGCCCGAGGCCTCCTTGCCGGCAAGCGAGATCTGCTCGGAGAGGTCGGCCGCCGGGTACACCCGCTGGCCCACCTTGACGTTGTAGTTGGGCAGGAAGACCACCTTCAGGCGTCCGCGCACCACCGGGTCGGCGTTGATGACTTCGCCGATGGAGTGGATCGCCTTGATGATCAGTTTCGCCATGTGGTACGCGGGCGCGGCCTTGCCGCCGAAGATGAACGTGCGCGGCACCATGTCGATCTCGGGGTTGCGCTGGATGCGCTTGTAGAGCGTGAGGATGTGCAGGATCTGCAGGTGCTGGCGCTTGTACTCGTGCAGGCGCTTCACCAGCACGTCGAACATGGACGCCGGGTCGGTCTTGATGCCGACGCGGTCGTGCATATAGGCCGAAAGCTCCAGCTTGTTGTGCAGCTTGATCGCCTTCCACTCGGCCAGCAGCTCGGGCTCGCCGACCATCGATTCCAGCCGCCGCAGCTTATCGAGATCGTGGATCCAGCCCGGCCCCAGGCGCGAGGTCAGCAGGTGCGCCAGGCGCGGATTGCTGAGCACGATCCAGCGCCGCGGGGTCACGCCGTTGGTCATGTTGCGGAACTTCTCCGGCGTCAGCTCGTAGAAGTCGCGCAGCACATTCTTCTTCAGCAGCTCGGTGTGCAGCTCGGCCACGCCGTTGATGGCATGGCTGCCCAGCGCGGCCAGGTGGGCCATGCGCACATACTTGCCGCCGTTCTCGTGGATCAGCGAAAGGTTGCGCACGCGGCGCTCGTCGCCCGGATGCTTGCGGCGCACGTTCTCCAGGTGGCGCCGGTTGATCTCGTCGATGATCTCCAGGTGGCGCGGCAGCAGCGCGCCGAAGAGGCTCAGCTCCCACTGCTCCAGCGCCTCCGGCAGCAGCGTGTGGTTGGTGTAGGAGAGCGTGCCCTGGGTGACGCGCCACGCCGTCTCCCACTCCATCGCGTGCTCGTCGATCAGCAGGCGCATCAGCTCGGCGACCGCGATCGCCGGATGCGTGTCGTTCATCTGGATCGCGAACTTGCGGTGCAGCTCGCTCAGCGGGCGGTTCATCGAGTGCTGAATTTTGACGATGTGCTGCAGCGAGCACGACACGAAGAAGAATTGCTGCGCCAGCCGCAACTGCTTGCCTTTGATGTCTTCATCGTTGGGGTACAGGATCTTCGAGATGTTCTCCGACGAGACCTTGTCCGCGACCGCGCCGAAGAAGTCGCCCATGTTGAAGGTGCCGAAGTCGAAGGAGTCGACCGCCTGCGCGGACCACAGCCGCATGGTGTTCGCGGTGTTGGTCTTGTAGCCCAGGATGGGGGTGTCGTGCGGGATGCCGCGGACGACGCGCTCCGGCAGCCAGGTAACGTGGCGGCGTCCGGTCGAGTCGGTGTAGGCCTCGGTGCGTCCGCCGAATTTCACCTCGAACGCATCTTCCGGCCGCTCCAGCGCCCAGGGATTGCCCAGCTTCAGCCACTTGTCGGTCTTCTCTACCTGCCAGCCGTCTTTGATCTGCTGATCGAAGATGCCGTACTCGTAGCGGATGCCGTAGCCGATGGCGGGAATGTCCAGCGTGGCCAGCGAGTCCATGAAGCACGACGCCAGCCGCCCCAGGCCGCCGTTGCCCAGGCCCGGCTCCTGCTCCTGCTCGATGAGGACGTTGAGGTCGAGGCCGAGCGAGCGCATGGCCAGCTCGGTCTCGTCGTAGATGCCCAGGTTGATGAGGTTGTTGGCGAGGTGCGGCCCGGTCAGGAACTCGGCCGAAAGGTAGCAGACGACGCGCACATCCTGCGCCTGGTAGTTCCTCACCGTCGAAATCCAGCGCTCGATCAGGCGGTCGCGCACCGTATGCGCCAGCGCCATGTAGAGATCGTTGACCGTCGCCCGCTCGCGGTAGCGGCCCTGGACACAGAAGAGATTTTCCAGAAAAGATTGGGCCAGCGCACTCACACTCAACTCGGTTCTCAGGCTCTTGTGCGCTTCAACCGACGACGGTGCTACCCCTGCAGCTTCAGACATCGACATGCTCCCTGCTACCTGCGCGCGCGATTAGGCGCGCACGGCTACTTCCAAGAGAAACCATCGGCATTAAGGGACAAACAATTCAGCCTTGGGCAGAAAACGGCCCGGCGGCCCAGGGACATCGGCTAAGCCGGTCGCGCCCGTCTCGTCCTTGCCTGCATCCCGGTATTGACATCAGGGCTTATCATCTCTAGCAACTGACAACTTGCCCATGACCCCCGCCGAATTCGCCAGCTCGCTCGCAGACCCAACCCCGCCCGCCGCGCTTTCCCCTCCGCTGAAGGCGCTGTGGTGGGACGCCAAAGGCGACTGGGCGCAGGCCCACGCCCAGGTCGACGAACTCGAAACCCGCGACGCCATGGCCGTCCACGCCTACCTCCATCGCAAGGAAGGCGCCACGTCCAACGCCAACTACTGGTACGCCCGCTCCACCACCGCCCACCGCCGCCCCACCCTCGAAGCCGAGCACTCCGCCCTCCTCGATGCCTTGCTGGCCTGAACGGCCGGGTGCCCCATTCATGCGGTTTCATCGCATGGGTGGGGTTTGGATGCCGGGTGCCCCATTCATGCGGTTTCATCGCATGGGTGGGGTTTGGGTGCCGGGTGCCCCATTCATGCGGTTTCATCGCATGGGTGGGGTTTGGATGCCTCCGCAAGCCGAAAGATTCATCCCTCAATGGCTCTTCTTGAGCCCGCGGCTGACCTGTAACACTGCTGTAATCTATGCCAGATATGGTCGCGGCATCCGCTGAAACCGGCCGCCATCTCGCCCCGCGGCAGGAGCATTAAACTGGCCGGAGAAAAGGAGATCGGCCACCATGGAAATTGCAACCGAAGAGCTGCCCGGCGGAATCACCCGCGTGATCCTGGCGGGCAGCCTGGACATCGCCGGCGCAGCCGCCATCGACCTACAGATGAACGTGATTGCCGGCGCGCATAACACCGTGCTGGTGGACCTTCGGCAGGTCTCCTTCATCGGCTCCATGGGGCTCAGCGCGCTGGTCAAGCCCGCTCGCGCCATCAAGAGCCGGGGCGGCAAGATGGCGCTCTTCGGCCCCAATCAGATGGTTGCGCAGGTGCTTAAGACCAGCGCTATTGACACGGTCATCCCTGTCTATCACGATCTTGAGACGGCACTCGCGGCGCTACAGTGACACCGCATGAGGCATGCATGGCGATGCAGACCGAATACGGCCGGGATCCCGGCCACGTGATCGACCGCATCGTTCTTCGCGGCGCTCTCTCGGAGACCTCCCACCTCTCGGAGTGGGCGCAGCGCCTCGCCGCGCGTTATTGCATCGACGATGAACTTCAGTTCGCCATTTATCTTTGTCTGGAGGAGGTGGTCTCCAACATCATCCGCCACGGCTATGCGCCGGACCATGCCGATCCGGTGACCATCGAGTTCTCCCGGCCGCGCGAGGGCCAGTTGGTCTTCACGATTGAAGACTTCGCACCCCCCTTCAATCCCCTCCTCGCGCCGGAGATGCCGCTGATCGGCGCCGGTGGCGAACTGCCCATCGGCGGGCGCGGCATCCGCCTGCTGCGCGTCTTCGCACACACGCTTGAACATGAGCGAACCGTGGCTGGCAACCGCCTGCGCATCGGCTTCACGGATGCGCGCGCGCAGGTTCCACAACCGCAGTGCGCTTCGCTTTAGCGCCGCCGGGTGCTCTGCATCTCGATTCTGAGATGCGGGTTCACTTCCCCGTGCTGCCAAATCCACCCACTCCCCGCGCCGCCTCGCCCAACTCGTCGGCCTCCTCGAAGCTCGCCTCGATCCGCTCCACAATCCGCAACTGCGCAATCCGGTCCCCCGCCTTGATCTCCACCGGCCCCGCGCCCAGGTTCGTCATCACCACCTTCAGCTCGCCGCGATAGCCGGGATCGATCACTCCTGCCAGCGTGGTCACGCCGCGCACCGCCAGCCCCGACCGGTCCTCCACCAGCGCCCCATGCGTCGGCGGAAACTCCATCGCAATCCCCGTCGGCACCGCCTGCGTCGACCCCGCCTGCCCCGCACCGGCCAGCACCACCCCCGCGCTCGCATACACATCCGCCGCCAGGTCGCCGAACTCCCCCACGTGCGCATACCGCGGCACCTGCGCCGCCCCATCCAGCTTCTTCACCTTGATCGCAACCATGTCCCGCAATTCTAACCCCAGCGCCCTTCATAACTCTGTGCCGGGTGCCCCATTCATCGCGAGCCTCGCCGCGATGAGTGGGTCTTCTAGCGCATCAAAGGCGTCCACGCCTCATCCGTAAACGCGACTTCCGACCCAAAACCCTGATCACCCCGCCCGCAGCCCCCTCCGGTACCGCCGCCACAGCCAAATCCCGGGCAGCCCCAGCACCACCGCCCACACCAGGATCGCCGGCCCATACTCCTCGCCGAACACCACCATCCCCACCACTGTTTCCCGCGCATTCGTGAATCCCGTCACCAGCCCATCCCGCATCCGCGCGGCCGCCGAATCCGCCACGCCGTCAAACTTCGCCTCCTCCATCACCGACACATCCACGGTCGCGAAATCCACGCGATGTTCCAGCCCCGCCTGCTCCGCCTCCATGCTCTCGATCTCGCCCCGCACGCGCGCAATCTCCTGCTCCACTTCCAGCACATCGGAGAGTCGGCCTGTCCGCTGCTCCAGAATCGCCTGCATCCGCGCCTCCGTCTCGCGCGAGTTCTTCAGCCGCGCCGCCAGGTCCTGGTGCTGCTGCGTCACCTCTTCGCCGGATTGCGTCTCATTCTCCACCCGCCCCAGCGTCCGCAGGTCCTTCAGCGCCGCCTCCAAGTCGCCCGCCGGAATTCGCAGCGAAGCCTGGAGCTCATGCGGAGCACCCTCCGCCGCGCTCGCCGTCATCTGCGCCGTGTAACCATGGTGCCGCGCCAGCATCGCCTCCAGCGTGGTTCGCGCCGCTCCCACCTCCTTCACCCGCACCGCCAGCGACACCGTCCGCGCAATCATCGGCGCTGCAACCGCCGAGGCAGCGCCGATAGCCGGAGACGGTGCAACCAGGCTGGCAACCATCGCTGCAGAATCCGACCGCTTCCGCTCAACCGTTGCCGACGGAGCTATCTGCCGATCCATCAGGCCAGCTACACCCGACGCCGGAGACCTCTGATCCAGAGGTGCCATACTCGGCTGTCGCTGCATAGGCGCGACCATATACATCCCCCTCGACTTATGCGCGGGGAACGGAATCGCCACCAGCGCCAGCACCAAGGCCATCGCGCCCGCTAACCCGACGATCCACCGTCTTCGGGTGCCCCATGTTCGACGAAATCGACCATGGGCATGCTCCTTCGCTCCAGCCGCCGCCTTCATCACCGCCGCCTCGACCCGCGCCGGGATCTCCGGCACCATCCACTCCGCCAGATCCTCCGACATCCGCCGAAACCCCGCCGCCACCCCCGCGCACTCCGCGCACTCCTCCACATGCGCCTCGACCGTCCGCGCCTCGCTCTCCGCCAGTTCCCCATCCACCCACGCCATCACCTCTTCCGGCGCCACATGTGTCGTCGTCATACCCGCCCCTCCGATTCCGTCATCCCCGCCGCCGTCGTTTTCGGTGCGGGCGCCGTAAGCACCGCATGCAGCGCCGTCCGCGCGCGAAAAAGCCGCGACCGCACCGTATTCACCGGCAGCCGCAGCAGCTCTGCAATCTCCGCGTAGCTCAACTGCTCAAACTCCCGCAGCAGCAGCACCTCGCGATCCATCGGCTCCAGCCGACCCACCGCATCGCGCATCACTACCTCCGCGTCCAGCGAACTCCGTGCCGCCGGCTCGCGCTCGCTCGGCCCAAGAAACGTCGCCCGAAACGCCGCCTTCCTCCGTTCCGCGTTCAGAATCTTCAACCCGATCGCGTACAGATACGTCCGAAACAGCGCCGTCGGCTCCCATCGAGCCGCCCCGCGCAGTACCGCGACAAATGTGTCCTGGGTCAACTCTTCCGCCCGTGCCGCATCCGCCAAACGCCGTCGGAAGAACCCGAACAACGGCTGCCTGTACCGCTTGAATAGCTCCGCGAACGCCTGCTGCGATCCGCGGCAAAACGCCAGCATCAACTCTTCATCGCCCCGCCCATCCGCCGCTCGTTCGTCGCCGTCCCGCCCGTCGTCCGCCATCGTTGCCCTCTGAGCCCACGCCTCTGAATCTAAGACGGGAGCCACCCGCCAATCTTGCGCCCAAATCCCGCCCAACACACTGGTAATGTCTCCACTTCCAAAAAAGTTCCCGCCCAGCCACTTTTCCGCTGAGAACTGTTCCGGGCCATCTCGCCCCTCGTCCTTCAAAAAATCTTCCTCAAAAAACCCGCCAAATTCGCATTGTCAACCCCCAAAACGACCTAACTCCAACGCCCACAAGCAAATAGAGGATGCAGATGAGTTATGGTCAAACTAGTATACTTAAAATATGGGAGAATACGCCCGCGCGAGAAGACCCCGCCAGCCCCTCGCCCCCTCCCGTAACCCAAATCGTTTCACGATCTTAGCCGTAACCCCTTTCGATTCTTACACGTGGGTATATCAACCCTGCCGTAACCTAATCAAAACAAAGGGCTTGTCCCCAGGATCCTACCCGGGGGGAGGCACCCCACACCAGCCCCGACCCCTGAGTCTAGAATCGGAACCAATGCTCGCCCGCCTCAAATCCTTCTTCAACCCCACAGATTCCGATTCCGATTCCGATTCCGACGAGCCGCGCCTTCTCCGCCGCATCTTCTGGACCGGCTTCCTGGTCCGCGTCCTCTACCTCACCCTCGCGCACACCTACCGCATCAAGGTCACCGACGACCACTTCGAGTTCGGCTGGGAGATGGGGCGCATCGCCCGCTCCCTCGCCACCGGCCACGGCTTCGCCAATCCCTTCAACGGCCCCAGCGGCCCCACCGCCTGGACGCCGCCGCTCTATCCCCTCCTCCTCGCCGGCGTCTTCCGGCTCTTCGGCGTCTACACCCGCGCGTCCGGCTGGGTCATCCTGACCGTCGACAGCGCCTTCTCCGCCGCCACCGCGACGGCCATCTACCGCATCGCCCGCCGCTGCTTCGGCCGCGCCCACTCGGCAAATCCATCGCGGAAACCCGGCGGCCTGAACGTCGCCCTCTGGTCCGCGTGGCTGTGGGCGCTCTATCCCGCGGCCATGCAGTACGCCGTCAAGTGGGTGTGGGACATGTCCCTCACCGCATTCCTCTTCACCTGGGTGCTGGTGGCAGCCCTGCGCATTCGCGGCGTCGGCGACGCCCCTCGAACCTCGAACCCCGAACCTCGAACCTCACTCTGGCTTCTCTTCGGTGCTCTCTGGGGACTCATCGCGCTCTCCAACAGCTCGCTGCTCACCTTCCTTCCCGCCTGCGGCCTCTGGATCGTCTGGCCGGGTGCCCCATTCATGCGGTCTCATCGCATGGGTGGGGTCGCGGGTGCCCCATTCATGCGGTCTCATCGCATGGGTGGGGTCGCGGGTGCCCCATTCATGACGCGCAGCGGCATGGGTGGGGTCGCGGGTGCCCCATTCATGCGGTTTCATCGCATGGGTGGGGTCGTTCACTCCCTCGCCGGCCCCACCCTCGCCGCGCTCTGCTTCGCCGCCGTCATCAGTCCGTGGGCGATCCGCAACTGGGAAGTCTTCCACGCCTTCGTCCCCATGCGCTCCAACTTCGGCGCCGAGCTGTACGAAGCCGCCATCTTCTCCAACGACGGCCTGCCCGAGATGGCGACACTCGACACTCCGCCGACCGCGCCCGAGTTCCGCCGCTACGTGCGCCTCGGCGAGGTCGAATACAGCCGCCAGCAGGGCGAGCGCGCCCGGGCAGCCATCCGCGCCCACCCTGGCCTCTTCGCCGCCAACACCCTCCGCCGCGTCTACTTCTTCTGGATCGGCGTGCCCAAGCCCGGCACAGGCGTCGCGGTGGAAGCCGCCCGCCGCATCAACTTCGCCTTCTTCAGCCTCTCCGGCTTCCTTGGCCTGGCGCTCGCTCTGCGCCGGCATGTGCCCGCGGCGTGGCTCTTCTTCTGGGCCTTCGCCGTCTACCCAATCCTGTATTACTTCGTCACCGTGCAGGCGCGCTTCCGCCACCCGCTGGAGCCCATCGTCTGCATCCTCTCCGTCTACCTGTTCCAGTCCGCCGACCGCACCCAGGCGTTCGCACGCCTAAAACAAATCCGCAATCTGCCGATAGTTCCAATAACAACGGCAGCTGCAAAACGCGAATCCTCCGGCAGGCCATCGCCATGGAGCCGCGGCTCTGCGCGCGGAGGCGAACGTGGCGGGTCAATCCCAGGCGAACGAAAGCTATCAGTCAGTCCCCAGCGGGCCTTCCCGCTTTGCCGATGACCTGCAGCCGCTCTTCGGCGACGATCCCGACCCGCTCTTCCTGGAAGAAAGCTGGACCATGGGCGTGCCCGCCGCCGTGGAAAGCCTGCACCGCCGCCGCCAGGACCGCGCCGAGCGCGAACGCCAGAACCGCGCCTTCCGCGACCTCGACCGCAGCGCCGCCATCAACTTCGTCCCGGCCGGACCCGCGGACACGGAGTCCTTCTTCGCCGACCGCGCCGCCACCATCGCCAGCCACTACGATTCCGCGTGGGCGCAGCATTCCGCAGCCGCGCAGATTGAGGACCGCCCGAACGCATGGTCTCCCTACGACTGGGTTCCCGAAGACCGCAACCGCCAGCGCTGGATCCCGCAAGGCTGGATTCCGCAGGAAGTCGCCCTGCGCCTGGAGGCCGTGCCGCAGCCCGAGCCCACGCCGGTCCGGGAGTCTTCAAGCCGGGAGCCGGACGTGGAGATGACGCTCGCCCATGCCTGCGAACTCCTCGGCGTCTCGGCAGCCAGCACGCCCGCGCAGGTCCGCTCCGCCTACCGCCGCCGCGTGACGGAGTGCCATCCCGACCGCCAGCAGCGCGCCAGCGAAGCCGTCCGCCAGCAAGCCACCTGCCAGTTGGCGGACCTGAACGAAGCCTACCGCCTCCTCCGCACCACGCTCCTCCGAAACGCCGCCTGAACGATCGGTTCGCCGGGTTACTTGTAGCTCTTGGCCGTGGCGAAGCGCTTGTTGATCTCGTCCCAGTTGACGACGTTCCACCAGGCGGCGAGGTAGTCGGGCCGGCGGTTGTTGTACTTCAGGTAGTAGGCGTGCTCCCAGACGTCGTTGCCGAGCACGGGATAGAGCCCGCTCGACAGCGGCGAATCCTGGTTGGGCGTGGTGACGATGCCCAGTTTGCCGTCCTTGAAGACCAGCCAGCCCCAGCCGGAGCCGAACTGCTTGGCGGTGGTTTCGTTGAATTGCTTCTTGAAGCTCTCGAAGTCGCCGAAGTCGGCCTTGATCTGCTGCGCGATAGCGCCGCTTGGCTCGCCGCCGCCCGCGGGCTTCATGATCTGCCAGAACATGGTGTGGTTGACGTGGCCGCCGCCGTTGTTGCGCACGACGCCGCGGATATCCTCGGGGATGGCGCCCAGGTTCTTGATCAGGTCTTCGGGGGTGCTGGAGCCGAGGTCGGGGTGCTTGTCGATGGCCCCGTTCAGATTGGTGACGTAGGTCTGGTGATGCTTGTCGTGGTGGAGCTTCATGGTCGCCTCATCGATGTACGGTTCGAGAGCGTCGTATGCGTAAGGAAGCGGAGGAAGTTCGTAGGCCATTAGAGGTTCTCCTGTTTTGTATGAGATGCAGAAGAGCGAGTCAGCGAGTCAGCAAGTTAGCGGCTCGGCCGACGGGTATGCGCACAAGGGGGATGATAGCGCAGACGCGAGCAATCAGCGAGTCGGCGGAAGGCAGCAGGTCAGCGGGCCAGCAAGTCAGCCTGTTATGCGGAGCAGCCCCCGCCGAACGCCGACGGCCGCGCTGGTTCATGAAAATTCGGTGAAACCGCGGTCGCGCCCGTTGACCTGCTAACCTGCCGATTTGCTGACTTGCCAACTCGCCGATTTGCTGACTTGCCAACTCGCCGGCTCGCTGACTCGCTATGATGTCGCTATGAGTGACGCGAAGACGTATCGGTGGCTGGACGATGACGGGCCGGCGTTTGGCGCGCCAGGGGTGGCGCCGACCTGGACTTCGAGCGAGAAGGATGCGGTATCGACGGCGTATTCGGCGTCGAGCCGGGTATGGTTCACGGTGTCGCACGGGACGCTGAACGAGATCTATTACCCGACCATCGACCGGCCGCAGACGCGCGACATGGAACTGCTGTTTACCGACGGCGAGTCGTTTTTCCATGAAGAGAAGCGCGATATCGCCTACGACTTCAACTACGTCGACCCGGGCGCGCCCGCGGTGAAGGTGGTCGGCAAGGACCCGATGGGGCGGTATACCGTGACCAAGGAGATGGTCAGCGATCCGCACCACTCGGTGGTGCTGATGAACGTGAAGATTGCCGGCGAGGAGTGCGTGCTGGAGCGGATGAAGTGCTACGCGCTGCTGGCGCCGCATCTGCACGGCGGGGGCGCGGGGAACTCGGCGCGCAGTGTACTGGTGGCGGGCAGGCGCGCGCTGCTGGCGTGGCATGGGCCGGTGTCGCTGGCGATGGGCGCCGACTGCGGATTCACGCGGTCGTCATGCGGCTATGTGGGCGCGAGCGACGGTTACCAGGACCTGCTTGCGGACATGAAGATGA
>Ga0181520_10004005_pt1 | contig 25193 bp, 25 predicted proteins | sample PEATcosm2014_Bin_29_FD_132451 | JGI IMG/M metagenome (GOLD analysis project Ga0181520, IMG submission 132451) | Peatland microbial communities from MTU Mesocosm Facility, Houghton, MI, USA - PEATcosm2014_Bin02_30_metaG | ecosystem: Environmental > Terrestrial > Soil > Wetlands > Peat | place...
CGCATCATCATACGTTTTAAAAGCCGGGGATAAAATTGAATGGAAGTTATCAGCTATCAGCTCATCTGGAGAGTGAAATTATTAGAAATAAGGAAATTAAGAAATTATGTTGATATACGCAATAATCATAGCGGCAATTATTACGCGCTTCATTCCGCACATGCCGAATTTCGCGCCGATTACGGCGCTGGCGATTTTTAGCGGGGCGAATTTGGGCTGGAAAAAATCCGTCGGTCTGGTTTTGGCCGCCAGGTTCATTAGCGACATATTTTTGGGATTTTTTGCCTGGCCGTTAATGGTCGCGGTTTACGCTTCGCATTTGGCCGGGGTGCTGTTTGGGGTGTGGATTAAAAAAACAACCTCTCTGTCCCTCGGCGGCACTCGGGACATCTCCCCTCAAGAGGGGAGAGCTCCGCAGTTTCCCTCGGATATTACGCGGAGCTCTCCTCCTAAGATAGGAGGAGTACCCCGTCAGACGGGGGGAGGTGGTATGAATCGCTGGGTCAAAATTATTGCGTCCTCGCTCGGCGCGTCTCTGATATTTTTTCTCGTCACCAACTTCGCTTTTTTATATGGCACTTATCCGCATAACATCAGTGGCATTATTTTAGCTTATACCAACGGCCTGCCGTTTTTCCGCGGCACGGTTTTGGGAGATTTAGGTTATACGATGGCATTATTTGGCGGATACGAATTTGTTAAGTTGTTGACCACGCAAAAGGCCAGATCCCTAATCCCTAATCCCTAATTCCTTATACTTTTCCCATGCAAAAGGGTGTGGACTTCGTCGGCATATCGGTAGTATACTTTTGCCACGACGGCAAGGGAAATTTTGTGATGGGAAAAAGATCCAAGCAGGCGCGCGACGAACACGGGCGCTGGGACATCGGCGGCGGGGGAGTGGAAGTTAATGACAGCGTGGAGCAGACGCTAAAAAAGGAAATTATGGAAGAGTACTGCGCGGAAGTTTTAAGTTTTGAGTTTTTAGGTTTCAGGGACGTATTTCGCGCGCATCAAGGAAAACCGACGCATTGGGTAGCATTGGATTACAAAGTTCTTGTTAATCCATCCAAGATAAAAAATGGTGAGCCTCATAAGTTGGACGAGGTTAAATGGTTTACATTCAAAAATATGCCGCCGATGGAAGAAAGCCACTCCCAGTGGCCGGAATTTTTAAGGCTCTATAAATCCCGCCTTTAAGCGGGATTTTAAATTTTATGCTAAAATAAAGACAGTATGATTATTTCTATAATCGCTCATCCAAATTCCAAAAGGCCCAGAATAGAAAAAGATTTATTCGGCACTTTGCACATCTATGTTAATCAACCGCCGCTGGAAGGCAAAGCCAACAAAGCTGTGGCGGAAAGTTTGGCCGAGCATTTTAAAACCAATAAATCCAAAATAAAATTAATCAGAGGCTCAAAGTCCAAACAAAAGGTCTTTGATGTCCAAAAGTAAAATTTTTATCGGTATTGCCTTAAGTTTTGCTGTCGGCATACTAATCGCCTCCAAATTTAATATTCCGGCTTCGGCCACAGACATTTTTTTGGCGGTTTGCGCGGCCGGGTTTGGCTTATTTTTTTTCGGTCAAAATAAAAAATCCGCGCTTGCGGCGCTGTTTTTATTTTGCGCCGGACTCGGGGCTTTAAGACTGGGAATGTCCGTGGTGCCGAATGAGTATCAAAATCTGTTGGACAATAAACAGCAGTTGGAAGGTTACATAACAGAAGATGTAGATGTCAGGAGCAACGAGCAGTTAATTACTTTTACCCCGGACGGTTTTAGCCAGAATATTTTAATCACCGCGCCGTTGACGCAAAAATTTTTTTACGGCGACTGGGTGGTCGTGGAAGGTAAGCCGACCGTTCCTAAAAATACCGGCGATTTTGACTACGAAAAATATCTGGAAAGGTTTAACGTTTACGCGGTGATGAGCTATCCAAAAGTCATGATTTTAAAAAGCAACCGACTTAACCCCGTAAAGTATCAGCTGTTTAGAGTTAAAGAGGCTTTCAGCGGAAAAATAAAAGAGCTGTTGGACGAGCCGCAGGACGGGTTACTGTTGGCGATTTTAACCGGCCAAAAAGGGATTTTGCCCCAGGCCATCGTTAGCGATTTTAGCGAAACCGGCGCGTCGCACATTATCGCGGTGGACGGGTATAAAGTGACAATTATTGTTACCCTTTTGGCCGCGTTGGCCGTTTATTTAGGCAGGCGAGCGGTTTTTTGGCTGACTATTTTTGCTCTCATCGGCTTTGTGATAATTACCGGCGCGCCGTCCTCGGTTTTGCGTGCCGCCATAATGGGCTTTTTACTTTTGATTGCATTAAACATCGGCCGGCAATATTCCATAGTTCCGGCGCTGTTTTTTGCCGCACTGGTTATGTTAATTGCTAATCCCAGGATTTTATTTTGGGACGTGGGCTTTCAGCTGTCGTTTGCCGCCACGCTGGGCATTGTCCATTTTTTGCCGGTCTTTAACCAACTGACGCCAAAAATTCCGGAAGGCTTTGGCGTCAAAAAATATTTTTTAATAACGTTGGCCGCCGTGGTTTCCACCATGCCCATAATTTTGCTGGACTTCGGCGTGTTGAGCCTGTCGGCGCCCATAGTCAACGTTCTGATTATGCCCATTTTGTCCCTGACAATGCTGTTTGGGTTTTTATCCGTGCTCCCCGTCGTTGGCCCGGGTTTTGCGTTCGTGGCCAACTTATTTTTGCTCTATATTTTAAAAATAACTTCCTTTTTTGCCGGCTTGCCTTACAGTTATTTGAATTTTCAAATTTCCGCCTTAATATTTTGGGTTTTGATTGGGGGAGTCTTTGGGGTTTACTTTCTGCTTAAGTTTTTTGCGTCTAAAATTGAGAATCAGCCGGAAGTGTGATAAAAACATTCTTTCACCGGCGTCATCCCGAGCCCGTCATCGGCAAAACCAAGCGGGCGAAGGATCTCCTATATATCTATATATAGAGTGCCATTGTAAATCGTAAGGAGATTCTTCGTCATTCGGATGCACTCATGACTCAGAATGACGCCGTGTGAGCGATTGGCTTTTGGCGGGCGGTTGAATTAAATTTTAGCCTATGATAAGATAATCTAAGAATCAATTAACAAGGACAAACAATGACCAACAAAACGCTGTTTTTAGTCATCATCGCGATAATTATAGTCGGCGCGGCCGCGGCAGGATATTTTTATTGGCAACAAACCAAGCCTTTGGTAATTCCGACTCCGGTTGCCGTGGATAATTCCCAAACGCAACAAAACCAGCAGGCTCCGGCTACCAATAACAACCAGCCGGCCAACAGCGTAGCGACCGCCACGCCGGCAACGGCAAGCGCCGGCACTTGCGTCAGGGATTTTGACCCCTCCAAATTAAGCTCAAACGCCAATATGGATATAGCAAACAGGGAAGTGCAAATCAGCGTAAAGGATTTCGGCAATATCACGGTTGAGTTTTACGACAAAGACGCGCCTTTGGCCGTGCAGAATTTTTTGCGGTTAACCGATTCCGGATATTATGATTGTTTAACTTTCCACCGCGTGGCCCAGGGATTTGTTATCCAAGGCGGCGATCCAAACGGCAACGGCACCGGCGGCCAGTCGGCTTTTGGCAAGCCGTTTGCCGACGAGCTAAATCCGAGCACTCCATCATACAAGGCAGGATATCTTAAAGGCGTGCTTGCCATGGCCAACTCCGGTCCAAATACCAACGGCAGTCAGTTCTTTATTATGCTGGCCGACAACAACCTGCCGCATAACTACACAATTTTCGGCAAAGTTATTTCCGGGCAGGACGTGGTGGATAAAATCGGCCAGGTTCCCATCACCCCGGTAATGGGCCCAACAGACGGCAGTCCGGTCACGCCGGTGGTTATGGAGTCGGTTAAGATCATTAAATAGTGATTAGTGCATAGAGAATAGTGAATAGGATAAGGCATCCTTTCCTATTCACTAAGCACTATTCACTAGTGATTAGTGCATAGAGAATAGTGAATAGGATAACACCTCCTATCCTATTCGCTAAGCACTAAGCACTGAGCACTAACCCTATGACTTTTCCAGTATTTAAAACTAAGACAGCCGGTGTGGCGGAAAAATTTGACTTAAACGATCCAAAATCCCGCAAAAAATATTTTGAGGCCAAAGCCGGAAATGAAATCAAGAAACTCCAAAAATATTTGCAAAAAGGAGCTTTTGTGGGTTTTTTGCTGGGCAAAAAAAATTCCGGCAAAGGCACATATTCCAAATTATTTATGGAAGCGGTCGGAGCCGAGCATATTGGACATCTTGCCGTTGGCGACATTGTCCGAGATATACATAAAAGTCTGGAGGATGAAAAAGAAAAACAGAGCCTGGTTGATTTTTTAAAAAATAATTACCGCGGTTTCCACAGCGTGGAAGAAACTTTGGACCTTATCGGCGGCCGAAGCCAATCCACTCTTATTTCTTCGGAGTTGATTTTGGCTCTGATAAAGTATGAAATAAGCAAGCGGCCGAGACAGGCGGTTTTTATTGACGGCTTCCCTCGCGCCCACGATCAAATCAATTATTCTTTATACCTTAAAGAGCTTATTGGCTATCCTAAAGAGCCGGATTTTTTTGTATTTTTAAACGTGCCAAATTCCATTATTGACGAACGCATTAAATACCGCGTCGTTTGTCCAATCTGCAAGACGCCGCGCAACACAAAACTTTTGGCCACTAAAGACGTCGGTTACGATTCCGCTACCAAGCAGTTTTATCTAATGTGCGATACGCCTTCTTGCAACAAGGAACGGATGTTACCCAAAGAGGGGGATGAGCTTGGCATAGAGCCGATTCGCGCCCGTTTGGAAGTCGACAACCAAATTTTTCAAAAATTGCTGACGCTGACCGGCGTACCCAAAGTGTATTTGCGGAACTCCGTACCGGTTGATGAAGCCGCCGAAAAGGTGGACGATTATGAATTAACGCCTTCGTACAGCTATAAATTGGACGAAGCTACCGGCAAAATTACGACCTTGGAAAGTCCCTGGATTGTCAAAGACGACGAGGGCAAAGATTCCTACAGTCTCCTGCCTCCGGCCGTAGTAGTCGGCATGATAAAACAAATCGCCGGGGTTTTGGGATTGTAGTGCCGCTGATCGGTCGCTGATAAGTACGCTGATGCGACGCTGAAGCTTTCGTACTCCGGCGTCATCCTGAACCCGAATGCATCTGAGGGTGAAGGATCTCTTAATAATAACCGATAAACATAAAAACTCCGAAAGGGGAGTTTAAAATTGGGTTGATATTAAAATTCCTCTTTGTTATAATGTGTTATTAAAGGAGGGCTTCAATGCCCGAAAAAACCAGTAAAAACGGCTTTTATAACCCTTTTCAGGAGTCCATGCGCAGACTGCAGGCATCAGTCAACAGCCAGCAAAAGTCTCTTAAGCTTTATCGGCAAAGCCAGAAACAGGAGTTTGACGCCGCCAGCGGCTACCTCCACCGGCTGTACGATTTTCTTGCCAAGTTGATCACCAATCAGGCCTTGCTACCTGATCGTGAATCCTTTGACTATCTGATGCGTCACGTATTTTCTTTAGAGGATTTGCCATTCGACCATATCGGTCAGGTTGACCGCGAGGAGGCGTGGCTACAGCACTTGTTGCTGGCTGGAACCTGCGAGTCGGAAATTATGGACTTTGACCGGCTCAAAGGGTACTTTCAAGGAAAAGTCCTAGACTTACGGCGCCTAGCCTGCGATATTTCTTTCCTGTTTGAAAAATGGGAGCGTTATATCCGGGTAGAACTGGAGATAATTCCCGGACAGGTTTTGACCGATGAAATATATGTTCCTCGGCAGTCCAGGACCGGCAATTGGCGCAACGTAAAGCGGCTGACTTTCCGGACGCTTCCCGACAAGGGTCGTCTGGTTTTAACGCTAGTCTCGCTTCCCGACCTGATTTCGCCGGTGAAGAAAAAACGGTGACCGTTCCGGCCACCGTTCATTTTTTCCTAAAAAACTTCGGCAAAGTAAAATCTTTTAATTTTAATTCTTTTATGCGGTCAATGATGCCCTGGTTGTGCTCGTTTAGGTAGTGGCGGATGCGGTTTTTTGCGCTGTGGGTTTTGGCGGCTTTGAGCCAGTCGCGGGAAATGGTCGCTTCTTTTTTGCTTTTAATAATTTCCACGGTGTCCTCGTTTTCCAGCTCGTCGTATATGCTTTTCATTTTGTCGTTAATTTTGGCGCCCATCATATGCAGGCCCAAATCGGTGTGCACGGCAAAGGCAAAATCTATGACGCTGGCGCCGGCCGGCAAATCTTTAATATCGCCTTTGGGGGTGAATACAAAAATCCGGTCGCGAAAAAAATCTATTTTCAGGCTTTCCAAAAATTCTTCGGGATTTTGGGTTTCTTCCTGCCAGGACTGCAGTTCCCGAATCCAGTTTGCCTGAATCCGTCCCACGCTTTCTGGCTTGCCTTCTTCGGCGTAAAACCAGTGGGCGGCTACCCCTCGTTCGGCTTCTTCGTGCATTAAGTCGGTGCGGATTTGGATTTCAAAAGTTTTGCCGTCCTTGTTAAAAACGGTGGTGTGTAAACTTTGGTAGCCGTTAGGTTTGGGCGTGGCGATGTAATCTTTAATTCTTCCCGGCAGAGGCTGAAAATATTTGTGGATTATGCCTAAGGCGGCGTAGCAATCGGCCGTGGATTTGGTAATAATCCGCAGAGCGACAATATCATTAATTTTGGTAATGTCATTTTGGTATTTTTGCAGTTTTCGAAACAGGGAATACAGGCGTTTGACGCGCCCGTTAATTTCCAAATATTTTATGCCTTCTGTTCGCAGGGTATGATGGAGCATTTTTTCCATTTCTTTGATGCTCTCTTCGCGGTTTTTTAGCTCCCTGGCCAAAAGTTGTTTGGTTTCCGCGTACTCTTTGGGGTAAACAATTTTAAAAGATAAATTTTCCAGCTCGTCTTTCCAGTTGCCGATGCCCAGGCGGGCGGCAATGGGCGCGTAGATTTCCAAAGTTTCGCTTGCGACTTTAAGCTGTTTTTCCGGCGGGATAAACTGGATGGTGCGCATATTGTGGATGCGGTCGGCCAATTTAATCAGGATTACGCGGATGTCCTGGCTGGTGGCGATAAACAATTTGCGCAGGTTTTCGACATAAAATTTATCTTTGCCGTCCTTCATCCGCACCTGGCCAAGCTGGGTCACGCCGTCAATTAAATTGGCGATTTCCGGGCCAAACTCCGCCTCCAATTTTTCCAAAGAAAAGTTTGTGTCTTCGGGGACATCGTGGAGCAAAGTGGCTGCCAAGGTTGAAGCGTCGGGGAAAATTTGGCCCAAAGTTATGGCCGCTTCGCGCGGATGCGAAAAATACGGGTCGCCGTTTTTGCGTTTTTGCCCCTCGTGAGCGCGGTTGGAAATTTCATAAGCGCGCCTTAAAATTTGCTCTTCTTTTGGGCTGAATTTGTGGGGGATTGATTTTAGGAAATCGGGAAATTGCTTCATAGTTTTATAATTATATCACGTTGAGGGGTTTGATGGTATAATGGTATTGAACAGAAAAAAATAGAAATAATGAAATTGTGGAAATTGGGAAATTATGGGAGCTCCCTAATTTCACAATTTCACTAATTTCTTAATTTCTGTTATGAAAATTATGCCCGAGTTGCCCGAAGTCCAAACTATAGTTTCCGAGCTTAATCGTAAATTAAAAAAGCGGACCATTAAGTCTGTTACTGTTAACGCTCCAAAAATGATCAGTATGGGGCCGCATACAGTCAGTAATATAAGAGTTGCCGATAACGGCAAAGTTGCATTGTTTAAAAAGATGCTGGTCGGCCGCCGCATAACTGCTGTAAAGCGGAGGGCGAAACTGATTATTATCAACCTCTCCCGTCCCTCGGATGCACTCGGGACACCCTCCCCATTTCTTGGGGAGGGGAATAAGGTGAGAGCTTCGCTCTCGCTTTTGGTGCATCTTAAAATGACCGGGCAGTTTATTTTTGAAGATGACCGATTGCGGGAAAAAACAGGCGGTAAATATCGGATGTTCAATAATTTGACCGCGCCCCCGGTTAAATTGCCCGGCAAACATACCCACGTGATTTTTGAATTTACCGACGGATCCCATTTATATTTTAACGACATCCGCAAATTCGGTTATATGAAGCTGGTGCGGGATGACGAAATTGATCAGGTTAAAGAGCTCCTGGAATACGGCCCCGAACCTCTGGATAATGAATTTACAATCGGAGCTTTTGAAGCGGCCGCGTCAAAAGCTCCGATGGGTAAAATTAAGCAGGTGCTGATGAATCCCAAAGTGGTGGCGGGAATCGGCAATATTTATAGTGATGAAATTTTATTCCACGCCGGCGTGAGGCCCACGCGCAGGGTTTCATCGCTCAGCGATAAAGAATTATCAGCTGTCTACAAATGGATTAAATCGGTGTTAACCAAAGCCATAAAAGCCAAAGGCTCATCGGTGGGCGATTTTGTGAGAACTGATGGAAGCTGGGGCCAAATGGGAAAATATCATTTTGTTTACGGGCGCAAAGGGCAAAAGTGCAAAAAATGTGGTACGATTATACAAAGCGTCAAACTAAACGGTAGAACGGGCAGTTTTTGTCCGAATTGCCAGAAATGATTTAATTATGGCTGAAATTAATAGAGGTTTTAGATCTCCGGAGTCTATTTCCGCGACAGCGCGAGATTTCTCAGATTTGATGGATAAATTATCTTTGCCTGAAAGCTACTTAGAACACAAAGGGCTGATTTTAGATGTAGGCTCCGGTTGGGCAAATTTTGTTAAGGTCGCTAACCAGAAATATGGCAAAACAGGAACAAGGGTAATTGGTATGGATCCGGCTTATGCTTTCTTATCTCAAGATCCAGAAGAAACAAAACAAAATTTAGGAAGAACCAACATCTCTATTTCTTTGGACCAGGGAGTTTTACATGGTCTGCGAATCGATGAATATTTAAGTAGAGAAGCGGAGCTTCTTGCTGAGTTTTACAAAGAATTTTCCCAATCAGGGGATTATATAGCTGGTTCTCACCAAGACTTGCCGTTTAAACCGGAAAGTTTGGATTTAGTTTTATCCAGTAATTCGCTAACGTGCAATAATCCCGAAGCAGTAAAAAGAGCTTTGCTAAATATGGCGGAAAGTATAAAACTTGGAGGCGAATTTAGGATAGCGCCTTTTTATAAGCCTTTTTACATCCGGTTTATGGAGAATGGCATTGATTTGGCGGTGCAAGACTGGAGAGACGATGATCCCAAAAGGCAAGAAATTATAAATAAGTTATTTAAAGGAGACAAAGAAATTGAAAGTCAAATTCAAATTTATAATTTTTTGGATTTTATGAGGGGGTTGGAACAAGATTTAGGGATGAATTTTTATAGCGTGGAAATCTTTAAAGACGAAGCCAGAGATCCTGCAAACACTTCTTTATACTCTTTGATCGGAGTAAAGGGAAACCAACTGCCGAACATCAAAAAAGACAAAGGTTCCGTGTGCTGTTTAAGAAAATTACTTTTCCATACTGCACCTGATTTATCTAAGCGGTTAACCGATGAGGTTCTATTAAATCATCAGATTATGGGTAAGTTGGAAAGTAAAATCATTAAAGCATAAAATATGGAAACCAATCAAAATTCATCAGAACAAAAACCTGCGATAACCCAGGAACAGATGGTTAAGGAAATTTATGAGAATACGGAGAAGATTAAAAAATACGCACGGTGGCAGTTGTATGTTACTTTGGTGCTCGTCGTTTTGCCCCTTGTGGCTTTGTTGGTAGTTTTGCCTTTGATTTTAAAAACTCTGGCCGCGAGTAATATAGCGCCGATGCAGGGGTTGCAGTAGTATAACGCGGATCTACGGATGAATATTCGGATCCACGGATGGCTACGGATTATATGCAGAAAATCTCAATGCGTAATAAGATCTTTTTTTTGATTTTGGTTTTGTTAGTCGCATCAGGTTTTTTAATTTGGCACTTTGATCGGCACCAACACCAGGCGTTCCAGACAAATAGTTACGCGGCGGATATACTTATTACCAACGCCGAAGTTTTGACTTTGGACCAAAAATCCGATATTTATAATCCCGGATGGGTGGAAATTAGGGATGGAAAAATTATCGGTTTGGGAAGTGGCCGGGCGCCGGCTGACATCAGCGCATCCAAAACTATTGATGCAACCGGAAAACTGGTTATGCCCGGCCTGGTTAATACCCACGCGCACTCGGCCATGACTCTGCTTAGGGGATTGGATGACAACGATGCCTTTGAACCCTGGCTAAAAAGCACTGCAGTTTACGAACAGCAAATAACCCCGGATGACGTTTACTGGGGTAGCCTCCTTGCGGAAGATGAAATGATCTGCAGCGGCACCACGGCGTTTAACGATATGTATTTTTTTCCGGAAAACACGGCCGAGGCGGTCTCGCAGGCGGGAATGCGCGCGGTATTAAGAATTCCGACCACTGATAACAACGGGCAAATAACTTTTGACCAGAATTTTATCAGCCAAAACCAAAACAATCCGCTTATAACTTTTTCCCTGGCGCCGAATCCGTTTTTGGATTATACAATCAGCGAATTAAAACAAATTTCCGATTACGCTTTAAAAAATAATTATTTGGTCCACATCCACTTTGAGGAAGATCCGCAAAACCGCACCGACAGCCTGGCCAAATATCAGCTGACCCCGACCGAATTAATATCGGAAGCCGGCTTTTTGCGGAACAAATTGGTTTTGGCGCATGCCGCCGATGTTAATCAAGACGAAATAAATTTGCTGGCGCAATATCCCAACGTCGGAGTTTCTTTTAATCCTAAAAGTGAGGCCAAGCTCGGCCCGTTTTTGCCCCCGGTTGTGGAAATGCTAAACAGCGGCCTGAACGTTGGTATTGGCACGGACGGCGCGGCATCCAGCAACAGCCTGGATATGTTCGGGCAAATTAATTTTGCGGCTTACGGATATTTAAAATGCTTATCACCGGATAAGTTTTGCCAAAACGGCTACACCATCAACCCTGAAAAAATCGTGCGTATGGCCACCATTGACGGCGCCAAAATTTTGGGGCTTGATGACAAAATCGGCTCGCTAAAAGCAGGTAAACAGGCCGATATAATCATATTAGATTTACAACAAGCCCATTTACAGCCATCCTACGACATTTATTCCACTTTGGTCTATAATACCAGCGGGAGCGATGTGGTTGATTCAATTATAAATGGGAAGATTGTTATGCTTGACCGCCGACTCTTAACTATTAATGAGGCTGATGTTATTAAAAAGGTCGAAGATATATCGAATAAATTTAAAAAATAAATTGTAGCGGAGGCCACCGGCCTCCATTCTAACCTGTTTAATTTAGTGGCGGCCAATGGCCGCCGCTACATCAAGGCAAATTTATGCAAGAAGAAAAATGGCAACAATTGGTGGAGGCGGCGCAGAAACATTTTAAGAATGTGAGCCTCACGCGCGAAGATTTAATTATGGATACCCAGGACGGGCCCATAAAGCAGGGGACGCAGGACATTTTAATTTTTGAAAACCCGTCCGGGAAATTTAAGCTGGTGCGCGAAAACCGTCCGGTGGTTTTAGAGAAAAAAGAAATGTATTCCCATCGAGCCGGTCAAAGCGCCCAAACCCAGTACAAATTTTCCGAAACGGAATTTTCACACAAGTTGCGGGTATACAAAGAGGTGGGGTTTGAAGATTGGGACGAGATAACGCTGGATAAATTGGGTCTATAACGGTAGCGGAGGCCACCGGCCTCCACTTATGAATATGTTTGCCAGAAAACCAAACAGAATAAAAAAATTCGATTATAGCCACCCAAATTTTTATTTTGTAACGATTTGCACAAAAGACCGCCGCGAACATTTCGGAGAAATTTTTGACTGTGAAATGGTTTTAAACAATGCCGGCCAAGCGGCCGAGGATTTTTGGGAAGAAATCCCAAAACATTACGATAATGTTGAATTAGACGAATTTATAATTATGCCCAATCATTTGCACGGGATTGTAATTCTTGAAACCAAAGCCGGTGGTCTGCAAAGCAATCTATCGCAAATCATCGGTTCTTATAAAAATATTGTTTCCAAACATTTGCATACCGGGGGGTTTGCAAATTTCGCTTGGCAAAAATCGTTTTATGATAATGTCATCAGGGACGAAAAATCACTGCGGCGTATAAGGGAATATATCCGTAACAATCCCCGGAAATGGGGGCTAGACAGAAATAACCGGGAAAATCTTTGGATGTAAAATATAATATAATTAGATGGCGGCCGGTGGCCGCCGCTACCGTGTTAAATGCTTAAAGAGCGCATATTATTGACCCTTAAATTTTTCGATCTTCAGGATTACCCTGTAACGCTTTTGGAATTGCATAAATTTTTGTTGGCTAATATTCAAATTTTAAGGACACGAATTAACACAGATTGGGATTTGATTGATGAATCGGCGGGCGATAATCAAATAGCCGACATTGATGAAGTTGTAAAGTGCCTGGATGAAGAATGCCAAAATGAAGTTCAACAAAAAAACGGGTTTTACTGCCTGCGCGGGCGGGTAAATATAATCGACCGGCGTTTGGCCAATTATATTTACGGGATTAAGCGCGAGCGTCGGATTCGCCGGTTTATTGGCGGTTTAAAATATTTGCCTTTTGTGCGCGGAGCGGCGCTGGCTGGCAGCCAGGCTATGGGGCAGGAAAAAACTGATTCCGATATTGACCTTTTAATTATAGTTGACCCCAAATTTTTGTGGTTCGGGCGCACCGTGGTGACCTTTTACTTCCAAATATTGGGAATGCGCCGCCACGGCAAAAAAATTGCCGACCGGTTTTGTCTCAACCATTATTTGGCCGGGGTAAAGAAAATTAATCAGCTGCGGAATTTATACACGGCCTGGGAATATGCAAAACTAAGGCCGCTGATAAATCAGGATGCGGTGGAGGAATTTCAGGAAAAGAACGGCCAATGGATAAAAATGTTTTTTCCGAATTTTGAACTCCCCCCGGCCCCCTCTTTGAAAAAGAGGGGGAGTGCAATCCTTTCATCCGATGGACAATCATCGTTGCAAATAAAACTCGAGCGGATGCTAAACGGTAAATTCGGGCAATGGCTGGAAATCAAACTAAAAAACTGGCAGTTGCCAAAAATCCGGAAGGAAGAGTTTATTTTGGTTTTGGATGACGAATTATCCTTTCATCCGCAGAGCAAACAAAGAGAGCTTTTAACCAGGTTTTTTGCGGGATAATAGGCTTTATCAGTCATCTTGACAGAGTGATAAATTAAGCTATAATTAAATTAATTTTAGAATTAATTATCTCTACTAAATACTAAAGAATACGAAAGATACTAAATACTAAACTTGAATTTTAATTTTAGTATTTCGTACTTTTAGTATAGTTTCGTATTTAGTAGAAGTTTCGGAGAAACCTATGAAAGTAAAACCTTTGGGAAATCGCGTGCTGGTAAAACAGCTGTCTTCCGAGGAAGTTACAAAATCGGGTATTGTTTTGCCGGATACCGCGGACAAAGAAAAAAAAGCGCAGGGCAAAATTGTGGAACTGGGCAACGGCAGTGAAATTTCATCGCTGGGATTGAAAGTCGGGGACACGGTCGTATTTGGCAAGTACGCCGGTGAAGAAGTGGAAATAGACGAGAACGGCAAAAAAGTGGAATACAAAATTTTATATGTCGGGAAAGAAAAGGACGATTCCGATATTTTGGCGCTTGTTGAATAACTATTAACCTTCTACTAAATACGAAAATATACTAAAGATACTAAATACTAAAGCCTATAAAAAACGTGAATGAAAAACATTCCGGTTTAGTATTTCGTATATTTAGTAACCTTTAGTATTTAGTAGAAAATTTAAAGGAATAAATTATGTCAAAAATTATCAAATACGGTTTTGACGCAAAACAGGCCATTAAGGCCGGCGTAGACAAAGCCGCAAACGCAGTTAAAGTTACCCTGGGTCCAACCGGTAAAGCCGTAATTTTGGACAAAGGCTACGGCAGTCCCACAATTACCGACGACGGAGTGACCGTGGCCAAAGAAATTGAATTGGAAGATAAGTTTGAAAATGTCGGCGCTTCTTTAATCCAGGAAGTGGCCAACAAAACCAATGAGGCCGCCGGCGACGGGACGACCACTGCCACGGTTTTAGCACAAAAAATGATTGAAGCGGCTTTTGAAGCGGCAGCCTTAGCCTCCACCCAGGCTAACGAAATAAAAAAAGGCATGGACAAAGCTGTGGCTTTTGTGGTGGAAGAACTCAAAAAAGTTAAAAAAGATGTAAAAAATAAAGAAGAAATCCAGCAGGTCGCGACCATTGCTTCTTTGGATCCGGAAGTTGGCAAGCTAATAGCCGAAGCAATGGAAGAAGTCGGACATGAGGGAATTATCACAGTAGAAGAAGGTCAGACCACGGGGTTGGAAAAAGAAGTGGTCAAAGGAATGCGTTTTGACAAGGGTTTTGTAAATCCGTACATGGTAACCAACGCCGAACGTATGGAAGCCGTATGGGAAGACGCCTATATTTTAATCACCGACGAAAAAGTTTCTTCTGTTCAGGAAGTTTTGCCAATTCTGGAAAAAGTGGCGCAAAGCGGCAAAAAAGATTTGGTGATAATCGCGGACGAGGTTGAAGGCGAGGCTCTGACTACTTTTGTATTAAATAAATTGCGCGGCACGTTTAATGTTTTGGCTGTTAAGGCTCCGGGTTTTGGCGACAGGCGCAAAGAAATGCTTCAGGATATTGCGGTGCTTACCGGCGGTAATGTAATCACCAAAGATATGGGATTGAAGCTTGATAAAACCGAAATTGTGGACTTGGGCAAGGCACGTAAAGTTATCGCCACTAAAGAGTTTACCACTATTGTGGGTGGCGCTGGCGACAAAAATAAAATAGACGAGCGTGTAAATCAAATTAAAGCTGAAATTAAGAATTCTACTTCGGATTACGACAAGGAAAAATTGCAGGAACGAATGGCGCGTTTGGCGGGCGGAGTGGGGGTAATCAAAGTAGGCGCCTTTACTGAAACCGAGATGAAAGCCAAGAAATTCAAAATAGAAGATGCGCTTAATGCCACTAAGGCCGCGGTAGAAGAGGGAATTGTGGCCGGTGGTGGAGCGGCTTTGGTAAAAATTGTGCCGTTATTGGAAAAAGAGAAGGCTAAATTAAGCGGCGCTTATCGTATGGGTTATCACATTGTTCTTACCGCTCTTGAAGCGCCATTGAGACAGATCTCCCAAAATTCAGGAGTAGAGCCAACCAACATTATTACTTTTATCCAAACCAAAGGTGCTCATGCAGGTTATGATTTTACCAAATACGACGGCGCGGACTGGCAGACCGGAGTGGTGGAAGATATGATGAAAGTTGGTATCGTTGACCCTCTTAAAGTTACCCGCCTGGCTTTGGAGAACGCGGTCTCCATCGCCTCCACTTTGGTTACCACCGAGGCCATTGTGGTTGACAAGCCCGAGCCCAAAGCGCCAGCCGCACCCGCTGGTATGGGCGGAGGTATGGGCGGTATGGATTATTAGGCAAACCAATAAACACGGATTAAAAACGAATTAACACGAATAAGCATAACAAAAAGCCCGGGGTTAACAAACCCCGGGCTTTTTGTTATAATTGTATGTGTTTCTTAACTAAAATATTTTATGGGCGCTGACTTGAATCGTGGCAGGGGGGACGGAGCCGAATATGACGCACGGGATTATTTCGTAATGGCTTTAAGAGCTCTCCCGGAGCATTTACAACCATGGTTGAATATTTTGCAAAATGCCGATCAACCGGCAATGAGGAGATTACGTAATTTGGCAAAACAGGCTACTTTACCTCCGGAAAAAATAGATTTTGGTTTGATTTTGCAAGAACTAAAAGATTACTTGGAATTTTATGCCAGGCAACAGGCGCAGGACTATTTAGATGTTATGGAATTGTCATCAGATATGCCTACGGCTCAAGCCATTCATTACATCAAGGCCAATTTTGAAAAATATTTTTTGGAGCTCAACAAGTTGTCTTTATTAAATAAGAACGGCCGAACAGAGGATGCCGAAAAAAGTTTTAGAAATTTGAGGAATAGGATTTTATTTGAAAATTCTACCATCCGGGAATTTAGTGAAGCGAGAGTTCAGGTGATTATCTCCGCGTTAAATTATTTATTGAGCTATGCGGGAGCAAACGGACTTGTTTTTAAGGAAGTTATTAAATTACAAAATTTTATTTTTTTACAACCCTTGTTTTCTTCTTTAACTTCTGAGGAGAAGTTGGCGGTTCAGATTGAAGTAGACAAATTTGAAGGAAAATCAAAAATTCTAGCAAGGAGAATTTTGGCTTATTTAAAATAATTTCTTTTAATTAAGCCAAAAATTACCTCTGGCATTAAATGCCCCCTTGACATTGGGGCATTTTTGGTGTAGAGTGTTTAGTTACGCTCAAAAAGCGTGCTTTAACAATTTTATAAAATATCCGTTCGTTTTTACAGGAGACAAATGGGTATACGACAGGCCCTTGCGCCAATCTTCACCATACAGTTGATTTAAAATAAAGGCGAAGTCGGTTGCTCAGAAACCTTTCTTAGCTCCTCGGCTCGGAAAGTAAAAAATAAAATTTTTACTTTCTCTCGCTCTACGTCGCGAATAAGATTTTCCATTTTACATTCAGAGAATCATTTATATCCGGAAATACTTGTTTGATGGAGATTGGCGCGGGGGCAATTATCATAGTTGCATAATAATCTGTGTTATCTGCCGGTATCTGTGCATCTGTGAACTATGCTGCTAATTTCGTTAAACCGGATTGGCGGCACTATAAAGCCGTATACTGCATACAAGAACATTTTAATTAAGGTTCTCCTGTATTTGAAGTATACGGTTTTAATTTTGCCGGAGGCAAAATTAAAACTTCTACTAAATACTAAAACCTATAGATCCGTGAAAGAAAAATGTTGGTTTAGTATTTCGTATATTTAGTAACCTTTAGTATTTAGTAGAAGCAAGCTTGCTTGCACTATCGTGGGCCTAAAAGGAAGGCAAATATTATGGAGGTCGCTTTGACCTTTTGGCCTCATCACTTTAGACCCACAATAGTGCAAACAGATTAACACGGATATTACAGACGAATTAACACGGATTGGAAACGGATGGACACGGATCAGAAATTGCCGGAAACAGTTTGGCGGCCAAGCGGTTATCTGTCTTGGTTGCCAGTCTGTTTCCAACAAATTTTAATATAAGGGGCGAGTAAGCGCTCTTTTTTATTTTATTTTGAACCCTCTCCCTAACCCTCCCCCATGGGGGGAGGGGAGTAAAATGCGCGGTTGAAAAAACAGGATTATGGGATTATAATAATAAAACTAATTTACTTTTGTCTTTTTAGGAGCGTAGGTTTTCAAAATTGGAAATTTGCGCCCCTTGGGGGATGGAGAATCGCCAGGGAAAACGCGGGAGCGAAGCTTCCGCAAGAATTTTTGGACCGAAGGGTTCAAAATTGGCATGGAGGTGCCAAAAATGCTGAAAAAGATCTTGCTGTTTGGGTGTATTTCGGCGCTCGGACTGTGGTGGCGGTCAGCCACCATTGGGGTGCACGACGCTTACGACCGCTCGTGGCTCCAATGGGGCATGATTTTGGGCACTTGGGCGGCATGGGGGATTGGGGAGTTTGTGTGCCGGCCCCTGAAACCCAGCGAGCCCGATCAGACTACCCGGCGGCAGTTGGCCAAACTGCTGTCCACGCCGCAAAAGGCGGCAAAAAAAGCCATCGTGAGCATCGCGACGGCGAATGTGGAGGGATTTCATCGGTGAGAGCAGGAGGATTTTGGAGAGGAAACCTAAGGGCGGCACGCATTAATATTTTGCATTTATACAGCCGCCCTACACATCTTTTAAAATTTTTTTCTTCCAAATTTGTCCCCCGAAGGGGGGTGGGTTTGGAGGAACAAAAAATGTTGGAGTGCGTTTTTTGGGGCCTGTTTGCTCTAGTTGCTCTGGTAGCAGCGGTCGTAATAAAGACGGGAAAAGGGGATTGGCTATGATTGACGCACTATTGGTTGTTGCGGCCGCGGGAATCACTTTCGGCATAATTTATTTGGTGGTGCCGAACGGTAACGCCCAGGTCGCAACCAAGCAAACGCAAAAAAAGGAGGGGAAATGATGGATTGGGTGCTAGAGCGCTTGAACGCCTTGGGCGCCTTGGGCGACCGTTACTGGTGGCTCGACGCAGCCATGCGGTGGGCTTTGACAATTTTTCTGATTGCCCTGCCACTGTTAGGCATTTGGCGGGCAGGAAAAAAAGATGGCCAGAAGCGGTGAGGGCGGTAAGGAGAGTCGTCGTACTTCTCTGATTCCGCCCCACATTTTTAAAAAGAATAGGACAAATAGGACGTATAGGACCGATAAAACCCTCACCCTACCCTCTCCCAAAGGGAGAGGGAAAACAGATTTATTTTCTGTAATCCGTCGGTGATGTGATGATTTTGATTTTTATCGCAAGACGCGAATTAAGATCATCATCCTGTCTTTGCCGGCGGGTTATAGGAAATAAAAATAATGTTGCGACAATCACCCCTCCCCAACCCTCCCCCTGGAGGGGAGGGAAAAATAAGTGCCGATTGGAGAAAGGAAACGGCTTATCAACTTTACAAAAATAAACTTTTGTTTTAATATCAAATCAAATTGTAAATTGCAATTTGTCCACAAAAGTTTTGTGGCCAGGTTGGAGTTGATAAAAAATGTGTAAAGGAAAGTGTTCTTATGGTACGAATCCCCGTGAGGACCTTTATAAAAGAGGGCTAATAGCGGGAATGGCCGGTCGGGTTGACCGGACTATTGAGCACCAGTGCTACTGGTGCGCTTGGATGGAAGGGAGAACTGCTCAAGAGATACTTGATGAGCAGAGACGCCTCCGACAGACTGATCCTAACCCGGGCGTGGATTTTCTGATTATTGATCTTCGCCCGATCGAGGAGCATGACGGAGAACGCTATTTGAGGAAGGCCAGGAACCTCGTGAGGTTCCTGAACGTCCGGCCCGATCGTAGGCGCGGCTTCCATGAAGCCGACGGCGAGGAGTTTGACTCCGCCGTACTCCATGAGTTGGAAGACTCCCCCCAGGCATCGCGTTTCGCGGTTGACTAAACGCAATCTGGCAAGGCCGGCGCCTCTGCGCCGACCTTGCCATACACTTTCCTTAGTGGAAGGTTTTTTAATTTTTCTTGACGAAAAGGCTTTATTTGGCTATAATTTGGAAGCTTTAACAATTAATTAATCAGAAGTTACGAAGTAGAGTAGAGATCCTTCCCCTTCGGATGCACTCAGGGTCAGGATGACGCCCAGTGCGGTGCCACTTTTTACTTTTTACTTTTAACTTTCTACTTTCAACTATTATGGGAGTTCCTAAGAAACACAAGACTCGCAGTGGACGAGACCAAAGACGCAGTCATTTGGCTTTAAAAAAGACTTCTTTCGCGGTTTGCAAAAATTGCGGCTCTGCCGTTATGCCGCATCTGCCTTGTAAGAATTGCGGGTATTATCGCGGCCGGAAAATTACAAAATAAGCTTCTACGAAATACGAAAAAAACTAAATACGAAAGCAATGTGCGTAGCAAGTTTCGTATTTCGTTCATTTAGTATTTCGTAGAAATTTTGTGGAAACAAAATGGCAAACAGGCATTTATCCAGAACCATCGCCCTGCAATCCCTGTTTGAGTGGGATTTTAACGGGCAAAAAGACGAGCTCGCGGGCATTGTTCAAAACCACGTTAAAGAATTCGCGGACGTCGGCGACGATGCCGTTTTTATTTTGGAATTGGCCAACGGCGTGGCGCAAAATTTGCCGGCCATTGATAAGGTAATTACCAAGCACGCGCCGGAATGGCCTATGGACCAAATTCCGCCCGTGGACCGCAATGTCCTGCGCCTGGGAGTTTTTGAGCTCAAGATTTTAAAGCAGGTGCCGCCCAAAGTGGCCATAAACGAGGCCGTGGAGCTGGCAAAAACTTTTGGGGGAGAATCATCGGGGAAATTTGTCAACGGGGTTTTGGGGGCACTTTATAAAGAAATAGAAACCGCGGATACAAAGTCCAAATGAAATTGGGAAATTGGAAATAAGGAAATTAAGAAATTTTTAAAAAGAGTGTCGGGAACACCGCTGGGGCGGTGTTTTAATTTAGTCCGGATAAATTGATATGTATCATTCCGAGCGACCCCGAGCCAGCAGCATCCGAGTTGAGGGGGAGCCGAGGAATCCCTTAACAGTGAAATATTATTGCAAATGAAAAAAATAATTCCAACTCTTCTTGTTTTGTCCGGCCTCGGAATTTTTAGTTTTGCCTTTGCCCAGTCTGACATCCACATTTCCCAAATTCAAATCACCGGTGGAAAAAATAACACGGACAATGATTTTATTGAATTTTTTAACGCCAGTTCGTCGTCGGTAAATTTAAAAGGCTGCCATTTAGTTAAGCGGCCGGGCAATGCCAACAGCGACACTCTGGTTAAATCCTGGAGCAAGGATACTTTTATTCCGGCCAAGAGTTTTTATTTGTGGGCAAACTCCGGTTTTGTAAATACCGCGGTAAAACCCGACGTGGTTAGCTCGGCCACGATTTCCGACAACACGGGCGTTGCTTTACGCTTTGGCGCGGTAAATAGCGGCGTAATTTTGGATTCGGCGTCGTGGGGAAAAACCGCCAACGGTTTTAATAATGTGTCATCCGTAAACCCCGGCGCCGGTCAGGCGTTAATAAGGACTGATTTATACCAAGACCAATCAACATATTTTATCGGCGCTTCAAATCCGCGCGATTCTTTAATAAATGATTTGACCGCGGCTTTTGACGCCAGCCAGGAAACGGATCGGGTTATTAAAAGTGATAATAAAATCACCGCCGGACAGGCCAAAATCGCGTCGATTAGTGCCGATACATCGCTCGCAACGCAAACACCGCCAGACGCCGGGCAGGTGGAAGGGGAAGATATGATCGCCGCCACACCATCAGCCGATAATCAAAACTCCCAACCCGCTTATTCTGGGCAAAGCTATCAAACAAGCCAAAGCGCCAAAAAGGGCGCAGTTAAGTATTTAATTTTATCCGGAGCGGCTTTGGCTATACTGCTAATCATCGCGAAGAAATATCTTTTTAATAAGCGGAAATAACCGCATTTTTGAACAAAATTAAGGCAGACGTAACGTTTGCTCTGTTTTTTACGTTACAATTGACACAATAAAAATTACTATCCATCTTACTGGAATTTTTATAAAAACAGGCCTATAATATAATTAGATTTGGTAAATAATCACAATTTAAGCAAAAAGCACCAAATTTAGGCTAAACAACGTATAGTAATTAGCCAACATCAAAAATAATTAAAATAGCCCTGAAAAATGGGATCCGCCCCTGGCGGAAAAGGAGAAATCTTATGAACAAGCTTCAACTAACGGAGCAATTGGCCGCTAAATTGGGTATTACCCATACCGAGGCGGAAAGGTTTACTAATACTTTAATCAGCATGATTTACGACGTCCTTCGCGGCGGCGACAAAGTCAACATTTCGGGTTTTGGGCAGTTCTCGGTTTCCCACCGCGCTTCCCGCATTGGCGTGAACCCGCGCAATCCTTCGCAAAAAATTACCATCCCTGAACTCAATACCCCCAAGTTCAAAGCAGGCGAAGCGTTTAAAGAGGCAGTTAAGCTTAGATAATTCCGGTGAGACGAATAGGCACGAATACTGCATACGAATTTTCACGAATCACAAAAAGCCCCCAACCGGGGGCTTTTAAAGTTTGTGGAGCGGGTAGCGGGAGTCGAACCCGCATTATCAGTTTGGAAAACTGAGATAATGACCGTTATATGATACCCGCAAAAGCTAATGTAGTATAACTGACTTATTATAGCGATTTTACGGATTGATTTCAAGATTTGTTGTATAATATGGTAATGGACATCTTTTGGATAATTTTTATAATCATCGCGGCGTATTTTTTTCTGGCGTTTTTTGTGTTGCGGCTGGTGGCGCCTTTTATGGGATTTAAACAGTATTTGCCGCCCACGGATTTGCCGCCGGAGATCAGGCAAACCATCGCGGAGCTGGAAAATAAAACCACCGATCAAAAAACATTTTTACAGCTGGCTTATAATCTGCTGGCTTCAAAATACGACCACGGCAGGTATAATGTGGTACGTTTCCTGCCGAGATTATTCCGCACAGATTTGGAACAAATTTGGAACAGCACGGGATACGCGCATTGCACCACCAGGAATTATGTCCTTTTTACATTGCTGGCCAACAGTAAATATTTTAAGCCGGAAGATGTGAGAGTCCGGCATCAATTTTTTAACTTTGTTCCCCATCAATATTTGCAGGTAAAAGTTGACGGCATATGGACAGACGCCGACCCGGGTGGTTCATATAAAGGCGGCGTAGTTTTGGGTAAGCACGCCAGCTGGTTTTGGTAAAATGTGTCTTATTGACAGCAATCAGTTTTTAGTGTACGATAGCTTTAACAATTTAATATTTATCAAGAGCGCAGCGAGTGACCTAGCACGTTGACCTGCCGGCAACCCATCGAGCAACATCGGTAAGGTGCCAATTCTAGCCCCGAGCGGGGAAGATAATTTTTAACTCCGCCGACGGGCGGTTTTTTGTTACCAGTAAAATTCATAATTAACCGCTGAAAAGACGCTGATGGTGACGCTGAATAAACGCCGAAGAAGCGTTCAGCGACCAATCAGCGTTCCTATCAGCGACCAATCAGCGGAATATGAACAATAAAAGTATAAAAAAGAGCTACACATTCACGTCCGAGTCCGTAACCGAGGGGCATCCGGACAAAGTTTGCGACCAAATTAGCGACGCGGTTTACGACGAAATGCTAAGGCAGGACAAAAAAGCGCACGCCGGCATAGAATGTTTTGCCACCACGGGTTTGGTGGTAGTCGGCGGCGAGGCGCGGACAAAAGCTTACGTGGATATTCAGTCCATAGTGCGGCGGACGCTTAAGAAAATCGGATATGATAAACCCGAATATGGTTTTTGTTTTTCCGATGTCGGAGTCATTAGCACTTTGCACGAACAATCTCCGGACATCGCGCAGGGCGTGGACGAAGGTAAGGGCGAATTTAAAGAGCAGGGCGCCGGGGACCAAGGTTTGATGTTTGGTTTTGCCTGCGACGAAACCAAAGAATTAATGCCGTTGCCGATTGCTTTGGCCCACGGTCTAACGCGCAAGCTGGCCGAGGTGCGCAAGAATAAAAAATTGCCGTACTTAAGGCCGGACGGCAAATCGCAAGTCAGCATTGAATATGTTGCCGGCAAGCCAAAAAGAGTATCTACAGTTGTTATCGCGGCGCATCATTCCGAAGATGTGACTACGGAAAAGTTGCGCGCCGATATTACCCAATTTGTTATCAAGCCGGTTTTGGGAAAATGGTTTAACAAAAATATCAGGATATTTATAAATTCCACGGGCCGTTTTGTAATCGGCGGGCCGCCGGCGGACGCGGGACTAACCGGCCGCAAGATTATCGTGGACACTTACGGCGGTTACGCGCCGCACGGCGGCGGAGCATTTTCCGGCAAGTGCGTGACAAAAGTTGACCGCAGCGCGGCATACGCGGCTCGTTACATCGCCAAAAACGTTGTCGCGTCGGGGCTTGCAAAAAAGTGTTTGGTGCAATTAGCCTACGCTATCGGCGTGGCCAAGCCGGTTTCGGTTATGGTAGATACCTATGGCACCGGAAAAATTACGGACGATCGTTTAGAGCAAATCATCGAACAAATTTTCCCGCTCAAACCGGCTGACATCATCAAGCAACTCAATCTCGAAAAACCCATCTACGAACAAACCGCGGCTTACGGGCATTTTGGCCGGACGGATGTGAAGTTTCCTTGGGAGAAAACGGATAAGGTAAGAGAAATTAAGAAATTGGCGAAATTGAAGAAATAAGATATAATTAAATTGCTATGATTACTTTATCCAAAAGCCGTCTGTCGGCTTTTGCTGAGACCCTTAGGGGTATAGCCCAAATATTTTTTGCTTCGGTGCTGATTGATCCGATTATCAGCAGAAATGCAAATTGGTGGATGTTCTGTTCAGGACTTATACTTTCCTTTATTTTTTGGACATTGGGCATATATTTAGTCAAAGATTAATATGAATGATATTACGCAAATTATGACCGCTTTTTATATTCTTGGGGCTTTGTTGGCAATCGCCGTTGCTCTGACAATTTTGGTTGTCAAAAAAAATAAATAGCGTATTGCCGGTTTGGGCAATCATATTCCTTATAAATGGGTATATTCGCATCAGCTTTTTAAATTTTAAAATCACATTATTTCACGGCCGTGAAATAATGTGATTTTTAAGATTTTGGAGGATTGAGAAAACGTTGATATAATAAATCATATGGACAGAAATTTAGCTTTAGAATTTGTGCGCGTGACCGAGGCGGCGGCGATTGCCGCTTCCAAGTGGGTAGGCAAGGGCGAGGCTAAAAAGGCCGACGGCGCGGCGGTTAAGGAAATGCGCGCGAGGTTTAACCAGATAGATTTTGCCGGAACGGTGGTAATCGGCGAGGGAAGCAAGGATGAGGCGCCGGAGCTTTACCAAGGGGAAAAAGTTGGATTAGGCTGGAAAAAACCTTCATCCGCCCTTCGGGCACCTTCCCCCAGAGGGGGAAGGCCGATAAATTTCGACCTTGCGATAGACCCGCTGGAGTGTACTGATAGTGTGGCTTTTGGAAGGTATAATGCGATTACGGTTATAGCGGCTGGTGCTAGAGATACGCTGCTGAACGCTCCTGACACGTATATGGAAAAAATCGCGGTCGGGCCAAAGGCGGCCAAAGTTATCAGCTTAAACGCAAAACCATCGGTCAACATCAAAAATACCGCCAAAGCTTTGGGAAAGAAAGTTTCCGACGTGACGGTTGTAGTATTAGATAGGCCGCGCCATCAACAACTCATCGGCCAAATTAGAAAAGCCGGCGCCCGTGTTAGACTTATAACGGACGGCGACGTAGCCGGCGGCATAGCGCCGTGTTTGCCCGAGTCGGGCATAGATATGCTTATGGGCGTTGGCGCCTCGGCAGAGGCTGTTTTGGCGGCTGTAGCCGTTAAAATAATGGGAGGCCAACTGCTTTGCCGGTTTAAACCGAAAGACGAACATCATCA
>Ga0181520_10004006_pt1 | contig 25184 bp, 16 predicted proteins | sample PEATcosm2014_Bin_29_FD_132451 | JGI IMG/M metagenome (GOLD analysis project Ga0181520, IMG submission 132451) | Peatland microbial communities from MTU Mesocosm Facility, Houghton, MI, USA - PEATcosm2014_Bin02_30_metaG | ecosystem: Environmental > Terrestrial > Soil > Wetlands > Peat | place...
TTCCCGCGTTCGCTCCACCCGCGGATCACGCAAATCGGCAAAATGCTTCAGGGGACTGTTCATCTCCCCATCCCATCAAGCCAAACCCTTCGCGCATATAGCAATTAAGATGCGTTTGCCCTGGATAAAGCAAGCCTCAAGTTGCAGTTGGTGGCGAGTCGTGTCAAAGTGTCCGAGAGGGTATTGCGGCATGGCCGGCTGCGCAGCGCCGCCGGCTGAGCTACTGGAGAATCATGGCATCTAGCACTTCCACCGAGATCCTCGACCTGCGGCACTTTTCGGCGCCGATGCTGCGCGCCGTGTTGGAGGCTGAAGGGGACCTGTGGAAGCAGCGGCTGCATTGGGACTATCGGTCTTCGGCGCGGCTGCTGATGCAATACCTTGACAACCACTTGCTGCCGGGGTACGCGGCAGTGGCGGCGGACCAAGTGATCGGCTATGTCTTTTGCGTTTACGAGGAAACGAAGGCGGTGATTGGGGACGTTTTTGCCGTGCCCAGCCAGCCGGACGCGCACGCGATTGAAGAGATGCTGCTCCGCCACCTACTGGAGTTGCTGGTGAACTCGCCGCAGGTGGATCGCATTGAATCGCAACTACTTGTGCATCCTTCAGGCACGCATTCCGCGGTGTTTCGCGAAGCCGGTCTCGAGCTCTTCCGGCGCCTGTTCATGGTCCAGCAGCTCCATGAACTCTGGAGCCCGCCTCGGATCAGCCTGCCCGGTGTGCTGGAGCTGCGGCCGTGGCGCGACGAAGATCTGGCGCCCGCGGCCAGGCTGATCTGCGAGGCCTATCGCGACCATCCCGACAGCCTGATCAACGACCAGTACCGCTCCGTTCACGGCTCGATGCGGTTTCTCAATAACATCGTGCGCTACTCCGGCTGCGGGGCCTTTTCAGCGCCGGTGTCGCACGTGGTTGTCCATCGCTCCAACCGCGAATTTGTTGGACTGGTACTGGGCTCGCGCGTCAGTCCCGAAAGCGGTCACATCACCCAGGTGTGCGTGCACCCTGGCTACCGGCGCCACGGGATGGCTCGGATGCTGCTCTCCGTGGCGGCATTCCACTTTATGCGCCAAGGCGCGCAGGAAATTTCCCTCACCGTGACCCAGGCCAACCAGCAGGCCATCGAACTCTACATGTCAGAGGGCTATACCTGCAATCACCGGTTCGATGCGGCGGTTTGGCGAAAAATCCAACCTTAATACTGTTCATTTAAATATTCTGATAGCTTTTCGGATGTTAAGCGGAGGCAGGGGTTTGCTGTTTCGCGGACGGAGCCGAGGCCGCGTGAAGTTGCAAAGTGAATATCGATGAAAGAGTCGTTTTCTCCCTCTCTCGCGGTCAGGGAAGAAACTTAAGGCCGCTCGCGGGGAGCGGCCTTCGAGTTCCACACCTGAATCCGTTTGGTTAAAAGGTCGTCGAGACAGTCAAGCGGAAGGTCTTGCGCGGCTCGCGGAACTGATAGCGCGCGCCGTAGGCCTCGATCGCCTCATTGTACGAATAGTCTCCTGCGCCTCCTGTCGGGAACATGGCGCGGGTAATCAGCTCCGCCGAGCAGCTTCCCTGCTTGCCGCCCAAGAGCACGTCGTTGCAGTAGGGCGCCTCGTAAAGCCGCAGGGGGTTGTACGCGTAGTACAGCCTGAAGGGCGCGTTAACGATGGGCATGATGACCGCAAGCTCGCCGCCCAGCGACATGCGCGGTACAAGATTGGTGCCCGAGATGGGCCGAATATTCTCCTGGAATCCGACCTTCGAACCCGGAATGCCTCCCTGGCAGGAGCCGTTGTTGTAGACCGGGCAACCGTAGAGAGGCGCGGTCAGCGCGGCAAAACCTTCGGGACTCTGCTTCAACTGCCCATGATTGGTGGCCACATCGATGCCGAAGTCGTCGAAGACCGAAAACATCAGCGTACCAACGATCGGAATCCGGTACTCGAGATTCGTGTTCAGGTTGGTGTCGCCACCGATGGACGCCACGCCGTAGACCGGCAGGGGCACCTGGATGCACTGGTTGTCTTCAGGATTGGTGGGATCGCGGGGGACGCACTGTCCGTCCGGATTGGTCAGTTGGAAGTTGATGCGGCTGGGCACGTAGCCATAGGGGGTTGCCCCGCGTACGTCGAAGCCCCTCAACTCGCTTTCCCCGCCGGCGTAGAAACGGTTGTTGGGAGGGGCCACATCGCCGCCAAAGCCCTGGACATAGCCCAACTGCGCGCGAACGCCCAGCACGTTATGCCCAGTGTCCGATCGAAGCAGGTAGTGCATGGGGATGAAGCGTTTGTAGGCAATCAGCGGCGAGAAGTAGCGTACATTGCCCCAAATGCCTGACGACTGGAAGGCCACCGTGTATTCCTTGCCGGTGCGCGGGCGAACCGGGTTGTTGATGGTGTCGTAGGAGTAGGTGAACGAAACCTGACTGTTGATGATGCCGGCCAGCGCATTCGAACCCTGAATTCCAGACCGGAAGCTGATGGTCTGGAAGAAGGTCTGCGAGGCGGTGCTGAAGGCCGTAATCGACGACTTGCTCCACGCATACGTCATGCCTACGCGCTGAAAGGCGTGCCGCTTGAGCGGATAGCTAACAGAGAAGTTCATCCCATCCGCGGCCTGGTTGTAGTTCTGCGTAAGCGACTGCTGGGCCGCGGTCAGGTTGACCGACGCGCCGGTGGTGGCCTGATAGTTCTTGGCGGCGTTGAAATCCTGCTTGTTGTTGTAGATCTGGAAACCAACCTGGACAGGGCGGTTCTTGATGTAGGGCTGCGTGAAGCCGAACGTGAAGGTGCGGCTGACATTGCCCAGATTCCCCTGCAGGCTCAGCGTTTCGCCCAGGCCCAGGAAGTTGTTGGTCTGGTAGTTGACGCCAATGAATGCGCCCGACATGCCGCTGAGGCCGCCATTCATGCCGATCGAGTTCTTGCCCTTTTCCTTCACCTTCAGCAGCAGCTCAACGGTGCCGTTATCCGGGTCCTGGTGGGCTTCGGAATCCTGGTCGACCTTGAGCGGCTCGAAATACTCCAACTGGTTCAGGCGCAGCAGGCTATACTCCCAAAGCTGGGAGTTGTAGACCGAGCCTTCATCGAGCATCAGTTCGCGGCGGATGACGCGGTCGCGCGTAATCGTATTGCCCTGGAACTCGATGCGGGAGACGTAGAACGGCTTGCCTTCGTCGATATCGATGTTCATCGAGACGGTCTTCTTCTCGTCGTCGTAGCCCAGCTTGGGGATAGCCCCGAAGTTGATGTAGCCCAGGGTTCCATAGGCCTTCTTCAGGTTTTCCAGGCCCTTGCCAACCGCTGTCGCGTTGAACCAGTCTCCATCTTTGATGGCGAATGTGCCGCGCAGGGCCTTCGCGTTGGTGACCGCCTTGTTGCCGGAGAAGGTGATTGCTCCCAGCCGGTAGCGCCCGCCCTCTTCAATTCCCATCAGGATGTCGATGCGCTTGCCCTTGTTGGGCCGGAATGTGAACCAGTTCAGCCCGCCCTCGTCGCGAATCTGCGTCTTCGGCTGCTCCACCGCGGCGTTCGCGTAGCCTCTGTCGCGGTAGGCCTGGCGCACCCGCTCCGTGTCTTCCTCGAGCTTGGAGGCGTCGAACGTCTGAGGAAACAGATCTTCGAAGATGATCGAATAGGGAATGCCGATTGGTTTCAGATTCTTCATCGAGCGGCGCAACACCAGGGAATTGACGTGCTGATTGCCGGCGAACTTGATCTCGCCCACCTTCACCACCGGGCCTTCCTTGATGTTGAAATTAATCTGCACCGAGGCCGGAGGAATCGTCTTGACCTCGGTCTTGATGGTCGCAAACTGGTGACCGTGCTCGGCGAGCAACTGCTTGATCACGGTCTCTGCCCGCTTGATCTTGGCCGGATCGTACTGGCTTTCGACAGTCAGACCCACCTTTTCCTTCTTGAAGCGGTCCAGAACATCGGACACCGAGACTGTGCTCAGTCCCTTGTAGTTGATCTCGCGGATATTCGGTTTCTCACGGACAAAAATGTCCAGAATGATGCCCTTTTCGGTGTCCTCGCGTTCGATCCGCATGTCGTCGAAGTAGGCCGTGTTCCAAAGCGAGTTGAAGTCACGCTCAACCGAAACCGGATCGTAGGTGTCCCCAACGTGGGTAAACAGCCTGGCAAGAATCGTCTCCTTGGGGATGCGCCGATTGCCGATGACACGAATCTGCACGATCGTATCCGAACTCTGGGCGAAAGCTGTGCCGGCGCAGACAACCAGCGCGAACACGAGCAACAAGCGCCCAAGGCGCGAGAACGGGCGCGAGGACAGATTCGAAGCAAGGCTTTGAATCCACGCCGTGCGGGAGATGGAAGTGTGCTTGATCTTCACCGGGCTGGAGCCCTGCGGCGAGCACAAGTGCTGGTGCGTTCCAAAAATAGGCTTCACGGGAAGAATATGCACACCCTCATTGCTGAAATAATCTGGTCCTGCCTCAAGGAAAGAATGATTATATTTGACCGTGGTGGTCCCGCCCAAACTGCCGGGCGCCATTCGGCTCGGAAATCGTGCCTTTCCCAGAATTTCCCCGCCGCGATTGGCCCTCGCGGACGCGGATCGGGCTCTTACTTGTCACCCCTGCGACGAAGACTCGGGTCTCACCACCCCAGGAAGCAAGGATCGCCTCTTGGGGGCCCTGGTCGCCGGGAACCCCGACAAGCTACTACCCATCAAACAGTCTACCGGAACGAACTGGGTCGAGGCCCTTTTGCATCCCTTCTTCGTATGGCAGCATCCCTCTTAGACGTGCGCAAACCGTGCAGGGCACCTCTCCCCAAGGACGATTTTCCTCTCATGGATCAAACCTTGAACACCGTATATGAGTTCTCCGCCCCGCTCCTGGCGTCGCTGCCGCCTCCGCTTCCGGTCCCGCATCTTGACGGCCAGCCACTAAGCCTGGACCACTTCCGCGGCCGCGTGCTGCTGATCGTCAATACCGCCAGCCTGTGCGGTTTCACGCCGCAATACGCGGGCCTTGAAGCGCTCTATCGCACTTATCGGGGCCGCGGTTTTGAAGTGCTCGCCTTCCCGTGCAACCAGTTCGGGGCCCAGGAGCCGGACACGGAAGCGGCAATTGGCGCCTTCTGTGAGAAAAACTATGGCGTCACCTTCCCCCTCTTCGCCAAAATCGACGTGAACGGCCCCCACGCGCACCCCCTCTATCGTTTCCTGAAAAAGGAAAGGCCCGGTCTACTTGGCTTTGTGGGGGCCGGCGCTATTCGGTGGAACTTTACCAAGTTTCTGGTCGACAGGGAGGGTAATGTAGTCGCACGCTATGGTCCGGCGAAGCAGCCCAGGACTCTTGCGCGGGCAATCGAGCGGCTGCTGGGTGATGAAAGACCGCCATCAAAGGCGATTGCCGATGCCGGGAGCGCAGGACCTCCTCCGGCAGCGAACTCGAACTAGTGTTCTTGGACAACTCGATAATTGCCTCGCATCTCGATATGACTGACCTGCGGCATGCATCCTGGCAGCCAGTTGGGCCGTCCAATGACTATGAGGTATATCGCTTTTTTCCGTTCCCGCTCTATTCGCCCTCGTCTTCGACTACCATTGTAGTTTCAACAGCAAGTAGGATCGGGCTTAAACGGTTGCCCCGTTCAGCCCAGGAATCCTGAGAGCCGGTCAGAATCGGACCGAGATTGTTGCTGGCCCGTTTCTTGATCGACAGGGTCGGCAGCTAACCGTTCATGGTCTGTCAATCAACACCAACCCGGCTCGGGAGCGAGTTGCAACCTTATGTGGATTGTCCGGCTTGCGCTGCGGCGGCCTTATACCTTCGTCGTCTTTGCGTTTTTGATTCTTATTCTTGGTGCCTACAGCATCCTCTCGATGCCCACGGATATTTTTCCCAATATCGATATCCCGGTGGTGACGGTGGTGTGGCAATACACCGGTCTTTCGGCAGAGGAGATTGCCGAGCGCATTACCACCAACAGCGAGCGCGGCATGACCACGGCGGTCAGCGATATCGAGCACATCGAGTCGCAATCGCTCAACGGCCTTGCGGTCATCAAAATCTTTTTCCAGCCGCACGTGAACGTCGGCAGCGCGGTTGCCGAGGTCACCGCGATTAACCAAGTGCAGTTGCGCAGCCTGCCACCAGGCACCACGCCCCCCTTCGTCATCCAGTACAATGCCTCCAGCGTGCCCGTGCTGCAGTTGGGACTTGCGGGACGAGGGCTCAACGAGCAGCAGCTATCCGACCTGGGAACGAACACCATCCGCACGCAGCTTGCCACGGTCGAGGGCGCGCAAACGCCCTTTCCCTACGGAGGCAAGCAGCGCCAGATCGAGGTGGACCTCGATCTGAATGCGCTACAGGCAAAGGGGTTGTCGCCGGTCGACGTGGTCAACGCAGTGAGCGCGCAGAACCTGATCGCGCCCTCGGGCACGATGAAGATCGACCGCTTCGAGTACGCAATCGAGACCAACTCCGCGCCCAGGGTGGTCGACGACCTGAACAACCTGCCCATCAAAGCCGTGAACGGCGCCATGATTTATATCCGCGACGTGGCCCACGTCCGCGACGGCAATCCACCGCAAACCAATATCGTGCGTGTGGACGGCCAGCGCGCCGCCCTCATGAGCATCATGAAAACCGGCTCCTCGTCCACGCTGGACATCATCAAGGGCGTCCGCGCAAAGGTGGATGGCATGAAGGGGCAGTTGCCGCCGCAGTTGCAGATCAACCCCCTTTCCGATCAGTCGATCTTCGTCCGCGGGGCCATCGGCGGCGTAGTGCGGGAGGCCATCGTGGCCGCCTGCCTCACCGCCATCATGATCCTGGTCTTCCTGGGAAGCTGGCGATCCACCATCATCATTGCGGTTTCCATTCCTCTTTCGATCCTGTGCTCGCTCATTGTGCTCTATATGCTGCACGAGACCATCAACATCATGACCCTGGGCGGCATGGCGCTGGCTGTGGGCATCCTCGTGGACGATGCCACGGTGGCCATCGAAAACATCAACCGCTACCTGGAGTCGGGCAAAGAGCTGGAACAATCGATTCTCGACGGCTCGGCACAGATTGCCATTCCGGCATTTGTTTCCACCCTCTCGATCTGCATCGTCTTCGTTCCCATGTTTCTACTCAGCGGCGTGGCGCGCTACCTGTTTGTGCCCATGGCCGAGGCAGTTGTGTTCGCCATGCTGGCAAGCTACCTGCTTTCGCGGACCCTGGTGCCGACGATGGCGAAATACCTGCTCCAGGAGCACGACGACGCCCAGACGGCCAGAAAGCAAGCCAGCCGCAATCCTTTTACCCGCTTTCAGTTGGGCTTCGAGTCGGGCTTTGAGAGATTTCGTCACGCATATCTGCGCATACTCACCCTTTGTGTCGACCACGCGAGTGTCTTCCTTATCCTCTTCCTGGTCTTCTCGCTTGCCTCGCTGGGAATCCTGACCCCCTGGCTCGGTCAGGACTTCTTTCCTTCGGTGGACGCCGGACAGTTCAAGATCCACGTGCGCGCCCGCACCGGCATGCGCATTGAGGAGACGGCCGCCCTCTGCGATCACATCGACGCGACCATCCGCGCGCAGATTCCGGCCAAAGAAGTGGTCACGATCGTCGATAATATCGGCCTGCCCTACTCAGGCTTAAACCTCTCCTACTCGACCTCGGCCCCCATCGGCCCGGCCGACGCCGATATCCAGGTGCAGTTGACCAAGGACCACCATCCCACCCAGGACTACGTCGAGCGTCTGCGCACTGTGCTCGCCCGTCAATATCCCGGTGTCACGTTTTATGTTCTGCCAGTCGACATCGTCACCCAGATTCTGAACTTCGGCCTTTCAGCGCCCATCGATATTCAGATCGTAGGCCCCAGGCTGGAGGATAACCGCGTCCTGGCCGAGCGCATGCTCGACGAGGTCCGCTATGTGCCCGGTGCCGCCGACGCGCGCATCCAGCAGCCCTTCAACTATCCGAACATGACGGTGAACGTGGATCGCACCCGCGCCCAGGAGATCGGGCTGACTCAGAAGGACGTGGCCACCGGCCTGCTGGTGGCTCTGAGCGGCAGCTTCCAGACCACTCCCAGCTTCTATCTCGATCCCCACAACGGGGTTTCCTATAACGTGGCCATTCAGACCCCGCAATACAAGCTGGAGTCCCTGGCCGCTCTGAAAAGTCTGCCCATCACAGGCGCCGCCGCCGCGCCACAGGCGAGTGGGTCGGGCGCCTCTGCGGTGCCGGGAGTTCCGCGGCCTGTGCAGGTGTTGGGCAATCTATCCACCATCGTTCCCGGAGCCGAACAGGGAACCGTGAGCCACTACGATGTGGAACCGGTTCTGGACATATACGCCAATGTGGATGGAACCGACCTGGGTACCGTCACCCGCGGGGTTGAGAAGATAATAGCCCGTTACCAGAAGAATCTGCCCCGCGGCTCGCGCTTCATTCTGCGCGGCGAGAGCGAGACCATGTACAAGTCCTACACGGGGCTGCTGATTGGGCTGGTGTTTTCCATCCTGCTGGTCTACCTGCTTATCGTGGTGAACTTCCAGTCCTGGCTCGATCCGTTCCTGATCATCTCGGCGCTGCCCGCGGCGCTGGCAGGCATCGTCTGGTTCCTGTTCCTCACCAACACGAGGTTGAGCGTACCTGCTCTGACCGGCGCCATCATGTGCATGGGCGTGGCCACGGCCAACTCCATCCTGGTGGTGAGCTTTGCCCGCGAGCAGTTGGATATTTTGGTAGGCGATGCGCGCCGAGCCGCTCTGAATGCCGGCTTTGTGCGTTTGCGCCCAGTGCTGATGACTGCCCTGGCCATGATTATCGGCATGGTGCCCATGGCTTTGGGGCTGGGCGACGGCGGCGAGCAGAACGCCCCGCTGGGCCGCGCCGTCATCGGCGGTCTGCTGCTGGCCACCGTGGCCACGCTATTCTTTGTACCTGCCTTCTTCTCCCTCATACACGGCCGCATCGAGCGCAGCCGCAAAGCCGCTCTCGGCGCCACGCGCGCAACAGCTTTCGATGAATTCGACGAGATTTCGGAGTAACTCCTCATGACAAACGAACCCGGCAACAATCCGCAACCGGCCCATGGCCACGAGAGCGCGCCAGAGCAGAAGCCGATCTCTCCGCGCCTGGCCCTTGTCGGCGTCGCCCTGCTCCTCCTTGTGGCCCTGCTGCTGGGCGGGCTGGGGATTCTGCACCGCACCCGCGCCGACTCCGTGCTCGCCGAGCGTACCCAGCAGTTGGCCCCGCCCACGGTTGTTGTTGCGGCTCCCAAGGCAGGCGCGCCGGTTGACAGCTTCGTACTGCCCGGCAACGTGACTGCCTTTACTGACTCGCCCATCTATGCCCGCACCAACGGCTACCTAACCCACTGGTACTTCGACATCGGCGCAAGAGTAAAGAAGGGCGCCCTGCTGGCCGATATCGCTACGCCCGAACTGGATCAGCAGCTCTCCCAGGCTCGGGCCGATCTGGTAACTTCCCAGGCGAACGCCAACAACGCCCACATCCAGGCTGAGCGCTACAGCGGATTGGTGCAGTCCAACGCCGTCTCCCGCCAGGATACCGACACGTTCGTCAACCAGGCCGCCGCCACCGCCGCTGCCGTACGCTCCGCGCAGGCAAACGTGCAGCGGCTTACCGAATTGCAATCCTTTGAAAAAATCTATGCGCCGTTTGACGGGGTCGTGACCGCGCGCACCGTTGACACCGGCCAGTTGATTGACCAGGGCGCCGGCAAGGAATTGTTCCACATGCAGGCCATCCAGACCCTGCGCGTCTACACCAACCTGCCGCAGAGCGATTCACAGACGGTGAAGCGCGGAATGAAGATCGGTCTCACCTTTGTCGAACGAGCCGGAAAGGTCTATCAGGGCACGTTAGTGCGGACCGCTGACGCCATCGATCCGGTCAGTCGGACACTGCTGGTCGAAACCGACGTGGACAACCGCGGCGGCGAGCTGCTGCCAGGGTCGTTGGCCCAGGTTCACTTCAAGACACCGCCCGCCGGTCCAGTGTTTGTCGTACCCTCCGCGGCGCTCATCTTCCGCAGGGAAGGCATGCGCGTGGGCACCGTGGTCGACGGCGGCGTCGCCCGCCTGGTTCCAGTCGTCATTGGCGAGGATGATGGCGCAAACGTCCAGATCGTGAGCGGCCTCAGCGCTTCCGATCGCGTAATTCAGGACCCGCCCGACTCACTCATTGACGGCGAAAAGGTATCCGTCGTCAACCCCGGCAGTTCCTCCAATGCAGGAGGCCAGTAGCCATGCGAGCCCCTCAAGCTGAGAAAAAGCTCGTTCCAGCGAATATTCGCGAAGGCTCTGTGTCAGGGCACGACTTCAGTCGTGCCGTAGATGCCGCGAAATCGACGAGGGCTTTACAGGCTGCGGGAAAACTCGATGCGTTGAAGGGTACGGGCTTTAGCCCGTACATAAACCCAGCAAAATCAACGTGGGCTTCAGCCCCTGAGGTATGCTTTTCGGGCTTACTGCCCATTTCACGCTCTTTTTCCGAAACCTGCAAAGCCCCAACGGCCTTCCTCTCAGCATCGCTGGCCCTGATTTTGCTTGTCGGCTGCAAACCCGTCGGTCCCAACTACACCCGTCCCGGCTATCAGGCCCCCGCCGCCTACAAAGAGACCGGCGCGACAGCCGTTGTCGTCCCGCCGCCTAGTCCCGCTGGAGGTGGCTGGCAGCCAGCCACGCCCTCTGACGGCATGCTGCGCGGCAACTGGTGGGAGATCTACCAGGATCGGCAACTGAATCAACTTGAAGACCGCATCGCCGACAACAATCCGGGCCTGCGACAGGCATTGGAGACGTACCTGGCCGCGCGCGATCAGGTGAAGGCGGCCCGCGCGAATCTTTTTCCCACACTCTCCGGAAACCTCTCGGTCAGCCGCGACCGGGTTTCGGCAAACCGGCCCTTGGCCAGCGGCGTTACCGATTACAACGATCTGGTGATCGGCGGCCAGGCAAGCTGGGAGCCGGACTTCTGGGGCCGCATCCGCCGCACCGTCGAAGCCGCCCGCGAAAACGCGCAGGCCAGCGCCGCGGACATGGCTAACGTCGATCTCAGTCTCCACGCCGAAATGGCCTCCGACTATTTTCAACTGCGCGGCCTCGATGCCCAGACCAAACTGCTTACTGCCACCGTCGCCGACCTCCAGCATCAACTCGATCTGACCCAGCGCCTCTTTTCCGGCGGAATCGGGACCGGCGTCGACGTAGCCCAGGCCCGCACCCAGCTTGAAACCGTCCGTGCCCAACTGGTCGATATCGGCGTAGCGCGCGCCCAATTCGAACACGCCATCGGAACCATCGCCGGCTACGATCTCTCCACCTTCAGCATCCCGCCATCGCCGCTCGATATTCCTTTGCCCAAGGTTCCCGTTGGCGTGCCTTCGCAACTGCTCCAGCGCCGTCCCGACATCGCCGCCTCCGAGCGCCTTACCGCCGCCGCCAACGAGCAAATCGGAATCGCCGTCAGCGCCTTCTTTCCCACCATCAACCTCGGCGGAGCCGGCGGCTTTGAAAGCACCAACCCAGGAACCTGGATTCAGGGCCCCAGTTCGCTCTGGTCCCTCGGCGCGCAGGCCACCCAATTGCTCTTCGACGCCGGTCAGCGCCGCGCCCTCACCAGCCAGGCCCGCCACAACTACGAGGCCCAGGCCGCCGCATACCGCAACACCGTCTTCCACGCTTTCAACGACGTTGAAGACCAGCTCTCCGGCCTGCGGGTTTTGGAACAGGAGTCGGGCGACGAGCAGCGCGCTGTCGCATCCGCGCAAAACTCATTCAATCTCTCCAACCAGCGCTACAAGGGCGGCGTCACCAGCTACCTTGAGGTGCTTACGGCCGAAGCCACACTGCTCTCCAACCAGCGCGCCGCCATCGACCTCCAGGCGCGGCAGTTCGGCTCGAGCGTCGGCCTGGTCCGCGCCCTCGGCGGAGGATGGGATGCTTCTCAACTGCCAAAATGACAGGACCAGAACCCGCAGTTATAACAGCTCCCGAAACTGCTCCAAACTCAGACCCGCGTCCCGGACAATACCGCCCATTGTGATTGCATTGATTGGATTGAGGCGTGGTATTGTCAGGATTCGTATTCCATCTGTCATCACAACATGCGCGCCTTGACGGAGTACGCGGAATCCTGCTTTTTCCAGCGCGCCAATAGCTCGAAGATGGTTGATACCCGGCAGCTTGGACACGAGTTACCTCAGCAGTTCTGGATTAATCACCTGCTGCCCAGGTATATGAGTCAAGGCGGAATGTCCTCTAAACAACTGCAATCAAATTGCTTACTTGTGTCTACTTATGCTTGCTTGAATGTACTTTTGTTTACTTTGAACGGCATAAAATACAGGAATCGCTTTGAAAAAACAATCGTGAGCGCTTGTACACAGCCAAACTTCCGGCCGTTGAATCCACGGTCTACCCAATCCCGACTTCGACAAGGCGGCTGTCATCCTCACTGGCCAGTTCCTCAGCCGCCTCAACATACTCTTGAATTGCGGCCTGGATGTTGGCAAGAGCTTCCTCCTCGGTTGCACCCTGCGACCAGCAGCCCGGCAGACCGGGGCACGAGACGCTGTAACCTTCCTCGGAGTGGCGGAGAACGACGCGATAGTTTGCCATGGGCGTAATTTTACACCCTCCGCAAAATTACAAGAAAAAAGCGGATGAGGTCTGGTTCCCCGTTTCCCGTTCCCTATTCCCTGTTCCCTTTTCCCTGCGTTATAGAATCCTGCCGTAAGTGGCTGAACGCCGCCTGGGGCACGTCGGTCAGCGGTAGCGACGGCCCTTCCCACAGCAGCCGCGGCCACCCTTGGCTCACCGTGTGCAGCCCTTCCAGATGAAACCTGTGTTTGCCCGCGCGCAGACCCAGCGAGCCGCGATCGTACCTCAGCGCATTGCCCGGCGAGCCGCAAACCTGGGCAAAGGGCGGCCCGGTCTTCGCTATCTCCACTCCGTCAATCGCAAGCCGCGCGCCGTCGCGGTCAATCAGGTAAAACGTGTAGCCGCCATCGGCTGGAATGTCGATCAGCCCATCCCACGCCGCGGCGTAGCGCGTAAACCCCTGGGGTTCGGCGTGCAGATTGGGTGCATCGCCCGAAAAGACCGCTTGCTGCTTCGTGAGGTCCGGAAGCTCGATCCAGGTGCCGGGGTAAATCTTCCATACGAGGCCTGTCGCCGTTGGAACGGCCGTGGTCCCGGCGTCGTGCCATTTGGCCACGGCCACTACGCCCTGCGCAGCCCAGTCCTGCTGCCCGCCTTTGCCCTCGACATGAAGCAAAACCCTGAAGCGGCCCGCGCCATTCTCGCCGTCGAGTTCGGTGCCCTCCGCATCGGGAAAGCGATGATGCACTTGCCTGCCATGTCCAATGGTTCCGTCGCCGAAGAGCCATGTGTACCGTGCCCCTGGTGAGGCCTTTGCCGTAAAACTGACCAGACGTCCCGGCGCAAACACCGGAGTATCGACGCTGAATCCCGCATCCGGCTTGTGCGTCGTGACGAACTGAGGCTGCTGCGCTCCGTCATTCACGCTCAGCGGCAGATCCACATTCCCTTCCGCGCGCGCCTGTCCGTACTTCACATTGTCGAAGGTCACCCCCGCAACATCTCCCGTCATGGAGGAGTCGGCAAGTGGCGGCTGGTCCAGCGCCCAGATATTGCGGAACGTGAATCCCTTCAGGCCGGGTAATTTCTGCTCCATCTGCACCAGCGAGTACCAGTTGTCGAGCGTCAGATTCTCAAACGTGTAATTGGTGTGCAGGCCGCTGGCATCCTTTGCGCCCCACATGCCCAGCAGGGCAAACGTCTGTCCGCACGCCCCAATGCCGCCGTGCAGAATGTCTGAGTCGCGCAGCGTAAAGTTATTCGAGTTGAACTTTTTTTGCGGCCACGCCGAGCGCACAATGTTCGAGATGCTCGTCGAGAGTTCGCTGTGCTCAATCAAGATGTTCTGCACATCCTGACCGGGGCGCACCAGGTCGGCCTGCGTATAGCCGTCCCAGTTGCCCTGCATCGCAAACACATCGTCCGACGAGCGGATGAATGCGTTGCGAACCACGGTGTCGCCTCCGCCCAGCCAGTCCATGCCGTCCTGGTTGGCGTTGTCGGGGTTGCCGCCGACCACCCGCAGATCGTCGAATACAAATCCGCTGGAATCCTTCATCTGGATCGACCAGGTCCGTGACCGCACAATGCAGGTCAGCCCGTTGATCTCCACGTTGCGAGCATCGAGTGCGCCGATGCAGTGCCAGTCGGGCTTCTGCATCCAGCCCTCGTCGCTGTTCGGATCCTGCGGGCCGTCATAAACAATGGTGCCGCGCCCCAGCACTTTAACGTTCTCGACCTTCCACAAATTCAAACTGCCAAAAATGTAGGCGCCCGGAGCCAGGTAGATCGTCTCGCCGCTCTTCGGGTTCAGGCTGCCGCGATACACGCCAGGCTGAAAGACGTGAATCTTTGCATCGCGTGGCAGCGGCGGAGGCGGCGCGCCTGCAAAAAGAAACAGCATGGCCGCGTGGTTCAGAAAGTCCCCAGGCCGTGAGATCGACAGCTTCGCCGGCCCCGCCAGCCTGAAGCGGATCGTCGGTCCCTGTCGCACGGGCCGCAGCCCCAGCCGCCAGGGCTGAATATCGACGCCTTTGTCCCAGAAACCAGCGTCCGCGGCGGTAATCTCCACCGTCACCGGCCCGGTAATGTCGAAGCTCACAAACTCATAGCTGGCTGCCGCATGGGCCACGTCCACCGGGTGTCCGTCGACCCTGACGGTAAAAGCAGTCGACCGCATCTCCGCGGGCACCGCTGCGGCCTGCACGCGAGCAGCGGCAGGAGCAGCGGCAGGAAGTGCGAGAACGGCCACAAGCAGCGAGCGAAAACCCGGCAAGGAGACGGACTCCGTCAACAAAAGATGGGAACGGAACCACTGTAGCACCGGAAGCGCGTCATTCCGCTTCAGATCCCCTCGCCCATTGAAACATAGACCCGCAGCCGTTCCAGTTCCATGCGATACGCTTCGCGCTCGGCTTCTTCGGCGGCGAAGGGTTCGTCGGGACGCGATTCGCCGCCCAACCGCTCCTCCATCTCTTCAACGCGAGCCGCAAGCGCGATCAGTGCGTCCGAGAGCGGATCCTTCACGTCGTGCGGATCGGTGATCAGCACCCGCTGCCCATTGCGATAGACGATGTGCGCGGGAACGCCAACCACCGTCGAGTTGGGCGGCACATCCGACAGCACCACCGAGCCCGCGCCGACCCGCGAGTTTTCGCCCACGGTTATATCGCCCAGCACGTTGGCGTTGTTTCCGATGAAAACTCCATCGCAGACGGTCGGGTGGCGCTTGCCGTGCCCTTTTCCGGTGCCGCCCAGGGTAACGCCCTGGTACATGGTCACGTCGCTGCCTACGATTGCGGTTTCGCCAATCACCACGCCGGTCGCGTGATCGATAAACAGACGCCGCCCCAGCAATGCGCCGGGGTGAATATCCACGCCCGTCAAGAACCGGCCCACCTGTGAGAGCATGCGCGCCGGCAGCCGCAGCTTCGATCTCCAAAGCGAATGCGAGACGCGGTGAATCCACACCGCCCACAGGCCCGGATAGCAGAGCAACACCTCCAGCCGGGAGCGGGCGGCAGGGTCCCGCTCCAGCACGGAGCCGATATCTTCACGGATGCGGCCAAACATTGACATAACGAGCTAAACGAAAGGATTTACTTAAGCATACGTTGCTCTGGCGGAACGGTGCACGTTCCGCCAGAGACAAACGGCCTAAACCGCGACTGCAATCTGCTCGGCCTGCAGCGCCAGCGCCTGTTGCCGCAGCGGCTCGAATAACACACTGGAGAGGTACCGCTCACCGAAGTCGGGTAGCACCACCACGATCAGCTTGCCGGCATTCTCAGGCCGGGCAGCAACCTTCAAAGCCGCCGCCGCCGCTGCCCCCGAACTGATGCCGACGAAAAGGCCTTCCTCTTTCGCCAGTCGCCGAGCCGTCTCGACAGACTCATCGTTGGTCACCTGCACAACCTCGTCAATGAGCTTTGTGTCGAGAATGCTGGGAACAAAGCCCGCACCCAGCCCCTGTATCTTGTGCGGCCCCGGCTTGCCGCCTGAGAGCACCGGACTGTCCGTTGGCTCAACGGCAATTGCCTTGAACAAGGGCTTCTTCGACTTGATGTATTTCGCCACGCCGGTGATGGTGCCGCCCGTTCCCACGCCGGAGATGAGGATGTCGACCTTTCCGTCGGTGTCGTCCCAAATTTCAGGGCCAGTGGTCGCTTGGTGAATCGCCGGGTTGGCAGGGTTGTCGAATTGCTGCAGCACAAAGCCATTCGGCGTCTTGGCCAGAATCTCGTTGGCCTTGGCAATCGCGCCCTTCATTCCGTTCGGGCCGGGAGTCAGCACGATCTCCGCGCCGAATGCCAGCAGCACCACGCGCCGCTCCAGGCTCATCGTCTCAGGCATGGTCAGGATGATCTTGTAGCCCTTGACAGCAGCTACAAATGCCAGCGCGATGCCTGTATTGCCGCTGGTCGGCTCAATCAAAACGGTCTTGCCCGGCGTGATCTTGCCCGCCTTCTCGGCCGCTTCGATCATTGCCAGGCCGATGCGGTCCTTGACGCTCGAAACCGGGTTCTGACTCTCCAGCTTTGCTACAACAGTCCCCGGTAACCCGGCGGACACGCGGTTTAGCCGCACCAAAGGGGTGTGGCCAATGAGTTCAGTTACGTTCGCGGCAATGCGCGCCATGATGCTCTCCTTCTTCCGGGGCCTTTCGCCCAAGCTTTCTTTTGGATGGATTGTGGGAATGGCGGAGCCTGTAAGCGGAGAAATGCGCGCAAAATGAACACGCTGCTGCATCGGAGCTCTCACCAGGACGGCGTTAGCGACATCGATGCATGTTTACAGCGTAGTCCCAACACGGCGGGTATTGCAAGCGAACCTCCAATAAATTCATCAGCTAAATTCATTGGCTTGATAAAATGGGCAGTAGGGAGCAAACGCCATGGATGCCCCGGAAGCAACTACCGAATACGCCCGCCCCGCAACTCTGAGCCCGCTCCCGCAACCGTCCCCCGAAGCACTCGCGTGCCTGCTGCTGCGGCTCGCTCCCACCTACGTCTGGTGGAAGACGCCTGACGAGGCGATGTTGTTTCCCCAGCGCGTTGCGGCGCAGGTAATGAAATTGGGAACCTGGGACGACCTGAACGAGTTGATCGAAGTGGCTGGCCTGGACTACCTGCGCGAAGTCTTGCGGGACGCCGAAGCTGGACAGTTGGATTCCCGCTCGTGGCATTACTGGCACTACCGCCTGGGACTCGCTGAGTGCGGGAACAAGCCGGTGCCTCCAATGCCAGTCAGGAAGATGGCATGAACAAGTTCGAGCCGCATTGGGAAGTTCTGCCGCCTGAACAGCGCGAGATTTGGCCACAGCTCGCAGCCACCCTCGAGATGGGGTTCGTTCTGTATGGCGGTACTGCGGTGGCGCTTCGGCTGGGGCACAGGACTTCCGTCGACTTCGACTTCTTTACTGAGAAGCCTCTTGACCGCGAGAGCCTCGAACGCGGCTTTCCTTTTCTCGGCTATTCGAGAATTCTTCAGGATCGAAAAGACACGCTGACTGTTCTGGCGCCCGCTGGGAAAGCCAGTGTGAAGGTCTCTTTTTTCGGAGGGATCGACGTCGGGCGCGCCGGTGTTCCCGACCGAACGCCTGATGGCGTTGCTGAGGTCGCATCTCTGCTTGATCTGCTGGCTACCAAGCTGAAGGTGTTGCAGCAGAGGATCGAAGCGAAAGACTACCGTGATGTGGCCGCGATTCTACGCACGGAGGTTGGGCTGGATGAAGGTCTGGCCGCTGCATCCGCACTGTACGGCTTGAGTTTTCAGCCCAGCGAAGCCGTCAAGGCGCTCACTTGGTTTGAAGGTGGGGACTTGGAAACCCTCCCGCAAGCCGACAAGGAACTCCTGGCCCGTGCGACCGCAAAGGTCGGTCGTACGCCCGTTGCCGGATCGGTTTCCCATTTCCTCTCTTCGCAGTCCCACTAGTACTACTGTGTTATAAACGTTGAACTCCGCGGAAGGGGCATCGGCAGAGTTGGTTGAGCAGTGAACGTGTGAGCAGGATGCGGAGGGTGGCGATGGAGTGAGGATTATGTCTTTCCGGACGGATGCGATCCTCGTGGCAGGAAGCCGGGCGGGAGTTGGGGAGCAGATAGTCCAAGATGCCCACTGCGGGCTGAGGGGGAAAAACGGCACCGCTCGGCCACCAGGAAGCCATAGGCGGCGATCGAGAGAGTGGCATGATGATGGAATCCGCGCCAGCCGCGTCCTTCGAAGTGGCCCAGCCCCAGTTCCTGTTTCAGTTCTTGATAATCGCGTTCGATGATCCAGCGCTGTTTTGCCAGCCCGACCAGAGCGCGGAAACGGATGCTTTCGGCCAGATTGGACATCCAGTATTTCGTAGGTTCGGATTCGCCACGAGGCCACTCAATCAAGAGCCATTCAAGTTCTCGCGGCTGGCGGAGTTTGTGATCGCGATGGGCAGCGCGGATGCGCACTGCGGCAAAGCGAGAGCGCAAGGGATGGCGCGAGCCTTCTCGCCACATCACCGTCTTCCATGCCTTGGCCGGCAAGTTCAGCGCCAGTTGCTTGGCCGACACGGGCGCATGATCCGCGTCGCGGCGCAGGCGATTTGCCGGCCGGCCGCGTCCCGAGTATGGGGGTGCCGAAAGGGGCTCGATTCCCGGCGGCCAGACGGTGGTGCTGCTCTGGGCGCCCAGCACATAGCTCAACTGGAGTCCGGCCACCGCCTGACGAAAGCCGGTGTCGTTGCTGTAAGCCGGATCTCCCAGCACCGTGCCCTGGGGAACACCGTCGGCCAAGGCTTGGCGGATCTGTCCCAGAGCGATCTCCAGCTTGGTCTGGAACAGAACCTCCTTGGGAATCCCCGCCTGTTGCCTGCGCTCAGCGTCGTTGGCCCAAGCCTCGGGCAGGTACAAGCGGTAAGCCATGGGCAGACTGGCGTTGCACGTAGCCACCGAAAGACTCACGGCAATCTGACAGTTATCCTGCTTGCCGGTCTGTCCGCAATACTGCCGCGCTACTCCGACGGAATGAGTTCCCTTTTTTCGGAAGGCCCGTGTCGTCGACGATCCAGGCTACAACCGGGCCGCTTTTCGTCATCGCCGCCAGCGTATAGTTGCGCGTGCAACCCAACAGGGCCTCGTCGCTCCAGCCACCTTCGGCTACCACATGGTGCAGCGACTGGTGCATGCGCCGCACGTTGTCCGGGGCCAGCCGCGCTGCCATCGGTTCGACCGACTTGCGCTCCCCGGGCAGCAGCAACCCGGTGCAGTACAACTTGAGAGGAACTGCACGATCCGCGTGCCCGGACGTTTCCGCAAGACGGTCAAGGTAGCTCGTTAACCGTTGCTGCCGGGCGCCTAAAGCTCCAGTCTTGGCGCTCATGCCGCAAAGATACAACAGTTTAGGCGCAACCTCATCGCATAAATCGCGAACGGGTATCCAGTTTATAACACAGTAGTACTAGCCAATCTGCCCTAAATCCATACACCCACCTGTTTCCCTGCGCAAAAGAGCGAATGCGCGGCTGCCGGTGTCGCGGATTGGCCTTACCACGGGCTGCACACTCTTGCGGTGCAACGTTATAGCTGGCGCAAACCAGGGCATCTACTCAAGCTCAACGCCAAACCATTCATTCAAAATGTCTTGCGTTGGCTTGCGAGCGAATTGACCACACACGATGCCCTCAGCATGCCGCAGCAACTGCACAAATTCCCAGGAAAGACTGTTGACAAGAAGGCCGTTGCCGATGGAAGCTATAGCGAATAAAAGGCGAATATGTCTGCCCGCTCTGCCACTGCCCTCCGTCTCGAAATTGAGCACGCCCTGGAACGAAGTTTCCCAGCGGCGCTGACCCCTGTGCAGCGCACCGTCCGTGAAACTGCCTCCACCGGCATCGCCGCGGTGGACGCTCTACTCGACGGTGGACTGCCCATTGGCGCCATCAGCGAAGTCAACGGGCCGGAGTCTTCGGGGCGCACTACGCTTGTGCTTTCGTTTCTAGCTAAGAGAACCGCCTCGGGCCAGGTCTGCGCATGGGTGGATGCGGACGACGCCTTCGATCCCGAATCGGCCGCGGCCAACGGAGTGAATCTGCGGCAACTACTGTGGGTGCGTTGCAGCAAGACGGGGGGCCCGGTCAAAAGCAAACAGGCAGACAAACCATGGACGCGCCTCGACCAGGCGCTGCGGGCGATCGATCTTCTGCTGCAAGCCAGCGGGTTTGCCGCCATCGTGCTGGACCTGGGCGACACTGCGGCCGAGCATGCGCGGCGGATTCCACTGGCGACGTGGTTCCGTTTTCGCCAGGCGGCCGACCGTGCGCGCACCTCCCTGGTAGTTTTAGCGCAGGCCGAAACCGTCAAAGGAAGCCAGGGCCAAGGAAGCAACGCCCAGGGAACGAACGCCCAGTCCAGCGCAGCCCTGGCCCTCCAGTGTGCGGCCATCCGTCCCGTGATTGCAGGCGGAAAAGTACTTAGCGGATTCCGCTTCGAAGTCCGCAACGAGCGGCAGCGCTTTACGCCCTTCGCCGTTGGACGAAAAAAGCCGCCAGCCTCTGTGTGGCCCGCTGCCTGCGCCTGGGATGCCACCGGAACTGCGGATGCTCCCGAAGCATTGCATATTGTTGACGCCGCGGAAGACACAGAAGCAGCAGAGATGGAGCAGAGCGCATGAGTCAGCAACTGTATGCATGCGTTCATGCAGCGGAGTTTCCTTCGCAGGCCCTGCTGCGCTTGCGACCGGACTTGCAGGCACTGCCTGTTGCGGTACTTGAAGGCCGCGCACCGCTTGAGCAGGTCTGCTCAATGAATCGAAACGCGCGGCAACAGGGTGCGGCGACAGGCATGACCCGTCTGGAGTCCGAAGCACTCGCCGGCCAGAATGGAGAACTGCGCCTGTTGCCTCGATCACTCGAGAGTGAGGCAGCGGCGCGCACGGTGCTGCTGGAGTGCGCGGCCAGCTTTTCTCCGCGAATAGAAGAGGCGAGCAGGGAGGCGAGCCAAGGAGCCGCGTGTGCATTCGTGCTGGACATTGCCGGCACGGAGAGGCTGTTTGGACCGCCCCGAGCGCTGGCCGAGCGGCTGCGCAATGCGCTGAAGGCTGCAGGCTTTCGCGTTTCCGTTGCAGTCAGCGCCAACTTCCATACGGCGCGCATACTGGCCGCAGCATCGCGCGGCATCACCGTAATTCAGGCAGGCGAGGAAGCACAGGCTCTCGCCAACCTTCAAATCGCGCTGCTCGAAATACCGCGGGACCACGCCGAAACCCTTGCCGTATGGGGCATTCGTACGCTGGGCGAGCTGGCGGCGCTGCCTGAAGTGGACCTGATTGCGCGTCTCGGCCAAAGCGCATCTACCTGGCGCAATCTCGCGCTCGGCGCGCAAACGCACGCCTTTCAACCGATAGAGGCCGCATTTTCGCTCCGCGAGTTCTGCGAGTTTGAAACGCCGGTCGAGCAGATGGACTCGCTGCTGTTTGTAGGCGCGCGCATGATCGACAGTCTGGCACTGCGTGCCGCCACACGCGCCATGTCGCTGGCTTTGGTCACTGTCGAACTGGAACTCGAAGGCAAGCGCGCACACCGGCTGACAATTCGTCCCGCGCTGCCTTCGGTCGATCGCAAATTTCTGCTCAAGCTGCTGCAACTGGAGATCGCAGCCAACCCTCCGCCGACAGCCGTGTTGTCACTCACGCTCAGCGCGGAAGCAGGCCAGTCCAGCAAGGTGCAACTAGGACTGTTTGCGCCGCAAACGCCGGAGCCCTCGCGTCTGGATGTAACCATCGCGCGCTTGAAGGCGATTGCCGGTGAAGACCGAGTCGGCTCGCCGGAACTCAAAGACACGCACCGTGCAGGCAGCTTCCGCATGACGAGCTTTAGCGCGGAGAATTCGCCTGATGAAAAGCATAAAGGCCAGCCGCGCATGGCTCTGCGCCGCCTGCGGCCTCCGCTTGCGGTGCGCGTCGTTCTCAACGCAGGGCAGCCCACGCTCTTTCACGATGGCCGCCAAAGTTACAAGATCGCTACATCGTTCGGCCCGTGGCGCAGCAGCGGATGCTGGTGGTCGGTGGACGGCTGGGACAGCGACGAGTGGGATGTGCTGGCAGAGTCGCAAGGTACGCCCGTGGCCTGCGTGCTGGTAATGGACCGTGACAAGCATGAATGGCGGCTTGAGGCTTACTATGACTGACCTCGGCCATAAAGTTTCGAACTCTCGTTCGCCCGGAACGCCGGTCTGCCATCCGGACGATGCTTACCAGTCACATGCATTTCAAGCCACCACGAGCGCCGTTATTGGTCGCAGAACAGCGGCAATTACGGAAGAAAACGAATATGTCGAGCTGCATTGCGCCAGCGCCTTCAGTTTTCTTGACGGCGGCTCGCAGCCGGAAACGCTCATCGAGCGCGGCGCGCAACTCGGCATGGCCGCCCTCGCGCTTGCCGATCGCAACGGCCTCTACGGAGCGGCGCGCTTTCATACCGCGGGCGTTCGTTGCGGCGTGCGCGCGCATATCGGCGCGGAGATTGCTGTCCGCTCCTTTGGAAACATGCTCACGCCGCCGGCCTGGCTGCCGCATCAGCATCCCGCACAGCCGCCGCGGCTGCTGTTGCTCTCTGAATCGCAAACCGGCTATCAAAATCTCTGCCAGCTCATCACCCGCTTCAAGATGCGCGAAAACACCAAGGCTGAAGGCGCAGCCACGCTTGAAGATATTGAAGAATTTTCCGCGGGCCTCATCTGCCTCACAGGCGGCGACGAAGGACCATTAGCCGCAGCTTTCGCGCAGGGCGGTAGCGAGGCCGCCGGCAAAATCATTGACCGGCTAAAAACCATCTTCGGCCCAGCGCATCTCTATCTCGAACTGCAGCGCCACGGACGGCGCGACCAGGAGTGCCGCAACCAGACGCTGCTTGCATTAGCATCGTCGCTGCGCCTGCCGGTCATTGCCACCAACGGCGTTCGCCACGCAACGGATGCCGATCGCGAGCTGCTCGATGTGCTCACAGTCATTCGCAACCACACCACGCTCGACAAGGCAGGCCGCCTTCTCGCCGTCAATCAACAGCGGTTGCTGCGCTCGAGTTTCGAGATGGCCGCGCTCTTTCGCGACATTCCAGAGGCCGTCGCCAACACCCACATCGTGAGCCAGCGCCTCGATTTCACGCTCAACAATCTCGGCTACGAGTTCCCGCACTACCCAGTGCCCGTGGGCGACACCATGGACAGCTTCCTGGCCAGGCGCGTAGACGAAGGCGTGCGCAAACGCTACGGCAATCCGGCCAAACAACATCTGCTTGAAAAGGCAAAGGCGCAGGTGCAGCACGAACTCAAGCTCATCGCCAAGCTCGGTTTCGCCGGCTACTTCCTCATCGTGTGGGACCTGATCCGTTATTGCCAGCAACGTGGAATTCTTGTGCAGGGCCGCGGCTCCGCGGCCAACTCCGCCGTCTGCTACGCGCTTGAAATTACGGCAGTCGATGCCGTCGGCATGGAGTTGCTCTTCGAGCGATTCCTGAGCGAGAGCCGTGGCGAATGGCCCGACATCGATCTCGACCTTCCCTCCGGCGACGAGCGCGAAAAGGTGATTCAGTATTGCTACGAGCACTACGGCGCACTCGGCGCGGCCATGACCGCCAACGTCATTACGTATCGCGGACGCTCTGCCGCGCGCGAAGTGGGCAAGGCGCTCGGCTTTGAGGAGGAGACAGTCACGCGCCTCTCAAGCCTGGTGAGCCGCTGGGAGTGGAACGGCGACAACGACACATTGGCCCGCAACTTCGATCAGGCAGGCTTCGACATCCGCCACCCCCGCATTGCCCGCTATCTCGACCTGTGCCTGCGCATGCGCGATATGCCGCGCCATCTCGGCCAGCACTCCGGCGGCATGGTCATCTGTGCCGGCATGTTGAATCGCGTTGTCCCTATCGAGCGCGCTTCGATGCCGGGCCGCACCGTGGTGCAGTGGGACAAGGAGGATTGCGCCGACCTCGGCATCATCAAGGTCGACCTGCTTGGCCTGGGCATGATGGCCGTGCTCAAGGAGTGCATCGAGCTGATCCCGCGCCACTACAAAAAGGAAGTCGACCTCGCCACGCTGCCTGAAGATCCGCTCGTCTACGAGACGCTCCGCAAAGCCGACACGGTGGGCATGTTCCAGGTGGAAAGCCGTGCCCAGATGGCGTCCATTCCGCACAATGCGCCGGTGCGGTTTTACGATCTCGTCGTCCAGGTGGCTATCATTCGCCCTGGGCCCATCGTCGGTAAAATGATGCACCCTTACATGCGCCGCCGCCAGGGCCGCGAGCAGGTCACCTATCCACACCCATCGCTTGAGTCCGTGCTCAAGCGCACCCTCGGCGTGCCGTTGTTTCAGGAGCAGTTGCTGCGCATGGCCATGGTCGTCGCCAGCTTTAGCGGCGCAGAAGCCGAAGAACTGCGCCGCGCAGTGGGCATGCGCCGCTCCATGCAGCGCATGCGTAATCTCGAAGGCCGACTGCGCGACGGCATGACGCGCAACGGCATCGATCCCGTCGCGCAGGACAACATCGTCCAGGGCATCTCTTCCTTCGCCATGTACGGCTTTCCCGAGTCGCACGCGGCCAGCTTTGCGCTCATCGCCTATGCGTCTGCCTATCTCAAAGTCCATTTTCTCGCAGCCTTCACCTGCGCCATTCTCAACAATCAACCCATGGGCTTCTATTCGCCGGCCGTGCTCATCAAGGATGCGCAGCGCCACGGCCTGCGCGTGCGGCCCATCGACGTGCAGCACTCCCAGCCGCTCTGCACCATCGAAGTAGAAACCGACTCGACCTTCTCGCTTCGCCTCGGTTTCAACTACGCAAAGGGCCTGCAAAGCGCCGTTGCGAATGCCCTGGTGAATGCACGCGCGCTGGCCGGAAACTTTCACTCCATCGACGACCTTGCTCTCCGCGTCCCCGAACTCAACCGCAAAGATCTTGTCTCTCTCGCCAAAATCGGAGCGCTCAACTCAATCGGCGAAGTGGAGCACCGCCGCGATGCGCTCTGGCAGGTGGAGGAAGCAGCGCGTACCGTCGGCCCGCTGCTGCGCGGAAACCGGAACGCGCAAGATGAAACACGCAAGCTGACGCCTTTGAGAAA
>Ga0181520_10004007_pt1 | contig 25180 bp, 14 predicted proteins | sample PEATcosm2014_Bin_29_FD_132451 | JGI IMG/M metagenome (GOLD analysis project Ga0181520, IMG submission 132451) | Peatland microbial communities from MTU Mesocosm Facility, Houghton, MI, USA - PEATcosm2014_Bin02_30_metaG | ecosystem: Environmental > Terrestrial > Soil > Wetlands > Peat | place...
GAATTACCATTGTCGGCGGATTGATTGTCAGCCAGATGTTGACACTCTATACCACGCCCGTCGTCTATCTGGCTTTTGATCGGTTGCGTCTCCGCTTCAAGGGTAATCAAGCAGAGACCCCCTACAACGGGACAGCCGAGACCGCCTGACAAAGGCCGTTTATGGAGTTTTCGATATGAAGAATTCGATCATGCAATCACGAAGGCCACTCACGGCGTGGTTTGCACTTTCGCTCGTGGTTTGTTGTGTGATGCTGGCTGGATGCAACTTGGGGCCAAAGTATGTTCCGCCTGCAACCATTGCACCCGCGGCTTTCAAAGAGTCACCCGCGCAATTCAAGGAAACCGACGGATGGGCCGTTGCGCAACCGCAGGACGCGGCTCTTCGCGGTAAATGGTGGGAGATCTACAATGAACCAGAACTGAATGCGCTCGAAGATCAACTCAACATCGACAACCAGAATATCCGCCAGGCATTCGAGAACTTCATGGAAGCGCGCGCCGTGGTGCGGGAGGCGCGGGCGCAATATTTTCCTACGGCAAGTGTTGGGGGATCTTATACTCGGTCGCGTAGCTCGTCCAACGTCGGGTCCTCAGCGAGTTCGGGCTCGACAGGTGGTGGGCAGTCTCAGTTGTTCGCTCTCCCCGGCGAGGTTTCGTGGGAGCCAGATCTATGGGGAAAAGTGCGCAACACGGTTCATGCAAGCCAATACCAGGCGCAGCTGAGCGCGGCGGACCTTGAGAATGAACGGCTGACTGAGCAAGTTAGCCTTGCAGAGTACTTCTTTGAGATTCGCGGCCAGGATGCGCTGCAACAGATTCTCAATGAAACTGTGGAAGCTGACAAAAAAGCACTCGAAGCTGTGCGGGCTGCCTATGATACTGGCGTTGGCGACCAGATCTCCGTTGTCGAAGCGCAGACAACTTACGAGAGCGCTCAATCTGCGGCAATCAATATCGGAATCGCACGGGCCCAGTATGAACATGCTATTGCCATGCTCATAGGCAAGCCTGCGTCGGCGTTCTCTATCCCGGTCGAGGCCAGGACGAGCGTGCCACCGCCCATTCCTTTGGGTTTGCCTTCTCAACTCCTTGAACGGCGACCGGATATCGCTGCCGCGGAGCGGAACATGGCCGCCGCGAATGCCCAGATCCGGGTCGCTTATGCAGCTTATTATCCTGCTCTGACGCTCTCCGCCACCGGCGGCGTGGAGAGTTCGGCGATCAAAAACCTCTTGGATTGGCCGAGCCGTTTTTGGTCTGTTGGCCCTTCCGTTTCAGAGACCGTTTACGATGGTGGACTGCGCCGTGCGACTGTGAATGAGCACATCGCCACTTACAATGCCGATCTTGCCGCCTATCGCCAGTCCGTGCTGACGGCATTCCAACAGGTTGAAGACTATCTGGCGGCGGTTCGCATTCTGTCTCAGCAGATGCTTCGCCAACAGGAGGCAGTTGATTCCTCGCGGACCTTCCTTAAGCTTGAGCAAGCCCGATACGATATAGGCATTGATCCGTACATCGACGTTGTAACAGCGCAAATCACTTTGCTCGCAAATCGGGAGTCTTTGACCCAGATTCAGATCCAGCGGATGACGGCATCCGTTCAACTGATTGAAGCCTTGGGAGGCGGATGGGATCGATCACAATTACCCACGCCTGCTCAGGTCACAGAGAAGCCCTCAAAGCCAGAGACTGCAATTCAGCATTAAATTACGAGCACATGCATTTCCCGCATGAAAGTGCGATCGGTCTATGGGAGTTTGGCTCTTTTCCCTCCTGCGCGCTCACTTTAGCGAAGTGAATCATATTCCTATCGAACTGTAATAAACGTCGGAATTCAGAGGCCGCTAAGCGCGTTCTATCTGCGCTCTGTTTATCGGGGTCCGGCTGTTTCCCGTGGCCAGAGCTGTTATCCGCTGAACCATGCTGTTGATAATGCATTAGGTTGACAATTCGATTCTTCGTCCTCCCGATTCCATCTTGCCCTTGGATCACTTGAAAGCCATGAAAGCGACATTCGACAATCAGGGCCGGGCGTTGGAAGAATCAACGGCCAATAAGCAATCAACGGGCGCTTCGCGCTGGCGCGAGAAGCAGAGTTCACAGCGTCTTGTTGTCGACGCTGCTCAACGTTGCATCGGCGGCTGCCCGGCTCCAGCCGATGCGCAGGCTCTTTACATCGTGCAATGCAAACGCGCCATCAGTCCCGCGTGAAGCCGTAATGGCGAAGAAATCCGCGCGCTCGACATCGCTCAGATAAAAAGCGGGACGCGCGTCGGCGGTCGCGCTCGCGATCTCCACGTGGCTCATCTCCAAATTGCGGACGTGTCGCAGAAAGAATCCAGATGCCGGCATGGGCCCGAACATTGACGGCTCCGGATACTTGCCTTCAAACTCCGGCGGCTGCACGTAAGCAGTTTCGGGTGGCGCGCCGCCCGCGGTTTCTATATAAATATCAGAAAGCTTCACGTCTTCAATCGAGGCGCCGGGGATGCCGCTAAGAATGGAAGTGGACTCCGGCGACGCGTTGGAGCAGATGAGATTGCTGATCAGAATGCGCTTGAGAGTCCCTGCTTTTATGATTTCCTTTGGGCCGCGCATCCGCGATCCGAGCCGCATGAAGATGGGCCCCGAAGCAAGATTGCGCATGGTTGTATTGGTGATGGCGATGTCCTCAAGCAGCGCGCCATCAACCGATTCCAGAGCATATCCCTGGCAGCCCTCGAATATGCATCCGGAGATGGCAATGTTGATGAAGCCGCCATTGGATTCGGTACCGCATTTAACGCGGCCAGTGCGCCACACGGGCGCTTCGGCCGAAAACTTCTTGAAGGTTCCGTCCAGCACTGAGCCCAATTCGTAATTTCCTGTTACCCAGCAATTGGAAATGGTCACGTTCTTGGTGGGCCGCGCATAACCCAGGGCATAACTGGACTTAAGGCAAATGCCGTCGTCCCATGGCGAGTTGACAGTACAGTTGGAAACGCGCACGTTTTGGCAGCAATCGATATCCATGCCGTCCCGGTCGGTATCGATCTTGAGATTGTCGATGGTCAGGTTATCGACGCCGGTCAGGAGAAGTCCGAAGTGGCCGCCCTTGAGAAGGGTGAAATCGCGCAATAAAACGTTGTGGCAATTTTTGAGCGCGATGGCCTTGTTGCCGACTCCCGGCTGCTCGGCGACGAAAGGCGCGTTCTCCCCTTTGCTCAGGTAACCGCGTGACAGCCCCTTGCCCCATATCAGGCCCGGACCGGTGATGCTGCAATCATAAAGGTCTTCGCCCCACAACAGGGAGTTGTGCCAATGGTTATGGCCGTAATCCTGATAGCCGTCCCACTCCGTCTTCGGCTCGGCAGCATCATAGACGCCCCCGTTATAGCCGGTTTGCTGGCCGGCGCGAGGGGAGTCAGCTGCCACGATTGCGCTGCCTTGCAGCAAGCGCAGGTGTACGTGGCTCTTCAGCCGGATAGAAAAGCAGAGATAGGTTCCCGCCGGAAGGACAACCACTCCTCCTCCCACAGCCGCCGCGGCTTCGATTGTGCGGTTTACGGCATCTGTATCCAATGTTTTCCCGTCCCCGGTGGCGCCAAACTTGCGCACATCGAAGATGCTTTCAGGCCTTGCGGTTTCCGCGGTCCCCGGCTGGGCAGAGGTCGCGAAAGAAACGGCGGGTATGACTGCGGCCGCCACTCCGAAACCGCCCGTGCGAAGAAGACCGCGGCGCATGGGACTGAAGGTTGCCATCAGAGTATCCTCCCTGAATGGGGCCGTGAATCCTTGATTCTTGTAACAGAACGGTGCGCAGCCGTGCTCGTAGCTGCCAGGGACAGATGCGCTCGGGATATCCTTCCACCTAAGGCGGCCGCGCTCGATTCCTTTATTACGAAACCGCCCTGTGGCGTGGATTTTCTCAAGGAATGAATAACTCCAGCTTGACTTTCCAAGTAACGGACTGGCCGGGGCGGAGTGTAACCATGCCGGTATCGCGACTTCCCCACTCTTTTCCGAATGGATCGTTGTAGTTGAACTGAGGCTCAAGTGCAATGAACTTCCGGTCGAGCGGAGAATACACCTGCACTGTATTGATGTGGCGACTGAGGGCAACAATGCGAATGCCGTACTTCGCGGCTGGATCAATAATCTCCGAGTACGAGTTGCCATCAGAATCCTTCTTCAGGTTCGTCCAGTTGTCGTCCAGAAACAGGTCGCCGAGCGCCTTGCCTCCCTTGACAGTGAAGTCGTAAGGCGTCCCCTCGACAGGCAGCAGCTTGCCCGTGGGAAAAACATCATCGTTGTTGTTGACCTCGGCGCGAAGGTCACCGGCAACATGCAAGCGCGCCTGTGCGCGGTCGCCGCTGGGCAGATTGAAATAGGGATGCCACGCGATGCCCACGGGTTCCGGTTTGTCGCCCACATTCTTTACCTCGACAGCGGCAATGACCGCATCGCCGCTGAGAGAAACGGAAATGCTCACATCGGTCTTCGAAAACCACTTCTGACTCATGCTGCCGTTGTGAATCACGCCGCTCACGGTCTTGGTGTCGCCTGACGCCGACTGTTTTAAATCATCCGTTTTGGAGGTCAGAATGAGGCCATGAATCGCATGTGGCACGGCTCCCGGATTATTGCCCTTCCAGTTGGCGTCCAGCGTCAGCGGATTTCCTTGCCATTCGAAAGACACTGTCTTGTTTCCGTTGGAGAGCGGGCCGATGATGCGATTGGCAAAGGGGGCCAGAAAAGCTCCGCCGAAAGTAAATGCTTTTGTTCCATTCGGATCGTCTGGGCCACCGAGAATACTCGCAGCCTCTTCGATGGACGGTGAATGAAGCAGCGGAATCTCCCCTTTGCCCGGCACGTAGGCCGTTATCTGGAAGAGATTCATGCCGCGGCCGGGAAGCACCACAGCGGAGAGAAACTCTGGCTTGCTGCCGTCGCCACTTTTCAGACGGGTCAACGCGACAGCGGGCTGGCCGCCGATGAGCGGCTGTTTGTTTTGGGCGGAGGGTTGTGAAGCTGCTTGCGAGAAAGAGGTCATAATGGTCACCAGGATGGCTGTCAGTGTTAGTGTAAAAGCACGAAATGTTCGGATGCGAATGGAGACTCCCGCAATCAGAGTACCTCTAAATTCCGGCAGGTCTCACTGATTTCTATACATTTTTGGCGGTCTCTCTGGCGATCAGGCGCAACTCGGGCAGGATGTCGCCCAAAGCCACAGCCTCTGCCGAGCGCATGCCGAGCGCAAAATAGGCTTTGCGGTACAGCGCGAATAGCCTCTCGTAAACTGCGGTCGCTTCCGGCCGGGGCAAAACCTCTGTGAACTTCAGGCAGAGCTTTGCCTGCGCTGCTTCGATATTCGGAAATGCTCCGGCAGCGAGCATGGCAAAGATAGCCGATCCAAGGCTTGTGGGCACTCCAGCCGGAACCAGTACCGGCTTTCCCAGCACGTCAGCGTAAACCTGGTTCAGCACGGCATTGTTCTGCGGGATGCCGCCGGCGTTGATTACGCGGTCTACCGGCACGCCAAATTCGGCCATGCGTTCGAGGATGATGCGGGTGTGAAATGCGGTGCCCTCTATGGCCGCAAAGAGTTCGTCTTGCGCGGTATGCACCAGATTCCAGCCCAGGGTTATTCCGCCCAATTCCGAGTTGACCAGCACAGTGCGATCGCCGTTGTCCCAGGTGAGCCTTAGCAAACCGGTCTGTCCTGCACGATACTTATCCAGACCTTGCGACAGCTCGGCAACCTTCACGCTTGCGCGGCGCGCAATAGCCTCGAAGATGTCGCCAGTCGCCGAGAGGCCTGCCTCGATGCCTGTGAATTGCGGATGCACACTTCCCGGCACCACGCCACAAACGCCTGGAATCAGTTGCGTCTTCCTGCTCATGGCAATGATGCAGGTAGATGTGCCGACCACGTTGACGACATCTCCCTCGCGGCAGCCTGCGCCAATTGCGTCCCAGTGCGCATCGAATGCTCCAACAGGCACGGGAATGCCCGTACGCAAACCGAGTTCTTCGGCCCACTGCGGAGCGAGATGTCCAGCGAGGTGATCCGACGTGAGGTACTCGCCTGCAAGCTTATTGCGAATGCCATCAAAGAGCGGGTCAAGTTTGGATAGGAATGACTGCGGCGGCAGACCGCCCCACTTGGGATTCCACATCCATTTATGACCCATCGCGCAGACGCTTCGTTTGGCCAGCTTGGGATCGGTCACTCCGCATAAAGTAGCGGCCACCATGTCGCAGTGCTCGAACGCCGAGGCAAACTGATTCCGCTTGCCGGGATTATGCCGGAGCCAGTGCAACAGCTTGGCGAAGCCCCACTCGTGCGAATAGACGCCGCCGCACCAGTCAATAGCTTCCAAACCTTCGCGATGCGCCAGTTCCGTGATCTCCTGTGCCTCGGACTTGGCGCGATGGTCGCACCAAAGATAGTAGTCGTCGAGCGGCTGCATCTGCGCATCTACCGGCACCACGCTGGAGCCTGTGGTGTCTAAGGCTATGGCTTCAACGTGCTCGCCCTCTATGCCCGCTTCCTCCACTGCTTGCCGAGTGGCGGAGGCCAGCGCGTGCATGTGGTCGGCATGTGCTTGCGTAGCGTAGTCCGGATCCTCGCGCCGTCGATGGAGGGGGTAGTCGGCCACCGCAGCGCCCAGACGCCCGCGGCCGCTGTCCAAAATGGACACACGGACGCTCAGAGTTCCAAAATCCACTCCTGCAACAATGGCCACGTTCGCTCCTAGTCTTCCGATTGCCCGTGAATGAACGACTCCCATCCCAGATAGCGCGTCGCGGCTTCATGCACGGCCCCGGATACGTCGCTGAAGTTGGCGGCCACATGGTGCTCGAAGCCTTCGCGGCAGATGTACTTGAGCAGCTTCTGCAGTTGCGGAATCTCAGCCACTCCTGCGCCTCCAAAGGTCTCCAGCGGATCGTCGGTGAATTTCCCCGCGCCCGTGTAGCCGCGAATCACGCCGCTGCGGTCGTCGGTGGAGTAGCGCGCATAGCTCATTGCGCCGGCCTTCACGCGGCCAACGCAAGTGCCGAAGGTGTTCAGCTTGCCCACCGTGCCGGCGATGATCGCCTGATAGTCCATCGTCGGTGCCTGCGCAAAGAAGTGCTTGGGCAAATTGGAGCAGTGAAAGCAGACGCATTTGTCGGGATTGCTGCCGTAGTTGTTGTTCCAGTCAAGCAGCGCCGAGGGCGTCTGGCTGGCCAGGGCCAACATGTACATGCTCAGCGTTCCGGGAACATCCACCTCGCAGGCGGAAGGAATCAGGTCGTTGCTCATCATGCTCATGATGGTGCATGGCACCACGCCGAAGAATTCCTCCATCGATGTCCAGCACTGCACGGCGCTGACAGTGACGTTGGTCTGCTTCATCCATCCGTCGATTACCGCGCCCAGCTTGGCCATTTTGAGCAGCGCCTCGGCGGGAATGCCGCTGGTCGAAACGTAACTCTTGATGGCAGCCAGTTTTTCCTGCGCAGCATCGTCGCTGTCTTTCATGCGATTAATGCGGCCAAATATCTCAGATAAATCAATGGGCTCGATGGAGATGCCAGCGGTCTCGAAGATCCGCTCGGAGTAGCGAACCGTGTTGAAGGCCGCCGGGCGTGCGCCGATGGCGCCTATGCGCAGATTCTTCAGGCCCTTGACTATGCGGCAAACCGCGGAGAACCATTCCAGATCGGCCTGGAACTCGGACGATGCAAGACTCTCGGTGTGCAGCGTGGTCAGCGAATAGGGGATGCCGTACTGCATCAAGTTGTTGCACGCGCTCATCTTGCCGCAGAAGCTGTCGCGGCGGACGGCGATAGTCATTGCGTCCGAGCGGTCGGGCGTGGCCTGCACAAGCACCGGAACCTTGAGCCCGGAGAGACGAATGGCGTCCACGATGCCGCGTTCTTCGCCGAAGTTGGGCAGCGTGATGATGATGCCGTCGATCTCTTCGGCGTGCTTTTTGAACAGCTCCGCGCACCGCTGCGACTCAGCATAAGTTTCCACCGCGCCGTGCTTGGACTCTTCCGGGCTCAACACTACGGCCCGCGCTCCGGCCGCCTGCAGAACCGAGAGAATTTCTTCGCGGCCGGTCTTGGCCAAATGGTCGGGGAAAAAACCGCGATTGCCTACTATCACTCCAAAAGTCATCGTGCGTTGCGCTGTCATGTCTGTTACTCCTTTAGTCGTTGCCTAATTCGCTATTGCCGGATTCAAGAATTGCCGCGACGCCTATTTCGCGCGGCCCGGACGGAACTTTACCACGTAGAATGCTCCCAGAGCTGCCAGCAACCCGCCCCACCATACCGGGGTGTGCAGATTGGTCAACTCCACCAAGGGCGGATAACTGCCGGTGTGCCATTCATAGACGCCATAGCCGAGAATCATCGCGCCATAGACGGCCAGCAGCACTCCGATGAAAAACCAGATAGGAATTCCGGAACCATGCATATCTTTAACCCTTTCCTTTTTTCATCTCACCTTGAGAACAGTAACTCGCTACCAGAACAGAATGTTGAGTGTTGCAAAAATGCATACCGCCAACATCGCCCACAGCCACACGTTCTTGTAGAACGGAACCGGATCTTCTTTGGGCAGAATAGTCGCTCCGTAAACCAGGCCGTCCAACTCCGCCACAGGCCTTGGCTTGGTCAGCAGGCTGACGACGACCACAATCAGGGCGGAGAACAGGAATGCCCACAACGCGCGGAAGACATTTTCGGCCATCGGCTTGGCGTCGGGCGATAGCGCCACGTTGGCCAGCGCGGCGGGAACCAGCTTGACCCACATGAACAGGCTAGCGGAAAAGACAATGCCCAGCAGCAGGCCCAGGAAGCCTGCGAGCTTGGTGGCGCGCTTCCAAAACATGCCAAAGAGAATAGTGGCCAGCAGCGGCGCAACAAAGATGCTGAACAGCGCCTGCACGTAATCCATGATGCCGTGCGCATGCATCACCAGGTAAGCCGCTCCAATCGACACCGCGACGCCGATCAGAATCGACAGTCGGCCCACCAGTACATAGTGGCTGTCAGAGCCGTTCTTCTTGATCATGGGTCTGTAAATGTCGTATGTCCACACGGTCGAAAAGGCGCTCACGTTGCCCGCCATGCCGCTCATGAAGCCGGCAATCAGCGCGGTAATGCCCAGGCCCAGAAGGCCCGGTCCCAGGTAGCGCACCATCATCAGCGGCAACGCCTGGTTGTAGCTGTGCAACTCTGCGTCGGGCGCTCCTTTGAGAACCTTCATCTGATAATCGGCAGGCAGATTGGTCTTCTGCATTGCGCCGGAGCAGGCGGCGTCATCGAGCGGAACTCCGATCGACCCTGGCGCGCACGCAGCCACCACATCCTCGCCGACCAACTGGCGGCGACTGCCGTCGGGATTTTGCAGCAGCACCAGGCCCAGCAGCCCGGGCAGAATGACGATGAAGGGAACCGCCATCTTGAAGAACGAGCCGATAATCGGAGCCATGCGCGCGGCTCTCAGGTTATGCGCCGCCAGCACGCGCTGCACTACCAGAAAATCCGTGGTCCAGTAGCCAAAGCTGATCACGAAGCCCAGGCCCAGCACGATTCCCGCCCAATGCACGCCCATGGGATTCGATGCAAAGTGCCCGGTGTCGCGCCACAGGTGGAAGTAACTGTCGGAAGAAACGCCGGAGCCCATCGATTTCATATTGTGTATGATCTGCGTCTTCAGGCCATTCACTCCGCCAGCCTGATAGAGGCCCAGGATGGGTACCAGCAATGCCCCGCCCCAGATCAAAACAAACTGCAAGACTTCGTTGAAGATGGCCGAGCGCAAGCCGCCCAAGCCCACGTAAACCGCCACGGCGACCGAGCTGACCAGGATGCTGAAGGTAATATCCCAGCCCAACACAACCTTCATCACCACGGCCATGGCGAACATGTTCACGCCGCTCATCAGAATCATCTCCGCGGCGAAGGAGATGGCGGCAACCCTGCTAGCCGCTGGGCCGTAGCGCAGGTTCAGATAGCCGGGCACAGAGTGCGTCTTCGAGACGTAATAGAAAGGCATCATCACCAGGCCGAGGAAAAGCATGGCCGGAATGGCGCCGATCCAGTACCAGTGCGTGGCCAGAATGCCGTATTGGTAGGCCGAGCCGGCCCAGCCCATCAACTCTAGGGAGCCGAGGTTGGCCGAGACGAAACTCAAGCCGGCAATCCAGGCGGTCATCTCGCGCCCGGCCATGAAGAACTCTTCGCCGGTGTTCGATCTGCCCTTGAGATAGAAGCCGATCCAGATCACCATCCCGAAATAGATAGCGATCACTGCAATGTCTAGGGCGCGCAGGTGCGCCAAAGGCGCGATGACGAAAGCCAGCAAAGCCGGCGATGGCGACGCTGCAAAGTGGCCGATGGAATTTACTATCACGGTTTCGAACCTCGAACGCCGCCATTAGGCGACTCTTTCATTGCGAGTTCACTGCGACGGCCGGCCTGCTCGCCTGGCCGGCGCAAAAGTTATTTCTGCCCATAGGTTGCATCCGCGCCGTGCTTGCGGAAGTAATGACGATCCAGTAGCGATTGCGAAACGCCCGTGCCTTCCGGACGCAGAACAGTTGTGGTAAATGCCATGCGCGCCACATACTCCAGAATCACGGCGTTGTGCGCGGCCTCCATCGGTGTCTTGCCCCAGGTGAACGGCGCATGCCCGGCCACCAGCACAGCGGGCGTGGCCATAGGGTCAAGACCACCGAAGCGGCGCACAATCGCCTTTCCGGTATTCAATTCGTACTCGCCCTGAATTTCTGCATCGCTCAGTTCTTCAGTAGTAGGCACAGGCCCATGGAAATAATCGGCATGAGTGGTGCCGTAGGCCGGAATGGAGCGGCCGGCCTGAGCCCATGCCGTGGCAAATTCGGAGTGTATGTGAACTACGCCGCCGATGGCAGGAAATGCACGGTAGAGCTCCAGATGAGTTTCGAGATCGGAAGAAGGCTTCAGGCGGCCTTCAATAATCATCCCGTCCAGGTTGCAGACAACCATATCCTCGGCGGTCATCTGGTCGTAAGGAACGCCGCTGGGCTTGATCGCTACCAGTCCGGCTTCACGATCGATGCCGCTGGCATTACCAAAGGTATAGAGCACCAGTCCGCGGCGGACAATTTCGAGATTGGCTTCCAGAACCTGCGCTCGCAAGTGAGGCAATTTCATAACGCTCCACAAAGGTTATATAGTTAGCCGCCGCCATGATTCGGTCAAGTGGTGTTTTCCGCCCCGTGGCATCCGGATCGACCCGAGTAAACCTTTACCGCGAATATCAAAGTAAGTCTTACTGCCAGATTCTGTCAAGTTTCTTTTTATTGGAGTATCCTGTAAACGCATTCTCAGGTTCTCCTATGACAGATCGCAGCCCCAAACCCAAGCGCCGCTCTGCACAGAATCCAGCTCACATGGATATCCATACGGTAGCGCGCCTGGCCAATGTTTCCATTGCCACTGTCTCGCGCACTATCAATCATATCCCTACTGTAAACCCCAAGATGGCCAAACGCGTTTGGGAAGTGATTCGAGAACTCGATTATTTGCCCAATACCCAAGCACGCGCCCTGGTCTCTGGACGCAGCCGCCTCCTGGGACTCATCGTCTCCGAGATCACCAACCCGTTCTTCCCCGAATTGATTCAAGGATTCGAGGACGTAGCCGTAGAGCACGGCTACGAAATCTTGATTGGCTCAACCAACTACGATCCCGAGCGCATGAAGCGTTGCATTCGTCGCATGGTGGAGCGCAAGGCCGAAGGCGTGGCCGTGATGACCTTCGGCATCGAGGAGCCGCTGTTGGAACAATTAGCGGATCGCAAGGTGCCTATGGTCTTTGTGGATGTGGGGCCGGAGCGGCCGGGCATCAGCCTGTTGCGCGTGGATTACTATCACGGAATACGACAGGGCGTGCAGCACCTGGCCGCTCTGGGTCACAGGGATATCGCGTTCGTAACCGGGCCGCTCCGTCTGCATTCGGCGCACTCGCGCCTGGCGGCGTTTCATCGCGCGCTACAAGAGTGCGGCATCGTCGTCGATGAGGGACGGATCATTGAAGGCGACCACACCATGGAAGGAGGCATGGCCGCGGCGGAGAAACTTTTGACCGGAGCCAAGCTGCCTACGGCAGTAATGTGCTCCAACGACATGACGGCCATCGGAGTGCTGCATGAGGCATATCGCGTCGGGCTGCGCGTCCCAGACGACCTTTCTGTTATTGGCTTTGACAACATTCATATCACTCAGATGACAATTCCGCCGCTTACAACGATTCAGATGTCGTGTTTCGAACTGGCCAAAGCAGCCGTCATGGCGCTACGAGCGCATGTGGAGGGGACATCGGAGCCAAAGCGTGAATATCCCATCGAGACCAGGCTGGTGGTGCGCGAATCCACCGGATTTCCAAGAGGCGCTATGCGCGACCTGCAAAGGAGCAAGAGTTCTGCATCCGACGGGCGCGCCAGGCAACCCATTGCACGATAAACTTCCAGGATAACCGGACGAGGATTAGGTGAAAATAGTGTTCCGGAGCCGATGGGCTGCTGATTTCAAAGAGGATAGTCAATCACTGTCCGCTGACCACATCTCAGCTTTCAACATCGGACATTTCGGGAATCGATTTCCTTGATAGCAGCCTTGACAAGTCGAATCGGGCTGATGTAATGTGCTCCTGCAGAAGAGAAATCGTTTGCTGACTGTGACTGGAGGGAACTCCGGAGACTGGAAGGCCGACCATCAAAGAGCAGGGAATGGCGATGTCAGTAAACGGTTACTTGAAGAAACAGCGGTTCCTGCGAATCGGCTCCGTGATTTGTTTCTGCCATTTCATCCCATGTGACGTAGACGACAGGCTGCATGAGATAAATATTTGGTCCAGTCGGCAAACTTAGGAGGCTTTATGCCAAGAACATTGAGATTGGGTGCGTTTCGCTTATTTCTTCTTGCAGTACTGGTCGTGTTGTTTGGTCAGGCTGCCTGGGCGCAGACAAACCGCGCGACGATTACCGGAACCGTGACCGACTCTACCGGCGCAGTACTGGCGAACGTGGCGATCACCGCCACCAACACAGGCACGAATGTGCCCACCAAAACCGTCTCGAACCACGACGGAATTTACGTCATTCCGAACCTGTTCCCAGGCCCTTACTCGGTCGAGTTCAAAAAGGAAGGATTCGAGACTCTTCTGCGTCCCTCCATCACTCTGAACTCCACCGAAGTGGCGCGCATCGATACCGTGCTCCAGGTGGGCGCCACGAGCACCTCGATTACCGTTACCAGCGATGTTCCCATGCTCGATATGGATACGGGCTCAGTGGGAACGAACATGAAGGCCGACGCCGTAAACGCCCTGCCGCTAAGCATATACGGCGGCGGGCGGTTCGTTGAAGACTTTGCTGTCTCAATTACGCCGGGGTACTCCGTGGTCAGCTCGCCGTACGGTGCGGTGGTCAACGGTGGCCAGTGGTTCGTGAAGGATTACACCATTGACGGCACCTCGGGCACTTCCAACATCCGTGGAGATTCGATGGACGGCGGACCGAGCATGGAGGCAGTAGAAGAACTACAGGCTCAGACCAGCGGCCTTGATGCTAAAAGCGCGATCACCGGCGGCGGTGTGATGGCCTTCAACCTGAAGTCGGGCACCAACAAACTCCATGGCTCGGCCTTCACATACGGGGTAAACGAGATTCTGAGTGCCAATACCTGGACCAACGACTTTTATGGCACTCCAAAGGCCAAAACGCGCGCCTGGGACTACGGCTTCAGCCTAGGCGGTCCGATCCATAAGAACAAGACCTTCTTCTTTGGCACCTTCGAGCGATTTGACAGCGCCGACTGGCGGCTGAACAGCGGCGGCGCGACGGTTCCCACAACGGCGATGCTCGGCGGCGACTTCAGCGGCATCCTGGGAGCTACTCTCTGCACCGATCTTAAAACCGGTAACACCGACACATGCGCTGACATCGCCGCCATAGGCGATCCATCAGCGCCGATCATGGTGTATAACGATGCCGGAACGCAACTGCAAGCCCAGGCGGACATGATCTACGATCCAGCGACGGGCAATCAATTTACCAACAACAAAATAACCACGATCAGCCCGCTTGCACAAGCGATCAATGCCTATTACGCGAACTACCCTCCCAGCCTGAGTGGAGTCTCCAATAACGAGAGGACGCTGCTCGCAGGCACGCCCAACCAGACTCCGAACGAGTTTGTCGTCAAGCTGGATCACGTGCTGAGCGACAAGGACCATCTCTCGGGATCGTGGATTTACGATCACAAACCGCGCCTCGAGAACGATGGCGGAGTGTGGCAGTCCGGAACGACGAACGGCGGGCCGCTATCGCTCCTCCGCGATCAGTTCTACTCCCAGCAGCAGTGGCGGCTCAGCGAATCGCACACCTTCACCTCGAATTTGCTCAACGTGCTGAACTTTACCGATGCTTACGACACGAATGCAAGCGTCCCGGCCGATCCCGGCGATTGGAATTCGAAAGTCGGTATTGGGAGCAACGGCGCGGTCAACTTCCCGGCAATTTCCTTTGCGGACAACATCGCGGGCATCAGTGAAACCTCTATAGGCAACACATGGGTGGGGCATGTAAACGGCATGACTGCCACCACCGACGATACCGTCACCTGGAGCAAAGGCCGTCATAACATCAGCTTTGGCGGAAATTTCATCGCTCACGATGTGAACTACAATTCCGGCGCGGGCGCATATTCTTTTAACTTCGAGTATCAGAATACATCCGGACCTGGCTATCCTTACGACGGCTTTGCCTTCGCGACCTACGAATTGGGGATGGTCAACACCGCGAAAGTGCCTGTGGCCAATAACCTCTACGGCCGGCAAAAGAACATCGTGCTCTTTGCGCAGGACAGCTACAAGCTGACCAGCAAGCTGACCGTGAACCTCGGTGTGCGCTGGAACTACAACACCCGGTTCAAAGAGAAGTATGGCAACTGGGCGAACTTTGACCCGACAGTAACTGACCAGCAGTTGGCTTCAGTTTACGGCGCTGCTATTCCAGGCTCCTTGGTCTTTGCCAAGAATGGCGGCGACAGCTTCGAGAAGAACGAGTACCCGAACAACTACGGCCCGACGCTGGGAATCGCCTACCAGTTGCTCCCCAAGACCGTGCTTCACGCCTCCTACGGACTGATCTTCAACCCGGTGGGCATAACCTTCTTTGGTGGTGTTCCCGACAGCTTCGCGCCGCAGTTGGGGCAGTTCAACGAAGCGACCAACTTCAATTGGGACAAACCGGGAGGCGGCCTGAACTTCCCAGGCACAGTAACGAAAGCATCATTGGCTACCGATCCCTCTACCATGCTTCCGTTCCCGGTCGAAACGGACCCGCGCGCCCTTAAATTGGGATACAGCGAGGCCTTTAACTTCGGCGTGCAACAGCAACTGACTCCTAACACCAGACTTGAGGTCTCCTATGTGGGCAACCGCGGCCATCGCCTTACCGATACCGCGCTGGCCTGGAACGAGACCAGCTCCTCGAACTTCAGCAATCTCGCCGCCAACAACCCGGGAGCCGCCTACATCTGGAATTGGGTGACTTGTTCCGGACTGCCAAGCGGTGTGGCCTGCCCGTACCCGAATTTCTACGGCCCCGCGCTGGCGGCGATGGCGCCTCTGCCGCAGATGGCCGCGGCTGAAGTGACTTACTGGTACGGCTGCTGCGCCAACATCAACTACGCAGGGCTGCCACTTGGCCAGAGCTTCTATGACTCACTGGTTGTCGATGTGGTGAAGCGCGCCGGGCGCGGCCTGACCATGGACTTGAGCTACGACTGGTCGCGTCAGGAGAGCGACACGTTCGCATCTGAACAGGACTACAACAATGGCTACACCGGAGTTGAGGATTTCCAGAACATGCACGGGGCGGCCCATGCGCTCACGGGCTACGATTTACCTCAGGTAGTGAAAGGCTTCGCCACGTACCAGCTTCCCTTTGGCAAGGGCCAGCGCTGGCTCGCCACGCAAACTCCTGTAGTGAACGGGATCGTTCGCGGATGGACGCTTGGCGGGGTGGTCAATTACTATACCGGGCAGCCGTTTGAGATTGGCGCGTCCAATCCTTACTGGCCTCTCTGGGGCGATATCTACCCACAGTTCAATCTCACCAACTACAAAGGGCCCTCCGGCACAGGGAAGTACGTGCAATTGCCACTCAACTACACTGGCGCGATTCCGGCCTCGAACTTCTACATGCCGACTTCCGTGGCCAACAACCCGGCGGCGGGCTACTTGCCGCCCTCGCCCAACAACTCGCGCCTGCGCTGCCCTGGGCAGGCAAACGAGAACTCCACTCTGGTCAAGAACGACAAGGTTGGCCCCGAGAGCAAGTACAATCTCTCGGTCCGTTTGGACTTCTACAACCTGTTCAACCGTCACTACTACAGCATCGTTGGTTGTGGCAGCAGTGGCGAGAACGCAGAAATCGGATCGTCCAACTTCGGTCAAATCCTCGGTGTCGGGGACAGCCCACGACAGGGGCAATTTGCCATTCGGCTGGACTTCTAGCGAAGCGTCTCTGGAGAAAGAACATGTGTTGCACCTGCGGGGTAGGGGCAATAGCTCCTGCCCCGCAAGTATTATGGTGGGATGGGATGATCGAGCTTTTGGAGTTGGCTTTAATGCGTTTGGGTGGGGCTGCGAAGAAGCCTGTTCTTTTTGCACTGGTAGTGACTGTGCTGTTTGCGGGTCGGTGGGCCCGCGGGCAGGCAGTTGGGGCGCACTGGTATTTGAATTGCTCGCTGACCAATGCCGGCGACGGCTCCCTCGCCCATCCGTGGAACAACCTGTCTCTGGCTCAGTCTCACTCATTCGCAGCCGGGGACCGAATTGCGCTCAAGCGCGGCACTGTCTGTCACGGCAGCTTTTCGCCACAAGGCTCGGGTAAAGAGAACCACCCCATTCGTCTAACTGCATACGGCCAAGGTCCGCGCCCGCAAATCGTAGCTACCGCCAAAGATCGCCAGGCACTGCTCCTCTTCAATCAGGAGTATTGGCAGATCGACTCGCTCGATCTCTCCGGCGGCAACACCTACGGCGTTTTCGTCAGCGGGGACCGTGGTGCACTACACCACATTTATCTTGAAAACCTCTTCGTCCACGATGTTCAGGGCGGCGAACTGAAAAATAAAGACAACGGCCTGGTTGTGGTGGGGCCGAGCAGTGCGCATGCGGTCTTCAGCGACATTCTGGTGGATGGAGTAGTGGCCGCGCATACCAATCAGTGGGCAGGCATTCTCATCGGTGGCGGGCCGTTTCAGTTTCCGCCGGAGTTTCCGCTCAACAGCCACATCACAGTACGCAACTCCCGCGTGCAAGATGTTTATGGCGACGGCATCATCCTGTTCCGTGATTCCGACGGACTGATCGAGACCAGCACTGCGTGGCAAACCGGAATGCAGCCCACCGAGACCACCGGAACGCCCAATGCCATCTGGACCTGGACCTGCACCGATTGCACCGTGCGGGATAACGAGGCTTTCCTTACCGATAGCCCCGGAGTGGACGGCGGCGCGTATGACATCGACTGGGACAACACCCGCAACGTTGTCGAACGCAACTATGCGCATGACACCCAGGGCTACTGCATCGCGGTCTTTGCGGCTGGCTATGTGACCAGCCAGAGCGTGGTGCGCGACAACCTGTGCATCGACAACGGCCGGAGCCCGCGGCTCGCGGCCCTGCAAGGCGCGGTCTATCTGCACACATGGGGAGGCGGTGTGCTCCGCGGCCTGCGCATGGAGAACAACACCATCATCTGGAATCCGCCCGTTGCCGCAGCTTCAGCGATTGTGAATGACGCGGCAATAGATGGCGTTCCAGCGGCATTTACCGGCAATAGAATCGAGTCCTCGGCGCAGCTCTTCTATAGAAGCAATGCTGACCTGTCGCCGGCTTCGAACAGGTATCGCTACAACAGCACCGGCGATGCGCGGTTCACGCTCGGTGACCGGCACAATGTCACTCTGGCCGCTCTGCAAGCGGCGGGCATCGAAAAGGGAACCACGCTCGAAAAAGGAATGGCGCCCACGCATTCGGAGACCTCGCTTCGCCTCGACGCAACGGTTGATTTCACGCTCGACGCCAACGGTCTTCTCGCGCCTGGCCCGCGTGCCCAGTTGATGGTGCTGCGCAGCCTGGCCGCGCAGTATGGCCCAGCGGCACTGGGCGTGACCGTGCATCTTCACACCGCAGCAAACCCCTCAGAGGAAGAGCTTACGGAACAGGCTAATGCTCTCGTCGATCTGGACGCCAACTTGATTCGCTTTGACCACAATGGCCAGGAAGCCGGCCTCATTCGTTTGCAATCACCCGATGGCCGTCTGCTGGAACATTGGCGGGGCTTCCAGAACGCCGCAACCTTGGGCGGCGCGGTACGGGCCCGGCTCGGCGCTCCACGCTTTGCCGCCATGCGAACAACATTACCGGGCGAGGGAAAGCAATGATCCGGCATTTGATCGGTTCACGAGGTCTCCGGGCTGCCACGTCGCTGACAGCCCAAGGGAACGTGTATCAATTGTGGCGAAATAATCTTGAAAGATAGCTGGCTATTAACTCGGCTGGCTGATGAGGAATAGGATGACGATGATGACTCGCTTTGCGATACAGAAGCGATGGAGAATATTGGCATGTTGGTGCGCACTCGTGTTCGTCGTCTGCGCGACAGCGGTGCACGGTCAACAGTTTGCGCTGAAGGACGGCGATACCGTGGTGTTTTATGGCGACAGCATCACGGCACAGCGGCTCTATACGAGATATGTGGAGGATTTTGTGCTGACTCGCTATCCGGCGCTGCACGTGCGCTTTGTGAACGCGGGCGTTCCCGGAGATACAGCGACTGGCGGCTACGCGGGATTGATGGCTGAGCGTGTTCAACGCGACGTTGCGCAGTTTAAACCAACCATGATCACCGTGATGCTGGGCATGAACGACGGAGGGTGGGAGAAACCCTCTCCGCAGATTGACGCGGCTTTCCAAACGAACTACCGCACATTGCTGGACGCGCTTCATATGGCTGCGCCGGACGCCGCCCTGACACTGATCTGCCCCACGCCGTATGACGAGATTACGCACGGCACGGAGTTTCCTGGCTACTCGCGCACGGTCGATATGTTCGCGGAAGATGTGGCCCGAATCGGCGAACAGATGCAAACTTCGGGAAACAAGGGCGTAGTGGTTGCGGATTTCAATCATCCACTGACGGACGCTCTGGAGAGAGCGAAGACGCAGTTTCCAGAGCTTGCGCCGCTCATTCTCCTGGACCGCATTCACCCTACAGAAACCGGGCACTGGGTCATGGCCGCGGCATTGATGTCAGCATGGCATGTGAACCCAGTGGTGAGCCGCATAGAACTGAATGCGACTGATGCCGCAGTGATCGCCAAAGACCGGACCACGGTAACGAATCTGGAAAAATCTGCGAACGGCCTCGAGTGGATACAGCTTGACGAGGCTCTTCCACTTCCGCTGGACTTCAACGATGCCATGACCACCATGTTATTGAAGATTTCGGACATCGCGCAGATCGATCAGATGATTCTGCGGGTAGAGTCGCTCAAAGCAGGGCAGTATGAACTCTTGATCGATGCGAAACGCGTAGCCAGCTTTTCGCGCGAGGAGTTACAGAACGGAGTCAATCTCGCACTTTTGAGGACGCCGATGCTCGATCAGGCGCGTGACATCGACTGGACTGAAAGCCGGCGCACCATGCTCGACCAGGCGCGCTTCATCCTCAGCGCCGAAGTGAAGCCAACGCCGACTTCGGCCATTGCGGAGGCCACGCTACGTCAGGCACAGGACGAAATGGACGCGACAGTGCGCAAAGATCTCGAACTAAAGCCGCACCGCTTTGAGCTACGGCGGCAGTAAGAATCTACTGCAACAAAAATATTTCTCCGACGCGGCGGCGTTCGTGACAAACCAAATCATCCGGTTGACAATGAGAGGGCAAATGATCAGTAGAAGGGGCTTTCTTGGAGGGATTTCCGCAGTCTCCGCTTCCACCCTCGCCGTGCCGGCACTCGGCGCCGGCGCAGAGACTCCACCCTCTCAACTGCTACGAAAACAAAATGGTGAGACTACGCCCGACCACCGTGGGATTGAATTCGGCAATGCGCTCATTCGCATCCTTGTAACAGGAACGAAATCGAACCTTTGGTCGATCGAGGATCGCAGAAGTGGTGCTATCTATCGCATTTCCCCGCCTATATTCCCCATCGCAGAAGAAGCGGTCGAAGTGGTACTCAAAGACCTGCGCGCCGATCGCGCCCCCGCGAAACTGAACAACGGAGTAACCGAGTACTCGTTTGAGGGGCAGCTTGCTGCACAGTCTGAATGGAATCTCCGGATGGTCTTCCAACTGGCGCCGGACAACGCGTTGGTCCGTTTTCGCTACTCGTTGCAGAGACGCGACGGGAGAGGATTCACATTCGATCCACAGAGCGGTACGCTCACCTACCTCAGCACTTCGCTAGCCAGAATGAACACGGTCACTGAGGTACAGCTTTCCAATTGGAACGCGCTGTTGCATAGCGATACGCTCGGTTTGCTCGATATTCCTGAGCGATGGTTTCAGGACCGGCTTGGTGTAGCGGGGCCGATTCTGGTGGGAACGTCGAAGGACCAGGGCGGCCTTCTGCTGGCCTACGAACACGGATCGCAAATGCCCAATACCCTCCTGCGCTACGATCTGCAGCCGGATCGCGGCATGAGGCTGGTCGCTGTCAAGGGCAATTATGTGCCGGGGCGGGCAATGAGCAAATTCGACACCATATGGATGGAAGCATCAGTCTCCAGCACTGGAAGTGAAGGTCTAGCCAGGCAGTTTCGCAAATTTGTCCGTGAAGCCATGGATACGAATGGCGGCAGCAGGCATCCCTATCTTTTTTACAATACGTGGAACTTTCAGGAGCGCGATAAGTGGTGGTATCACAAGGAGTATCTCAGCAACTATAACAATGACAAATTGCTGGCGGAGATTGACGCTGCCCATCGCCTGGGGCTGGAAGTCTTCGTAATCGATACCGGCTGGTATGCGAAGACAGGCGACTGGGAGCAGGACCACACGCGCCTTCCCGACGGGCTAAAGACAGTGAAGGCACGCCTCGATAAGTATGGAATGAAGCTGGGGCTGTGGTTCAATCCGACAATGGCCGCGGTTTCCAGCAAGGTATTGGCTGCGCACCGCGGCGATATATGCACCTGGATGGGAAACACTGCCACTCCCGGCGACATATGGGGATCCGAAGCCAGCTATCCCATGTGCCTCGTCAGCGATTACAGCGATGCTTACGCCGACACGGTGATTCGAGTGGCGCGAGAGACCGGCGCTCGTTACTTCATTTGGGATGCGGTCGCACAGTATGGCTGTGATTCGCCCGACCACTGGCATGGAACCTCTGCCAATACGCAGACAGAGCGGGCGGAATCGTATGCGTTTCAACTCCCTTTGCAGATGGTTCGCATCGTGGAGAAAGTTCGGAGCGTTTATCCGGAGATCATTTTCGATTTCGATATTACAGAAAACGGGCGTGCTGTGGGGCTTGGTTTTCTCGCTGCCGGAAGGTTCTTCCTGGCCAATAACGGTCCGTATCTTGCGGATTACGATCTGCCGCATAAGGACGGAGCGCAGAACGACAACATTTTCTTTTTCCCTGGACCGGCTCGAACATGGATCTGCCGGAAGCCGTTGAGTTACGATAAATGGATTCCTTCCAATCTCTTCCTCGCCCACTACTATCCCGACGATCCTGCCTCGTCCCAGCTAGTCAATATGGCGACCCTGGTCCTCGGTCAAAACGGAATTTGGGGAGATCTTTCCAAGGTTTCGGAAGCGGGCATCGACTGGATAAGCCATTTGCTGAGCCGTTATAAGCAGGTGAGACAAGACATACTGGAGAGCTATCCAGTTATGCGAGGCACTGTTTCAACGAGTTGCGAAACTCATGAAAAGATAAGTGAGGGGAACGGTAAAGGCGTAACCGTTCTTTTTTCTACTACGCCGGGCAGAATGGTTTATGTTACTCAACACACGCCGTCGCAAAAGGTATGGGCGACGGAAGGAACAAAAGTCAGCTTCGATCCGCAAGGGCACGCGGTCATCGAGAGTGAAATGGAATCAGGGGCAGCCATTGTGTTTTTTGGGGTGCAATAACTCTGATAGTGGAATCTGATTGGGAAAGGGGATTTACGATGCAGTTGTGCGGCAGATATCTTCGCGTCCTGTTTACTATAGTGTTTCTGGTGCGGGGCGCCACGGCCGTCGCCCAGACAAACGCCGCGGCCACGCTCTCTCCATCCGTAAGCGCGGTCCCCGACATTCCCACCGTGCTCTATGGCACAGCCTACTACAACGAATACATGCCCTACGAGCGCCTTGACAAGGACGTGGCCATGATGAAGGCCGCCGGCTTCAACGTGGTGCGCATGGGCGAATCCACATGGAGCCTTTGGGAACCTGAGGACGGCCAATTTGAGTACGCCTGGATGGACCGTGTCGTCGATGCCATGGGCAAAGCCGGCATCAAAGTCATCCTTGGCACGCCCACCTATTCCATCCCCGCATGGATGGCGCACGAGCACCCCGAGATTTTGACTCAGACACTCAACACGAGCGTCTTTGGCGGCCCTCCCGTACAGAGCACCTTCGGAATGAGGCAGAATATGGATACCGATTCCCCCGCATTCCGTTTCTATGCCGAACGCCTCATCCGCCACATTGCCACCCATTACAAAGACAATCCCACCGTTATCGGCTGGCAGCTCGACAACGAAACGGGAAGTAATGACGCCGTCAACCGCGACATCTTCATCGGTTTCCAGCATTATCTGGAAAAGAAGTTCGGCACTCCCGAAGCCCTCAGCAAGGCCTGGTTCCTCAACTATTGGGGCGAGAACATCCACACCTGGGAAGATCTGCCGACGCGTGACGGCGCGCAAAGTACGGGTTATAAGCTGGAGTGGACTCGCTGGAGCCAGGTGCGCGTCACAGATTTCCTCCACTGGCAAGCCGCGCTGGTTTGCGAGTCGGCTTCCTCGCGCCAGTTCGTTACCACCGATTTCAGCGGCATGATGCACCGTGACGTTAACGAAGAGGCCGTTGCGGAAGCCCTCAACATTCCAGCCGTCAACATTTACCACGGGACAGAGGATCATTTCGACGGAGTCGCGCAATCCATCCAGGAAGACTTCACCCGCTCGCTCAAGCATTCGAACTTTCTTGTCACCGAGACCAACGCTCAAACCACCGACTGGACCTCGTCTTACCTGTATCCGCCCTACGACGGCCAATTGCGCGAAGACGTTTACACTCATCTCTCCAATGGCGCGGACATGGTGGAGTATTGGCACTGGGCATCGGCTGCCGCCAACCAGGAGACTTTTTGGAAGGGTGTCCTTTCGCACGATCTCGAACCAAATCGCGCTTACGCCGAAGTGAGCAAGACGGCTCATGAACTGGAAAAGATCGGCCCCCACCTTGTCGGCCTCAAGATTCATAATCAGGTAGCCATTCTCTGGAGCCGCGACTCGGCCAACGCCATCGGCTTCATGCCCTTCACTTCTTCAGGCGGACAATGGAGCTTTGGCCCTCCCACCGCCGATTACTCCACGCTGGTCCAGCAGATTCACAAATCCCTGTACGACTTAAATATCGGTTCGGACTTCGCCTTTCCCACCACTGTCGATTTTTCTGCCTACAAACTCCTCATCGTCCCCGCCCTCTACATCGCGGATGATGCCCTGTTGCAGCGCATTTCCGAGTACGTGAAGAACGGCGGTCATGTCGTGATGACCTTCAAGAGCGGATTCGCCAACGAGAACTCCGCAGTCCGCTGGGTCCGCGCACCCGGCCCGCTGCGCGAAGCTACAGGATTCAGTTACCAGGAGTTTTCCAACCTGGAACACCCGCTCTCGCTCAAAGGCAATCCCTTTCACGTGGGCAATGACAATAAGGTTCAATATTGGGCCGAGTTCATCTTGCTCGAGCATGCCAAAGCCATTGCCTGGTACGATCACCCCTTCTTAGGACATTGGCCGGCCATCACCAAAAACGAGTTCGGCGCAGGAACCCTGCTCTATGAAGGCACATACCTCTCCGATAAGCTGCAAACCGCCGTGCTCAAAAGCGTTCTTGAGGAGGTCGGCCTCACCGGCCCCGACCAGCAACTCCCGCCAGCCGTCCACGCCCAGCACGGCGTCAATCGCCTGGGCAAGCGCATCCACTACTACTTCAACTACTCCGGTACTGAAGTGAAAGTAAGTTACGCTTATGGCGCTGGGATTAATCTGCTCGACAGCAAACCAATTGCCAATGCTGCAGAGCTTACGCTGGCACCGTGGGATCTGGCGATCATCGAAGAGAATGCAACGGGTGCATCGGCCCTTTCCAGACCATTCTAGGTATAAGCCGCAGAAAAGATGTCGCAGAATGCCACTCTCATGGTGTTCTGTGGCATCGTTTGCGGTCAAAAACGAATAGTTTCCGTTTTCGGATTCCAAAAGCCATAGCAGTACAAGCATCGACTTATAGGAAGCGGCAATCTATTTGTAGAAATCCTGCGAGTCGGCCGGAGTCTTCGTCTGTCCAGGAAATAGAGATAAATGATTGTTACCAACTGAGAGTGAAGAGCTGCGCGCTATTCTGAGCTCACCATGTGTTGCCGATTTGTTTGCCGATCAACAAAGGAAATCCTCGCCGTCTAGTTTGGGGTCACGATTCATTCTCCACTCTTCATCGCAGCGCGTATACAACTGGCACAATGCACCTTCCGTCAGATTGAAGAACAAGCACCCGCCCCGTGACTATGGCGAAGACGGCTGAACGGTTGGTCAAGCATGCCCGTTATGACAGAAAAGCCTGCTGGCACATCTGGGGCACAAAAACACTGCTTCTCGTCAAGCGATATTGTCTTTTTCCCTTGATCACTTAGCGCGCAGGAAAATGAGGATGCTGTTCAACCAGAGCGCTGATGATGTATGCTGATCGCACATTTCAAATTATCCCAGCCTCTGGACGCTCAGAGCCGGTAGCGCAAATTCGGACAGGGGTTTAAGTGGAAGTTCTGCTCGCCCGCAGCCTTAAGATGGCTGTAAAGAGGAGAACGGATGAGCAGACGTCCCCGCAGGAACCACACAGCGGC
>Ga0181520_10004008_pt1 | contig 25176 bp, 27 predicted proteins | sample PEATcosm2014_Bin_29_FD_132451 | JGI IMG/M metagenome (GOLD analysis project Ga0181520, IMG submission 132451) | Peatland microbial communities from MTU Mesocosm Facility, Houghton, MI, USA - PEATcosm2014_Bin02_30_metaG | ecosystem: Environmental > Terrestrial > Soil > Wetlands > Peat | place...
GCCGAGGCTGATGTAGTCGGTAATGCGGCTCCCGGCGGGTAGGGACGCAACGGTACGAGCCATTCTGGGGGCCTCCACCCCAAAACAGAATAGCATGAAAATGTTGTTAAGTGAACAGTATTGCGGCTAAGGCATGTCTCGCACGCTATACTGTCCTCAGGAGGCCCGGATGACCGAAGGGCTTGTCCGCGTCGGATCTTACAGCACTTTGTACGAAGCCAACCTGGTGAAGTCGGAGCTGGAATCTTTCGGGATCGAGGGGCAACTCCGGGACGTTGGCGCGATCGGCGCGAACTGGCTGTGGTCGAACGCCCTGGGAGGCATCAAAGTGCAGGTTCCCGAATCGCAGGCGGATGAGGCCCGCCTGATTCTGGAGGCGGAGCCTGAAGGTGAGATCGACGCGCCGGCCGCGGCGGTCTGCCCGGGTTGCGGAGGCGGCCACACCCACTATTACCTGGACAAGCGTGGCAGCTTCCTGACGTGGCTGATACTAGGCGTGCCCGTGGTCCCGGCGTTCTCCCGGATGGTTTGCGCGGACTGCGGCCGCAAATGGAAATCCCTAGGCCGATAGTCCGCCGCCAGTCACGCGGTGGGGCAGGCGCTTTCGCCTGCCAACCTCGAATGGGTCGCCCGTCAATCCGACGATAGCCGCGACACCTCTTCATACAAACGCTGGTTCAGCGCCGCGCGGTCGGCGACAGTGAGACCCTTGGTGGATATTGGGTCGCCTACCCTCAGCACGGCGCGGCCGGCGCGGATATGGATGGAGCCCATGGGCAGGATGCGCCGCATTCCCACCAGGGCGATGGGAACCGCCGGGACGCCGGCCTTGATGGCGATGTAGGCGGCGCCCTCTTTGAACTCGCGCAGGGCGTGCGGCGAGCGGCCGCCTTCGGGGAACAGCAGCACGGAGACGCCGCGCTCGCGGACCACGCGCGCGCCCTGGCTCATGGTCTTGAGCGAAGCGCGGGGGCTCGAACGGTCCACTTCCAGGTGCCCCGCCCGGCGGAGATGCCAGCCCAGGAACGGAATCTTAAAAAGGCCCTTTTTGGCGAAAAAGCGGAACTGGTGCGGCAGCCGGGCGAGGATCGCGGGAATATCCATGTAGCTCGAGTGGTTGGCCACGAACACGTAGGGAGCGTGCGGGTCCAGTTTCTCCAAACCTTCGGCGCGCACGCGCACGAAGCCGGCCGCCAGCAGAGTTTTTCCCCACAGGCGGGCCACCGAGTGCTGCGTGTTCCCGGAGCTGTCGAAGAAGGAGGCAATCAGGGAAACCGTGCCCAGCACGATGGTCGAGACAGCGATCAGTGGGGCGGAGAAGAACAGAGACCGGAGGAGACTCATCACGCGGGCCAAGAACCACCCAGACCTTCTTCGGCCAACTGTATCTCCTCTTGCGGAGCGAGCTTCGCCAACTCGCGCGCCAGCCGTGCGCGCTTCTCGCGCCCGCTCAGCGGATTGACGGCCGAATGCAGGGCGCGGCTTCGGTTGCGGTGCTCTCCCTCTTCGACCCGTCGGTCCGGAGCGGCGGCAGCTCTTCGATCCAACCGGACCCTCTCACAGACACTCGGCCGTGACAAGCTCATGCCGACGCCCCGGCTCGACGGACTGTCGGCGCCCCCGAACGTGTCGAGAAGAGTCTCGACACGGCACGCACGAGTGCGTGCGCCACATCTTCGGGCCACCTGCGAAAAATGCAGGCTAACGTTACGGCGATCTTCGGCGCCACGGATTCAGTATGACAAAACAACCTGCCGGGATGCGACCAGCCGATCGCAAATACCGGATTCGCGAAATGGAGCGCCTTGGAAGGAAGAACGCCGGCGCGGACGCCGTCGTGGCAGGCCGGAGGCCCGCTCTACGGTTGGATGCCGCGCTCTCAGGATCGGCCAATCAGAATCGCGCGTGCTTCCGCCACCAGGAACAGCGATCCGGTGATGAAGGTGACCGTAGACGGCAGGGTTGGCTTCAGCGCCAGGGCATCCTCGATGGTGGCGGCCACTTTGGCGTTGGCGTGCCCGGCGATTTCGCGCAGGGTCTCGGGCATGGCGGCGCGGGCCTGGCGGGGCGCGGTGAGAATCACCTCTTGCGCGTATGGGAACAGGACGCCGCCGATCTCGGCCACCGCCTTGTCGCGCATGGCGCCGAAGATCAGCCGCACCGCGCGGCCGGCGTAGAAGCGCTCGATGTAGGCGGCCAGGGCCCGGGCGCCGGCGGGGTTGTGGGCCCCGTCCAGTATGATCTCGGGGTCCTCGGAGACCCGCTCGAGGCGGCCCGGCCAGCGCGCGCGGGCAATGCCGGCCTGGATGGCGGGGCGGGGAAGACCCAATTGCATGGCGGCCACGGCGGCGGTGGCGGCATTCTCCACCTGATGCTCTCCGGCTAGCGGGCACTCGATGCGCAACGCGCCCAGCTCAAACCGGCTGCCCCGCGCATCCATCTCCAAGTGGCTAATGTGCCAATCCTCGGTGCGCGTCACGGGCGCGCCAACCTCCCGGGCGCGCGCCATCAGGATGGAGGCCACCTCCGGCCGCTGGCGCGCGAACACCGCCGGCGCGCCGGGTTTCAGAATGCCGGCCTTTTCGCCGGCGATGGAATCCAGGCTTCGGCCCAGCCAGGCTTCGTGGTCGAAATCGATCGGCGTGATAACGCAAAGCCGGGGGTGAACGATATTGGTGGCGTCGAGCCGGCCGCCCAGCCCGACTTCGAGCACGGCGGTCTCCACTTCTTCCTCCGCGAATATGAGGAGCGCCATGGCGGTGACGGTTTCGAAGTAGGTGGTGTGCAGATCGATCGCGCCCTGCGCGAGCAATCTCTCCACAACCGCGTGGACACGCTCGAAGGCGGCGGCGAAACGAGCGGCCGTAACGGGCTCGCCATCGATGCGGATGCGCTCGGTGGGTTCGCTCAGGTGGGGCGAGGTGAACAGGCCCGTGCGCCGGCCGGCGGCCCGCAGCGCCGCTTCGATCATGGCGCAGACGGACCCTTTGCCGTTGGTGCCGGCCGCGTGCACCGGGGCGCCGCCCTCCTGCGGGCGCCCCAGCGCGTCCGCCACGGCGCGGATGCGCTCCAGGCCGAACTTGGCGGTCTGAATCTCGTTGCCCAGCGCGTACAGGAATTGAACCGAATCGGGGTAGGTCACTCAGTGCCCCACACGGGCGAGGCATGCCTCGCCCCTGCCACAACCGCTGTAGGGGCCGGGCATGCCCGGCCCGCTGCGCCCGAAACCAGGCGCTTAGCCTGCATATCTCACACTCCACCCTCCGATGTGGGACAGGCGCTTCCGCCTGTCGACCCGAGCGAAGCTCGGGCGCCGCCTACCGAAGCCGGTTGGCAGGCGAAAGCGCCTGCCCCACAATTACCCGTGTCCGACAAAGCGCCGTAGCCAAGCGTGGGCATGAGTGCCGACGCGGCAGGCAGGAGTGCCCGCGCCACGTCACGTCTGAACCCCTGTGAGAAGGTCCGGTTAGCGCTTGTCATGACATAACCATCCCAACCGCTCCCCTGACGGGGCGCCCTCTGGGTCCGGCTCGCCAGGCTCTTGACGAGCCGCGACTCGTCAGGGAGCGGTTGCCGGGCTCTTGACGAGCCGCGACCGTCAGGGAGCGGTTGCCGGCAATTGGACTGGTTATTTCCTCTCAGGCCCTTAGTCCATAAAGAATCTGAGCGCTCTCGATATGTACGGCTTCAGCTCCAGGCGCGGAACCACGGCGTCCAACATGCCGTGCTTGAGGAGAAACTCGGCGCGCTGGAAGCCTTCCGGCAGTTTCTGGCGGATGGTCTGCTCGATCACGCGCGGACCGGCGAAGCCGATCAGCGCCCCGGGCTCGGCGATGTTCAAGTCGCCCAGCATGGCGAAACTGGCGGTCACGCCGCCCGTGGTGGGATCGGTGAGCACGCTGATGTAGGGCAGGCGCGCCTCATCCAGGCGCATGAGCGCGGCGGAAATCTTGGCCATCTGCATAAGGCTGACGGCGCCCTCCTGCATGCGGGCGCCGCCGGAAGCGGAGACGATTACGAGCGGCGTGCGCCGCTCGACGGCGCGCTCGATCGAGCGCGTGATCATCTCACCCACCACGCTGCCCATGCTGCCGCCGATAAACTTGTTTTCCATCGAGCAGGCCTGGACGGTGCGGCCGTCGATGCGCCCCTCGGCCGCGATCAGCGCGTCCCTGAGGCTGGTGGTCTGTTGCATGGCCGCCAACCGGGCGTGGTAAGGCTTGCTGTCCACGAACTCCAGCGGATCCGAAGAACTCAGCCCGGCGTCGAATCCCACGTACCGGCCCCCGTCCAGCAACAGCCTCAGGCGCGCGGCGGCGTCGATGCGCGCGTGCGCGCCGCACTTGGGGCATACGTTCCAGTTGGTTTCCAGATCCTTCTTCCAGATGATCTGGCGGCAACCCCCGCACTTCTGCCAGAGGCCTTCGGTGCGGACGCGGCGATCCGCATCTTCGATCTTGGGCAGTTTCTCTTCGGGCGGCTTGTCGTTCTTAAACCAGGACATGGTGCAGGTTCCACCTTATCGCGGGTAGGGATGGCCCCGCAAGGTGGCAAAGGCCCGGTAAATCTGCTCGGCCAGCATGACGCGCGCCAGCTCGTGCGGAAAAGTCATGGCGGAAAGCGAGACCAACCGGTCGGCGCGGGCTGCCCAGCCGGATGGCAGGCCGTCGTGGCCGCCAATCACGAAAACCAGGTCGCGAGCTTCCATTTCGGCCCGGGCGACCAGGTTGGCGAAGGCGGCGGAGTCCATCGGCTTGCCCGCCGGATCGAGAAATATGCGCCGCGCGGTGGGGTGTTTGATCCACAAATCGGTTCGCTCGGGACGGATTTCCCGCATCTCGACCGGGGTCCAGCGGGCGGCGCGCCCCAGGAAATCCTCCGCCAGCGCGTTGGCGTGCGGGTCGCGCGGCTTGCCGATGAAATACACGAAGATTTTCATGCGAGTGGGGCAGGCTTCAGCCTGCCAAAGGCCGCGAAATACACGAAAATCTTCATGACCGGGCGAATCTTCACTCGGCTTCCGAGGGGCCGGGCTCGGGAGGGATCTCCACCGTCCTGGCGCTCCGCCACAGGCGTTCCAGTTCGTAGTACTGGCGCGCCTTGGGAGAGAAAATGTGCACCAGCAGATCCCCGTAATCGGCCAACACCCACTCGGCCTGCGCATAGCCTTCCACGCTGAGGGGCAATTCGCCGGCCTGTTTCTTCATGCGCAGATTCACTTCGTCTCCAATAGCCTGAATCTGCCGCTGGTTCGCTCCGGTGCAGATCACGAAATAGTCGGCGAAGGAAGTGATGCCGGTGAGGTCCAGAACTCTGATGTCGGTGGCTTGCTTGGATTCCGCGGCGCGCACGGCCACGAGCCAGAAAGAGGCGGATGCCGGAACGTCGGTGGTTTGGTTAATGTCGGATTGCTTCAGAACACACTCCAGTCCGTATCGTACTACAGCCGCGGGCTGGCCCCGCGGCTGTACCGGCATCGGCGGGCCCCGCCTACTGGTTGGGAAGGTTGAAAGCCACGCGGCGTTCGCGGTTCAGTTGGCGGCTGAGGTCGCGATCCACGCTGGCGAGCGGGACATGCTTATCCTCGCGATCGAGCGTCACGTAGTTGAACGTATCGCCCGTCACCGAGTAAGAGATCGCCGGCAGAATGGTGTGGTCCTTGAAAGCAATCAGATAGAGCGGAGACGAGTCGACGGACCCTCCGGAACCCGGCGCAATCTCCTGACCATATTCGTCGTAGCGCCGCATGACGGGACTGGCGGCATACGCCATGGCGGGCGCGCTTTGCTGCTCAGGGTAGACCGCCGTCACGTTGGGCTGATAGGCGGATGGGTACCCATATTGGTATCCATATCCATAGTCGTACGGGTAATAGCCATAATCGGAATAGTAGTAGGGATCGGAATAATACCCAAGACCGAAGGTATAAGGCCAGTACAGGCCGCCATACCCATAGAGCCCGCGGTAGCCATAATAGCCTGGGTAGAAGCCGCGGTAGCCGCCGTATGCGCCGATGCCGCGGTAGGCGCTCACTCCGCCATATCCGCCGATCCCCACGCTGGAGACGCCGCCACCGATGCGCCCGACGCTACTGGAGCCAACGCCCACGCGGCCGATGCCGCCCGAAACTCCGCTCGAATGGCCGGCGCTCATACCGCCGCCGCCGCGCATGCCGCCGCCACCGCCGCCACCGCCGCCGTGCCCTCTCTGCGCCATCGCGCCTCCGGCCAGAAAACAGCACAAAGTGATTTGCAGAATTGTCCTCATGGCAAGGTCCCTCTATCCAGGAGCTTACTCCCGAACGGAGGCCGCCGCAACCGGGGGTCGCGCTTTGCGCTACCATCGAACGGCTGGAGCGATCCTATGGCATTCAGGTTGTTTTCGAGCGCCTTCGCCGAGGGCGCCTCGATTCCCGAGTTGCATTCGTGCCAGGGGGCGGACATTTCCCCTGCCCTGGAGTGGATGGGCGAACCTTCCGAGACGCGCAGCTATGCGCTGGTGGTGGACGACCCGGACGCGCCAGGCGGCGTGTGGACGCACTGGCTGCTGTATGATATTCCGTCCCGGACGCACAACCTGGCGCAGGGCAGCCGCGGGGTGGGCCTGGCCGGTGCGAACGATTTCGGCAAGCCGGGCTACGGCGGCCCATGCCCGCCCAAGGGCCACGGGCCGCATCGGTACTTCTTCAAGCTGTACGCGCTCGATGTGCACACGCTGGGGCTTCCGGCGGGGGTGAAGGCGGGCGAACTGGCGCGCGCGCTGAAGGGCCACACGCTGGCGGAGGCCGGCTACATGGGGCGCTTCGAGCGGAGGTAGGGCCGGAAATTTCACGCTGCCAGTTTGACGCCGAGACGCGAGCCTCCGAGTCGGATAGGGTGCTTTTTTCCGAATTTCTCCGCGTCTTCGCGCCTCTGCGTCAAGGGTCCGGTAGCGCCTCCAGTGTCCTGTTTTGCTCACTGTCCGTCGCCCGGGCGCGCCGGTTCGTGCGGCAACCATGTATTCGGCGCTCGCCAAGGTACCGAATCGAACAGGCGCTGCGCGATCGCTCCTTGAGTGCCGCAGCCCCACCGGCTACGCTATTGAAGGGGCCCCACCGGCGGCCCAGGGAAATGCCTGCCAAGCAACTTCTGAACGCCAAGGAACAACGCTTCCGGCTGCTGTTCTCCGAACATCCCCAGCCTATGTGGATCTTCGATCCCGCGAGCCGGGTGATACTGGCGGGGAACGCGGCGTGTGCGGCGCTCTACGGATACTCCGTCGAGGAATTCCGCGGCATGCCGCTCGCGCGCATTCTGGGTGAGGAACCGGCGCGGACTCTGAGCCTGGATCCGCGGGATCCGGCGCGGCCGCCATCCATCGCCGGGGCGCACGAGACCAAGGACCGCCGCGGGGTGGAAGTGGAAATGGCCGTGCACGAAATCCAGTACGGCGGCCGGCCGGCGGCGCTGGTGGTTCTGATGGACCTCACCGGCAGGAAGAATATTGAGGATCAGCTCCGCCAGGCCCGCAAGATGGAGGCGGTGGGCATGCTTGCGGGCGGCGTCGCTCACGATTTCAACAACCTCCTCACCATCATTACGGGCTACGGCCAGCTCGTTCTGAACAGTCTCGGGCCCTCCGACCCGAATCGCGACTCGGTGGAGCAGATTGTGAAGGCCGGCGAGCGCTCCGCGGCCCTCACCGGGCAGTTGCTGGCCTTCAGCCGGCGGCAGGCGCTACAGCCCAAGGTGCTCGATCTGAACCAGCTCGTGACCAGCCTGAGCGCCATGCTTCGCCGGCTGATCGGCGAGGACATCGACTTGCGGCTGGTTCTGGGCTCCGATCTTGGCCGCGTGAGCGCGGACCCCGGCCAGATCGAGCAGGTCCTGATGAACCTGGTGGTAAACGCGCGGGACGCCATGCCGCGCGGCGGCGCCCTCACCATTGAAACCGCCAACACGGAGTTGGACGAGGGTTGCGCCGGAAGCCATCTCATTTGGAAGCCGGGAGCCGGTATCCTGCTGGCGGTGAGCGATACGGGCGTGGGAATGGACGAGCGGACCAAGGCGCGCCTGTTCGAGCCGTTTTTCACTACCAAGGGGGCCGGCAAGGGCACCGGACTGGGGCTTTCCACGGTCCTGGCCATTGTGAAACAGAGCGGCGGCAGCTTGCAGGTGCACAGCGAACCGGACCGGGGGACATCCGTGAAGGTCTACCTGCCGCGCGTCGATCAGGCGGTCGCGGTGGAATCGGGGCGGTCCGGCGAGCATGCGCAGCAGGGCAGCGAGACCATCCTGCTGGTGGAAGACGATGCGATGGTGCGGACGCTGGTGCGGGAGACTCTGCGGCGCGAAGGCTATCTGGTTCTCGACGCGGCCGGCCCCCTGGAGGCGCAGCGCATCTCCGAGAGCCGCCAGGCGCCCATCCAGCTCCTTATCAGCGACCTGCTGATGCCCCAGGCCGGCGGGCACGATCTGGCGCGCCAGATCCTGAAATCCAGGCCCGAAATGAAGGTGCTCTTTATGTCCGGGTATGTGGACAGCGCCATCCCGGGCGGCGATCCATGGCCTGATGCGGCCTTCATTCAGAAACCGTTCGCCCCCGCGGCGCTCATCGGAAAAGTGCGCGAAGTTCTGGAAAGCGGCCACGGCAGGAAGAAGAACGCCAGCGGCTGACATATCGCCGGCGACCGCATGTAACGAGCCGCGACCGCATGTCAACGAGTCGGCGACCGCATGTGACGAGCCGCGACAGTAAGGGAGCGGTTGCCCGTGCACGTTTCAGGAACAACTCCTTACGGCAGGAGCGAGGGAGCCGCAATGCCCACCAGCAGCGCCGCGGCGCCCAGGAAGGCGCCGAAGGGAAGCTCATACGTGGCGGCGTCCTTATGCGTGGCGCGGATGTAGGCGTAGCCGAGAACGGCGCCCGCGAGGGAGCCCCAGAGCAGGCTGAGCAGAGCGCCGTACAACCCCAGGAAACTGCCCGCCATGGCGACCAGCTTCACGTCGCCGAAACCCAGCCCCTCGCGATGGCGCACTTTCTTGTAGAGCCATCCGGCGCCCCACAGGCAGGCGGACGGGAAGACCGCCCCGAGCGCCGATCCCGCCAGCGAATCCGCCGCGCCGTGGAGGCCCAGAAGCCAACGCAGGCCATCGGGGGGCGTGGGGACGGCCAGCGCAAAGGCCAGGCCGGCCAGGGTCCCGCCCAAGGTCAGCTCGTCCGGCAGAATCCGCTGTTCCAGATCCGAAAAGATGAGCGCCACCAGCGCGGCGGAGAAGACGCACATCTTGGCGGCGGCCAGGGTAAGGCCGAGGGTCCCGACGAAATAGAGGAAGAGCAGTCCCGCCATGGCCTCCACCACCGGATAGCGGAGGAGAATGCGGGCGCGGCAGTGGCGGCAGCGGCCCCTCAGCAGCGCGAAGCTCAGGAGCGGGATGTTGTCGTACCAGGCGATCGTTTTTCCGCACTCCGGGCAGTGCGAGCGCGGCCGCACCACCGACAGGTCCCGCGGCCAGCGATAAATGCACACATTGAGGAAGCTGCCGATGAGCAGCCCGAGGAGAAACGCCAGAACGGCAATCAACACGAGAGCACCTGCCGGTAAACCTCCATGGCGCCTTGGACCATATGTTCCACAGTGAATCGCTCCATTACAGTATGACGCCCGGCGAGCGCCAAACGCCGGGCCAAAGGCGGATCGTCGAGCAGTTCGCGAATGGCGGCGGCAATGGCCTCCGCGCGGTTCTCCACCAGCAGGCCGTTGTGGCGATGGCGGACGATCTCGGGCAGTCCGCCGACCTGGCTGGCCACTACCGGAACTTCCGCCGACATGGCCAGCAGCGCGCCGGAGCCGAGCCCCTCGCTATAAGTGATGTAAACGAAGACGGCGGCTCCGGGGAGATCGCGCTGAAGGCTGGCGGAAAGCTCCAGTTCGGCGCCCGCCATTTGCGCGGCTTGCCGGGCCAGCGCGAGGCCCTTTTCGGGATCGTCGCGCGTATCGGGCGCGAGTACGCGCGGGCGGCCGCCGGCCGGTTCGGTGGCATCGAGGAGAGGCACGCCGTCGTAAACCACCGCGATCTTCCCAGCGGGAACGCCGCGCGCGACGAGGGTGGATTTCACGAACTGGGAGACGGCCATGAAACGGGCTGGCCGGCCGTATTTCCACCGCGACGCGAACCCGCCGGCCGCGCCGAAGGCCACCCGGCGCGAGACCACCAGGGGGGCGCCGCCGGCCAGCGCCGCGAGGGTGTGGGCGCGGGCGTCGTGGGCGTGAACCAGATCGCAGCCGCGCGCGAGAGTGGCGGCCCTGGCGAACCCGGCCGGGGCCACCTGGCAACCGGCTTGCCGGGCCGCCTCGCCCAGCGGCGAGCCGCCCCGCGCCAGCAGGGCGCATTCGATGCCATGGGCCATCAACCCTTCGATGAGCCGCAGCGCCTGCCACTGGCCGCCGCGCATCTCTTTGCCCATATCGAGGTGCAGGATGCGCATCAGCTCATGTTTCTCGCCTTGGAGTATTTCAGGAACGTATAGAACGCCGCCATGTGGGCGATGATCAGCCCTTCCGGCCCGTCCAGGAACCCGCGCTGGATGCAGTAAGTCTTGACGAAAGCCCACGCCGGATCGGCGACCAGCTTGGAGAGCGGGATCTTCACTTTGCGCGCCGCCAGCTCCTGAGCCGCCAGCGTGGTGTAGCGGTCCATGGTCTTTACGTGCTCGGAAAGGGATTCGCAGGTGAAATGCAGGATGTTGTTTTCGAGACGCCCCACTTTGCCGCGCACCTCCACGCTTTCGTGCACCAGGCTGCCCGCGAAGCTGGCCTTTTCGCGATGATAGAGCCGCACCTTGCGGTCCGGATACCAGCCGGAGTGCATGATCCAGCGGCCCAGGTACCGCGCTAGGCGCGGCATGGTGTAGGCGTCGTAGCGCGGGCCGGTCTTCTTGAGGCTCCAGATCTCGGCCTCGAGGGCCTCGCTGAGAGCCTCGTCGGCGTCGAGCGAGAGCACCCAATCGTGGGTGGCCTGTTCGGCGGCCCAGTTCTTCTGCGCGCAGAACCCGCGCCAGTTGGCCTCTATGACGCGCACTCCCAGGTTGCGGGCCAGTTCCACTGTGCGGTCCACCGAGCCGCTATCGACGATCAGGATTTCGTCCGCGCATCGCAAGCTCTCGATGGCGCGGGCGATGTTGCGCTCCTCGTCGAGGGTGATGATGGTGGCCGTGATCTTCATGGCTCACAGGCCGCCGTTGGCCACCGGCGCGTAAATGAAGCACAAGATGAAAACGGCCAAGGCGATCCAGCCCAGTTTCCGGCGGCCGGGGGTCAGCCGGGTATCGTCGCAGATCAAGGGATGCCTTCTCCCCAGCCACAGCAGGAGCAGTCCCCAGAACAGCCATCCGAGCCAAAAAAACCCGAGCGGCAGAAGCAGGATACAAAGCCACCGGGAAACTGTGCGATGCCACCGCGGGAAGAACGCGTACAGAATGTGCCCGCCGTCCAGTTGGCCGATGGGCAGCAGGTTCAGCGCCGTGGCCAGCATCCCCACCCAGGCGGCCCGCGCCACGGGGTGGAGATAAATATCGGCGGAGCGCACACCCGGAAAAATGAGGCGCTCCAGAATCCATTGCAAGGCCGGCGCCCCGAACTGGATCTCTCCCTGGTGGGCGATGTTGGGAATCACCTTGGAGAACGCCAGCCCCACGGCCAGCGCCGGCATCAGGAACACGAATCCCGCCAGCGGACCAGCCACACCGATGTCGAACAGCGCGCGCTTGGAGTAAATCGGGGAACGCACGCGGATAAACGCTCCGAAGGTGCCCATCAGCGGCGAGGGCAGGAAATAAGGCGGGCTGGCATCCACGCGGTGGTGCATGGCAGCCAGATAATGCCCCATCTCGTGGGCCAGCAGAATAGTCATCAGAGTGAGCGAAAACGGCAGGCCGCTCAATAGGCTGGACGGATGCCACAAGAACTGGGCATAGGAAGCGAAGAAACCGGGGAACGAGAAAAGGAAATTGAAACGCTCGGCGTTGAACGGCGTGTTGCGCTCGAAGTCGGCCATCATCCATGCGCCCGTCACCGTGGTGCTTAGCAGCGTGAGCGCGAACAGGAGCCCGTGCAGCCAGTAGCGCTCGCGGCTACGGACTGCCGTGATGAAGGATGGCCGGGCGCCGCCGTCCCCGCCCAGGTAGGGATACGGCGCGGGAGAAAAATCCTGAGAGGACACAATGGCGGCCGCGTGCAGCGGTTACTGCAGCGTCTGCAACTCCTTGCCGGGCTTGAAACGCACGGCTTTTCCAGGCGGGATGGATACTTCCGCGCCGGTCCGCGGGTTCCGCCCGATCCCCGTCTTGCGGGGCTTCACGTTGAATACGCCGAAGCCGCGCAGTTCGATACGGTCACCTTGCTCAAGCGCCTTCTTCATGGATTCAAAAACGGTTTCCACCGCCATTTCGGCTTTGGTCTTGGTAATGCCGGTCCTGTTCACGACCTCGTTGATGATATCCAGCTTGATCAAAACAGCCTCCTTGTCCCGGCGCCGAGCGAGCTTGGTTCCCGCACCAGTCAACCACATGATAGGATTGAATTTATACTCATGTCAAGCGAGGCGGATGCGGGACCCGCGCCAGGGCTTTCGAGCGAGCAGTTCCGGCGGACCTGCGCCCATTTCCCTACCGGCGTCGCCATCGCCAGCGTGATGGACCGGCAAGGGATCCCTCACGGCCTCACCGTAAACTCCTTCACCTCCGTTTCGCTCGATCCGCCCCTGATCCTCATTTGCCTTGGCCACGAGGTCACTTCCATCGACATCTTCCGGGCGGCTTCGCACTTTGCAATCAATATCTTAGGGGAAGATCAAAGGGAAATCTCCACGCGCTTCGCGCGCCAAGGCCAAGGCCGTTTCGACGGCCTGGAATGGCGCCGGGGAGAGTTCGGCGCGCCGCTGCTGGCGGGCGTCCTGGCCGAAATCGAGTGCGCGCTCTACCGCCGCATACCGGTCGGAGATCACGATATCCTGATCGGGGAAATGTTGCGCGGGCGGGTCCACAAGGGCGAGCCACTGGTGTATTACGGCAGCCGCTACCGGCAGCTAGCGCCGGCGTGAATATCGCGCCGGCTACTCGACTACCGGTACAAGCTTCGACTCGACAATCCGTCGATCGGATGTCACCAACCGAAGACGGTGGATGCGGGCCGTCGCGACGATAGCTCGGTCAGCCGGGTCCCGTAGACTGTCACCCATGGCGGCGATCTCAGTGGCAATCTCGACGTCGATGGGGACAACGTGGAATTCGGACCCCGGCCCGAGGGCGGCGAGGAGTTCCTGGGCCGAAACCTTTGACCGGCCGCTGCCTTCGCCGAACAGCACGGCGATGTCGCGCAGCGTGATGGCGCTCAACGCCAGCGGTTCGCATCGCCGGACCGCGCCGCGGATCACGCGTAGCTGTTCCCGCGAGAGCTTCTTGGAATCCACCAACCAGCGGACAAGCACGTCAGTGTCAAGCAAAAGGCTGGGGGTCAGAGCATTGTCCCCATTTTTTGGCGGAAGGCTTCCCACAACTCCGATTTGGCGGCGGTTAGCTCTTCCTCCGAAATGTGCACCTTGCCGGCCCATATACCCTCGGAAGACTTCCACAGCCTCCGCTTTCTGACGGGCCCAACCATGGCCATCGGGCGGCCGCGCTTGGTGACCGTGATCGTGCCTCCCTGGTGGTCGATCTCATCAAGCAACGCGAGGCACTTTGCCTTGAATTCGGTGGCGCTGACCACACGGCTGTTCATTGGCTCAGGATAGCACAGCCATACTGGTCAGGTGACCAGTGGCGACAGACGCGTCGCGGGGACCATCAAGTTCACCAGGTCCGTGAGGACGGGCGCTCCGTGCTGCAGCGCCATCTGCTTATTGTCAGCTATAAATATTATCTCCGGAACGAGCCATATTCGGGCTTCAAAGTTCGGCGCTTCGCCAGCCAACTCGACGCCGAGGGCGAGGCCGCCGGGTTGTGCGGCAGCCCGGTGACGGTGCACTATGACCCGCGGCATCCCGACCGGTCCATGTTGGCCTAACCGCCTCTGACTCTGATCGGCCGAGAGCATTTTCCGCTTCGAAACATAAAGCGGGATGATGGTGTCCATTTAACTAGCGCCGGTCCGGCTCGAGGGCGGCGTCCGCGCCGGCGCAGCCTAAATCCAGCTTCGCCACAGACCTTTTGCTGGCCCGCGTCGGAGTTTGGGCCTTTCCGTCCCTGACGGCCGGAGAGACGTTCTCCCGGAAGGCTGCCGGGCAAACCTTAGTACGGTTCCCCAGGCAGCGGCGGCAGCACCGGGGTTAGCTTGCCCCAGCCTTGCGTCTGGGCCGTCTTCATGTCTTTGACCAACTGGTCCGGCAAAGTCTCGTTCAGCTTGGGCCGCGCGGGACGGTTGCCTAGCTCCCAGCCTATGGCGCCTACGGTCTTGGAGATCCGCTGCATCTCCTGGTAGTCGATCTTGTCCGGCGTGTCGGTGGGGCGATGATAATCCGGGTGCAGGCCGGTGGTGAAGAAGGCGATCGGGATTCCCATTTTGGCGAAATTGTAGTGGTCGCTGCGGTAGAAGATGCGCTGCCCGTTGGGTCGCGGTCCGCGGCTGTCGTGGGTGGCGTCGGGAGCGGTCACGTCGTAAAAGTGGTTGAGCGTGAGCTTCTGATAGGCGCCGTTCACCGCTTCGATGGTCTGCTCCAGGTCGTCGCTGCTGATGTTGGGGCCCACTACCAGCACTTCGCCTGGATTCACCAGGACATGGGTAGCGTCGTTATCCACGGAATTCGGGCTCTTCGTGCGGCCGATCATATCCATATTCAGGTTGGCGACGATCTTTCCGACTTCGATGGGAGGGAACTGGAGGAAGTATTGCGACCCCCAGAGGCCTTTTTCCTCGCCGCCCATCCACAGGAAGAGGATCGACCGTTTGGAGCGCATCCCCTTACCCGCGCCCTCGGCGTAGGCGCGGGCGATGGCCAACATGCCGGCGCAACCGGAGGCGTCGTCGTCGGCGCCGTTGTACACGTTGTGGCCGTCGGGCAAAGGGGCGCTCAGTCCGAGATGATCGAGATGCGCGCTCATCACCACGTACTCGTCCTTCAGCGCCGGGTCGCCGCCTTCCAGGATTCCGACCACATTCTCGGCGTGCCCCTGCTCGGTGTGGACTTCGAGGTGGAGGCGCAGCTTCTTGCGCGCGTCTAGCTCGAAGGAATCCTGCTTCGCGTTCGCGCCGGCGGCGTAGAACACCTGGGCGCCGGTCAGCTTCTCGCCCTGAAAGACGGCGTTGATCATATCGAGCCCGGCGGTAATCGACGGCGCGCTGGGACAGGCCTGGGGCGTCTGGAATTTGGCGACCTGGAAGTTGGGGCCGTTGAGCGAAGGGCCGCGGCCGCCAGCGGGATTGCCCATGGCTGCCAACTGCTGGAAGTTGGCAACATTTATTACGGCCAGCGCGCCGTTTCTGGCGGCGTATTGTTCGGGGGTCCAGTAGTCCTTGCAGGCTTCGCCGAGTGGATTCGGCGCGGTGGCGCCGCCCCTGCCGCGGCCGCCGCCCGCCCGCGAACCGGCCAACTCGGACGGCAAACCGGCCACCACGATGATCTTGCCGCTTAAGTCCAGCCCTTCATAAGGGTTGACATGGGTTTTGTCGATCACGTAGCCGTTGCCGGCGAAGACGAGATTTCCAGATACGTCTACCGGAACGGGCGCCGCCACGCCGCGGCCGCCGCCCACGGTCCAATCCTTGCCGTATTCGAAATTCGTGGTGCGCGGCTCGGCGGACGGCGGCTCGCCTCCGCCGAACCCGCCTCCGCGGCCGCCCGCGGGCGGCGCGGTGAGCGAGGCCTTGCTCTGGGCCGGAACAACTTGCCGGGCCACCATTTCCATAGGCATGAAATAGGGCTGGAGCGGGCCATTGACTCCGGTGGCGCTGCCGCCCGGCTTGAGTCCCCATTCGGCCAGGTGGCTGGCAATGTAGAGCGCGGCGGTGTCATAACCGCGGGACGGGATATTGCGGCCCTCGAGCTGGTCCGAGGCTAGAAAATACTCGTAAGCTTTCAGTTCTTCCTGGCTGATGGCATCCGCGTTTCCATAAGCGGGAGGCGCGGCGGTCTTGTCAGCCTTGGCAGCCTTGCCTTTTGCCGGCGCGGCGGCCTGGTCCGACCCGGTGGCGGACAGCACGGCGAACAGGAATACGGCTGCCATGGCGCAGCCGGCGAAGATTCGGCGCATAGACCCTCGAAGCGGCAAGGTGGGGCAAAGGTATTCTAACCCGAATCATCCGATGGCTGGAGTTTATGCATTCCGGTGGGACAGGCGCTTTCGCCTGTCAACCCGAGCGAAGCCCGGGCAAACTGACTCCAGCCAAAGTCCGCAATTCCTACGACACCAAGGTGGGACAGGCGCTTCCGCCTGTCAACCCGAGCGAAGCCCGGGCAAACTGACTCCAGTCGCGAGCTCGGCCTTCCGGCAACGCCAGGCCATCGGCGAGCATCCCCTATACTTGAAGATGATGCGGCGGGGCGGGACGCTTCGGTTAGTGGCGGGGCTGGGGCTGCTGGGCTGGTCTCTCGGCGCCTTTCAGGATCCCTTCCGGTACTATCCGGCTTGGGAATATAATGATTATCCGATTCCCAACGATTGGCGCCAACCGGGCGAGTGGACGTTCGCGCGCCTCATGTACCCCTCCTCCCGCGTGCAGATCGACTGGCAGTTCAAGCCGGGTCTCGATTGGCGCGAGGGTCGAACCAACTGGACCATCGACTATCCCCGCTCCGACCGGCACCTGGCCGCGGCCGTCCGCCGCCTGACCCGCATCGACGCCAAGTCCGTCGAGCAGCCCATCAACCTGGACGCCGACGACGACGTGTTCAACTACCCCTGGCTCTACGCGGTGGAGGTGGGGCACTGGGCATTGACCGATTCGCAAATCAAGAAGTTCCGCGAGTTTCTTCTGCGCGGCGGCTTCTTCATGTGCGACGATTTTCACGGTACCGACGAATGGAACGTCTTCATCGCCTCCATGGAGAAGGTCTTTCCCGAACGCCCGATTGTGGACATTGAGGACGCCGACGCCATTTTCCATTCGGTGTTCGACCTCGACGGCCGCTACCAGGTGCCGGGCGCGCAGTACATAACCACCCGCAGCACGTGCGAGAAGTGCCCCACCAACCCGCACTGGGGATCGGGCGGCGATAACCCCCGCTGGCGCGCCATCTACGACGACCGGGGCCGCATCATCGTGGCCATCTGCCACGATATGGACCTGGGCGACTCCTGGGAGCACGCCGACAACCCCGAGTACCCCGAAAGGTTCTCCGAGCTGGGCATCCGCATCGGCGTCAACTATATCGTCTACGCCATGTCGCACTGAGAGCTCTCAGCTTATCGGCTATCAGCTTTGGACCAGTGGCCCTCGACTCATGTAGTGAACGAGCCGTTTGCTTTTAGCTGAAGGCTGATCGCTGAAAGCTGAAAGCTCCTCCGCGTCACCCGCCTATCGAGTACATGGGCCGCGGCGGCGGCACGAAATGCGCGGAGTTGATTTCGTGGCCCTCCCACTTGCCCGCCACGTTGCGGCGGATCATGGCGGCGATCTCCTCGTCGGACGCGCCCGCGCGCATGAGCCCCTTCACGTCGTCTTCCTCGATGGCGAAAAGGCAATAGCGCAGCTTGCCGTCGGCTGTCAGGCGGAGGCGGTTGCAGTTGAGGCAAAACGGCTTGCTCACCGAGGCGATGAAGCCCACCCGACCGCCGCCATCGGCGTACTCGAACTGGGAGGCGGGGGCGCGCGGATCCGGATCGGGCACGGGAGCGAGCGGCGAGATCTCCCGCGAGAGCATAGCGATAATATCGTCCGCCAGCAGCACCCGCGAGCGGTCCCACAGGTTCTGGGCGTCGAGAGGCATGAACTCGATGAAGCGCGCCTCAAAGCCGTTGTCTCTGGCGTAGCGCGCCAGCGGAACGATATCCGGCTCCACCAGGCCTTTCACCGCTACGGCATTCAGCTTGATATTCGAAAAGCCGGCGCGCTTGGCCGCTTGCAGCCCTTCGAGGACCCTATCGAGATCGTCGCGCCGGGCGATTTGCAGGAACCGCTCGCGGTCCAGCGTGTCGAGGTGCACGTTGAGACGCCGCAGGCCGGCTTCGTACAACGGTCCGGCCAGCTCGCCGAGCAGCACGCCGTTGGTGGTGAGCGCCAGGTCGCAAATGCCCGGAATGGACGCCAGCCGGCGGATCAGCAACGGCAGCTCGCGCCGTACCAGCGGCTCGCCCCCGGTGACGCGCACCTTGGTTATGCCCAGGCCGGCGGCGATCCGCGCGAAGCGCTCGATCTCCTCGAAATCCAGAATCTCCGCGCGCGGGACGAACGGCGCGCCGGTTTCCGGCATGCAGTAAAAACAGCGGATGTTGCACCGGTCCGTGACGCTAACCCGCAAATTATCGTGAACGCGTCCGAAGGAATCGGTGAGCGGCGCCGCGGCCATCTATTTCACCGCGAGCATGCGCTCCAGGGGAACCAGGGCGCGCCGCATGAGATCTTCCGGGGGTTCCACGCGAGGCTCCAGGCGTTCCAGGCAGTCGCGGAGCTTCTCCAGGGTGTTCATCTTCATATAAGGGCACTCGCTGCAATTGCAGTTCTCGTTGGCCACGAACCAGAAGCGCTTGCCCGGCGACTGCTTCTCGAGCGAAAAGCGCACGCCGCTTTCGGTCATGACGATGAACTCGGCGGCCGGGCTCGACGCGCACCACTCGATGATCGCCGAAGTGGAGCCCACGAAATCCGCCATGTCGAGCACCGATTCGGGGCACTCGGGGTGGGCCGCCACCTGGGCGCGCGGATGTTCGGTCCTGGCCTCCACCAACCGCCGCGCCGGGAAGGTATCGTGCACGATGCAGGTCCCCTGCCACATCCGCATGTTGCCGCGGCCGGTCTGCCTGCGGACCCAGTCGCCCAGGTTGCGGTCCGGCAGGAACAGCACCGGCTGTTCGGGCGGAAGCGAGTTCACTACTTTCACCGCGTTCCGCGAGGTGCACAGAATGTCGCTTTCGGCCTTCACCGCGAGCGAAGTATTAATGTAGGCCACAATGGCGTGATCGGGGTTATCGCGCCGGAATTGGCGCACCGCCTCGGCCGGGCAGCTATCCACCAGGCTGCAGCCCGCGCCGCGGTCGGGAACCACCACCACGCGGTTCGGATTGAGGGCCTTGGCGGTTTCGGCCATGAACCATACGCCGCAGAAGGCTATCACCTCGCCTTCGAACTCACGGGCCTTGCGCGCCAGCTCCAGGCTGTCCCCGATGACGTCGGCCAGTTCCTGAATCTCGGGCTCCTGGTAGTGATGCGCCAGCAGGACGGCGTTGCGGCGCTTCTTCAGCTCCAGAATCTCTTCGGCGATAGTGGACGCAGCCAGCATGGTGAGCGCTCCGCCGCTCCGCATCGCAGAGCGGCCGCAACGGGACGGTCGATTTCTATGCCCCCTATTCTATCAGCTACGCCGCTGCCGCCAGATCCTTCTCAATCGGAGTCACCGGGTCGAGGAACAGCCAGCACACGCCGCCAAGCAGGTACACGGCCGCGGAGAGATAAAACGTGAGCGCCCAGTTGTCGTTCGAGTGCTTCAGTATAAAGGGAATGGCAATGGGGGCCAACGAGCCGCCGATGTTCCCGGACATGTTCATGGCTCCGGAGAGCGTGCCGGCGAACCTCCCTCCAACATCCATGGTAGTGGGCCAGGCGTTGGGCATCACCAGGTCGCTGAAAAAGCCGGCCGCGCCGATGACCAGCATGGTGAGCACGGGGCTGGCGATTGTCGTGGAGACCAGGAGCAGACAGCAGGCGCCGGCGAACCCCGTAAAGGCCATAATGCGCCGCGTGCGAGCCAGACTGCCGGTGAGCTGCGTCATTGGTTTAGTGAGCAGTCCGCCCACCGTGCAGCCTATCCCGCCGCAGAAGAGGGGCAACCCGGTCAGCGCCGCGCTGGTCATCAACGTGAGGTGCCGCCCGTCCCGCAGGTAGGTAGGCAGCCAGGTGATGTAGAAATAAAAGCCGTAAGAGTGGGAGAAGTACTGCGCGCACAAGAGCCACGTCTGGCTGGTGGCCAGCGCCTTCTTCCACGGAATCGGCGCGCGGCCGGGGGCGAGTTTGGAGTTGCCGCGAAGCAACTCGCGCTCCGCTTCGTTCAGCCCGGGCTGCTTCATGGGATCGTCGTGGAACCAGAAGTAAAAGCACACCGCCCAGATCACGCCCAACATGCCAAAAATCGGGAAGGCATGACGCCATCCGACATGCGAGATGACCCAGCCCAGCAGCAAAGGCCCGACGGCGCCGCCCCACCGCGCGAACAGCCACAGAACGCCGTGCGCGCGTATCTTTTCGTGCGCCGGCAGCCAGGCGGTGAAGGCCTTGTTCACGTTCGGAAAGCAGCCCGCTTCTCCGGCCCCGAAGAGGAACTGCGTGACCAGGAGCGAAGTGAAGCTCCACGCCGCGCCCACGGCGGCGGTGAAGAACGACCACCACAGCACCACGCGCAGCAGCACCTTGCGCGGCCCGATGCGGTCGCCCAGATAGCCGCCCGGAATCTCGAAAAGGGCGTAGGCCCAGGCGAACACAAAGAATATCCACCCCATCTGGGATTTGCTGATGCCGAGGTCCCTGCGGATGTCCACCGTGGCGACGGACAACGACACGCGATCGATATAAGTGATGATGGCCAACACGATGCAGAACGTTACCACCACGTATCGAACGTGAGTGGGGCGCTGGCCGGCTGTCGGAGCAATTCCGGTTCCCTCTTGCGATGTCACAAGCCGTCTCCCGAAGGCGATTTTCCCCGATGGCCGGCGAACCCGCGACCGGGATGACATATTCTAGCGCCCGGCCCGGAACGCGCGCTGCCAGGTGGGACGGTCACGGCGTCACGGCGCCGCACCTTGCTCTCCGCTCCGCTCCAAGCTACAATCGCCCTTCGCCGTCGGCCCGGAGCGACTCACTCATGACCTTTCACCCGGCCAGCACGCCGGATTTTCTGCCCGCCGCGCAAATGCGCGAGCTGCAATTGGACAAGTTGCGCCAAGTGGTGAGCCGGGCCTACGACCATGTGGCCCTGTTCCGGCAGCGTCTGGACTCTAGCGGCTTCCATCCGGACCACCTGCGCCATCTGCACGACATCGAGAACCTGCCTTTCACCACCAAGGCCGACCTGCGCGATACCTATCCTTTCGGTCTGTTCGCGAGCCCCATCGAGGACATCGTCCGCCTGCACGCCTCCAGCGGCACCACCGGCAAGCCCATCGTGGTGGCCTACACGCGCCAGGATCTGGATGTTTGGACCAGCGTCATGGTGCGCTCCTTCGCCGCCTGCGGCGTGCATTCGGGCGACGTGGTCCAGAACGCGTACGGCTATGGCCTGTTCACCGGCGGGCTGGGGGCGCATTACGGGGCCGAGTCGCTGGGGGCCACCGTGATTCCCGTCTCGGGCGGCAATACCGACCGGCAGATCATGGTGATGAAGGATTTCCGCGTGACGGCCATCTGCTGCACGCCGAGCTACTTCGTCCACCTGATCGAGCGGGCCGGCGAGCTGGGCGTCAGCGTCCGCGAGCTGCCGCTGCGGGTGGGCATATTCGGCGCGGAGCCGTGGTCCAATTCCATGCGCGATTACATGGAAAGCGAAGGTGGCATCCAGGCCTTCGATATCTATGGCCTGTCCGAGATCATTGGGCCGGGCGTGGCCGTGGAGTGCCCGCACCACCGCGGCCTGCACATTTTCGAAGACCATTTTTACCCGGAGATAGTGGACCCCGAAACCGGCCGCGTGCTTCCCGACGGGGACGAAGGCGAGCTGGTGCTCACCACCCTCAGCAAACAGGCCATGCCCATGATCCGCTACCGCACGCGCGATATCACGACCCTGTTTCCGGAGGCGTGTCCTTGCGGCCGCACCGTGCGGCGCATGGCCCGCATCGGCCGCCGCAGCGACGATATGTTCATTATCCGCGGCGTGAACGTGTTCCCATCGCAGATCGAAACCGCCCTGCTGGCCGTGGAGGGCGCACTCCCGCATTACCAGATCGTCCTCACCCGCGAGAAGGGCCTGGACGCCATCGAGGTGCAGGTGGAAGTCACGCCGGAGGTTTTCAGCGACAAGATCGGCGCGCTCGAATCCCTGCACGAACGCCTCGCCCGGGCGCTCGATCAGGCGCTGGGCCTGCGCGTGGAAGTCACCCTGGCGGCTCCGCGCAGCATAGCGCGCAGCGAAGGCAAGGCCAAACGAGTGATCGACCGGAGATCCATCAACGAGGCGCCGCATGAAGATCCACCAACTGTCTCTCTTTCTCGAAAATAAGCCCGGCCAGATGGCCGCGCCCTGCCGCCTGCTGGCGGAGGCCGGAATCAACATCCGCACCCTCACCCTGGCCGATACGCAGCGCTTCGGGATTCTGCGCCTGATCGTCTCGGACTGGGAACGGAGCCGGCCGCTGCTGGAGGCGGCCGGGTATGTGGTGAACGTCACCGAGGTAGTGGCCGTGGAGGTGTCCGACCGCCCCGGCGGCCTGGGCGAGCTCCTGGAGCTGTTCGAAGGCGGCGACGTGAATATCGAATACATGTACGCCTTCACCTTCGGCCGCGGTGACCGCGCCGCCCTGATTTTCCGCTTCGACCGTCCCGACGCCGCCATAGAACGCCTGCGGGCCGCCGGCCTCAACGTCCTCGGCGACGTGGAAGTCTATCACCGCATAGCGGGGTAGAGGGACTTGAGTTCTCGGTCGGCCTCTTTTTGACGCGGAGACGCGGAGACGCAGAGGGGATCGAAGAAAAGAGAAGAACAAGCGGGTCTTTCTGTGTTTTTGTCTCTTCTCTTCTCTCGAACTCCTCCGCGTCTCAGCGTCTCCGCGTCAAAAGGGCTCCTCCCGGCCGATCTCCGCATTGGCCTTCCCGGATGAGTGATACACTACGCCTGAAATGCACACCGCGCGATTGGCAGCCATCGGCGTGCTGGCGATGGTTTGGACGGCGGGCGCCAACGACACAGCAGCCACGCTCGGCGCGGGCGGATTGATTCCGATGAAATCGTCAGCCATTGTGATGCTGTCCGAGGATCTCCGGATATCCGTCCGCCGCATCACGGTGAAGTACTTGTTCCGAAACACCAGGCCGCGACCTGGACGCGACCGTTGCCTTCCCTCTGCCCGAGATGGATGGTGGCGCGATCGCGAATATCCCCATCCGTATCCCATCGCGCGACGCGCTGAATTTCGTGGATTTTGAGGTCCTTGTGGCGGGGAGGGAGATTGAGCCCCGAACCGAGGTCCGGGCGTTCTTCGATAACGCCGAGATCACGAGCCAATTGCGCTCGCTCGGCCTGCCGCTCTCGGTATTGGATGGGAACGTCACAGTGGCAGTGAAGAAGCTCTCCGCTCAGGATCGTTCGAGGCTGGAGAAGAACAACTGGGTCGACTGCTCGCTCACGAGGGATGGCAAGTGCTGGCCCTACTGGCAGAGCCGGATTCAATTCTACTGGACCCAGCGTTTCCCGGCCGGGCAAACCGTCAGTGTCCGGCATACGTATCGCCCCGTGGTGGGCGGCAGCGTCATCTACAGGCTGGACGACGGCGCCACCAGCGCCCAACCGTACTGCGGAGGCGCGGACGCTCTTGACCAGATCAAGAGGCAGAAGCAATTGCGCGCCCCGGCCGATGACAATGACCGCCCGGTCTTGGCCGAGCGGCAGGTCGAGTACATCCTGACCACCGCCAACAACTGGAGCGGCCCGATTCGCAGCTTCCACTTGACCGTAGACTCCGATAGCCCGGACGACACCGTGTTCACCTGCATGCCTGGCTTGAAACGCGTCGCGCCCACTCGATACGAACTCGTCCGCTCGAACTTCCGTCCCGACCGCGAGCTTCAGTTGCTTGTGCTGCAGTTGAACAAGTAGAAGTGCGCCGCTCAGTTCTCCGAAGGCGTCTTCTCGATGTGATCGACCACCAGCACGTCGAGCGGCGCCTTGCGCGCATCGAGCTTGAGCCCCAGCGCCTCTATGGCGGCGAACAGCGAATCTCCGGACGCGCCTTCCATCACGGCCCGCATGGTTTCCGGCGGGAGCGACACCGACACGCCGGCCGCCATGGCCGCGCGCAGGCGCATGGCGCGGAAATCCTCGGGCGAGAACCGGAGCGAGAAATCGTACGCGCCCTTGAGGTCCGTCATGTCCAACACCGGGCGGTCGGCGAAGCGGGCCAGCATATCGGCGAAGGAGGTCATGGTCAGCTTCACGGCGTCGAACCCATTCTCCCCCATCGTGAAGGAGGAACCATTCCCAAGATCGGCCCCGCTTCCGCCGCGGCTGCCGCCGGCGGTGATATCGATATTCCCCCGGCCCGCGCCGGCGGCGTCTGGGGCCGACTCTTTCATCTTGGGCCCGCCCTTGGCGACCACCAGAGCATAGACGGGGAACTCCTTCGTATCGCGGTGCGCCTTCAGTTGGAACCTATCGAGGAGCAGAGCTTGCACCATGCCGCGAATCTGTTCGCGGGCGGCGCCGTCGGGCAGCTTGGCGGCGATGTCGAACCTTTCCGAGGCAATCCACTCGGGGCCCGAGATCTGATAGTTCTTCACGTTGTAGGCCAGCGCCAGGTAATCCTTCAACGAGAGGCTGGCGCAGCGGACCTGCGCGCCATCGATGTGGATGCCCACGGCCAAAGAGTCCGCGCCCGGCGGCGCGGAGGGTTTGACGGACGCCACCTCGAATTCCGCCAGCGGCGGCGGAGACTGAGCGAAGGCCGCAAGGGAAAGAAGGAGCGCCGGAATAAGCCCTGAAGTTGCGTTCATATTTGACATGGTATCCCGTCCGGAGATTCCGCGTCGTGTGGGACAAGGCTCCCGCCTTGTCAATCCGAGCGAAGCTCGGACACATGCCCGAACGAAGATGGGGTTGGCCGAAGCCGCACTCCACCCGTGGCATAAGACCAAGCGCCGGCCCTGTGAAACCGAGCGCAGCCCAGCGCGTCCGAGCTTCGCTCGGATCTGGTGAAAGCATGGCGGAAGAAGGTGGCGCGGGGCGAGATGATCGTCATCCGCTACGCCGACGATGCCGTGCTGGGGTTCGAGCACCGGGCCGAGGCCGTTCGCTTCCAGAAGGAATTAGGGGAGCGGCTGGCGAAGTTCGGGTTGGAACTGCA
>Ga0181520_10004009_pt1 | contig 25159 bp, 23 predicted proteins | sample PEATcosm2014_Bin_29_FD_132451 | JGI IMG/M metagenome (GOLD analysis project Ga0181520, IMG submission 132451) | Peatland microbial communities from MTU Mesocosm Facility, Houghton, MI, USA - PEATcosm2014_Bin02_30_metaG | ecosystem: Environmental > Terrestrial > Soil > Wetlands > Peat | place...
ATTCTTCGGCAATTCTGCGAGATTCCATATCCTAGTGGAAATGGAGAGCGTTCTCCGTCTACGCCGATCCATGGCGATTTCGGCGTTCTTCTCTGAAGGCAATTTCGGCAGCTCCCATTCGAAGTGGAATGGAACTGGAGCAACTCGACTCTTCTGTGATTGCATAAATCGGCCTGAACCGGCGTTACCTATAGCTATCGACCGACCGCGTGCGGATCGGGACCAGTTTCATGTGCATATGGATAAAGCGGAGAGAGACACCATACATGCCTTCCAACTGTTCGATGCTAATGGCCGGGCCTGTGGTGATCTGCTCGTACCTGCGGTGGACGCGAACGATGGCTTTGAGAATGGCCTTGCGACTCGCATCCGTTGTGGGTCTGGTATCACCTACGATAAGGCGCGCGTCGAGGGTGAGGCCACCCGGCAATTAGTTGTGGACAAGCGCAGGCGAAGACACCCGCGCTACATCCGGCCAGGAGGCCGACGCTACATTCCGTTCATTACATCATCACGCGGGGCTGGGCGGCTTCTTCTGCTTCGAGCTTGCTGCCCACGTCGGCGGCGGCGGCGGCCAGCACGCGGTGATGGATGGTGAAGAGCGCCAGTTCGAGGCGGTCGCTGACGCCGGTTTTGTCGTAGACGGAGCGCAGGTAGTTTTTAATGACCTGCTCAGTGGTATGGAGTCGAGTGGCTATCTCGCGGTTCTTGCATCCCTGGACGATGAGCGCAACGATGCGCATTTCCTTGGGGGTGAGGCGGTCGCGGACGCGCGTGCCCACCATATCTTCCTCAGGCGATTCGGCCACCATGACCTGTGGAGGCAGCCATGTTCCGCCGGCGGCCACCACACGCACACACTCGACCAGAGCCGGCCCGGTTACGCTGCGGAAGACGACTCCACGAAAGCCCTGGTGTATGTAGGCGCCCGCGCTGTCTGTGTTTTCGGCAATCACGATGCCGCGGCTGCCTGTAGTTTCCAGCAGCGCGTGCAGCCGATCCATATCCGGCCGCAGGGAGGCGGCAAAAAGAACGATGGAACCTGGAAAGGTAGTGATAGCGTGCTGCATACGGTCCAGGTCAGTGCATTGGGCAATAATACGCACGTCTTCGTCCATAGCCAGCACTTTGGCTGTGCCTGCCCGAAAAATAGCCTGCGAATCGGCAAGAATGATCTTGTTCATGATGCGCGCCTCATCCGCTGTATACCCCGAAATCCCGAGTTGAAGCCCGCCTGGCCCGCGGATTCCGCCAAGCTGGAAAAATCGGGTTCGGGATCAGGTGATGCCTCTTCTCTTTGCAACATTATCGGCAGATTCCCGGAAAAGCCTTGAACTGCATCAATCTGCAACAAAAAGCAGCGGATCAAATTCCCTTAGTGATCCACCTGGAATAAAACCTCGTCGCGCTTCGGTGTTTTCCTACGATTGAGTTTACAGTTTCTTGAAGAACAGCGTCACAAACAAATGCGATCAGCAATTATGCATATGTTAAATGATGAGGCTCGCGGAGTGGAGCGGGAGTGAGGAGGGTTCTGTTTCGACCATGTTCCGCGCTCACGCAGGAGTTCTCTTCCCTTAGAAATACTCAACCTATTTATCCACACCGCAAGGCAATGAAGTTGATGTGCTGCGTGCCGATGTAGGAGATGTAGAGGTATGAATGGCTGATCGCACGGAACTTCTTGAAATCGCGCTGGATAGTATTCCAGAGGGCGTAGCGCTGCTTGGCGACGAGGACCAGATTATGCTCTGGAACCGGTCGGCGGAAGCGATCACCGGTTACGCGAGCGCAGACCTGTTGTCGCGCCAATCCCCTGAGCCGCTGGAGCCGCTGCTTTTGGCTGGCGCGCGGCTGGTGAATATTGAGCCGGACGCCGGCGGGCAGCTGGGTCACAGGACGCTGGTTCATGCGCAGCACAAGTTGGGCCACGACGTGCCGGTGATGGCACGCTATTACGTGTTGCGCGATGGGATGGGCGGACGCCTGGGCATGGCGGTCCTTTTTCATCCCGCCGACAGCCTGGATGCTCTGCCGCACGGAGTATGTGGCCAAAGTGAAGACGTGAAGGCAAGCCAGGCAGTCGTTGAGGACCGGCTGGCGACGATGTTTGGAGATTACTCACGCGGCGGCCAGTCGTTCGGCGTGCTGTGGATTTCCGTCGATCAGGCTGCGGAGCTTCGCAAGACGCACGGCGCAGGAGCCTGCGAGGCAATGCTGGAGAAGGTGGAACGGGTGATGGTCAACGGGCTGCGTCCGTCCGAGGAGATGGGACGCTGGGGCGACGATGAGTTTCTGATCCTGTCGCACGAGCGCACACCGGAGATGCTGGCGAACCATGCGCAGGTGTTGGCCGGGTTGGCCCGGACGGCGGACTTTCGCTGGTGGGGCGACCGAGCGTCGCTGACGGTAAGCATCGGCGCAGCGCAGGCTGAACAAGAGGGTAGTTTAGCTGATCTGCTGGAAAGGGCTAAAACCGCAATGCTAAACAGCTTTCACGCGGGCGGAAACCAGATCACGTCCGCGCCTGGGAGGCAAGTATGTTCGCCATCATAGGCATTGTTATTGTGTTTGGATCGATTCTTGCAGGTTTTCTGATGGAGAAGGGTCATATCATGGTCCTTCTTCAACCGGCCGAGCTTCTCATCATTGCGGGAGCGGCCGCGGGGACGCTACTGGTGGCCAATCCGACCCACGTAATCAAAGCGATCCTCGCCGGATTGAAGGGAGTACTGAAAGGCTCTCCATTCACCAAGGCTCGTTATCTGGATACGCTCAAGATGATGTACCAGTTTCTGAACAAGGTGCGCAAAGAGGGATTGCTCAGCGTGGAGATGGACGTGGAGAAACCCACGGAAAGCACGATCTTTAAAAACTATCCTGACTTTCTCGCCGATCATCATGCCCGAGACTTTGTGTGCGACACGCTGCGCATGGCTATCACCGGGGGCGTGGAGCCGTTCGACATGGACCAGATGATGGAGTTGGATATGGAGGTGCATCACCACGGAGCAACGCTGCCGGTGAGTTCTTTAACCACGGTAGCGGACTCGCTGCCGGGACTGGGCATTGTGGCGGCGGTGCTGGGCGTGGTGATCACTATGGGATCGCTGGGCGGCCCACCGGAGGAGATCGGCGAAAAAGTCGCGGCGGCGCTGGTGGGAACATTCCTTGGCATTCTGCTGTGCTATGGCGCAGTAGGCCCTTTGGCCTCGAACATGTCTAAGACAGCTGACTCGCAAAACGAATATCTGCATGTGCTTCGGGTGCTGATCCTGTCATTTCTAAAGGGCTCGGCTCCGATGATCGCCATCGAGATGGGGCGTCGGGCAATTCCTGCGCATGTGCGTCCCACTTTCGACGAGATGGAAAAGAATTGTAAGAGCCACGCAGCTGCCGCTGAACCTGCGGCAGCTGCCGCGGCCTAGGGTTTGCAAACCCCGCTGGGGAGAAACAAGGAATCATGGCACCATCCAAGTCGCAACCGATCATCGTTATCAAGAAGAAGGGCGGCCACGGCGGCGGCCATCACGGCGGCGCGTGGAAGGTGGCCTATGCGGACTTTGTCACCGCCATGATGTCGCTGTTCATCGTGCTTTGGCTGATGAACTCCAGTGAGAAGATTAAGAAGGCCGTGTCCGGCTACTTCAACGATCCCAAGGGGACCGGCAAGCTGATGGGCACACTGATGAGTGGCACCGGTACCGGCAACGGCGTAACCATGTCGCAGGTGTCCACCAACGAACTGCAAAAGCTGAAAGAAAAACTTGAAGAGGAGATCAAGGCGCGCAAGGAGCTGGAAAAGCTCTCCAAGCAGATTGAGATCACCATCACGCCCGAGGGGCTGCGCATTGAACTGATCGAGGGCAAGAACGGCACCTTCTACCAGAGCGGCAGCGCAAAGCTGAGTGAAAGTGGCCAGGAACTGCTGGCGCTGCTGGGAAAGGAATTGAAGACTCTGCCCAACTCGCTGCTTATCGAAGGCCACACCGACGCGACGCCCTACTCCAGCGACAACAGTTACAGCAACTGGGATCTTTCGGCAGACCGCGCCAACTCGGCGCGGCGGCTCTTGCAGCAGGATGGTGTACGCACCGACCAGGTAACCCAAGTGCGCGGTTACGCCGACCAGATGCTGCGCGTGAAAAGCAATCCCACCGACCCTTCCAACCGGCGCATCTCGATTCTGGTTAAAAATGACGATGAAAAGGTGCCGGAGTTCTCGGCGGCTGGCGTGGTGAATGGATCAACGCCGTTGCCGGGAGACGCGAAGACGCCCACTCCGGCTGAGAACGGCTCTAAGCCACCGAACACGCAGCCCGCTGTCAAACCTGCTTCTCCGGCTACGTCCCCTGCCACTTCTCCGTCCATCGCCGCTCTACCGGCCAAACCCGCATCGAGTAAGCCGACGGCTAAGCCAAGCCTGATGGACAAGCTCAAGGCCATGCTGCCGGGGAAGAAGAAGTAGACAAGACAGCGAACCATCCGACGAGCCTTTGGAGTTTTCTGCTTTGATTTGCCTCTTTTGCAGGGGCATCTACTCTCATACGCTGTCCGCAACGCTATAATCAGCCTGTTGTGCAAATTTTTCTTTCATCTCGTTTCTTCAGGGCCGTGCAGCTAGCGTGGGTAGGCCTTGTGCTGGCTCTCTCTTTTGCGATTTGCACGGTTGCGCAGACGGAAGCTGACAGCCGCCCCGCCTCAGGTGGCCGCATACTGTTGGTTCTGCCCTTTGACAACCGCACCGGGCAGCCCAGCCTAGAATGGATTCGCGAAGCCGCAGCGGAGATTCTCAGCAGCCGCCTGGCTTCGGCGGGTTTCGCACCCATGGGCCGCACGGAGCGCATCTACGCGCTGGATCACCTGGGGCTGCCACATGGCTTTCACCCCTCGCGGGCCAGTTCGATCAAGCTGGCCGAAACGCTGGACGCTGATTCGATCGTCGTGGGTAGTTATGTGACGGACGGCGCCAATATCGTGGCCGAAGCGCAGCTGGTAGACGTACCACATTTGCGCATGAGCAAGCCAATTACCGTTCGCGGCGATATGCGAGAGATGATCACGGTCTTCGACTCACTGGCCTGGCAACTGACACGGCAGATCGATCCCAGCTTCAATGTATCCGAAGAAACATTTGTGGCCGCCGGTTCGGGGCTGCGCCTGGACGCGTTTGAGCAATACATACGCGGCATCACCGAGCCCGACCAACAAGAGCGCCTGCGGCATCTGAATCAATCCGTCTTGCTCAGCCCGAAGTTCAGCCCGGCCTGGATGGCGCTGGGGCGCGAAGAGTACGCCGACCAGAAGTACGAGCAGGCGGCAGAGGCTTTTGCCAAGGCAGGGGGAGAGGGCGTCAACACTGACGAGGCCCTAGAGGCCAGTTTTTATCGCGGCCTTTCGCTGCTATTCTCCGGAGACTATGCCCATGCCGAGGAGGCCTTTGCCAGAGTGGCCCGCGTATTGCCGCTGGCGGAGGTGCTGAACAACCAAGGCGTTGCGCTGGCGCGGCAGGGCAAGAATGGTACTCCGCTCTTTCGCCAGGCAGTGGCTGCCGACCCCAGTGGGGCCGATTATCATTTCAGCCTGGCCGTCAGCCTAAAGCGTCATGGCGGCTATGATGCTGAAGCCTTGACGGAGCTGGCACAGTGTCTGCGGCTGCGTCCCAACGACAGCGAGGCGCTGGCGGTCGAGAAGGCCTGGACAAAGTCTGAGAAGAGCGGAGTGGTGAAGCCGCCTGTAACGCAGCCGGGCACTGATTTGGAGGAGGAAGCCGAGACCAAGACCGATCCGCTTGAGCGCATTCAGCGCTCCTTCGACGAAGTCGCCTTCCGCCAGGCAGCTCTCATGCTGGATCAGATCAACAGCGCCCGGTTGAGCGCGCTGCCGCCGCGAGAACGCGCGCAATTGCTCTCCACGCAGGCTCATGAGTATCTGGACCACGGTTTGCTGCTTGAGGCTGAGAGGCTGTATCAGGCTTCCGTGGCTGCTGATCCCAAGCTGGCGGCGGCCCACGCCGGCCTGGCGGAGATTCGCGAACGCACCGGCGACGCCCAGGCCGCCCGCAAGGAGGCGGTTACATCGCTGGAACTACTGCCCTCGGTGGATGCGTATCTGGTGGTAGTGCGGCTGGACATCGAGGCCAACCACCTGTACGAGGCGAAACAAAATGTTGAGGCAGCCCTGAGAATCGATCCTAACAACAAGACTGCGCCGGAATTGCAGCGGCAGATTGCTGTCAAGGGCGGGCTGAAGAGGTAGGGCCTTGCAACTATGCACTGGAGGAGCACACCATGATTCAGCGCGTATGCGGGTTGGCAGTAGTGATGGGTTTGATTGAGGCATTGGGGCTGAGTGCGCCGACCTGTAGCCAGCAGCCACTAGTCGATAAATTTGTCCTCGCCGACACTATTCAGCCGGTCACGCAAGGCGAGCTCGACCGCGCCATTGCCAGGGCCAACTCCGACGGAGCCAGCGCTTTGCTGATCGAGCTGGACACTCCGGGCGGACTGCTCGACTCGACCCGCACCATGGCCGGGGCGATTCTCGGCTCGAAGGTTCCGATTATTGTTTATGTAGCTCCGGCGGGCGCACGCGCCGGCTCGGCTGGATTTTTCCTGTTGGAATCGGCGGACATCGCCGCCATGGCTCCCGGCACCAATGCCGGAGCGGCCCACCCGGTGATGGAGTTCGGTCCCCAGCCCGATGCTACCATGAACCAAAAGATTGAGAATGACGCCGAGGCCTTTCTTCGCTCCTACGTGACAAAACGCAACCGCAACGCCGAAGCCGCCGAGGCCGCCGTTCACACATCGCACTCCTACACCGCGCAGGAGGCGCTGGATCAGCACCTGATCGACCTCGTCTCGCCGAACGAGTGGGAACTGCTCAAGGCCCTCGATGGGCGCGAGATTACTCGTATGGACGGCAGCAAAGTCACGCTGCATCTGACCGGGGCGCGGATTGAGACATTGAAGTCCACGCTGCGCGAGGATTTGCTAGGCTGGCTGGTCAATCCCAACATCGCCCTGCTGTTTCTGGTGGGCGGAGCGCTGCTGATCTATCTCGAATTCAATGTACCAGGCACCATTGTTCCTGGCGCACTGGGCACGCTGATGGTGCTGCTGGCCATCTTTGCGCTGGGTTTTTTGCCAATCCGATTTACTTCAGTTTTGTTATTGGTGGCGGCGCTGGTTCTGCTAATACTGGAGGCCAAGTTCGGCGGCCACGGCGCGCTGGCCATCGCGGGAATTATCTGCCTCACCTTCGGGATGCTGACATTGATTGCCGCGCCGGTGCAGGAGATGGCCGTCAGTCCCTGGGTCGCCCTGGCGGTCAGCGCCGCCTTCGGAGCCATTACCGTCTTCCTGGTTCGACTCGCGGTGCGCGCGCGGCGCATGAAATCCCAACTGGGTCCATCGGCACTGGTGGGATGCGGCGCACGGGCCATGGAGCCGCTGACCCCAGAAGGGCACGTTCTGGTGGAGGGCGAAATCTGGAGCGCCGTTTCCTCTACGCCTGTGCCGGTCGGCGCGCCGCTGCGCGTGGTGGGCCTGGAGAAATACCTGCTGCACGTGGAACCGGCTGAGCCGCAAAGTCCACCGCAGCGCCCAGCATAAGTAGTACAATCCGTCGTAAGAGAGGGAATTCCAATGCCTGATGCGAGTACAGCAATTCTGATCTTCTTAGCCATCGTCGTCCTCTACATCCTCAACTCCATCAAGATTTTGCGCGAGTATGAGCGCGGAGTGATCTTCCGGCTGGGCCGCGCGCTACCTACGCCCAAAGGCCCCGGCATCATCCTGGTCTTCCGGCCCTTCGATCAGATGGTGCGCATCTCGCTGCGCCAGGACGTGCTGGAGGTTCCGCCCCAGGACGTGATTACTCGCGACAACGTCACCCTCAAGGTGAACGCGGTGGTCACGCTCTACGTGGTCAACCCCAACGACGCGGCCATCAAGGTGGCCAACTACGTCTACCAAACTTCGCAGTTTGCGCAGACCACGCTGCGCTCGGTGCTGGGCGAGGTGGAGCTGGACGAGCTGCTCAGTCATCGCGACAAGCTGAATCTTAAAATTCAAACAATTATCGACCAGCGGACGGAGCCGTTTGGCGTGAAGGTAATTTCCGTCGAGGTCAAGCAAGTTGATCTGCCAGAGCAGATGCTCAGAGCCATGGCCAAGCAGGCTGAGGCGGAACGCGAAAAGCGGTCGAAGATCATTCACGCCGAGGGCGAGTTCAATGCCGCGCAGAAGCTGGTGGATGCGGCCGCGCTGTTGGCCACCGAGCCCATGACCTTGCAACTGCGCTACCTGCAAACGCTGACCGAGATCGGCGTGGAGAAGAACACCACTATCGTTTTCCCGCTGCCGCTGGAGATGATGACGCTCTTCAACAAGCTGGGCGCAACAACCATGGCCGCGGCGGATAAGAAATAGGGACTTGCCGTCCAGGCTTACCCGCCGTTCCGGCTGTAATGCGGAACAGCGAGCGCCTCAGAAATCTCAGTGCCCCATCCTTGGCGCGTACCTGTTTTTACGCCAAGGGTGGTGTATCAGCGAACCACATCCGGACTCGCTCATTTTGGTCCGAATGGACAATACGTTCGTCTTCCAGAGGCCGGAAATGGACGATGACTTTAACCCGGAAGAATTTCGGCCAGCGTTTTACCAGCCCGACACCGAGCTAACGCTGAGTCCGATGATGTTGCTGGGGCTTTTTTTTGTTTTGCTGCTGCTCTGCGGCCTGTGCTTCGGAGTGGGTTACTCGATGGGCAGCCGCAGCGCTCACAATTCCCCGCCCACAGGCCAGCAACCCGGCGCTGTAACCGCTTCGCAGGCCGCTGGTTCCCATGCCAAGCCTTCCGCCGTTGCGCAAAAATCGCACGATGCGCAGAGTGTCGGGAGGGATCTGCCCGCGGCTTCTTCCAACGCCAGCGCCGACTCTACCCAGCCGCTCGTCAAGCCCGCGTTGCCCGGTACGGCGAGTGCGCTGATGATTCAGATTGCCATCGTCTCCAGCCAGGAAGACGCAAATGTGCTGGTGGGCGCACTCAGCAAACGCGGCTATACAACTACCGTGAGCCGCGACGCCACCGACAACAAGCTGCACGTGCAGATCGGCCCATTCAGCAACCGCAGCACCGCCGAGGCCATGCGCAAAAAGCTGATCTACGACGGCTATAACGCGGTCGTGCAGCCGTAAGGACTAGCCGTCCAGGCATACGGCGCTTACGCGCCATGAGATTGGTAGACTCCAGATTCCTGTAACGATGAAAAATCATCAGTTGCGCATCCACTTCGGCAGGCTTGAGGCGATAACTGCCCTCACGGCTGCTGACAATTCCTCGCGTGTGGCATAGTCGCGCGGATACAGAGGCGCGTGGAAGATGATGTGCGCCGTTCCTGGCTTAATGGCGAAGCTGCCCTTGGCCATCATCGCTTCCGTGCCGTAGATGGAGACGGGAATACACGGCGCGCCGCTTTGCATGGCGAGATAGAACGGGCCTTTCTTGAAGGGCTGCATGCGGCCGTCGGCGGAGCGCGCGCCCTCAACGAAGGTGGTAATGTGGAGGCCCTTGGCCAGCAGTCGAGTGGCCGTGTTCACGCTGGCTTTTGCGCTGGTTGCGTTTCCCGTGCGGTCCACGGGAATATACTCGGCCAGCTTGAGGCAGTAGCCGAAGAGGGGAAGCTTAAAGACAGAGCGCTTGGTGAAGGCGGAGGTGTGTCCCGGAATGTTCGAGATCAGCGCTGGTGCGTCGAGGTTCGACACGTGGTTAGCCATGAAGATGCACGCGCGGCCGGCAGGCACCTGCTCGCGCCCGGCAACTTTTATACGGATGCCGGCCACACAGTAACCGGCGTTGACGATCAGGCAAGTCACCTTGTAGAGCGGACCGATGTCGCCGGTGACCACAGCCAGCGGGATGAAGATTATCGCCGAAGGAAAGCTCAAAGCGACAATGACAACGATTACGAGCAGCGACACAATCATGTGGGTCCCGTCAAAGAGCTGAGATTTCGATACGCCCTACGTCCGCATCCACTCCGGCAGGCCGGAGGCGATGGCCGCGCGAACCGCCTGCATCAGATCCTCGCGCGTGGAAAAGTTGGCCGGATCGATAGGCGGATGAAAGATGACGTGCGCTGTTCCGGGATGGATGCGCAGGCTGCCTTTGCGCTGGATGGTCTCCGTGCCAGAGATGGAAACAGGAATGCACGGCGCTCCGGAACCCATGGCCAGAAAGAACGGGCCTTTTTTGAAGGGCAACATGCGGCCATCGGGCGAACGAGTGCCTTCCACAAAGGTGGTCATGTGCACGCCTTTGGCCAGTACGCGGCTGGCGGCTTCTACGCTTTGCTGCGCGTCTACAGGGCTGCCGCGACGGTCCACGGCGATGAAGTCGCCCTGGCGGAAGCCGGTTCCCAGGATGGGCAGGTTCATCAGCGAGCGTTTCATGAATGCCGAGGTGCGGCCAGGAATCAGCGAGATCAGCGCGGGAGGGTCGAGGTTGGAAACGTGGTTGGACATGAAGATGCAAGCGCGGTCGCGGGGGATGTTTTCCAGGCCGGTGACGTGAAAGCGCACACCGGCCATCCAGCAACTACTGGAGAGCATGAAGCGCGTGCCTTTGTAGAGCGGCAGCACATTGCCCGTGATCGCGCACCATGGAATAAACAGAATCGCCGTGGGAATTCCGGTGACGACCATGGTGGCCATGAAGATGAGAAAAAAGATCATGCCGGCCAAGCCTCTCCGCGAGCAATCAGCGCCGCCAGTCCGGTGAGGCGCAACTCTGCGCCGGGTCCATTCCATTCGACAGTCTGCGCGCCGCCGGGAGCAACGACGGTGAGTAGAGACTTCACCAGTCCCAGCGCAATGGCCGCTGTTGCTGCGGCCGAGGAGCCGGTGCCCGATGAAGTCGTAGGCCCCACGCCGCGCTCGAAGATGCGAATCTCGATCTCTGTGGGACTGACTATACGAAGAAATTCTACGTTGGTCTGCTGGGGGAAATCGGTGTGGGTGCAAATCGCCTCGCCGATCTCCTGCCAAGACAATCCGGCAACAACGAACTCCTTGTTTTCCACCACAATGACAAAGTGCGGATTGCCCGTGGAGATCTCCATACCTGTAACCGCAATGCCATCGGCAAGATTCACAGTACGAGGAGCGAAGGATGGAACTCCCATGCCGGCGGTTACTTCCACGGTAAACTCACCGTCCGTCTTCAGCGCGTTCACGCGGCAGACGCGCTCACCAGCGTCGGTTTCGATGTGCAGCTCATCACCCTGATGAAGGCCGTGTTCCAAGGCCATCCACGCGGCCACACATCGTGTGCCGTTGCCGCTGATCTCGGCAATGGAGCCGTCGGCGTTGTGCAGTCGGATGCGGCCGGATTTGGGGCCGGTCCAGGCAAAATATTCGACGCCGTCGGCGCCGATGCCGGTGTTGCGGGCGCAAAGACAGCGCGTCAGATTCACCCGGTCGTGATTCGCCGCAGCCTCTTCGGTCACAATCAAAAAATCGTTGCCGCAGGCGTGAGCTTTGGTAAAGGGAATCAATCTTCCTCCGGATCGCGGAATGTGAGAAGAACATTAATACCCGGCTGACCGAGCAGCTTTCCGCGTAGCCGTTCATGTTGCTTATTGGTCGCCGATAGGGAAAAACTCACTCGCTGCATATCACCGATGGAGTCGTGGCCGACGTCCGTCAGCCGCTGGCCTGCTTTGTCCATCGCGGCCAAAATCGACTCCAACATGCGCGTCTGGTCGTTGCCTCGTGCTTCATAGATCAGCGGGTAAATTTTCAAATTGGCGCGCCGCTCCAGAAAGCCTACTGCTTCCAGCGCCACAATGACGATGACGGTGGCTACCAAGGCCGCCGCGTAAAGTCCCGCGCCGCAGGCCATGCCGATGGAGGCTACTACCCAGATACTGGCGGCGCTCGTCAGCCCGCTGATGCGGCTGCGGTTGTGCAGGATCAATCCCGCGCCCAGAAAGCCAATGCCCTGCACGATGTTTGAGGCCACCTGTCCCTTGTTGGGGCTGCCGTCGCCGGCCAGCACAGCAGAGAGCAGTGTGAAAAAAGCGCTGCCCATGCAGATCAGCAGGTTAGTGCGCACGCCGGCGGCCTTGCGGCTGAACTCCCGCTCCAGGCCCACCGCCGCACCCAACAGACAGGCCACCAGCAGACGGCCGATGGCGCCGTTCACCACCACAATCTGCTGCAGGCGGTCAAAGTCAAAAGGTTGCGCGAATTGTGCCAGTGTCATGCTCATCTCGCTTCCTTGACAGATGCTATCACCGCTCCACCCGGATTGGTGAGGCGGTTTGCGCCTGATGTACCGGAGACGTAAATTGTTCCTGCGGGCTTGCCGGGCGTTGAAAAACGGCGAACCGCGGTCAAGCCCTCGGGATGTGCCTTGACCGCGCGGTCGACCTCGTCACCGTCGAAAGCCAGCACGATGCCGGCGTGCGCGGCGGGAGCGGCCAGAGCGGCGCTATAAATCTCCAGGTCGCTTTCGTTGATGGTCTGACGGAGCGGAATCCCGGTGAAGGCGACGATCTCCGGATATACCGAAGTATCCATCAACACAACTGCATGGAGACGCTCGGCCAGTAGTGCCCGCAACGCCGGAGGAATCTGCTCATCGTAGGGTCTGCGCGCATCGATGATCTTTGTGCCTTCGACGTATACATGCGGACGCTCGCGCAGCAGTTGTGCTGTGTTCAACGCTACGATTGCGAAGAGAATTCCCGCCGCGCATCGCTCCCACCATGGATTGACTGCGCGCGGCTTGAAGTCATTTACCGCTGCCAACACGATCTGCGCCATAAAACCTAGCCCCAGCGCCAGGGCCGGTAGTAGTTCCATTCCATAGCGCAGGTTGTACCAGGAGTGCGGCCACCAGATGGGCACAAAGATGGGCACCGAGCCGTAGGAGACGGAATACGCATAGAACGGGACCGGAAACCACAGCAGCAGCGCCCAGATGAATGCACGCTTACGCGCAGTCAGCCAGGCCCATACTGTTCCCAACAGGCTGAGGGTCAGCAGCACATTGCCACAGGCCAGAGCGGTGGCGTCCAACTCCGCGGCCTTCACAAAGAAGATCAACGCAACCCATGGATTGTGCCAACCCGGATGCGGCGGAAATCCCGGCACCGAGGTATTAATCTCCACTGCCTTGGCGGAGTACGGTCCGCGCGCGAAGTAGAGCCAGTCGCCGAAGCCTACGGAATTGTATATAAACCACGTAATTGGCGCGGCGATGAGAAGGATGCTGGCGATCCAGAAGCTGAGGGAACGAAGACGGCCGCGACGAGCGAGAGTGAAGCCCATGCACGTCCAGACAACAAAAGCCATCACCCAGCCGTCATAGCGCGTAAAGACAGCGGCGATCAGCACGGCGGCGATCAAGCAGAGCAGGCGGCGGGATCGCCTTGCGTTTGCGTCAAGATTTACCCGCCACTCCACCAGCCAAACCACGATCCACACCATCTCGCAGATAAAGAGCGGCTCGGTCATGGCCGTGGTTTGCAAGTAGAGCAGGTTTGGATTCAGCGCGAAGAAGGCCAGCGCCAGCGCCGACGGAGCAGGCTGCAGCCAGTGACGAGCGAGCCGGTAGATTCCCGCGCACGAGGCAAGAAAGGCCAGCGCTGAGGGAATCACACCCGCAAAGCCGCTGGCCCACCAACTGTAAATTTGCACAAAGGAAATCAGCAGTAGATGCGGCAACGGCAGCCACACCGAGCCCAGTTCGGTGAGGCGCGGCTGGTGTGCGTCGAAGACTCGGCGCGCGATATGCAGATGGGCAACCGCGTCGCCGTAGTTGAGCATGGCGTTGTTGCGCCAGCTCCAGAGGATCGCGGCGACCGAAGCTGCCGCGCATGAGGCCAGCACCGTCAGCCACTCTACACGCGAGATATGCTGAGCCGAATTGGATTTCTCCGGATTGGATTTCTCAGTCAAGGTGCGTCAACTCGCGAAAGAGGTTGAAGCGAGCGTCGATCTCCGGATGCGTGAGCTTCTGCAGCCGCTCGGTGCCGAAGCGCTCGCACGCAAAGGAACCCATCACGCTCCCATAAAACATCGCACGGCGGAAGGCGGCAGGAGACTGCTCGGGCTGCGATGCCAGGTAGCCGAAGAATCCGCCGGCAAAGCTGTCGCCCGCGCCGGTCGGGTCAACCACATCTTCTAGAAGCATCGCCGGAGCGCGGAAACACTTCGACTCGTGGAAGAGCGTCGCTCCGTATTCGCCGTGCTTGACCACCAGCGCCTTCGGCCCCGTAGCCATCACTGCGCGCGCGGCCTGGACGAGGTTGTTTTTACCAGCGATCATTTTTGTCTCGGTGTCGTTGATGAGCAGAATGTCGAGGCCCTTGAGGACTTCGAGCAGCGCTGGGCGATGATCCTTGATCCAGTAATTCATGGTGTCGCCAGCCACCAGCTTCACGTCCGGCATGGCTTCGCGGACTCGTCTTTGTAAAACCGGATCGATGTTGGCCAGAAAAAGAAACTCCGAGTCGCGGTAGGCTTCGGGAATCTTGGGATTGAAAGACGCAAAAACATTCAACTCGGTCGAGTGCGTTTTGGCTTCGTTGAGATTGTCGAGATAGGAGCCTTCCCAGAAGAAACTTTTGCCCACGGTGTGTTCGATGCCGCGTGTGTCGATGTTGCGCGCCTGGAAGACCGCTTCCTGGCGCTTGCCGAAATCCTCGCCTACCACGGCGATGACGCGTACATCAGTGAAATAGCTGGCGGAGAGCGAAAAATACGTTGCCGCCCCGCCCAGGCAGCGCTCGCGCTTTCCTGCGGGGGTTTCAATCGTATCGTATGCTACGCTGCCTACTACGGCGATTGACATTTTTCTTCCTCACTAACTCAATTGCTCTGACTCCATTATCAGCCAAGGTAATTGTCGAAGAGCAGCTTCAACTTTTCTTTTGCTGCGACGGGAATCGCTTCCGGCTTGGTGAGCACGGCGTACTTTGCCGCTGAGGCGCAGGTGCAATTGCGTTCATGCGGCATGGCGGCTACGGCAGCCTTCACCACCTTGGCCGCATTCTCGGCGTTCTGGTGCAGTACGCGCACAATCTCCTCGATGGTGACCGAGTCGTGGCCCTCGCGCCAGCAGTCGTAGTCGGTGACCATGGCGATGGTGGCGTAGCAGATCTCCGCCTCACGGGCCAGCTTGGCCTCCTGCAGATTGGTCATGCCGATCACGTCCGCACCCCAACTGCGATAGAGATGCGACTCGGCCTTGGTGGAGAACTGCGGACCCTCCATGCACACATAGGTTCCGCCCAGCTTGCCCACCACGCCCGCCGCCGCGCAACCCTGAGCAGCCGCCTTGGCCACCGTGGCGCATATCGGATCGCCAAAGGCCACGTGGCCGACAATGCCATCTCCAAAGAAGGTTGCGACGCGGTGAAAGGTGCGGTCAATGAACTGATCGGGGATCACAAAATCCGTGGGCTTGTGCTCTTCTTTGAGCGAGCCGACAGCGGAGACCGAAATGATGCGCTCAGCGCCGAGCTTTTTGAAGGCGTAAATGTTGGCGCGGAAGTTCAGCTCCGAGGGCAGGATGCTGTGGCTGCGCCCATGCCGGGCCAGAAAGGCCACCTTGCGTCCCTCCAACTCGCCCAATATGAAGCTGTCAGAGGGCGCGCCAAAGGGCGTCTCCACGCGTTCTTCGCGTACGTTCGTAAAGCCGGGCATGGAGTACAGCCCGCTGCCGCCGATGATGCCAATATCCGCCTGAGCCATTGCACGCTCCTTATGCCCTATCTTCTCGACGCGCTGATTTCCCGGCCCGCCGACTGTCTGTGGCAAACACCTTAGTATAAAGGTACGCGGCCAACTCATTCATGGCTAAGTACTCAAGGCATTGCCCCTCAGGCAGCGATGCGCGGTAGAATAAGCCGCAGCAAGAAGGATATAGCGAGGAAGATGAAATGGCAGCTTATGCAATTCCTGAAATTGTGAACCCCAAGCCGGTGGCGCCGAATGAGGTCCTGCTGGTCGCCAGCGGCGATCTACGCCAATCAGCCAATGAGGTTTGCTGGGCAGCGCAGGCCGGCCTTGAAGAAATGTTGACGGCCGCTTTTCTCGATGAAGGAGTCAAGCTCCGCCGCGCTCATCCTTATGACGCTACGCTGAAGCACGGCTTCATCCATTCGCAGCGCATGGGGATGCGGGTCTTCGAGCAGATTCATCCCGATGCGCCCATCGTGGTGGCCGAGGCGGTTTGGCAATACAGCGCCCATGTGCTGGCCGGATTGCTCTCCCATAGCGGACCCATCCTCACCGTGGCCAACTGGAGCGGCCAATGGCCCGGCCTGGTAGGCATGCTGAATTTGAACGGCTGCCTGCGCAAGAGTGGCGTTCCCTTTACGACGCTGTGGAGCAAAGACTTCAAGGACCCGCTCTTCAAGCGCGGGTTGCGGGAATGGATCAAAAATCGGAGCTTCGCTCACGACACATCGCACGTGCATCCCTTCGAGCCCGCCAAGGTCGGCGAGGCCGAAGGCGCTCTGGGCACGGCGCTGGCTGATGAACTGCGCAGCAAGAAGGCGCTGCTGGGTGTTTTCGATGAGGGCTGCATGGGCATGGCCAACGCCATCGTCGAAGACTCGTTGATGAATCCCGCCGGCATATATAAGGAGCGCTTCAGTCAGTCCGCGCTCTACGCCGCCATGCGCGTGGTCACCGATGTGGAAGCACAGAAGATTCGCAACTGGCTGGATGCCAGCGGAATGCGTTTCGAGACTGGACCCAATGAAGCCACCGACCTGACCGACGCACAGATTCTCGGTCAGTGCCGCATGTATATCGCCGTGCTGCGTATCGCCGATGAGTTCGGCTGCGATGCCGTCGGCATTCAGTACCAGCAGGGGCTTAAAGACCTGGTTCCCGCATCCGATCTTGTCGAGGGCCTGCTGAACAACGTTGAACGCCCGCCCGCCTATAGCCGCGATGGCCGAGAGCTTTATGCCGGCAGGCCGCTGCCGCATTTTAATGAGGTTGACGAGTGCGTGGGCGTCGATTCGGTGGTTACTAACCGCGTGTGGACGGCCATGGGGCTCGATCCTGCGACGACTCTGCACGATGTCCGCTGGGGCGAGCGCTACGGCGATGAGTTTGTCTGGCTCTTCCAAATCTCCGGCGCCGTGCCCGCATCGCATCTTGTTGGCGGCTACAAAGGAGCCGTTAGCGAGCGCCAACCGTCCATGTACTTCCGCCTTGGCGGCGGCACGTTGAAGGGCGTCTGCAAGCCCGGCGAAGTGGTTTGGAGCCGCGTCTTTGTCGAGAAGGACCGCCTCAAGGTTGACCTGGGCCGCGCCACGGCGATTTCTTTGCCTGAAGCGGAAACCAATCGCCGCTGGGCCGAAGTCACGCCGCAGTGGCCCGTCATGCACGTGGTGCTGCACGGCGTCGACCAGAATCAGTTCATGGCTCGCCATCCCTCCAATCACATCAACGTGGCCTACGCGCCTTCAGCCGAAGAGGCCGACCGCGCACTGGCCGCAAAAGCAACCATGTTTCACAAGATGGGCCTCGAAGTTCATCTCTGCGGCGTCCAACTGTGACGCGGCATACCGACTGGCTGCCCGAAAGATGCGATGATTAGAAGATAGCTCCCGTTTGCATTCCTATGCCGGGCGCGGGCACTCCAGGAGAAACTCGCGATGCGCCGTGTTGCGCTCATCTACAATCCGGCGTCCGGCCAGCACTCCTGGAGGCGTCACGCAGACATCGACAAGGCGCTTGACCTGCTGCGCGAAGCGGGCGTAAAAGCCAAAGCGCATGAAACCATCGCTCCCGGCAGCGCTGGCGTGCTGGCCGAAGAGGCGGTGCGTCGCGGCTGTGACACGATTATTGCCTGTGGCGGCGATGGCACTGTCCATGAAGTCTTGCAGAGCCTGGTTGGCACCACCGTGGCTTTGGGCGTGGTGCCGCTGGGCACCGCCAACGCGCTGGCTGCCAATCTTGGCCTGCACACCTCGCCGGCCAAGGCGGTCCGCAAGCTGCTGACCGCGGTTCCGGTGCGGGTCTCCGTCGGCCAAATCTTTTATCAGGACGCAGCCGGAGCGACGTGTTCGCGCTACTTTACCGTGGCCGCCGGCGTGGGCGCGGACGCCTTGTTTATCTCCCGGCTCGACCCTGGCCTCAAGCGGCGGCTCGGCTACCTTCTCTACCTGATCGAGGGTTTCCGCGTCTGGGCCAGACACTCTTTTCCTTTGTTTGAAGCCGCTTTTGTGGAACGCGATGGCGCTCAACCGCGGGTCGAAGAGATCTCCGAGTTGCTGGCGGTGCGCATCCGCAACTTCGGCGGCGTCCTCAACAACTTCATACCTGGCGCAACGCTGCACCACGACAGTCTGCGCCTGGTGGCCTTCAAGACTCGCAGCCGCTTCCGCTACTTCCTTTTCCTGCTCGCGACCTTGTTCAGCCGCGCGAGCTTCACCCGCGAGATTGAAGTGCTCGACGCTGTCTCGGTTGAGTGCCGTCTTCGTAACGGCTCATCGCAGCGCATCCTGGTTGAAGCTGATGGTGAGTTTCTCGGCGATCTTCCGGTGCGCATCGAGATCGTGCCCGACGCCATCACCCTGTTGATTCCGCCCAGCGCGAAGCCCTGAAATCCTCGCTAATACCAACCAGGCAAATCCTACTCCTGTATTCGATTGACCAGCTTACGCGTGCGCAGCGTGGAACACTCGGATGTAGTTGTTCGCCGGCACAAGCTGAGCCGGATGTACGGCTGCGGAAACGCTTGGAGGACAGTATGCTTGGAATCATCTTAGTTGTGGTTTTAATCCTTGCACTAATCGGCGCGCTGCCGACATGGCCGCACAGCAGGAACTGGGGATACTACCCATCCAGCGGAGTTGGACTCATCTTCGTGGTCCTCATCATTCTGCTGTTGCTGGGCCGAATCTGAACTGCGGGTCTACTTCGATGTACCTTTGTTGGCATCTGAGACTTGCTTGCGCGGCGGCACTTAGTTTTGCGGTGCTGCTGTCAAGCGGAGGCGCGTTTGCCTACTCCGTACTGACTCACGAGGAAATCGTTGATCTGGCATGGGCCTCCGAGATTCAGCCGATCCTGCTTGAACGCTTTCCGGGCTTGACCGAGGACCAGATCAAGGAGGCTCACGCCTACGCCTATGGCGGCTCGGTTATTCAGGATCTGGGCTATTACCCGTTCGGCAGCAAGGACTTCAGCAACCTGGCGCATTATGTTCGCACCGGGGATTTTGTTCTGGAGTTATTGTTTGAAAGCCAGAATGCCGACGAGTACGCCTTTGCGCTGGGCGCGCTCTCGCATTATGTCGCGGACATTGACGGCCACCCGGCGGTCAACGAGGCAGTCGCGATTCATTATCCCAAGCTGCGCGCGAAATATGGCAGCTCCGTCCGCTATGCGCAAGACAAAACGGCGCATTTGAAAACGGAGTTTGGATTCGACACATTGCAGGTGGCGAAGAATCGTTATGCATCGGATCAGTACCACGATTTCATAGGATTCCAGGTTTCGGAACCTTTGCTGGAGCGGGTCTTTCCGGTGGTATACGGGCTGGAGTTGAAGGATGTACTGCCGCACGAGGGCCTGGCGGTTGGTTCGTATCGTTACTCTGTCAGCCGTCTGATTCCGCAGATGACTCAGGTGGCGCTGCAGGCGCACAAGAAAGACCTGATGCGCGAGACGCCGAACTTTGCCAGACAAAAATTCCTCTATCGCTTATCCCGGTCGGATTATGAGAGAGCGTGGGGAAACACATATACAAAACCGGGACTGGGTACTCGAATCTTATCCACACTTTTGCGCTTTGTACCAAAGATTGGTCCGCTGAAAGGCATGGGCTTCAATAACCCAACCCCGAAAACAGAAGACCTGTATATCAAGAGCATCAACACGACCACCGATCATTACCGCGTCCTGCTGGAAGAGGTGCGAGCAGGCAAGCTGGTTCTGCCCAACTGCAATCTCGATGACGGCATCACAACTAAGGCAGGAGAATACTCGCTTGCGGACGAAACCTACTCAGGCCTTCTGGCCAGGTTGGCCGCGCATAATTTCGATCGGACATCGGCGCAGTTGCGCAAGAACATCCTTAATTTCTATGCCGGCTCCGCACTGCCAGTCGAGAAAGGAAAAGACCAGGCTCGCCGGCAAGAGGTGCTGGCCAATTTGAGCCTATTAAAGTCCGCAACGCTATCGCCGGTTGCGCCGGATAAGCCTTCCAGCGCGAAGCCGTGAAACTGCATACTAATACAGTAATCGTGCTACGCATGCAATAATCAATTTGATGACGCAGGGACTGCTCTCTTTTACAACGCATCGGCTGGTGATATTGTACTTGCTGCTGGCGCCATGCCTCATGTTCGCGCAGCAGTCCGCAATAAGTAGGCATGTGCTCGATCCGCAAGGTCTCGCGGTTGTCACGAGTGATACGACTTATCCGCCTCAGCTATCAGGAACTGTTGTTGACACGTCTGGCGCGGTGATTGCCGGAGCTACCGTGCAGGTTCACATCGCGAATGGTACTGCGCAAAGAACGACACAGTCGGACAGGAACGGCTCCTTCATTCTTTCTGGACTCGCAGCAGGTAATTATCGACTTGTAGTGTCGAACCCCGGTTTTGAAAGCAAAGAAATCCCTGTCAGCATAGGGACCACTGATGCGCCGTCCCCGTTACGCATCACTATGACTGTGAGCATTGTGAGCACCACTATCAACGTGCAGGGCCGGGAGGATGACCTTATCGGAATTGCCGAATCCGGCACTCAGGGAACAGTGGGCGCAACAGAAATCGAAGATCGTCCGATTCTTCGTTCGGGAGAAGTCTTGGAGACGGTCCCCGGACTTATCATCACGCAACACGCCGGCGGCGGCAAGGCCAACCAGTATTTTCTTCGCGGCTTCAATCTTGACCACGGCACAGATATCGCCATTTTCCTCGACGATATGCCGCTGAATCTGCCGTCGCACGCACACGGCGAGGGTTACTCCGACATGAACACCGTCATCCCGGAGTTTGTGAAGCGGGTGGACTTCGAGAAAGGTCCTTACTACGCGAATGTCGGCGACTTTGGCTCGGCTGCGTCGGCCCATGTGGAATTTTTCAAGACGCTGCCCCAGAACTTCTTCAAGGTGGAAGGCGGTTCGTACACCTATGGGCGTGCCGTTTTCGGCGCAACACAAAAGCTTGGCAAGGGCAATTTGCTGTACGGCGGAGAAGAGTATTACGATGACGGCCCATGGACGCATCCGGATGCTTATAACAAAATCAACGGCTTGATCACCTACAGCCGGGGCGATGACACCAATGGCGCCAGCATCACGGCCCACGCTTACCACGGAAAATGGAATTCCAGCGATCAGATCCCCGTAACCGCCCAAGTCAACCCCACACCGTCTACGCCATTCGGAGTTGGTTACTTCGGCACACTGAACCCGACTGACGGCGGTCACAGCCAGCGTTATAGCTTGCAGGGCGAGTGGCATCGCCAAGGCGAAAATGCCGAGTCGAAGATCTCGGCCTACTTGTTTTATTACGACATGGATTTATTTTCCGATTTCACTTACTATTTGGTGGACCACAACAGAGGCGATCAGTTCGAACAGCGGGATAGGCGCTGGGTAGGTGGGCTTGACGCACGCCACACAGTCTTCAGCACATGGTTTGGCCGCAAGATGTCCAATACCTTCGGCCTGCAACTCCGCCACGATTGGATCAACAACGGCCTATACCGGACGGAAAATCGCAAGCGCACGACCAAAACCGATTATTCCGCCACCGGCATCTCTTTCAACGACGCCATCTGCAACACTTACACATCCACCGTCAGTATCAGCGTGGATGGTGGCGCCCCTACCACTTTTCCCAGCGCCTGCCCGGCTTTGCCCCCAACCACGGAGCGGGATAACTTTACGGACTTGATAGGCAGTGCATATGTGGAAAATAAAATCCAGTGGGCGAACAAATTCCGCTCGGTCGTGGCCCTTCGCGGCGACGACGAAAAGTTTGTCGTAACCAGCCTGGCTTACCCCTCCGATATTGTTACGTTGCCCGACGGCGCCACCACCACGGCGAACGCGGCCAATTCCGGCTCGGCCAGCAAGTTCCTTCCCAGCCCCAAAGCCAGTTTGATCTTCGGCCCGTGGGCCAATAGTGAGTTCTATTTACAGGGCGGGTTCGGTTTTCACTCGAACGACGGGCGTGGCGCGACACAACAGGTGGAACCGGTTTCGCCGGACAATCCTTACCACGGTACGCTCAGTACGAAAATCACCCCGCTGGTCCAAACCAAAGGCGGGGAAATCGGTATGCGCACGGTAACCGTCCCACATCTGCAAAGCACTCTTGCTCTCTGGTATCTCCGCAGTAATTCCGAATTGTTGCAGGATGGCGACACCGGAGGCACGTCCGCTTCAGAACAGTCCAGCAACCGCTATGGCCTCGAATGGGCGAACTACTACACGCCAACCAAACATTTGGCTGTTGATTTCGACATTTCTGATTCCCGCGCCCAATTTACCCAGATCGATCCGGACGATGCGGCACAAACCGTCACAAATAGCGCCGTCACAATCAATGGCATCTCCGTTGGTTCCTTCTATGCGCAACAGAGCGGCCCGGGGGGCAAGCTGGTGCCCGAAGCGGTCAGGGTGGTGATTTCCTCGGGCATCACTCTGCATGATTATCAAGGCTTTTCGTCGAGTTTGCGCCTGCGCTACTTTGGCCCGCGCGATTTGACCTCCGACGGACTTTATCAGTCAAGTCAAACGGTGTTGCTCAATGGGGAGTTCGGTTATCAATTTTTCAAGAAATGGCGCGTTACGACCGAATTTTTGAATATGCTGAACCGCAAAGACGCCGACATTGACTATGCCTATGTCTATCAAATCGCTCCAACAGCCGCGCCGGGATTCGGACGCGTCAACCACCCCACCGAACCGTTTCTGTTCCGTTTCGCGTTAGGAAGAAGCTTCTGATAGTGGTTAGAGGTCAGCGCTCAATGCTTGTGCGGATGCTTGTGCTTCGGCTCGGAGGGCGGCGTCAACTCATGCTCCGGAACGGTCATAACCAGGCGGCCGTGCTGCACGCCTTTGAGGCCGATCAGTTGATACGCAAACTGGGCGACCTGGGCCGATTTGCCATGCACAATCAACACCTCCAGGCAGGAATCGTGGTCCAGGTGCGCGTGGCTGGTGGAGACCACCAACTCGTGGTGCGCATGCTGCGCCTCGGTCAGCTTTTCCGTGATGCCGTGGGCATGGTGGTTGTAGATGAGGGTGACGGTGCCCACGACAATTGCTTCCGGAGCCGCGGTCTGCTCGGTCACCAGCCGGTCGCGGATCAGGTCTCGAAAGGCTTCAGAACGGTTGGTATAGCCCCGCCGCTCAATGGAGCGGTCAAAGCGCTTCAAAAGGTCCGAATCCAGCGCAATTCCGATTCTGCTCAGAACGCTCATAGGCACTCCCGCAAAGCCAATCGATCTCCCCTATGTGACTAGGAAACATCAGAGTAGCACGGTAGAGAAAATCGGGCTATTCCGGCCATAGCAAGCCCTCCGGCCGGGGTATGCGTTGACTCCGGAGCCTGATTTCGGTTATTCTAAAGTCCTTGCGCGGTGTTGCGCCTGGGGTCTTGGTGTGCTCACCCAGACTCGCCTGGTTGATGCCCTGAAGGGATCGACTGGAACAGGTTGCCGGCTGCCGGATTCGAGTTGAGTGGCGCTCTGTTTGGCGCCTCCGGCGTTACCAGAGCCCTTTTCAGGGGCAGCCCCGCACTTCTCACCCGAACAGATTTGTTTGGCAGTGGGTGGAAATTGGGCCCATGCGCTGGATTGGCGCGGGCAAGAGCGTTTTGCGTGGGATTTTTGGACTTTTAGGCTTTAGAGGGCAGGCGAGAGATGAGTACCTTTGTTCCCAGCGGCAAGGATATTGACCGCAAATGGTTTGTAGTGGATGCCAGCGGCAAGACGCTGGGCCGATTGGCGACCAAGGCCGCCGACGTGCTGAGCGGCAAGCTGAATCCCCAGTATGTGCCGTACATCGACGTGGGCGATCACGTGATCGTAATCAATGCGGAGAAGGTTCGCCTGACCGGCCTGAAGGCTCAGAGCAAGCTTTATCGCCGCTACACCGGTTTCCCCGGCGGGCTGCGCGAGGAGTCGTTCGTGCGCCTGTTGAACCGCAAGCCGGAGATGATTCTGGAACAGGCCATCAAGGGAATGCTGCCCAAGAGCAAAATGGGCCGCCAGATGGCTACCAAACTCAAGGTCTATCGCGGCGACAAGCACCCCCACGATGCGCAGAAGCCGGTGGAATTGGAGATTGCGTAAAGCAGCTTTTAGCTATTAGCTATTAGCTTGTTATTGGAATTAGAACTTTTCGGGCTTTGGTTTTTAGCTAAAAGCTAAGAGCTAATAGCTGGAAGCTAAGAGGAAACGAATGGCAGATTTGGTTCAGTATTACGGGACGGGGCGGCGCAAGTCGGCGATCGCGCGCGTTTTTCTGCGTCCCGGCACGGGCGAGTGGAAGGTCAACGGCAAGGCATTCGATGTGTACTTTGTGACCGAGCAGCAGCGCGCTGCCGCAAAGCGCACCCTGGCTCTTGTGGAAATGGCTTCGAACTTTGATGTAGTGACCACCGTCAAGAGCGGCGGCGTATCGGCGCAGGCCGATGCCGTCAAGATGGGCATTGCCCGCGCTCTAGTGCAGTTCAACCCCGAGTTGCGCGCGGCGCTCAAGGCAGAAGGCCTGCTGACCCGCGACTCACGCATGAAGGAACGCAAGAAGTACGGGCAGAAGGGCGCTCGTGCAAGGTTCCAGTTCTCGAAGCGCTAACGCGCTTAGCTTTCTGCTTCTAGCTTTTCTTGCTTGTACTTTCCGCATTGGGTCGCCGAAAGAGTTGATCCAGGTACGAACGAGCTAAAAGCTAGAGGCTAGAAGCTAGCAGCTAGTTTTACAACTTCCCGCATAAGCGGGTTCAATCCGGGCGCTGGCATCGACCACCCGGATGCAATCCACGAAGGAGGCCAATGGCCACTATCACAATGAAGGAGCTGCTCGAAGCAGGAGTACACTTCGGGCATCAGACCAAGCGCTGGAATCCCAAGATGAAGGAATACATCTTTGGCGAGCGCAACG
>Ga0181520_10004010_pt1 | contig 25158 bp, 19 predicted proteins | sample PEATcosm2014_Bin_29_FD_132451 | JGI IMG/M metagenome (GOLD analysis project Ga0181520, IMG submission 132451) | Peatland microbial communities from MTU Mesocosm Facility, Houghton, MI, USA - PEATcosm2014_Bin02_30_metaG | ecosystem: Environmental > Terrestrial > Soil > Wetlands > Peat | place...
GGTGGCAGCAGCGCTGGAGCAGTGGCGGAGCGACTGGCGGCAATGATTTCGAAATTCCAGAAATATTTGTTTTTCATCATGCTGGTGGCTTGCGTGACGATGGCGGCGTTTCTGATTCGGCTGCGGAACCGCGCGCAGGACCGGCTGCAGGCGCAGGCGATGAGCGCTCCATCGGAGATGGCGGAGACAGCAAGGAGCGCACCGCAGGCGGTGACGCTGTATGTGCCCAACGATCTGGACGATTCGCTGACGGCGGTGGAGAAGAGTATTTCGTTGCCTGCGGATCGGAATGCGCAGGCGCGGGTGATCCTGGAAAATCTGGTGGAGGCGTATGCCGCGCCGGATTCGACCCACCCGATGCATGTGGCGTCGGGAATTGTGGATGTGTATTTTCTGGCGGTGCCGCAGGGACAGGATGCGACGGGCGGCGGGGGGCAGATGGCGGTGATCGATTTGAGCGGGGCGCTGGCGCAGGCGCAGCCTTCGGGGATTGAGCCGGAGACATTGACGCTGCTGTCGATGATGGCGACGCTGCATGCGAATCTGCCGGCGGTGACGCAGGTACATTTTCTGGTGGATGGGCAGCCGCGGGAGACGCTGGCGGGGCATGCGGATTTGACGCGGACGTATTTGGCGGCGGAGGAGGGGAGCGTTCAGCGTTCAGCCCATTCGACGCGCACCTCGCCAGGCTCGGAGCTTGCTCAGGGCAGGCTGCTCAGCGTTCAAAACGGAGAGCACAGAGCACAGAGCTCAGAGCTCAGGAACGGCAGCGATCGGCGTTCGGTGTTCAGCGTTGAAAACCGAGAGCACAGAGCGCAGAGCTCAGAGCTCAGGGAAGGCAGCGATCGGCGTTCGGTGTTCAGCGTTCGGGGCGCAGCTTCCAGCGGTCAGTCGCCAGTTGCCAGCCGCCAGCTTCCAGCTTCCGGCTTCCGGCTTCCTGCTTCTCGCTTCCGGCTTGCAGCTCAAATCCGGAGCGGGCCATGAGGATTGGGGTTTTTGATTCTGGGGTGGGTGGGTTGACGGTACTCCGGGCGCTGCTGGAGCACGTGCCGGCCGAGTATGTGTATTTGGGGGACACGGCGCGGTTGCCGTACGGGGCCAAGTCGCGGGAGACGGTAGCGCGGTATGCGGTGTCGAGCGCGAAGTTTTTGGTCGAGGAGCAGGGCGTGGAGTTTCTGACGATCGCGTGCAACACGGCGAGCGCGCTGGCTCTGGATGCGATTCGCGCGGCGGTGGCGGTTCCGGTGCTGGGGGTGGTGGAGACGGGGGCGAACGCGGCGGAGGCGAGTTCGACGTCGCGCGATGTGCTGGTGATTGCGACGGCGGCGACGGTGGAGAGCCATGCTTATGCCGCGGCTTGCGCCGAGCGGAAATTGCGGGCGATGGAGAAGGCTTGTCCGCTGCTGGTTCCTCTGGTGGAGGAGGGATGGATCGAGCATCCGGTGACGGCGGAGGTGCTGCGGATCTACATGGCGGAGCTGCTGGAGCAGGCGCGGGGCGCGGGTTTGGATGCGGACACGCTGGTGTTGGGGTGCACGCATTATCCGCTGCTGCGGGCGCAGATTGAGAAGGCGGTGCCGTCTTCGCTGAAGGTGATTGACTCGGCGGAGGTGACGGCGGAGCAAGTGGCTGGGATGCTGGGAGGTGGGAGCCTGGAGCTGGGAGCTGGGAGCCGGGAGCTGGGAGCTGGCGTTAAGTTTTTCGCTACGGATTCGGTGAAGAAGTTTCGGGTGCTGGGGAGCCGGTTTTTGGGGAGGGAGATTGGGGCGGTGGAGTTGGTGGATTTGGAGACAGCCTGTAGCCGGTAGCCGGTAGCCTGTAGCCTGGAGCCTGGAGCTTGGATCTGGGAGCTTGAGCTTGAGCTGGAAGCTTTGAGACTGGGGACTGGAGACGGGAGACAGGAGACAGGAGGCGGGAACCGAGAGCGGCAGAGGCTGAGCCGATGGCAGCGTGGATGGTTGCTACGGCATCCAAGGGAGTGCGGGTTCGGACGCGACCTGATCCAGCACAGTTGAGAGGGAGAGCGCGCTTCGACGCGGAGGCGGAATCTCATCCTTTATTGCGCGGGCGAGGGGTTCCCGGTACCATACATTCGGCGAATCCGGTTTATTCAGAAGGAGATAAAGTTATGTCGGAAGAGAAGCAGTCCAGCGGGTTCAGCTGGTTTCTGGCGGGGTTGGGACTCGGAGCCCTGATTGGTGTTCTGTACGCGCCGAAGGCGGGGAAGGAAACGCGCGAGGAGTTGCTGAGCAGTGCGCGCGAGGGCACGGAGTTTCTGAAGCAGAAGAGCCGCGATGCGGTGGATCAGGCCGCCGATCTGGTCGATCGCTCGAAGACACAGGTGAACGAATACGTGGGCCGCGGCAAGGAGTACGTGGAGCGTGGCCGCGCGCAGTGGGATGAGTTCGTGAACCAGGGAAAACAGTTCGTGGGCGATCAGGGCTCGCGCGTATCCGCGGCGGTGGAAGCGGGACGGCAGGCGTATCAGAGCAGCACGTCGACGAACAATCAGGAGTAATCCTGAGGGAGCGGATCAGCAGAGCGCGGGGCCGCGGGAGAACCGTGGTTTGGCGCTGAGTGCCCGGGGGCGCAACGATGCAGCATGAGATTCCGACCTGGATCTATGTCGTCATCAGCGGGGTGACAGCAGGGGCTGTGCTGCTGCAGGCCGTGGTGCTGGTGGGGATGTTGTTTGCGCTGAAGGGCGCGCTGGGCCGGCTGAATGAGGTTACGAAGAAAGCGGAAGAGAGCGTGCTGCCGACGGTGGAAAGCGCGCGACGGTTGCTGGAGGACGTTTCTCCGAAGCTGAAGGTGGCGGCGCAGAATGCGCTGGAAGTGAGCCAGACGGCGAAGGAAGTGAGCCTGAGGGTGCGGGCGGAGTCGGCGAAGATGGCGGGGGCGCTGGACGATCTGCTGGAGAAGGCGGCGGTGCAGGCGGATCGTGTGGATGAAATGGTGACGGGAACGCTGAACAGCGTGGCGCACGCGACGGCGACGGTGCAGAAGGCGGTGTCGGGACCGGCGCGGCAGGTGAGCGCGGTGCTGAGCGGGCTGCAGGCGGGGTTCAGGACGCTGCGGGGCAAAGAGCGCGCAAGCGAGCCTGAGGTGCATGCGGGCGCCGATAACGACCACTTCGTGTAAGATACGCTGGGTATCGAAATAGTTAAGAAGCTGCATAGTCAATCAAGCTGCCTGGTGAACGAGTAACAGATCCTCGTTGGGGAACGAGGTTGTTTCTCTTTTTTGCGGAGGGCGGCATTGACAACGATTGAGACTCCGGCCGGGCTACTCGGCGCCCAGGCAATCGCATCTGAAGCGGAACCTGAAGCGGAACCTGAAGCGGAACCTGAAGCGGAACCCAGGCTAACGATATTGGAGATGAAGGGCTGCATCGAGCGGACGCCTCGGATGGAGGCGCGCCCGCCGCTGTCGACGTATCGGATACAGCTGCATGCGGGATTCACATTCGCTGACGCGGAGGCGGTGGCGCCGTATCTGCAGGCGCTGGGCATTGGGGATTGCTACGCTTCGCCCGTGTTTGAGGCGCGGCCGGGGAGCATGCACGGCTATGACGTGACGCGGCACGACCGGCTGAATCCGGAGCTGGGCGGGGAGCAGGGGTTTGTGCGGTTGGCTGCGCGGTTGCGCGAGCTGGGGATGGGACTGCTGCTGGACATCGTGCCGAACCACATGGGGGTGGGGAACGATTCGCAGTGGTGGCAGGACGTGCTGGAGAACGGGCGGTCGTCGGAATATGCGAGCTACTTCGACATCGACTGGAATCCGCTGAACCCGGACATGAAGGACAAGCTGCTGCTTCCGATTCTGGGATCGCAGTACGGCGAGGAGCTGGAGGGGAAACACATCCAGGTCGTGGTGGTGGATGGGCAGCTGCGGGTGAAGTATTTCGATCACCTGATGCCGATTGCGGCGCGGACGATACCGCTGATTTTTCCTGATGCGGAGCTGGATGAGCTGGGGGTGCCGCAGGGTTTTCGCGATATTTTGCGGGATACGGCGCATATTCCTCCGCATGAGACGACGGATCCGACGCTGGTGACGCAGCGGCGGAAGCAGCTGGGGGAATTGCGGCCGCGGTTGCGGGCGGCGCTGGAGAGCGAGGAGATGCGGCCGGTGCTGGCGCGTGCGCTGGAGCGGGTTAATGGAGCGGCGGGGGATCCGCGAAGTTTCGATCGGCTGCATGAACTGCTGGAGGCGCAGCCGTACCGTTTGGCGTTCTGGAAGGTGTCGAGCGAGGAGATTAATTACCGGCGGTTTTTCGACATCAACGATTTGGCTGGGCTGCGGATGGAGAATGCCGAGGTGTTCGCGGCGACGCACGGGCTGATTCGAAGAATGCTGGCGCGGGGCGAGGTGACGGGGCTCAGGATCGATCACGCGGACGGGATGTTCAATCCGCGGCAGTATTTGATACGGCTGCAGTTACTTTTTGTGGCGGCGCACTGCTGTGGTGAGACAGCGGTGGGGCCGACGGCGCCGAATGGGATCGAGATTGAGGTTCGGGACTCGATGCGCGGGTGCGACTGGGCAGCGGCGCAGGGTCCGCTGTACGTGGTGGTGGAGAAAATCCTGGAGCCGCGGGAGTCTTTGCCGCCGGAGTGGCCGGTGCGGGGGACTTCCGGATACGACTTTGTGTACCAGGGGAACCAGATTTTCATCTGCACGACGAACGAGCGGCGGTTCACGGATTTTTACGAGAAGCTGACGGGGGAGACGAAGGACCCGGAGACGCTCATTTATGAGTCGAAGCTGAGCGTGATGCGGAACGCGCTGTCGAGCGAGACCTACGTGCTGACGAATTTACTGAGCCGGCTGGCAGCGGCGAACCGAAGGGCGCGGGATTTTACCGACGATCTGCTGGAGAGCGCGATTCGGGAGACGATTGCGTGTTTTCCGGTGTATCGGACGTACATTGACGATCGCGGGCAGTACACGGAGCGGGATCGCGCGTTTATGCGGCAGGCGATTGCGCGGGCCAAGCAGCGTAACCGGGAGACGGATGAGTCGGTGTTCGATTTTCTGGAGAATACGCTGCTGCTGCAAGGGCGGAGCGGCGATGAGATCGACCAGGGCGAGCTGTATTTCGCGCTGAAGTTTCAGCAGCTGACAGGGCCGGTGATGGCGAAGGGCGTGGAGGACACGGCGTTCTATGTTTACAACCGGTTTCTTGCGTCGAACGACGTGGGCGGATCGATGGCGGCGTTCGGGATTGGGCCGGAGGAATTTCACGAGGCGAATCGGGGGCGGCTGCGGACGGCGCCGGACGCGATGCTGGCAACTTCGACGCACGATACCAAGCGCAGCGAGGATGTGCGCAACCGGATGGATGTGCTGTCGGAGATGACATACGTGTGGCCGTCGTATGTGCGGCGGTGGGTGCGGCTGAACGCGCGGCACAAGCGGACGCTGGCGGACGGGCGCGTGGCGCCGAGCGCGAACGAGGAGTACTTCATTTATCAGACGCTGGCCGGGGCGTGGCCGTGGCGGATCGCGAATGGCGGGGAGCGCGAAGATTTTCTGGCGCGGATGCAGCAGTACATGACGAAGGCGCTGAGCGAGGCGAAGGTGAATCTAAGCTGGACGAATCCGAACCCGGCTTACGTGGATGCGGTGCATGGGTTTCTGCGGGCGATTCTGATGCCGGATGCGCGGGGGCGCGAGCCGCGTTTCGTCGAGACGATGGAGGAGATTCTGCCGGCGCTGCGGTTGTTTGGCGCGGTGAATTCGCTGGCGCAGGTGGTGCTGAAGGTCGCATCGCCTGGGGTTCCGGATTTTTATCAGGGGACGGAGCTTTGGGATTTGAGCCTGGTGGATCCGGATAACCGGCGGCCGGTGGATTATGCGGTGCGGCGGCGGGCTCTGGAGGAGATGAAGGAACTGGCGACCAGCAAGGGCGAGCTCGCGGTGTGCCGCGAGGTGCTGGATCGGCTGGGCGATGGGCGAGTGAAGCTGTGGACGATCCATCGGGCGCTGGAGTTGCGGAACCGGATGGCGGAAACGTTTCGGCGCGGGGAATATGTACCGTTAGCTGCTACAAATGGATTCGCGGAGCGTGTGGTGGCGTTTTCGCGTGGGGGCCGGGTGTTGGCGGTGGTTCCGCGGTTTGCTTATTCGCTGATGGATGGGAAGGCTCGGCTGCCGCTGAATGGGGCGTGGGGGCGCGGGGAGCTGATGGTGCCGGAGATGGCGGGGGCTGCCCTGGAAAATGTGTTTACGGGCGAGTGGGTGCGGGTCGGGGAGGATGGGCGGCTGGCGTTGCGGGATGCGCTGAAGGAGTTTCCGGTCTTTTTGGGAGCGACGGAATAAGGGAATCGTTCGGTTATCAGCGTTCCAGGAAGAAATGCGGCATTCCCGACACATGCTGGATTAGGGAACCGGTTAGAATATTTTCCTGACAATATGTCTCGGAGATAGTGGATCATTTTCCCAATCTGAAGGATCTACAGCCCGTTTGTCTGCTGGGTGGGATGGGCTTATTCTTGTTTGCGCTAATGTGTGCGCTGACCGGGGAAGCCCCCGCACGCTATCGCGCTTGGGCCTACCGCGATGAAGAGCCCAAACGCTTCTGGCAGCGAGTTGCTATATATCTGCTGGCCGGTCTTTTCATTTTTTCTGTCGGGCTGTATTCGTATCTGACTTCAAACTGAGTGCGTGACCGAGGGTCATCGCGGTAGGTCGTGTTTGTCGCGGTCGGTGACTTCGGTGAGGGCGGCTAGTTCTTTGGCTAGTTCCGGGGTGAGGGCGTTTTCGGGGATGCGCCAGCTCCAGTTGCCGGTGGGGTGCGAGGGGATGTTCATGCGGGCCTCGCTGCCGAGCGAGAGAATGTCCTGGACGGGGTAGAGGGCGAGGTCGGCGACGGAGGTGGCGGTGGCGCGGATGAGAGGCCAGACGACGGCGGTTCCTTCGGCGCTGGGGTCGATACCGAGGTAGGCGTGAACGGCGGCTTTTTCGACCGCGCTGGCGCCGTGGTCCCACCAGCCGCGGGTGGTGTCGTTGTCGTGGGTTCCGGTATAGGCAACCGTGTTGGTGACAAATTGGTGGGGCAGGTGGATGTGCGCGCCGCGGTCGGAAAATCCGAACTGCAGGACTTTCATGCCGGGGAGGCCGAAGTGTTCGCGTAATGCGTCAACCTCTTTGGTGATGAGGCCGAGGTCTTCGGCGATGAAAGGGAGTTCACCGAGCTGGTCGCGAAGGCTCTGGAAGAGCGCGGCGCCGGGGGCTTTGACCCAGGTTCCGTTGACGGCGGTTTCGTCCTGAGCGGGAATGGCCCAGTAGGCTTCGAAGCCGCGGAAATGGTCAAGACGGATGACATCGTAGAGGAATTGCGCGCGGCGAATGCGGTCGACCCACCAGGCGAAGTTGCTTTGCTGGAGGACGTCCCACTTGTAGAGTGGATTGCCCCAGCGCTGGCCGGTCGAGGAGAAGTAGTCGGGGGGAACGCCGGCGACGCGGATGGGCGAGAGGTCGGGGTTGAGCTCGAAGAGCTCGGGGTGGGTCCAGACATCGGCCGAATCGTAGTTGACGAAGATGGCGATGTCGCCAATGAAGCGGATGTCGCGCGCGGCGCAGTAATCGCGGAGGTCGCGCCATTGCTCGTTGAAAGCGAACTGGAGGGCCTGGGCGGTGGCGAGTTCTTCGCCATGTTCGAGGCGAAGGCGATCGAGGGCGGCTGGGTCGCGATGCTTGACCTCGGCCGGCCACTCGCTCCAGGAGCTGTAGTTGAACTTGCGGCGGAGGACGGTGTAGAGCGCCCAGTCGTTGAGCCAGGTGGCGTTTTCATGACAGTAGGCCTCGAAGGTGGACCACTCTTCGCTGGACTGGTTGCGGAGAAAATTGCGCGCGGCTTCTTCGAGGAGGGGCAGTTTCTGGGCGTAGACGGCTTCGTGGTCGATAGGGCCGGAGCGACCGGGGAGGGTGGAGAGGCGGTCGTGCTCGATCCAGTTGTGGTCGGCGAGGAACTCGAGCGAGATGAGGGCGGGGTTGCCGGCGAAGGCGGAGAGCGCGGCGTAGGGCGAGTTGCCGTAGCCGGTGGGGCCGAGGGGAAGGACCTGCCAGAGGCGCTGCTTCGAGGCGGCGAGGAAGTCGGCGAAGTCGTAGGCGGCGGGGCCGAGGTCGCCGATGCCTCCGAACGAAGGCAGGGAAGCAATGTGGAGGAGCAGGCCCGACGAGCGTTCAAAAGGCATGAAAAGTCCTGTACAGATAGTGTGCAACGAAACGGGACAGTCGTACCACGCAGCCCTGTTGGAAAGATTCGGACGGAGTGGGCGCTGTTGCTTCGATGGATATTTAAGGAAAGGTTTGCGATGGGAGTTCCGCAATGGCGCCAGACGGTACTTCGGGGTGAAGCGGGGATCGATTCGCATTGACGTTCGGGCTCACAGGGGAGTCCTCTGCTTGCTGTGGGGTGAACCTGGCGTTCTCCGGGTTTGGGTTGGTTTTGTGGGGGTGTGCGCTTTTTTTTTGCACTGGGCTAACAAGCCGAATGGCTATCTTTTCGGCTCATACCGCATCGCCACCGCCCTGAGCCGAATTCCAGCCGGCTGACGAGCCTCAAGGTCGACAGGCTTCGACAGCCCGGCGAATAACGTCGGGCGGTGGCCTTCCAGCCTGCGGTGCACGACGAATTCGTACTCATCGATCGATCCCAGCTCGGCCAGCGCCAGCGGGAGCTTCACGCCTCCCACGAGCTGTCCCTTGCCCGACTCTTGCTTGAGTTGCTGAACGGCCGGTCCAAGATCCCCGCGCAGGAGCTCCGCGTTCCAGTCGACCCGGTCGAGGGTGCTGGACACGACGTAGTTCTTTGCCGCGTCGATGATCCGGGCGAAGGGTTCGGTCGGATCAGGCCTCACTCCGCCGGCGCCGGTGGCCGCCACGCAGCCTATATCATTTCGCACGTCACTCGGCCAAGGAGAAGAGCATCGGCCTGGTCGAGGTTCTCGATGGAGTTTTGAAACAGGTCCTGGTTCGGCGTGATTGCACGACGATCGCAGCACCCGTCGAGGGTGACGTTGATGGAGTAGCGGAGAGGTCGCATTCCGGGAGGGTAGCGTCGATGGCGGTTGGCCAGCAAGGTTAGGCCGCTTCAGGGTTCACGGGCTCGCGGGGAGGGGTAGGAACCGGGATTTCGGCTGTGGGACCGAACCAGAAACCGGTTACTTCTACATAACAGCCGGAATCGACGATAACTCTCGTTCCAGATCCTTCAGAAGCGCCGATCATTGTTGCCCCAGCAGCGGCGCCATCACAGATTCGTGGGACTATTTGTAACTTGACATGACTGGTTTGCGGTTGAAAATGCGGGACCTCATTGAGACTGGGTTCGTACCCAGCAGTGGCGCGAAAGCTATCCCAACCTTTCAACCATTCGAGATGCAGTCAGCGAGTAAAATGGGCGGTGACAATTTGTTGCACTGTTTTCCGGTTCACTCCATCTCTGGCTGATATGGGGTGTTTAGCACCTAAAGTCGAGTGGGGGTGACGCGAATAGTAATCGGTCAGAACTGTCTGTGAGCGCAAGGATCTCCATGCACCGCTATTCGGCCCGTTCCTACTCCGTCAACTTGGGCGCAACAGCGAGGTCTAAGCGCGCGTCCCATAGAGCCTCACGCATTGCAGCGATGATTCTCGTCGTCTTTGCGGCGGGGATCGCATCTTCCCACGCACATGGGCAGACGAACGAGTGGACATGGATGGGGGGCGGCGAGACGATCCCGACGAGTTGCCCTGCTTTGGCCGATGGGAACCTGTGCGGAAACGCCGGAACCTATGGAACAGAGGGCCAAAGTGCTCTGACGAACGCTCCAGGCGGGCGGACCGACAGCGTGGTGTGGACGGACAGCGAGGGCAATCTTTGGCTTTTTGGGGGATTCGGAACCGATTCTGCCGGAACGGTAGGTGACCTGAATGACCTCTGGGAATTCAGTCCATCCAGCAGGGAGTGGGTGTGGCAGGGAGGCCCAACTACGGTTCCAACGAAATGCCCTCTCAATACTGACGGGCCATTCTGTGGGAACTCCGGCACCTACGGGACGCTGGGCGTTTTCGCGGCTGGCAATCTCCCGGGAGGACGTGACAGCGGGGTTAGCTGGAGGGATAGTACAGGCAATTTCTGGCTCTTCGGAGGAGAAGGCTTTGACTCCGCTGGGAATTATGGTTGGCTGAATGATCTATGGGAGTTCAACCCGAATTTGAACCAATGGGCCTGGATGGGCGGAGCGAGTTCGAATGGAAACAGCTGCCGATTTTGGGGACTCAGAGAAGAGACGATTTGCGTCCAGCCGAGCACGGCTACGGCGCCGGGAGGGCGGGTTGCTTCTCTCGCCTGGACAGATCGGGAGGGTAATTTCTGGCTTTACGGCGGATACGAAATCGACTCTTCCGGCAATTTTTGCGCTCTCGATGATTTGTGGGAATTCAATCCCCTAACCGCCAAGTGGACGTCGAAGGGCGGTGCGACCGTGGCACCCGCCGGTGGGACGGCTCCGGCTGTTTACGGCGCACCCGGTAAAGCCCAGGCGGGACAGACACCGGGCGGGCGCTGGGCTGGCGTAACCTGGACGGACAATTCGGGGAATCTTTGGCTATTTGGCGGGGGCACCTCGATCATCAACGTGCCGGGGCCGCTCTCGAACGACCTTTGGGAGTTCAGTCCACAGTTGGGTGAGTGGGCCTGGATGGGAGGAACACAGGGAGAGGGTTTTGGGCTGGGTGGATCGGAGGGTGTCTACGGTGAGCTGGGTACACCAGCTATTTCGAACGTTCCGGGCGGCCGGGTCAACGAGGTGAGCTGGACGGACGAGGAAGGCAACTTCTGGCTGAGTGGAGGGTTTGGTCAAGGCGTCGGTCCTACGAGCGAAGATGGCCTGAACGACCTTTGGGTGTTCAGCCCGTCGGGAAATGAATGGACCTGGATGGGGGGCAGCAGTAACACCTACTCGCCTCAAAGCGCCCCGCCCGGAGTGTACGGAACGGTGGGCGTGCCTGCTCCTGGAAACCTGCCGGGCACCCGCGAATTTGCGATGGGCTGGACAGACGAAAAAGGCAATTTCTGGACTTTTGGTGGAGAAGGGGTTGACTCGTCGGACAACTTCGGTTATCTGAACGACCTTTGGGAGTACGCACCGCCCGCCGTGCCTGCCTCGGTTCCCGGGTTCTTGTTTTATTTTTATCAGCCGGAAACCATAGATCCCACGACGTATCCAACCGGCAATGTCGGCTACACTTTTTATGCCTTCACCGGGGGAGGATTCGACTCACCCATTGGCCTGAGCGCCAGCGGATTACCCAGCGACTCAACTGCGACCTTCAGTTCAAATCCAATGAATGGGGAGGGGGAGCAGCAACTGGGGGTTGCCCTTGGCGCCGGCGCCGGCATCGGCAATTACGGTGTTACGGTAACGGGAACTGGTGGAGGCATGACGCAGACCTTCATCGTAGGAATGTTCGTGCAGACTCCCTATTTCGTGGTGCCCGCGGGCTCAACGCTCGATGTTCAGTCCGGTACACAGGGAACAATGGCAGTCACCGTGAGCGTGGAGGCCGGGTTCAATTCCCCGGTTACCCTCGCCGCCAGCGGCCAGCCAGTCGGAGTTTCCATCAGCTTCGCCCCAGACTCGATTACTGCCGGCGAATCATCGACGATGACGGTCAATGTTCCAGCCGGTGTCGCAGCTGGTACCTACCCACCAATTACGATTACAGGGACGTCGAACGGTGTGACCGAGCAATCTCAGTTTTCGCTCGATGTGACCACTGGTCCCCCGCCCACATTCACCATTGTTGCGTCACCCGCTTCGCTCACCGTTCCTGCCAACTCCGAGGTCGCCACAACTCTCACGTTCACGCCGCAGAACGGCTTTAGCGGGCTAGTGGCCCTCACCTGTTCATGTTCCGCAAGCCCGTCCCAGGGCTCATACGCCCTTGCACTGAATGTGACCCTCTCGGGATCCCCCGTCACAACGCCGTTTACCGTTTACAACTCCGGCTCGTCTGCAGCGATGCGTGGGGGTGGCCATCCTCTCCTCACCGGGACTTCGCTGGCGCTGGCGGTGTGCTTTGTCGGCTGGCGAAGGCGGAGAAGTCTGTGGACTGCATTATTGATTTCGTTCGCTGTCGGCAGTTTGGGATTGATATCGAGTTGCGGCGGCGGAGGTGGCGGCAGTGGAGGCAGCGGGGGAGGCGGGGGAGGCGGAGGTGGTTCGAATTCCACTACCTTTAATGTGACCGTCATCGCAACATCGGGCGCGATCCGGCAGACGACTACAATTTCCGTGACGCTGAATAATTAGGTTCCCGGATAAATGGCGCCGGACAGGTAGTACTCCGGCTCTTGCAGGATGTCGACTCGCAGGTGATGACAGTAGGTCGTGCGGCTTAGGTCCTGAGTCACCGCGCATCAGCAATTAACAGCTGATCCGAAAGCATTCCTTCACGCTTCATCGCGGGACCGATGTTTCTTCCGCACCGAAAGAGGCGCACCAGAGCAGGGCGTGCGGGCATCTAACGGAGGATGGGCAAATTTCCGTGGAAAAATCCCCTGATATCCCCCTGATATCGAAGTGGGCATTTTTCTTTGAAATTTTGCGGGAAATTTTTGCAGGAAAACCCGGGGGGCGGGCTGCAGGGGTGGCCCGAATGCCGGATAATCGAGAGAGAGTCTGGAGGATGGAATGGCGAAGACATTGTTGGCGCAGCTCCGGGAAATGACGACGGTGGTGGCCGATACGGGCGACATCGAGGCGATTGAAAAGGCGAAGCCACAGGATGCGACGACGAATCCGTCGCTGCTGACGGCGGCGGCGCAGATGCCTGCGTACGGCAAGATTGTGGACGATGTGCTGCTGGACGCGAAGAAGCAACTGGGCGAGGACGCTGAGGACGCTAAGGTGACGAAGCTGGCGTTTGAGAATCTCGCGGTCGCGTTTGGGAAGAAGATTCTGCAGATTATTCCGGGGCGTGTGTCGACGGAGGTGGACGCGCGGTTGTCCTACGACACCGAGAAGACGATGGAGCAAGCGCGGTCGATTATCAAGAAGTATGAGAGCGCGGGTGTGTCGAGGGAGCGGGTGCTGATCAAGATTGCGTCGACATGGGCGGGGATCAAGGCGGCCGAGAAGCTGGAGAAGGAAGGGATCCACTGCAACCTGACGCTGCTGTTCGGGATTCATCAGGCAATTGCGTGCGCGGAGGCGGGGGTGACGCTCATTTCGCCGTTCGTGGGGCGGATTCTGGACTGGTACAAGAAGGACACGGGGAAGGACTACCAGGGCGCGGACGACCCGGGCGTGCAGTCGGTGACGAAGATCTACAACTACTTTAAGAAGTTCGGCTACAAGACACAGGTGATGGGGGCTAGCTTCCGGAACACCGGTGAGATTATTGAGCTGGCGGGGTGCGATCTGCTGACGATTTCGCCGCATCTGCTGGCGGAGCTGGACGCGACGGAGGGAACGCTGGAGAGGAAACTGGATCCGGCGAAGGCCAGGGGGATCGAGGTCGAGAAGCTGAATATCGATGAGGCGACCTTCGAGAAGATGCATGCGGCGGATCGGATGGCGCACGACAAGCTGAGCGAGGGGATTGACGGGTTCAGCAAGGCGCTGGTGCAGCTGGAGCAGTTGCTGGCGAAGCGGCTGAGCGAGCTGGAGGCGGGGGCTGCTAAGCCGGTTGGGGCGCGGTAAGAGAGCGTTCGGCGCTCAGCGTTCACAAAACGAGTTCGACGTCCTGCGTCCGGAAAAGCGATTCGCAGTTTCTGCGCGATCTCGCCCTGGTTACGGCAAACACGCGTGTGACCCGGATGGGGCATGGATCGGCGCTTGACGCGGGGATGAGGGGCGGGGGATGATCGGATTTCCGGAGCGGGTTTGCTTCGGTTTATCCAATCCGGTACTCCCCTGGATCATTCAAGTTGCAAAGACTCAGATTAGTTCGTTCGGCGCGGGTGAGGGTTCAGCCTGTTGCGGAGAGCTTATTGCAGGCTAAGGGCCGGTTGGTTCGGCCGGGTACGCAGATGCTCGCGGTTGCGCTGTTCGTGGGGCCTGTTCTGGTGGCGCAGCAGACCACCATCCCTCAGCGGCTGAAGCCGGACACATTGCGCAATGGTTATGGCGCAGCTGAAGCTGTGCCCTTTCAAAGCAGCGGAATTTTTCTGCAGGCTGGAAAGCCCGACGAGGTAGTGCCCACCCTGCCGGACGCTCCCACACCTTCATTGCCCGACGCGGCGGCGACGCTCTTCCCCAATGTTCCGGTGACAGCGACCGATGCGTCGGCATCTGTTACACCGGATCCTTCAGCGGCTGCATTTCCGGATGCTCCTCGGCCTTCGGTTTTGATGGCGGAGGGCGGGGAATCGACGAGTGTGGTGGCGGTCAGTCCTGTGCAGGAGCGGGCGCCGGCGGAGGACTGTTCGCTGGACAGGACGCATGCGCGCGCATGCCGGGTGCACTGGGGTCAGCTGATTATTTCGACGACGCTGTTCAACGGTTTCCAGGACCTGGGGAATCTGTACACGGGGTATTGGTATCGCGAGGAGACGACGCAGGGCAACTGGTGGGACCGGTACATCAACTCCGCGGCGGGCTGGCGTTGGAACGTCTGGAGCGATCAGAACCCATTCCTGGACGACTATGTCGGCCATCCGATGATGGGCGCGATCACCAACGATCTCTGGATCCAGAACGACCCGAAGAGCATGACGGTGGTCCAGTCCAATAGCAGCGCCTACTGGCGGCGGTTGCTGCGCGCGGGCACATTTTCGACGGCTTACAGCTTCTGGTGGAAACTGGGGCCGGCGGGCGAAGCCTCGATCGGCCACAACGGCGACCACGCGGAGCCGTATGACAATGGGCTGAAAAGCAGCAACGAGACGGGCTGGGTGGAGCTGGTGACAACGCCGGTGGGCGGCGTGCTGTGGACGATGGCGGAGGACGCGCTGGATAAGCACGTGGTGGCGCCGGTGGAGGCTCCGGGACGGAATCCGTTTGCGCTGCTGGGGCTGAGCTTTCTGGAGCCGGCGCATGCGACGGCAAATATTTTTCGGTGGCGGCCGCCGTGGTATCGGGACGATCGGGTGGTGAAGGCGAAGACATTCTGGAGCGATCCGACGGGTGAAGACGAAGTGCGGTTCGAGAGCACGGAGAGGGCGTCGGCGGAGAGCGAGTCGTCGTCCGCGGTAGTTCGGGGCGTGCCTGCGATTGTGCGGAGCCCGGGTACGACGCAGTTTGCGCCGGTGTGGTCGCGGCCGGGCGGGGTACACGAATTTGGAGCGTGGTGGGGGCTGTCGCTGATCAGCGGGCACATTTGGGGGTTCGCGGGCGACGTGAAGTACATGCCCATCGATGTGCGGTACACGTATTTGATCAGCCCGCATGAGAGCTGGACGCTGCGGTATGCGCCGGAGGTGACGGCGGTGGCAATGCTGTCGCAGCCGGTGCCGGGCGCCGTGCCGACGAAAGTGCAACCTGCGGCACAGAATTTGCGGGAGCGGATCTATGGGAGCGGGGTGAGCCCGGTGGGATTTGAGGCGGACTTTGCCCCGGCGAAGCGGGTGCAGCCTTTTCTGAGCACGAACGGCGGGGCGCTGTATTTCGCGGATCGGGTGCTGTCGCCGGAGGGATCGCGGTTCATGTACACGATCGACTTCGGGTGCGGGATTCACGTGTTCCGGAAGGCGCGGCAGGACTGGAGCCTGGGGTACCGGTATCAGCATTTATCGAATGCGAATATCAGCGAGCACAATCCTGGGACGGATGCGAACACGTTTTATCTGGCGGTTTCGCGGTTCCGGACGAAGGGGTACCGGTAGAGCAGGGTTCGGCGGTCAGCGCTCAGAAAAAAGCCTGTAGCCAGTAGCCGGTAGCCGGTAGCCAGCGGCCGGTAGCCAGTAGCCGGTAGCAAAAGGCATTCCGGGTTCAGCGTTTGGAAACGCGGTCGCTTGCGGATTTGGTGCGCCACGAGGGTGCCGCGGAGGAGCTAAACGGGTCTTTGAAGGTGGCAGGGTCGGGCGAGGGTGTGGGTTGGGCGAAGACGGGATCGCCTGGGGCGGGAGAGGCGGCGTGTTTGGATTTGTGGGGCGCGGGCTTCTGTGGATGTCTTGTGGGTTTCCTGGGAGGCGGAGTGTGTTTGGGCATGGGGTCTCCTGAGAAGAGGATAGGGGATTACTAACGCGGAGGTGTAAACCGAAGGTTATTACCGGGGTTGACAGTTGCAGGGGGTGACTGCCAAAAAGTTTGAAGAAACTACAACGAATGTGTTTTGTTTGGCGCAACAAATGCTTCACAATGCCGATTCATAGAGACAGCACAGCTTCTTCAGCCGGGAGCCGGGGAAGCAGGATCGTCATTCCTCTCCGGCCGGCGTGAAGGGGCGCGGAGGAACGCATGATTCCCGAACGCCATCCATTGCGGCAGCTGTTCCATGAAGTCGTAGCGGGCTGCTATCACCGTCACAGCGGCATCGACGACAAAGAACTGACCACGTATGTGGGGGATCTGCTGACCGAGTTCACGGCTACGGACAATTTGTACGTGCGTGACGCGGAGGGGAAACCGCTGAAGGACGTGCGCCAGATGGTGGCGGCGGCGGACCCGGTGTTTGGGGCGGCGGCATCGTTCGACGAGGAGCGCAAGGTGCGGCGGCACATTGGTGACTATGCGCTGTTCGCGACCGGGATGTATCCGGAGACGATGGGGCTGTGGAAGCACTCGGGTGAGTCGAGTTTTGTGGAGATGGTGAAGACGGGCAAGGAGAGTTATTACATCGTCTCGCAGTTTGACTTATTCGAGTATCGGGATGAGGCACCGTTATTTGCGCGGCTGTCGGATGAGTTTGAGCGCTGCATGTTTGGGCTGAAGCGTGTGCGGGAAGAGATCGATCGGATGGGGATGGTGCAGTAGGGAGCGAGTAGGGTGTAGGTTGTAGGGTGTAGGGAGGCGTTTCTGCGCTCCGGCGTTCGGAGAAGACCAGCTCATTGTGCGTCATCGGATTCTCAGCGAATCCAAGTGGCCACTATCACTTTCAGCCCGTCCTTCACCCCGAAATAAGCATCATCGTCTAACGGGAATGTTTCTGAAGACTATTTCACCACCCCATACGTCTTTGGAGGTTTCGAATTTGAGGATGAAGTTGAAGTCGGTCGCGTCCTCGCTCCACCGCTGCAATTGAAAGCCGAATTTGAGCGGCAGGCCTGGCGTCAAATCCTGAGAGAGGTTTCCGCTCGATTCGCCAAGAACTAGGATTCCCGGCGCACCGAGATATATTGAGGCAAGAGATACGGAGTATTGATTCCCCAGGTTATCAACAAGAGAAGCGCCGGTGAATTTGATATGGAGGTTCCGGTCGGACTTATTCTCCAAGAGGCCGTAGCAATTCAGGACCTTTCCCTCACCCATGTATGTGTTAATTCCGTGAGCACATTCCCTTAAGGTGAAAGTGAAATTATCGACCGTGATTGGATCGGGAGCCTGTGTCGTGTAGGTCGGAGTCTGACCCGGTGGGGTGCGATCACCGCCGGAAGATTCAGACTCAGTCGCTGGTTTCGAGCTGTCAGTGTGGGAAGGATTGATCATTACTCGGATGACAGCGTTCGAAACCTGGGCGGCCTTTAGAGCTTTTAATCCCGCTATGCTCGTGTCAAACTTGGTGACCTTCACAGCTCGGATTTTCGCGATGATGATATCGTCGGAAAAACCCAGTCGGACCATCTCGATCACATCGCCGTTGGTCATTACATCTGGATTCGACCCTGTAGCCGAAGCCGACTGCTGACGAGGACCAACGGCTGTCGGGACGCCCTTCAATCCCGCAAACGAAGGAATGTAGAAGCTTGAAACACATAGAGCAACGATCAGGGACCATCTCATATTGCCTCTTCCAGGCGTTAGTACGCCGTCACGGAAGCCTCGCCCGGGACCACGACTGATGAAGGCAAGAATCCGGAGACTCCAGCGGGAGTTCCAAAATTGGGGTTATTCTAGCTCGAAACCCACACGATTGCCCGAAATTCTCAAGATTCTCGATCAGGAGCATCCACCGGAGTACATCATGGACTGGTTGAATCATGCGTACCACTCCAACCGCATCTGACTAACCCGCCAGTGACGTTCCCGCTCAGCCTTTTTGTACGCGCTGGAACATCAGCACCAGGGGAATCGAGAGCAGGGCGAGATAGCCGAGGAGACGGAAATTATCCGCGTAGGCGAGGAGGGAGGCTTGTTGCTCGACCATTCTGTAGATCGCTCCCAGCGCCATGCGATGCGCGGTGGTGGGGTCGAATCCTGAGATTGAAAAGTGGTTGGTGAGGGCGGTGAGGGCTCCGGTGGTGGTGCGCGCGCCGGCGGTGACGTGCGCGGCAAGGTAGTTCTGATGGAGCTGGGAGTGGCGGACGAGGACCGCGGTGACGGTGGCGATGCCGATGGAGCCGCCGATGTTACGCATCAAGTTATAAATTCCCGATGCGTTGCCGATTTCTTCCCGCCGTAGTCGTCCCATGGCCATGGTGGTGAGGGGGACGAAGGTGAGTCCGCCGCCGAATCCATTGATCACGCACGGTATGGCAACGGATGCCATAGCGATGCCGAGGTTGATGCGGCCGAGCATGAGGGTGGAGACGCCGAAGATGCCGAGGCCTATAGCAAGAAGCAGACGGCCGTCGATGCGTGCAGCCAGCGTGCCGGCGACCATCATGGCCAGCATGGAGCCGATGCCACGCGGACTGACCGCGAGGCCGCTGTCGAGCGCAGGGTAGCCGAGCAGCGTTTGCAGAAAGAGGGGCAGCATGGCGGTGACGCCGTAGAGCACGAAGCCAAACATGGCCGTGATGAGCGTGCCGGTGACGAAGTTGCGGTTGCGGAGGACGTGGAGCTGAACGATGGGGTCGCGGGTGCGGAGTTCGCGAACGAGGAAGCCGAAGAAGGCGGCGATGGAGAGGAAGGCGGTCCAGCGAATCCAGGTGGCGCCGAACCAGTCCGACTCCTGTCCTTTGTCCAATACAAGTTGAAGAGAGCCGAGCCAGAGAGCCATCAGGCTGAAGCCGAGGTAGTCGATGGCGCCGGTGAGCTTGCGGCGGATGTAAGGCGGGTCTTCGATGAACATGCCGGCGAGGAAGAGGGCGAGGATGCCGACGGGGAGGTTGATGTAGAAGATCCAGCGCCAGGAGTAGCTGTCGGTGATCCATCCACCGAGGGTAGGGCCGATGACGGGTGCGACGACGATGCCGATGCCGTAGACCGCCATGGCGGTGCCGTGTTCGCGGGGCGGGAAGCTTTCGAGGAGGATGGCTTGCGCGAGGGGCTGCATGCCTCCGCCGCCAACGCCCTGAAGGATGCGGGCGAGGATAAGCATGGGCATGTTGATGGCGAGTCCGCAGAGGAGCGAGGCGGCGGTGAAGAGAACGATGGAGAGAACGAGGAGGCGCTTGCGCCCGATGCGGAAGGTGATCCAGCTGGTGGCGGGAAGCATGATCGCGTTCGAGACGAGGTAGCTGGTGAGGACCCAGGTGGCTTCGTCGGTGGAGGCGGAGAGATTGCCAGCGATGTGCGGGAGGGCGACGTTGGCGACCGAGGAGTCGAGGACCACCATGAAGGTGGCGGTCATGACGGAGACGGCGATCATCCAGCGGTTGGCGGTGGGGGCCCACGGGGCTGGTGGTACGGCTGGGGCGAGGGGAGTAGCGGGCGCGGAGGTCAACGGGTCCTCGCGGTTCGTGGTTTGCTGGACGAGGGGTTCAAGTAGCTACTTTAGTCTTCTGCGGCGCGTGGTTGGGCAGGGAAGTGTGCGTTTGGCGGGGGCGGCAGTTGCTTTCGGAGTTCGGCGTGCGTCAGGTGAGGGCGCGATCGAGATGGGTGTAGCCGCCGTCGACGACGATGCACTGGCCGGTGGTGTGGGCGCTCTGCGTGGGCGAGAGGAGGAAGACGGTCATGGCGGCGATTTCGGCGGGCTCGGTGAAGCGATGGCCGAGGGGAATGCGGTGCGCGATTTCGTCGAGGGCCTGTTGCGGATTCGGGCGCGTTGCGATCCATCGCTGATAGAGGGGCGTCATGACTTCGGCGGGAAGTACGGCGTTGGCGCGGACGTTGTGGGGGGCGAGTTCGGCGGCCCACTCGCGGGTGAGGGCGAGCTGCGCACCTTTGGCGGCGGCGTAGGCGGAGGTTCCGCCCTGGCCGGTGAGCGCGACCTTGGAGCTGATGTTGACGATGGAGCCGTGCGCGGCTTTGAGCATGGGCAGCGCGTAGTGGGCCATGGCGTAGTAGTGGACGAGGTTTTGCTGGAGGCTCTCGACGAAGCGGTCAGGGGAGCCGGAGGCAAGGCCGACGCCGTCGTTGGCTCCGGCATTGTTGACGAGGCCGAGGAGGCGGCCGTAGGTGCGGCGGACGTAGTCGACAGCGTGCTCGCACTGGGAGGGGTCGGCGAGGTGGGCTTCGACGAAGTCGCATTTGCGGCGGGAGTTGAGCATTTCGGCGAGGAAGTTTTTGACGTTGTCGGAGGCGCGGCTGACGACGACGACGGTGGCGCCCTCGTCGAGGCAGGCGCGGGAGATAGCCTGGCCGATGCCGGCGCCGCCGCCGGTGACGAGGATGACGCTGTCGTGAAGGCCCAGGTCCAAAGCTGTGCACCTCGCGTGGGTGTGGATGCAGACGGGGGCAAGTTTATACGGGCGGGCCCGGGTTGTGAAGGAGGGCGGCGAGGGCCAGTTCTGCGATCCTGCATTCACTGGCTAGCTGTCGGGTCGCGGGCATTTGGTTCCGGTTTTTACTGGTTGTGAGTCAAAGAGCACGCGGCGCGCACGAAGCGTATAGTGTGTCAATTCCCGAAACGCAGGCAGTAAAAGTATCCGGGCGTAGTCCGGCGGGTACGTTCCTGGGCTTGAGTGCTGCGCCGGGGTGGAATAACAGGAGAGAAGCCATGGCCATGAATCTGCAAACGGTGATGCCTGCGGCAGTAACTACCTATAGCCAGAAAATCGTAGCCGATGTCGATGGGGATGGGTTCAACGAAGTGATCCTCTTCGACACCTACCTGCAGCAACTCTCGATTGTTCATCAATTCAAATACAGCGACTTTACTCTGAATGGGATCAATTCCAGCGTTTGGCCTTCTACTGATCCTCAAAATATGGAGCCGGTGTGGCCCAATGACGTTACGGTGCGGTGGATGGCAGTGTGGTCGGCGCAGCAGGGAGCGGTGCCGGCGGCCGCGGGTGTATCCGCGGGTGGATGGGTTATAGGTTCGGATGACGGGATCATGGCCGCCGATCTGGACGGCGATGGTCAAGATGAACTGTTCATTTACAACCTGACTACTTCGTGGTGGGGGGTGCTGGAGTGGCAGGCGCAGACGGGCGAGTTACAAACGGTCTGCAAGGTACAGGGGCCTGGAAATCGCCTGGTTCCTCTTGGCCAACTAGTCTGGACAGCCTCCCAGGGCGACGAGTACTGCTTAATTCCCAACATCAGCGGCATTCTTCCGTCCGCGAACGGGGTGGGAATTCTGGCGTATAACTCCCGGACGGTGAATCTGGGAATGATTTATTACGAAGACGGTACGTTTTTACAGCCGTGGTATTTCAACCTTCTCTCGCTGGACAAGGTGAACGGGAGCGGTGGGTGGACGCTGAATCAGAAAGACGTATTTTACGCGGGTAACTTCGCGCAGCAGGGAACTCCTTCGGTTGTAGTTCGCAACCCGCCGGATGGATACATGGATTTGTTGCAGTGGACCGGATCGGATTTCCCGGCGCCTCCGGCGCAGGGACACAATGCGGGAGCGTGGAACTTCGGGTCAGCGGACCAACTGCAGTGCGCCGATCTGGATGGGGACGGTATATGGGAAATCCTGATCTACAATGCCGGCGCGACGACGGCGCCTCAGATTGGGGTTTTGAAATGGAATGCCGGGGAAGGGCAGTTTGACTGCCTGGCGATCGGCGGGCAGATTGGCTCGGGTGCAAATGTATGGAACGTCGGTAAGAGCGACCAATACTTCTGCGTGAATGGCAGTGGAGGCCATCCGGGACAGATTTATAGTTATTCGCCGGCCTCCTCGACCTTTGCCGTGCTGAGCTACCAGAGCGGCAGTTTCGCTTGTCAATGGGCGGGCCAGTCGCTGCTTCCGAATAACGGATGGCCGGTGGGGGCGGGCGACAGCTATTGCGCCGGAGTTCCATGGAATTCTGCGTCACCGGAGTTATTTACCATTTCGAACCAGGGCGCAAGTCAATTGCTGACGCTGGGAGCAGTCACCTGGAATGGAGCGGAGCCGGCAGTAGCTTTAAGCGCTGCGCTGCCGATACAGGCATGGTCTCCGGCCATGCTGGCGACTGCGCCGGCTACCAGCTTCGACACCGTTCTTCCGCTCGATGCGAACCAGCAGGCCATTTACGTGCAGATCAGTCACATGTTTCCGGATCCAAAGCAGCCATACGTACCCGGCAGCGACAATGTGCGTCATTACTATAAGAACGCGAATGACACTGGCAAGTTCGAGAGTTACTCGGACGCTATCATGGGCCTTATTACCCAGAGTTCACCGGAGGGTTTTATTGCGGTTGTGACAGAGATCGCGGCCGAGTGCGATGCGGTGGATACAGCTTACAGCATGAGTAAGGCAATCGGAAAGCTGGGAAACGAATTGCATAAGTTGCAGATGATCGACTTTACCACAGTTCAGAACAACATCGCGAAGCTGACAGTGCAACCGCCAGAGTCAGCTGTAGTCTATTGGTTTGAGCAGATCGGGGTAGCGGCGATCTGGGGTCTGGCGGCCGCGGGAGGAGTACTTTTTCCGGAGGCGGCTGGTGCAGCAGCGGCTTTTGGCATCACTATGTCGGTGGTTGCGTCTGGGGCGGGATCGATTTTCGACTATAACCCCGGCCAACCGAAGTCGTATGGTTTCGAGACGGTAAGGGATGAGATCAGTAGCATGTTCACGAAGTCCTGGTTCGCCCGCCCAGTAGAGCTGGAGGACTACTTGAAAGACCCGGTGAAGCTAAAGATTCTGAACGGACTCAGTCAGACGGTGTGGAAAACGCGGGTTGATCTTCCTGACAGCAGCAAGGCGCGGTTTCAGGCGATGGACCGCGTGTGGCTGTATCAATCGCTGCTGCCGTTTTACTGCTCGATTGCGATTAATGCTGCTGGACGTTATGCACCCCCTCCGGTATTCGCCCTCAACGGGAACTACTATGCCATTTGCGTGGGAGGCAGGTGGCTGGATCCAAGTGACTTTACTGGGTCAGACTTATATGCGGATTTGTTCACGACTCTTGGTGTGAGCCAGGCGGACTTTTTTACAGGACTGGGAAACTGGGCGGCAATTCCGAGGCACGGTGTGCCGAATACCCAAGTGACCGCAGCTGCGGCGGATTAGCCTGGCGTTTGGCAGGCTGCGCATTCGGGAAACGGGGTGGTTCAACCTGCGTTCTGGATGACCAGAAGAAACTGCTGGGGTAGTTTCTGGCGCAACATGTTCAGCGTCACATCCGAGTTCAGGACGGCTGGCAAACCATTCAGAGTGCCCTTTGCTGACCCAACAATGATGCAGCCCAGGGAATCCTTTTCTGTATTTCCGTTGTGGATGAGGACTCCGGACCGGCCGGGCACATTTGCAAGCTCCCAGACATTCGGATGATCCGGAGTATTGTGTGGACCACAGGTATAGGTCCCGACCGGGATACAACTCTGATCCGGAGTGTTATTGAGCCAGGGTAGTTCGCAGGTGTAACAGACGTGGATATTGGATGGGTCGAGTAGCTCACCAAGGGTTCCGTTGTTAGCGGAAGATTGGCGCACGAGGGTATAAGCAGGCAGGTCAGTCATAGGTCACCTCGGGAATGGGCCATGATACTGCCAAACCGCCAACTTTGTGGAGGAAGTCGATCAGAGGCCAGGCGCCGCAGGCGAGGGGGCCGCATTGGTTAGGAATGGTCGGGGCGGAGGGATTCGAACCCCCGACCCTCTGCTCCCAAAGCAGATGCGCTACCAGACTGCGCTACGCCCCGACTGGTCAGCCCACCACGCCAACAGCGGGCGCGTTGGGGACCCCGACTGTTCAAATTGTAGCCCAGAGCCTGGAGCTGGGAGCTGGGAGCCTGGAGCTCAGAGCCTGGAGCTGGGAGCCTGGAGCACGAGAGCAGAGCGCAAGAGCAGAGTGGCGCGGGCTCAGGATGAAAACCTAATTCAGAGGCGGTGGGCTATCCATATAAGGATGAGGAGCAGGACGATGACCGGGGTGATCAGGATGGCGAGGACTCCGGCGAGGAGGGTGGCGAGGAAGGCGTAGTCTTTCCAGGTATGACGGTGGGGCTGGCGAAGGTGGCGCGTCATGAGTTTGTAATTGCGCCGGTTGGCTTTCCAGGCGATGTCGAAGATGTCGCCGAAGAGGGGGATGGAGCCGATGATGACTTCGATGCCGATGTTGACCATCATGCGGACGAGGGTGACCCAGGGGACGCCGCGAATCCAGGCGGCGAGGACGATGACGAAGGAGGCGAGGCCGGCGAGGATGTCGCCGAGGCCGGGGATGAGGCCGATGAGACCGTCGAGGCCGACGCGGATGGGGGTGAAGGGGATGCGGAACCAGTCGTCGAGGAGGTGCGCGAAGAAGTCGATGTTCTCGTCGGAAAACCATTGCTCGGCGCGCTTGCGAAGGGTGAGGGGCGCGGCGTTTTCTGGCGGGAGGATTTCGGGTTTTTGGGGCTCTGGCATTGGGGTTTCGGATGCACGCGCGGCGCGAGAAGGCTGTGGGGCCAATGCTACAATCAGGGCTGGCATGGCGGCTATAGTTCAGCGGCAGAACGCCTGACTGTGGCTCAGGATGTCGTGGGTTCGATCCCCACTAGCCGCCCCAATGAACGGCCTTCGGGCGCTTCGCGCGGCGTACTCCCATGACAAATCAGACAGAGCAAGGTGCAAACAGCCGGGTGTTTGTGGGCTGTTCGGGGTGGGCGTATCCGACGTGGAAGCCGGCGTTTTATCCGGAGAAGCTGGCGTCGAAGAAGTTCCTGGAGTATTACGCGACGCGGCTGAATTCCGTCGAGGTGAACTATACGTTCCGGAGTTTTCCGCGGCGGACCGCGATTGACTCGTGGCTGGCGCAGACGGGCGAGGATTTTCGATTTTCCTTTAAGGCTCCGCAGCGGATTAC
>Ga0181520_10004012_pt1 | contig 25145 bp, 18 predicted proteins | sample PEATcosm2014_Bin_29_FD_132451 | JGI IMG/M metagenome (GOLD analysis project Ga0181520, IMG submission 132451) | Peatland microbial communities from MTU Mesocosm Facility, Houghton, MI, USA - PEATcosm2014_Bin02_30_metaG | ecosystem: Environmental > Terrestrial > Soil > Wetlands > Peat | place...
ATAAGTTCTTTGAAATAACGGGCCGGTACTACACGGCTATGAGTTTCAAACGGATTAATGACGTGATGCTCAATAGGTATTTGAAGCAGGTGTTCCCGACGCCGCTCTTTACCATGCACTCGTCATATATCAAAGCCACGCATGAGAAAATACTCGAACTATATGAAACGGGTGTCGGAGCGGAAATGGTGCGGGGAACGCTCTGGGGAGCCTACAATGCGGTGACTGAGTATGTCGATCATTATCGCCTTGAATCAAAATCAGATTCGATGCGACTCAAATCGATGTGGTACGGAACGGGAGATATCCTGAAGAAAAAAGCGTTCAGGTCGGCCGTCGAAATGTTGAATTAGCACCTTATGCGGAGGGCGATAAACCCTCCGCTTTTAAATATTGAGACAATATTTCTACTCCTTTTTGTATGTTAAAAAATCTTTTGTGTTTTTTTGTCGACTAAAGTATTTCGAAATCAATTAAATGACCTCTTACTCACCAAAGGAAGCACCAAAAAGTTTAACAAGTGCGATATTATCGGAGGAACAAATAAAAGAGTTCCAGACAATCTATAAAAATTATTACGGTAAAGAGATCAACCGCGATGAGGCTTATGAACAAGGTGCCAAGCTCATCCAACTTATTGAGATCATTTATAAACCCATGACCAAAGAGCAATTCCAGCGAGTAGAAAAGCATATAGAAGAAATAAAGAACCCTTCAACAACCGTAAAACTTTCTCAAAAACATTGATATTATTAGCGTTTTAAGGCGTTGACAATTAAAAATATTAATGCTCAAGTACCATAGGGAATGGGCAAAATATCCAATCCTTTAATAAATGGATAAAGAATATCAAAAAATTCAATATTTCTTGTACGCTAGAAAATCTTCCGAAAGTGAAGATCGTCAAGTGCAGTCCATAGATGATCAAGTAAATAGGTTAAAACGATTAGCCTCTGAATTGAAGTTGGATATTAAGGAAATATTAACCGAAGCGAAATCGGCAAAGAAGCCAAATAATCGTCCCATTTTCGACGACATGATGAAACGTATTGAGAGAGGAGAAGCCAACGGGATTCTATGTTGGCAGATAAATCGCCTTACTCGCAATCCCATCGATAGTGGAAAAATAAGCTGGCTCTTGCAGCAAGGCATTCTCAAATCAATTCAATCGATAGATCGACAATATTTGCCCGAAGATAATGTTCTGCTTTTTAGTGTTGAGAGCGGCGTAGCCAATCAATACATTTTGGACTTGAGTAAAAATACTAAGCGTGGGATGAGATGCAAACTTGAAAAGGGTTGGCAGACAGGTATGCCTCCATTAGGTTACTTGAACGATAAGGAAAATAAAATAATAATTAATGACCCGGAACGATTTAATCTTATCAGGAAGATGTGGGATCTGATGTTGACAGGAATTTATACGCCCCCAAAGATTTTAGATATCGCGAATAAGGACTGGGGTTTCAGGACAAGAAAATTCAAGCGCGTAGGAGGCAAGGAACTCTCTAGAAGCGGTATCTATCAAATTTTCACTAATCTCTTTTATGCTGGAATTATTTTAAATAACGGCGTTCAATACGAAGGAAAACATGAACCCATTATAACTCTTGACGAATATGACAGAGTGCAGATGCTTTTAGGCAGAAAAGGCAAACCAAGACCTAAGACTCATGTATTCGCGTTTACCGGGATGATACGTTGCGGTGAATGTGGCTGTCTTTATACCGCTGAGACAAAGAAAAAATTGCTCAAGAAAACAGGTGAATTAATGGAGTATACCTATTACCACTGCACGAGAAAGACGAAAAAAATTAATTGCACTCAGAAAAAAGTTATAAGAGATGACGATCTTGAATTTCAGATAAAAAAAGAAATAATACTATATACTATTTTGCCAAAATTTTTAGGATGGGCATTGGAAGGTTTAAGGCAAAAAAAAGACCTCGAAGCTGAAAACAGCACAACAATTTATGAAACGCTTAACAAGACGTTAGTTCAGACCCAAAATCAGTTAGATGAGCTTACGAAAATGCGCTATCGACAGTTGATCGACGATAATGCCTTTATAAGGGAGAAAAACGATCTACAAGGCAAAATAAGCCAAATCAAGGGGCAATTGGGGAATATCGAGAAAAGGGCAGAGGAATGGTTGGAGGTTACCGAAAGGGCGTTTAAGTTTACTACTTATGCTCTTAATATCTTCCTCGATGCAAAAGGGAAAGAAGGGTTAGAACTAAAGAAAAAGATATTGTTCACATTAGGAAAAACGTTAGTAATTAAAGACAAAAAGCTTTTTATTGACCCAAACGTTTGGCTTGTTCCCATCAAAGTTGGCTATCCAGAATTAGAGGCAGAATATCAAAGGTTAGAACTGGATAAAATGCCGTTGGATGCAACAAAATTGGAGGCTATTGCTTCTGTTCGTACACGCTGGCTGGGCATCGTGGACAACGTTAGAACTATTATCGGACAATCAGAGGGAAAAATCCGTATGATTGATCTTCCGATGTCCGACGTAATTTTATAATAAAAACCGGGTCTGCTTTTAATCAGACCCGGTTAACTAAACCGCGCCCTAGTGGACGCTATTGGAACCAGAATACGTGAGAATAAAGGACATATTTTCATTGCAAATTTAAAAACGATAGACAAAGGAGATTCTATACGATAGAGAAAAGCTGAATAATATGCTAAATTCCTAAGTTAGAATCGGATAGAACACCGATTGATAAAGCAAAAATGGAAGCACTTATCTCCTCCATACGTACGTTCGCTTGTGCGATTAGTACGCACCCATGTTTGCCGTTGAAACGGCTTGAGCTGAAAGATGGTAATTCACAGGGGAAACAAAACCAGGATTAACGTTTATATTGTTCGTCCCGCCCGACCAATTGCCGATATCCGAATTGCTAACCCGAGAACCGTCTCCGGAAAAGTTCTGGCTAGTATTACCCCACAAGATCGAATTGGTTATCTGCAAATCCCCATCGGAACGGATTCCCCCAACGCCGCCATTCCCGAGCGCGTTCTTCCAATTGTTATTGGTCACCGTGACGTTCGTGAGTGCCACGGTCGAATTGGCGTCCACCACCATGCCCGCACCTACGTTGTTCGCGGTGTTGCCGTCAATAAGACAATGATCCATGGTGACATTACTTTGGGATACAAGCATTCCACCACCGTCTACCGCAGCGTTTCCCGTAAGACGGCATGACTGGATGGTTATATTGCTGGATTGGGACAATTGTATTCCTCCTCCGTTTCCTCCGCCTCCGCATATCCCCGGCGCACAGCCGCTATTCTTTACGGTAAGGCCCTTTATGATCACATAGGAGACATTATTACCTGTTATTCCGGAAGCGCCGCTTTTTGAAATGATTGTCTGATCGATTCCCGCCCCCTCGAGACAGATACCGCTCGCGAGGGTCACATCTTCTCTATACATTCCTGCCGCGATTTTTACCGTATCGCCAATGCTTGCGGCATTGATGCCTGCCTGAATCGTAGGATAATCAGCCGGAACATTTTTCACCGACTGATCGCACGTGGCATATCCCGTTGGAACTGGAGCGGAAGGCGAAGAAAGGGTTGCCGCGCTTGAAGACGCGGTAGTTGATGCGGAAGAAAGCAGTAAGGGCGTCGAAGTGGCGGGTGTCGTTGATGCATCGGTGGATATCGCAGATTGCACCACTGTTAAAGTTGGTACCGTAGTTGAGGTCGATTCCGACGACGTAGTCGATGGAGTAACTATGGGAATTGTTGAGGAAGCGGTGGAAGAAGATTGCGTAAGATCGGTTTGCGTCGAAAAGGATGGAATGCTTGACGTTGATCCCGATGTCGTCGAGGAAACTGTCACGTCTGAAGATGTCATCGACGAAGATGAATCGGCGGTTTGGGCGGAAGAAAAATGAACAAACGAGAGACCAAACACGACGGACAGCACTAGGCCCCCTATAATACCAATCCGCAATGTACTTTTTTTCATAGATCTATTAGTTTATGGGTTAACGACTTTTATTTAAAATCAGATTTTTATACATACCCCCTTTCATGGCCTATTTCCAAAACGTTGACAATTTTTTGATCCAACGAGGTGTTTCCTCCTCTGTCTTATAAGACGCCAATAAAAATTGTAAGCCTATTATGACAATACAAAAACCAACCAAGAAAAGAAGGGTTTCAATTAATTCCGCTTTCTCACTAAAGCCATATTGCGTCTTAACACTGCTGGATAAAACCCCCGCAATTAGCATTCCGACGAGACCGATCGTTAGGCCATGATATGCAAGTTGCGTTTGGTGCATTTTTATTCCTCGTGTATGAAGCTTAGTAATTGTCATAAGAATGCGGATCGCAATAACGAGAAAAGTTCCGAACTCAATAAATTGTAAAAGGGATATTAGTATCATTATTGTTGTTGTAGTTCACTATCTATGTTTTTTGCCACTAACCAATTTGAATCCAATCCATGCCAGTAATAAAACCTCGATTGGAGCAAATACAAGAATGGCGTCATTACTTAGAGTAATAATATTCGACGAAACCTGCATTAAGTATACAAAATAATTGCTAACTTCAAGGATGCCGCCGAGAATCGCCAAGCAACCGAACAAGAGCCAGTCTCTATCTCTTTGCTTTTTCCAAATCGAAAAACAAATGATCGCCCCGAAGAAATAAAGGATGCTGTAAAATAGTTTTATAATCATTTGCGTGATCTGGGGTCGTTATTTGAAATAAGACCACTTCCTTTTTACCGCCCAGATAAAAAGTACAAGGATAGGTATGGTGAGCAATATGTCTACGATGGAGGTTTGCGAACCAAGAGAGAGAAAATCCTTCGATGTTCCGATTAAAACGATCGCGACCAGAACATAGACACCCCATTTTCTCCAAACAATAGTTCCCGTAATGCCAATCACCTCCGCGATGAATAACATAAGATTGAAGACGTAGCCCCAACTCGGCTCGCCTGCATAAATATTAGCGAAGGAGGCTGGGAACAGTAAGCTCAAAAGCCGCACGAAGGATACTAAAATGGAATTTGCCAACATGATCCACAAGAAAACGCCCCGACCTGTCCTTTGTATCTCAATGTGATTGTCCATAATTTAGTAATTTTTTTTTGACGAGCCGCTACTCGTACTTTGGGATGACACGATGCGCTGTAGCTGAGTAAGTATTGTGGTAAGCTAATTCAAAATGCTATTCAGGCTTGCAATCATAGATATGATCAATACCTATCATGTGAAAAGTGGCCATTTTCGAGCGAACGACCAAATAAATAAAACATCGAAAATTAAGGTGAGAATATAATTAATCGGCGCTAAAAACATAGGAAGATAAATAATCTGTATAATTTGCCAGCTTAAGGGCCCTAAAACTGCAAGAGCAGCAGCCCATTTTTTCCAATAAAATGCCCCGACTACGCCTATTGTCCCGAAGAGGACAACAGTGAGAAAATTTAAAAAATTAAGATATGGAAAATTCTTAATATATATTTCACCCGAATATAAAGGATGAAGAAAATTAATTATATTTAGAACTGAACTAAAACCCGCAACGATGAGCATCACGGTTAAAAGAATTCCTCGCTTTTTCATACTATTGGAAGACATAATAATTTTTTACGTTATCTATCACTAAAATAAAATATTATCCCCAGTAAAACGAACCACATGATCATATAGAGCAGAATATATAGCAAAGCCCGGCGTGCTGCTGATTGCGCTATTCCTAGCTCATGTCCTTCTACATTCCCAAAGAATGCCTTAAGCCAGGAAAACGCTACCCTACCTGAAGCCAAATTCTTCAAAGCAGCAGAAGGATTTTTGCTAAACCCTTCTTTTAATGCATCGTCTGAAAACGGAACTATAGGCGAAAGCTTTTCCTGATATAAATTACGATATCGATTTGCAGCCTTTGACCATCTTAGCAGAAGAAAGAGGAATGGGACTAATAATAATATTATTATGAAAGATTGTAAGGTCATTTTTAAAGATTGATTAATTCAAAGTAGATAATCACCAGTTGAAGTTGGAGCAGCTCGTCGTCCCAATTCGTTGTAAAAAAATCTGCTACCGAGTAGAAGATGCCATCGTCAGATTAATGGCCGTTATCTTCCAATGGCCATTTTCATTATCCAAAGAAACGACAGGATAGCTGAAATTAGAGCTATAGGCATCGTCGAGTTTCGATCGTATTTTGTATCGCATTGATCGGATCCCAATAATTACTAATGCGAGCAACTCCATAAATATCAAAACTATAAGTGATAACATCATTATCGTGATTCTGAGTATAGGTATATTGCTGCCTTGGTATTTGGGAAAATTGTGGTTTTCATGGTCGATTCGGGCTTTAGTGAAAAAAGACCCATTTCCTTTTTACGGCCCACATCAAACAGAAAAGAAATATTGCGTTAACCAAAACCGATAAAACTGATATTCGAGGATTAAAATATGTATAACTCACCAAGGTTTCAGCTACATATATTATTGCGATTAAGAAGACACCCCACTTCCTCCAAAGGACAATTCCCAGAATGCCGACTACCTCGATTAAGAAGGCAAGAAAGTTAAAGCCGTAACTCCAGCTTGGCCCGCCAGCATAGGTATGCACGAAAGTTGCCGGAAATAATAAAGTAATTAGTCGCTGAACTGATATAAGAATAGAAAGTGCTATCATAATCCACAAGAAGATACCTCGCTTAGATTTTTTTATCTCAATGGTATTATCCATAATTTGTTATTTTATTTTTTAGATGAGCCGCTACTCGTATTGCGGGACGACACAATACTCTGTAGCTGATTTAGTATTGCAGTAAGTTGATTTAAGATGCTATTTAGATTGGTTAATTCGGATTGAGATATTCCTCCCCCACCGCTATTTTGCGAACTAGCGGAAGTAGATCGCCCATTCGACCCATTATTCGTAGATGGCTGAGAAGAGATATGTGGCACGGTCGGAGGGTTTAGATCTTCCTGATCAGTCACGCCTTGGGACGACCTATAGGCTATATTACCAATTGCAATGGTAGAAACGATCGGAGCGGATATCTGCAAGAATGGTGAACTTAAGTTCGGAGCCATAAACCCCTCAGGGCCGTTCAAAATCGGCGCAGTATCAAGCCCATATTTCTCCGGTTGTCCAATAATTTCTATCCACTTGGGATTTTTTGAAAGGTCTAGTATGGGGTCGACTACTTGAGTTGACTCGTTTGTAGCCTGGAGCGTAGCTTGCGCAGCTTCGCTGGGAGTAAGATTTTCGAAAGCATCAAGTGCTGCTTGACCATATTCTGCTAATTGTGTTGCATCACTAGACAGGCCGTTAAAAACATCCACGGGATCAAGTTGTTTACCAGTGGAATCAGAATGAACGATTGGATTATCTTCCGAATATGAATATGCGTTGAGTGATTGCGGATCGGAAAGATTTTGCTGGGATTGATTCCCTAAGAACATCGGGTCCTCACTAATAAACTGCCCCTGCGCCGGATTTTGATAGCGGGCGTTAAGATAGTTTAACCCGGTGCTAGCGTCATGCAGCTGACCGATGTATTTTTGAGGCATATTCACACCCGCCATGTTGTCAATTCGCAGTGCACCGAATGGAAGATAGTTGATATTCTCAACTAGTGCTCCCGAGGAATTTGATACTGCGTTCGTGCTCCCAATATAATCACTTGAAACGTAAGACATGACCGTACTTGTGCCGTTCTGAATAGTGGCGACGAGCTCGCCGTTCGCGTAGATATTCTTCGTGATCGTCGAGGTACCGTTCACATTATACGTCGTTTCTGGATAATAGATCGTGGATGTTCCGTTAGTAACCGAAGCTCTCTCTCCTGCGTAATCGTAGCCATACGTCGATGTCGCTCCTGCACCATAAACGTTCATCAGCCGGTTGTTATAATCCCATGCGTACGTGAAACCACTTGAGGCATTCGTAAGATTACCATTGTTGTCATAGGCAAATGTCGTCGAAGTGCCGTTCGTAATTTTTGTTACCGCATCGGGATCGGTATATGCCGAACCGCCGCCATAAGTGTAGGTACCTGCGGGGCCAGAGAGAATATTACCGACCGGATCATAGGTGAACGTCTGGAGATAATTTCCTCCGCTCGAAGCATTTGAGGACGATGCCGTAAGGAGCCGGTTCAAACCGTCATAGGTATAATTGACAGTAATCGCCCCGTTCGTCGCAGAACTATCAATGGCCTGTGTGATGTTGCCATTATTGTCATATGCGTATGTCGAGGATTGTATATGTGTGGAACCGCCCGTCGTGGTAACCATACTGCTTAACCTATAGAGTTTTGTTGGGTCATAGGTGTTCACCGTCGCCGCGCCATTCGCATCGGTCTGGGTTGCAACCTTATCCGTCGGCGAGTAGTCGATGCTCGAAACAATATTCGCGAAACCGCCTCCGGATTCTTTCTCTTGGACATTAGTTACGAGCCCGCCCGTACCATACGTATAGGCTACCGCAGAGCCGTCGGGATTCGTGATGGTCAACTGATTTCCTTGGCGATCATAGGTATAGCTTGTCCCATAATTTGTCCCATTAATGGTTTTTGTTTCACTCGCAAGATTGCCTCCGGGATCGTACGTTTTGGCATCGAGCGATACCGCAGCGGTGCTCGAAACAGAGCAGAGACGGCCAATACCGTTCGTACATGTGTCATAGGTATAAGCGACTTGAGTCGTCGAAGCGTAGCTTTCCGTGGATACGCGATTTAAGGCATCATAGGCATAGGTGACGGTCTGATTCTTGGGATCAACCCTCTTCGTGAGATTCCCTGCATTGTCGTAGGTATAGTTCCAAATGCCGTAGGTGGAACTTGCGGGAGTGTGAAGATCGGTCGATGAAGCTTCCCTTCCCAACCCGTCATAGGCAAAACTCCGCACATTGCCGTTTGCATCGTTGAGACCCAGAATATCCTGCAGCCCGTCATAGGTGTAGCTTGTCGTATACGTGCTTGATCCGTTGTGTTCGCCCACCTGCACAAGGTTTCCGAAAGCATCATGAAAAACATCCTTCTCGTTTCCATTCGGGTCAGTGATCTTTGTCTCCCAATTGCTGTAGACATCGGTCGTGGTGCCGACGGCGTTCGCGACTGTCAGCACTCTGCCCAGCGGGTCATAGGCGTACGTCGTGAAAAGCAATGCCGTCGTCGTCGCGGCGGTCGATGAGGCACCAGACCCGAAGTACGGCAAGGATTGTTTTGCCTTGAGACCGACGGAATTGTATGACTGATCCGTCACTTTGTAGATTCCCGCGTCCGTCGCCGACTTCCGCGCCTGGATCAACCGGTTAAGGCCGTCGTAATAGCGGTAAGTATCAACTGTCGTCGATCCGTTGAGGTAGTCCGCTTCATGAACGCTCACCGCACCCGACGTGTCGGTATACGTGTATGCAGTTTTCAGATCTTCCGTGGAGGTCGTCACCTGATCCGGCTGGAAGATTTGGAGCGGCCGACCCAATCCGTCATAGGTCGTTTGGAATATGAGTCCGTTCGGATCGATTGTCTGCGTCGGCTTCCCCGTCGAGTAGTCGTATTGATATCCAGTTGCCTGACCAAGGGCGTTTGTCGTCGTCGCCGGATAGAGATTGTAGGAATCGTATGAATAGGTGGTTGTATTATTTCGCGGATCAAGCGTCTGCGTCGCGAGACCATAGCCGTTGTACGTATTCCGCGTTGTCGTGGCATACATGCTCCCGCTTGCCCAATCATCCTGTGTTGTAAGATTGCCCGCGCCTATATTCCCCAGCCCGAGGCCGTCGTAATAATATTGAGACTCTTCTATCTTCGTGCTGCTCCCGTTCTCCATGGTCTCATCTGACACTTTTCCAGTGACGGCAGAACCCGCACTGGACGCATAAGAGATATTCGTGATGTACTGGTTCAATCCCGCGGGGGTTGCGGTCATCGTCTGCCCCATGCCCGCGTCGTAGAGGTCGGTCATTTCGTTTGCCGAAAGGACTTTTGTCCATACCCCCACCTCATCCATGTCGCCGTTGAATTTGATGCTCCCGTCCATGTCTTCGCCAAAACGGACAGCGGTGCCCGAGGAGTTGACCGTCGGCGTTCCTGAAACATCGAGTGCGCCATCGACATACAGTTTTGATGTCGTGCCGTCGTAGGTGGCAACGAAAAAATGCCAGTTACCATCGGCGATCAACTTGGTTCCTGAGAGATCCGTATTCGCCGTGGAGAGATAATCGTGGCCACTGTTATTGACAAGCAAGAAGAACTGGCCTGAACCGCCCGCGCCCATACGGAAAAGTCCCATCGTGGCGTTGTTTATTGATGTTTTCATCCAAAGAGCTACCGAACGAGCCGAACTTCCCGTGGGGATACCGGAGGCAGAGGTGATGCTGATGTAGGAGGACGTACCGTTGAAGCTGGCGCCTTCATTCACCTTGCCGTACGTCGAGCCATAGGACATCGATGTATCGGTGCCATTGTTTGAGTTGTTGTAATCGTTCGAGTTCCCTTCCATGGGGTAATACGAAATGAGATTGTTGGTGAGCGAACCGCCCGACTGGGTGTTCACTTGGAAAACTTTGGGGCCACTCGCAAGGGGAACAAATGTTCCATCATTACTTCCCGTCACCTGCCCCCATCGTACCTTCTGCGTCTCATTGCCGTTCGCCGTGTTCCACGTGTAGGATTCGACGGAATCCTCATGTGTCGACAACCCGTCGTAATCCATCTCGAGCGTCTGATCAGGAAACACGAACGTGGAATTGACACCCGTACTCGCACTATCCCACTTGGTGATGGTGACCTTGTAAAGATTTCCGGCGTTATCGTAATTCTCGATGCGATAGGCCTTCCCGATCTTCCAGAAATTGTCGTTGTATTGTCCTTGTGCACTGTTCGTGCCGTTCGAGGTGTCGTAGTACGTTTTCGTCACGTTACCCGCCGGATCGGTTTGAGTGACGAGTCCGAATCCGGCGAACTCATGGTCGGTGGGGCTACCATAATAATAGGTGCCGTTTGCGTATTGATAGGTCGAGGAGGAGAGATTTCCAAGGCCATCATTGTTCGTGATTTTTGAAACCACATAGACCGGATAGGGTTCGGTGTTCACGGGAACACCCGAGGCATTCATGAACTGCGACGCCGAGTTGTATGCAATGGAAGCGCTCCCTCCCTGGGGGTAACTGACGCCGGTCAGAATGTCCGCGCGTATGCTGTTATTATTCGTCCACGACCCATACACATTCGTGCCGCTCGCATTCGTGTATCCCGAAAGAATGGCGGGGAGGCCGTCGCCGTTCACGTCGGCGAGAATCGCTCCCGTCGGAACGCCGCTATTTGCAAAACAGATGGGCGAATTCCACGAGGATGAACTCACCCAACCGCTGCCGGTATTGATGTATGATCCGCTGCATGAAATAATGTCATCCCTCCCGTTATTATTCACATCAACCACGCGGTAACCGTTGTCGCCTCCGCCGCTCGTCGTAAACGATACGGGCGCATTCCAGGTAGAGGAACTGACCCAGCTGCTCGTACCGTTAAGATACGCGCTACTGCTCGAGATGATATCCTCCAGACCGTTGCCCAAAAGATCCGCGAGGCGATATCCGTTATCCACCCCTCCATTCGAGACAAATGAAACCGGAGGATTCCATGTGGAAGAACTCGTCCATCCGGGAGTCTGCGTTTGATAGGTAAACGTTGAAGTCGGTTCCGTGACCGCAGTCCCTGAAGCATTCTCCCCGCTTTCCGTCACCGAATGTAATAGCGTCGTATAGCCGTTGTCCCCCGTCGTGTAATTCAAAACGTATTTGCGAACCCAGGTGCTGCTCACGTTAACGTCGATTTCGCTCACCCGATAATTGGAATTCACCGCGAACCCCGTCGCCGTGGATGTCGCATTGTCGGTACTTGATGCTCGGAGGAAATTGACCGAAAAGATGCCGGTCGTGGAACTCGTATTCGTATAGACCGTACTCGATGGGTAGATCTGACCGGAATCGTTAAAGTAATAATAGAGGATGGAATTGCCGTTCGTATCCGTCACTTGCTTCAGCATCCATTTATAGACATGCGCCGCGTTATTGGGATCGCTCTGCTGGCTGTCGGAGGTCGAACCGAAAACATACTGCATTCCATTCTTATCCGTCATTGTCCACTGATCACTTGAGCTCGAAAACGCATATTGATTGAACGTGCCGTTTTCGATCCGTGCGACATAACTCGACGCGGTGGACGTTACCGTTGTTGTGGCGACCAGCTCACCATCAAGCGAAGAGGTGAAGTAGTTGAGTGTGCTCGTGCTATAGAGCTGGTCGACGCCGGTTTTGTTGAGTCGCTCGACATAGGGAATACTGATCGACCAGCCTTCGCCAAAGATGTTTCCTTGCTGAGAATTTTGACTGTTGTAGACGAGGTCTAAGTTGGGCTGCAGACCGTTCCTGCCGGGCGGGATGTCAATGGGGAACGTCGTATTGAGCGCACCCGTATTCTTGTCGATTTTGACCTGATCCTGATTAAAAGAATTGTAGACGAGGGGTTGGAGATCCGGCCCGGTCGAGGGACTGGAAGTGAGCTGACTGGTCTGTGATGAGGCCGGGGTTGCGGCCGATGGAGTCGCAGGGTTTGACGCTTTATTCTCGTCCGTCGGAGAAGCTGCGCTCTTCGCCGTGAGAGGGGCCTGATCAGTGGGAGTGCCGCCAGATGTCGTATCCAAAGGTGCCGATGTCGGATTACTCAGCGATGTAGTTTCTGAAGTGTCAGTCGGAGAACTTACCGGAATTGAGGTACTCGCGGGATTGGTAGTATCGGACGCAGTTGAACTTTGTGCGAACGCAGGCTCCAGAGGAATTGCGAGAAAGGTAAAGATAATGAAAAAAACGGCGCTGCCAGTACCGGCACGCCACAGAAAATCTTCCTTTTTCTCTTTACCGCTCCCGCGCTTTTTATGAGAGCACATGATTCTAGTGAATTATATGCCTAGGTTATCGCGATACCCTGCTCTCGATATCGAGAGCCCGTCATCCTGCCCCTCATTCAGGCGATATCATAAGCAGGACACAACTGCGGTTTACGCTTCCATAATAACAATATGAGACGATGGGTCAACCACAGTTATGCACAGGCAAAAATCTTTCCCTTGGGCATCATGGTCGATGTTAGAATTATTATCGATCAGTCGGACGGAGAAATTCGCATCGCTGAGTTAGTCCTATCAAATAACAAAACTGCATAATTCCTCTTGCTTTTCATTTTACAGTAAAATCAATCTGCCATACAAGACGGGAAAAATCACCTAGATTGGTGACTGTTTAGGGCATTCCTTTCTCAGCTTCGATACGAAGTAATAATCCCTGATCTTGGGTATATGCAACGATGTCCGAACACTTGCATTTTTTATGTTTAAATGTTACAGTATAAGCAATGGCTAAAAAGGAATTTATATCTCGAATTGGAGGAAAGGAAGGTTCTTTGCATTGTCTATGCGGGAATATTGATGCAGAATACGGCTTTTATCCCTGCGATAGTAAGGGGAAGCTGATAGAACCGGACAAGGGAGTTTGGAAGAATTTGTATATCTGCGATCACTGCGGTCGGATTATTAACCACATAACACTAAGGGTTGTAGGTCGGAAGAAACTGAAGTTGTCTAGAATATAAACTATTTTGAATAACTGTTTAGGTTATTTTTTGGGGACTCACTTTCCGGTTAAAACAGAAATAAATTCTATACTCTTATTCAATTTGTTAAAAGTAAGATAGTAGTTTGTTGTTTATGAAGTTCCGTTGTGTGTGTCTTAATACGTTAAAAGAAATATTATTATACCCCATTTTCTTGAGGATTGACTTCATCGATTGGTTCAAGAGATCGCAAAACCTCAGTGAAATATTGTCCATATCCGGCTTTTGCTGGGCCGATATATTGAAAATCAAATAAGATTGAGATCATCCTCATCCCCGTGCCGCCAGTATAAGTAAAAAAATTATTATTGAGTATAGTAAAGCATTCAGATGATTGTTTGATGATAACTTTTGCAATAGAAACAATCAAAAACTTCTCATAGGTCATATTATCTATTGAGGTATATTCAGTGGTAAACTGATCTCTAAATTCATGTGTGTGCTCACTCGTAAGATTTTGTGATAGCACTAATTTTAAGGCGTCCTTAAAATTATCCGTATCTTCGTTTTCCGTATTAGGAAATGTTAAGAACAAACAGAAATCAGAGTTATGTCTTTTTTGAAATTCAAAAATTAGTTTTATTAACTGTTGGATACCAGTTTTATTGTTTGAGAGACTTCCATCAAAATCGAGATTGATTACATCAACAGGGAATATTTTCTGACTGCCGATCAATATTTTATGATAGTTTACTTCTAAGTGTTGGGCTATCTCGGAATATACTTTTGAATTTACAAGTTTTTTAGTTAATATTCTCTCTGAATTTTGGTTTTTTTCAAAGAAAACTAACCTTCCTTTTGTTATCCTATAAACTTTCTCATTTGGCTCCTCCGTGGAAATCGAAGTTTCAGTCTCCTGCCACTCTAAAATTCCTCGATCAACTAAAAGGTGTATATCTTGCATTTCAGCTGCGGGCATATCAATCATTTCTAACTCCTTATCACCTTTCCGGGTTACAATAGTACTTATATACTCAACCCACTTATTTCTGATGAATTCTTTCGAAGGTGAATTGTTAATATAGGGGTTCGGAATGGGCATGGTCTTTAATCATTATCTTTCTTCAACCACAAGGAAATCTTTTCATAAAAAATCACCTTCATTTTATTTACATCACCCTTGCTTTCTTTGATGGCTGTTTCAAATATGAGAACTACTTTCTCCAAATAATTCCAGTCATTTTTTTTAATGCTTTTAAAAAATGATTGTTGGACTTCAATTGTAGTTTTTTTACTATCGTCATATTTAATTGAAATGGGAGGTGTATTTTTTGTGACTTTTGCTGGATCTTTGATCTGCGTGACGACCACTTCGGATATATTTAATGATCTCTTTAAAATATCTTTTTCTTCTTTATCCTTTTTCGTCTCGCGATTTTTTCTTCCTGCTTCGTAGATAGGTAAAACAAATTTCGGGAAAAAGTCCTTACTTAAAAATTCGTGTAAGAAATTCTGTAAGACCATATATTCTGGATGCGTTTCCCTGAAAGACTGTCTATCAATATTCATTGCATCTTCTAGGCCCTCATCAACATAAATCTCTCCTGATATCCAATTACTTAAAAGTTGATTTACGTATCTTGGGTAACCCATAAATGAAGTATCATATCCGTAACGAGAAGCTATTGGCACATTACGAATTTTAATTGAAACTCCATTTAGTTCTCTAGGGAATAAAAGTTTGTTTTGAGTATAGAAATAACCTTTGAATTTCAAATGTTTATCTTCAATAATCAAATCTTTACTGAATGTAGAATATTTATATTCAATTCCATTTTCGTTTCCAAGTAAGACAGGTTTTTTTAGGTAAACTCCATCAACATCAACTTTGAAATTAAAATCTTTGTGTCTTTGAATTAGCTCATTAATAATTTTATCAGCAGTTACTCCTTTAATCGGCCCATCTTCAATATATTCAACAGGTACATAAGAAGCTAAATTGATTAAAAATTGAACATAGGCATTGTCTTCACTAAATGTTCGTATTTTCTTTTCTAAATGTTGAGCTAACATGCTCCTCATATTTCTGAACGTGCTTTTGGAGAAATTTTTATTTTTCTGAGCTGCGAGCTTAGAAAGTTCTTGCATATCATTCAAAATTTCTTTTACACCTTCTTTTAACCCCAACAGTTTGATGGTTGTATAATGAAGGTTTCTATCTTCATCAGAATTTAGTAATTCAAAACCGGCCTTTATTAATCCTCCATCAATTTTGGTGGGAGTATCATTGTATTTTTTAAAATCAATAGTTGCGGTAAACTTTATATCTTCATCTCTTTTTGATGACGTAATTTCAAGGCTATCGCAAATTTCATTAACTGCGATAAAACCTATCCCAATTTTTCCAATAAGAGGTCGGCCTTTTTTAGAATATTGGCCCTGGTTTCGCTTGTTGGATTTACTTATCCATGCGAAATTGTTATCAAAATCTACAGCGTTCATACCGTCGCCATCATCAATGATGGTTATGATATCTTCAACTGGTTTAATTCTTATAGTGACGAGATTAGCATCTGCGTCGAAAGAATTATTTATCAGTTCTTTGATACAAGTTGCTGGTGAGCTATAAATACCAGAACTTAGATCGTTTATGATCTGAGAATGAACTTTAATATCTCCGTTCTGGACAACATCCTTCGCTAAAGTAATTCTTACTTTTTCATCAGGTTGTGTTTGCATATCATTCATAATCCCTTTCATTAAGACTAATCTTAATGGGACTAATTATTGGATATTTAAGACTAGTCCTTTTGACACTCTCGCTAAAATTATAAGTCCTATTTGTTTCATAGCCAAACAACTTTTTTAATCCTATTTGTTTTATAAACAAATTCGAATTAGTGAATAATTCTAGCTGAGGTTCTATTCCGTATTTCGATAAAGGCGGTTTGTTAACAATATCGAACAACCGTTTTTCTACCAATTTAATATTCGCATTGTCTTTTATGAGGATTTTATAATTTGCTTTTATTAAATGGTGTTTTTTCTCCGGATGTAGGTTGATAATTTCAGCATATATATGAATTATCAAAGATTTATCTGTTTGAGTTAAGTTTTTTTTAATTCCAGCCGCGAATTTCAGAGTTCTGAGGTTTAAAATCAGTTTTTCGAATGTCGTCCGCTTAGTCCTAAACTTTTGATTTCTTTCATATTGGTCTCGTTTCGTAGTTAAATTATTTTTCAAATATTTTTGAAAAAGTTTTATATACGACTTGTTTAATTCAAATCCTATATATTGTCGTCCCATAAAACTTGCCTGAGCCGGAACAGTACCAGATCCGGAAAAGGGATCCAAAACAACATCTCCTCTATCAGTTGTAAGAAGTATAATTCTCTGAACTAATTCCTCGGGAAGCGGACAGAAGTGTCGAACATATCCATTGCCCCAAGATCCTTGAGTTGGAATATCATATCTCCATATTTCATCTGGAGCTTTCCCTCTAGGGTTGTATCGCTCAGGATATTTAACCCACCATTTTTTTAGGGTTTCAAAATCTCTTACCCGATCAGTATAGTATCTAAATTTCTTAGCTTTTTTAAAAACTAAAACGTACTCAAACATACTTCTGGTTTGACCATGATGAGACCAAGGGAGAGTTCTTTCTTTACTCCAGATAATAATATCCTGAAGTTTCCAACCTACGGTTTTCAACTGGTCAGCAAAATCAAAAGGCAAAGGAAATAATTGGCTATCCTTTTTAAATGTATCAATAACAACCCAAAGACTGCCGGTATTTTTCAATACTTTATAAACACCCTCAAAAACTTTCTTTATATCTTCAAGATAGGTTTCATACCCTTGACCAAATCCTATCTGATTCTTATTCCCATAATCTTTTAGGTTAAAATAGGGTGGAGACGTTATAGCAACATCTACAACCGCATCATCAATATAACCAGCTATTTCTCTAGCATCGGCATTGTGAACCTTGAAGATATTTCCGCCCTTTTTCATAATGTTTTGCTCAAAAAGGATTTACATAAATCATATATTATTTTCTAAAATTCCTCAATAAATATAGCGCAACACAAAATCATTTACTATACTAACCCACATTTCATACCGATCCTCAAAGGTGGAAATAATTTCCTTACCTTAGTAATTGTGTTGTTTTCCCCAAAAGTCAATTGAATATTCAATGGTATTACTACTCGAATACCTCCTTCTTGTTGAGCCCTCTAGCATTAAAAGTTTCCAATAGAAACAATGATATGGAACCGGCCATATTAATAGCTAGTTCGGCATGCCTCGAATTAGGTTTTGGTCCACCCTTGCCTTTCCCATGGGCATCGCCAAGCTTATTCCTAAGAGCACCCAATCCTTGTACAACTGATTGCACACCGCCGAGAATTTGCTTAAAAATTTCTTCAGTATACTGATCGGGCGCAAGATTAAGATTCTTGGCAACCATTTTATAAAGCTCTGGAAGGTCTATCTTGTTGGAGTATGTAATATTCATCTCATCTAAAATATATTTGCAAACGCTTTCAAGCATACTCCTAGCTGCCGTAATAGCACCTTCGGGGTCTTCCTCTCTTCGCTTGGTAATCTTCATCCAAATTGATTTAACGTTTTCGATATCAATATTTTTTAGAGTACTTTCCATGCTTTCGCTAACTGGATTTTCCGCTAAGGTCTCTATCTTTTCTAACAATGGACGGAATTCATCCCACAAAAACGTTCTCCGCTCTTGATAATGAGCAAACTTATGCTTAATGAATGCCCAAAATTGTCCAATATCCCGGCTCTTCTTTACGAAGTTAGGCACTAGGTCTTTAGTAATCGGATTAGATAGCAGAGCTGTTCTTAGTTCCTGATAATCATAAGAGCCATAATTATCACTGGTAGCATATCCCACTAAGTAATTTTGTAGGTCCTCGGCTTTTTTATATAATTCCTGATCCATGAGAAGTAATTCCCTTTTATTTAAAGGAGGCTCACAGTTTTAATAAAAATCTTTTTAGCGGACATTGAAATCCCACTTACTCCATCGAGAACGTTTATATTCATTGTAATTTATTTACAAATTTAATTTAACCCAACTACCCCAATCGTTCTTTTCGCACTTACTCCAATCGTATATTTCTTGTTGGTTTATTTTCCATCCATCACTCTTTTCAATGACGATACCACCAAAAAGTTTTTCCTTTTTTTGTTCTTTGATATATGCTTGTAATTTTTCTGCTTTCGCTTTGGTATATGATCCACCTTGTTGGTCTTTCATGTCTTTAACCTCAAAAATACCAAGTCTCCCATCCGTTAATTGCACTAAATAATCAGGATAAAAAGTATGAATAACTCCTGCGGGATATTCATATTTAATGCCAAAATAATCCTGCTTGTTTTCACCGTTTTTCCACCACCAAACTATCTTTCCATGATTCTCATTCAAGAATTTTTCAAAGTTCTTTTCGGGATTAAATCGTGTCACACTCAAATAACATGGTTCATAAACATATTTTGGAAAGTCCACTCTTTCATCGGCGTACTGACTGAAAAAGCCCTCATTGGCGATTTCAAAATCGTACCATTGTTCACTCTCCTCAATTTTCTCCTTGATTTCTTTTTCCCTGACTGTTTTATAAATTTCAATCGCTTGCGCTAATATTTCCTCGAACTTTTTTCTATTGCCATTGTGTACGAAAATCATCTGCACAATGGTTATTTCTTCCGGCCACGTTTTTGAGCCGAGATATTTTCTGAACCAAGTATAAATCGCCGTTTTTACAGCAGGCACCGATCTTTTTATATTCTTAAATGAACCGAGATGGTCTTTGATAATCTGTTCAAATAATGCTTGCAAATCATTTCCAGCAATCGTTAAACGAACAAGTGCCTCGGAATCGATTTTACCTTCAATTTCGTCAAAACTTTTACCCTCAATTTTGGCATTGGCAATAATATCCTGTTGATATTTTTTGACATCAAGAACTACACCCTGTTTTTCCAGTTCCTCAATAATTTGGGCAAACAAAATATGATCACCTGTTAAGGCAAAATACTCACACGCCACTTTTTCAAATACCGGCGAAAAACTGGCAGTAATATCACCATAATCGGCGCGTGACTTATAGTAAGAAGTTAGTTTAATATCCTTGTAATCCGATTTTCTTATTGCCTTGAGATGCTTGATGATATTCGGATTATATTCCTCTTTTTTAACGATAATACTTTGGACGTTCGTGTAGATATAGCCACGATTTAACTCCTCGTTAGCGTAATGCTTTTGCTCGGGCATTCGTAGAATTCGCCCCACTGTTTGGATTTCAAAAGTTTCACTGTGTGATTCCCTAAATTTCACCAAAATATGAGCGCGTGGACAATCCCAGCCAGTGTCAATTGCCTGTTTGAAAATTAAAAATTCAATTTCATTGTCTGGTTCTGCTACCCAATCCAAAGTATCGGACTTCTGTTCTGAGAGCCAAATAGCAAGCTTGCCATTGCCTTGTCCGTCTTTACGTTCGGTTATTTCTTTAACCGATAGAAACTTTCTGACAGCTTTAATCTTATCCTCGCCGGCTTCAGCCGTTGGTATCTGTACCAACACAAGCGGATTAATGTTTGAATTTTCTAATTGAAAAAGTTTTTTTAATTCCAATCTTTTTTTAAATGCAGTTTCCAACACCACTTCTTGCGAATCAACCTCATCGTCGGTGATCTCATCAATTTTCTCATTGATAATCAACTCTTTTTTGATCATACCTTCGTCAATCACATCCTTAGGCTCTACATAAACATAACCCGCCGTTCCACGCGCCAATTCACGTGCATCTGGTGTTATTTTCGGCGTTGCACTCATTTCTAAAATGACATCAGCATTTATTTCATCACGCAATTCATTGGTACGCTCAGCCGTTGCTCCTATATGGCTTTCGTCAATAATTAAAATAACTTTTCGTTGTTCACGTGTCTTGGATAGTACATCACGAAAATTTATCTTTTCGCCCTCTTTCATCAGAACATTTTTCCAGTCGCCAGTTTCTCGGTTCTTGTTCCGCAATTTTTCCCAATTCACAACAACAACCTCATTCCGAACAATACGTTCCCGCCCACCTGTAAATTCTTCTTCAACAAGTGAAACTCTCGGTGCACCACCAAAAACTTTTTCTAAACTACGTTTGCTTTGCAGATGAAGTTCACCCTTACCGATACTTACCCATACAAAACATAGATCATCTTCCGGCAACTCTCTGATGATTTCTTCAATAAACTTGGCAGTCATCAATGTTTTTCCGCTTCCCGTAGGTGCCTGGAAAACACATACTTTCTTGTCTCCTCCTTTTGAGAGAAGTGTCTTAACAGTGGCAATAAGTTCACCGACAGCTTTTTCTTGATATTGTTTGAGATTAATATTCATAAATTTGCTCATAAATATCTAATATTTTTTGTGGAATCGGTTCTAGACTTACATCAGACCATTGAGTAAAATCGTTTTTATTTAGACCCAAAGGATCGAGCGTGAAGCAGTATAAAATCTTTTTACCCTTCATTTTGTCAAACTCTTTTTTTAATTGTTCCAAACTATCACGTTCCATAGCATAGTAGACGCCCATAACATTTCCGTTTTGTTTAAAAATACAATAATCCGACTCGCTTTTGATTTCATCAAATATACCTTCTCGTAAGCAAAGCATTTCCGTACATTCACGAGTAATCCGTATCTTCAAATCATCTCGACTAATCGAATTTTTTACAAAAGCAGTCTTGAAATATTTTAAGTTACTTGATATTCCGGTTATGTCCTCATAATCCTTATTCCCTTTGATAACAGCTTTTATTCTGGGGAAGCAAACTTCTTGCGCAATTCCATTTTCATTGTTTGTGCAAAGAATAAATTGGCGTGCACCATTGTCTTCTTTATTTAAAATCGAAACCGCATGTCCTGTAGTACCCGAGCCAGCGAAAAAATCTAAAACAATTGCATTTTTTCTTTCATACAAAATCGGGGAGATACAATCATAAGTGTTATAAACCGACTTCGGAAAATCAAAGTGCGTACCTGGAACTAAAGCATGTACAAGTTTTGTCCCGTATTCATTTGAGTCATATCTACTGTCCTGCCAAACAGTTCTTACGGTGCCGTAATCTTTGCCTAACTCGATTTCGAAGCCATTTTTACTCTTTTTTGCACGGAGCAAATCTTTTATCTCTTCCACGCTTTGCCTTGCATATCGCCATTTTCTTTCTATACCCTTAGGATCAATAGGGTATATATATAATCCTTCTTTTCCCTTGACGGTCTGGCTTTTGGGGTGTTCGGGTAGTGCAACCACATCGCCAAAACCGATAACTTTTTCATCTTTCACAATGATAGGATAAAAACAATTGCGAGCATCTGTACGTAATGACTCGCCACCATTATCTCGTAAATTTCGCCAATTAACATCTTCGTCTTTTATTTTCCTATGCCCAATTACCTTAATTCCAATTGGTATAGAAAAATATGCGTACTCATGAGTATAGGAAAAGTTTTTACCTTGCACGCCACGTGGATTGTGAACAATCGTGATGCAATGTAATTCGTGGTTACCATAAATCTCTTCCAACAGTAAACCAAGACGGTTTAATTCGTTTTCATCAATCGCACAAATAAGAACACCATCCTCTCTCAATAACCTTTTCGCAATACGCAAGCGATTCTTCATCATTGAAAGCCATTTACTATGTCGATAGGTGTCATTGTTATCTACATAATTATTGTTATACTTCCAATCTTTCGCACCAGTGTTGTATGGCGGATCAATATAGATAACATCAATCTTCCCTTGGTGGGTGTAATTCAAAACAGACAAGGCGTGATAATTGTCTCCCTCAATCAATATATTGGTCGGTTTTGTCGGGTCAGTTTTAATTTCTTTGCTCTTGACCATCTTCAGAACCGGCAATGCATTTTCTGATTCTTTTTCAAATTGTTCCTTTGTTTTTTCTTCATCCCATATTAGACCATACTTTTTACGTGAGTCTAATTTTTCGATTACTTTCAGAAGGTCTTCCTTATTTAATTCCGAATATGATTTCTTTGCCATGATTTTATTTCGTTTTTACCTTATGTAGAAAATATAAAAAGTCATTACGATTAACTCTGAACTCATTACCAATTTTGTTGGCTTTTAATTTCCCAGCTTTAATATATCTGTAAATAGTCATGATGTTAACCGAAAGTTTTTCAGCAAGATCCTTGGCTGTATAAAACTCATTGGCTTTATTCCATTACATTGAATTGTCGAATATTTCTATTTGTCCAATAGAAATACTTCACCGTTTTAATTGTACTTTACAGTTCCTTGTGCATCAAACTGTATTCACCTTATTAAATCTATCATTTCTTAATCATAAATTAGCTATAAATCGAAATAATATCTAATCATTTTATGATTTTTGAGTGCAATTTCTCTTCTGGGAGGTACTTACTGCTCATGAATAAAACGTTCTATTAGCATAAGTTAAATTATGAAAATAAATGGCCGTCAAAAATAGACAGCCATTCAGCCTTGGTTGAATTTATTTCATGAGGATTAATTTTTTAGTCATAACTAAATTCCCCGCGATCAGCCGGTAGAAATAGATACCGCTTGCAAGTTTATTTGCGTTAAACTGAATATAATAGTTGCCCGAAGATTCTTTTTCATTTACGAGCGTTGCAACTTCTTTCCCCAAAACATCATAAACTTTCAATGCTACATGCCCTGTTTTTGGGAGTGAGTAATTGATCGTCGTGCTCAGGTTGAAAGGATTAGGATAGTTTTGATCGAGCCAAAACTTAGCTGGTATTTGATTTTCGTTGCCCTTGACGGCGGTTATCATCTCTGAAAGTGATCGTTTATAGATACCGCCAATAGCCGTCCAAAGAAAGATATCCGTGCTACCGACAGTAAGGATATTAACATCAGTGCCAGGCAGGCCTGTACTCACATCAGTCCAACTTGCACTATTATCGCTTGAAAGGGAAACACCGCCTTGGCCGCTAAAACTATCAGTCCCGACAAAAATATTCTTACCGCTCAGGGCAAAAACACTGACATTACCGTTTATAGTGCCAGTTTTAATCCAGTTTGTACCGTTATCCGTCGACAGAAAAGCGTTGCTACCATTTGCCGCAGCAAAAAGGTTTGTGCCCCCTGTGCCATTGGGAGAAACTGTTAGTGTATTAACATAATTCCACGGTAAACCGTTATCCACCTCAGTCCAGTTTGTACCGTTGTCAGTGGAAAGAAAGGCGCCGGTTCCTTTTGCAACGGCAAAAAGATTTGTACCCCCTGTTCCATTGGGAGATACTACGAGAGAGTTAACATAAGCCCATTTTGGGCTGGTTTGGGTCCAAGTTGTGCCGTTGTCGGTAGAAAGAAAGATACCATTGTACAAGGTTCCTGCAAAGAGGTTCGTGCCACTAATGGCGACAGACGAGACATAGTTCCCATTCGTGTAGGTATTTAACATGGTTTGAGTCCAAGTTGTACCGTTGTCAGTTGAGACGCAGACGCCATTGCCATCGGTAGCGGCGAGGAGAGTTGTGCCGTTCGCGACAAGGGCCACGATATAGTTGTCCTTCAAGCCGGTTGGAGTCCAGCTTGTACCGTTATCAGTGGAAAGAAAGACGCCGTTACCAACGGTTCCGGCAAAGAGGTTGGTGCCTCCAGTTTTGTTAGGGTAAGCAGCTAAACATGCAACATCTGCATGAGGTTCATTCGTTTGCACCCATTGTGCCCAGGATTTGCCGGTTAAAAGAAACAGCATTCCATAAAGCAAAACCAAAAATAAGCGAGAGTTTTTCATTAGTGATCCTCCATAATAAAATAAAGTTGATAATAAATTTCATATTGTTATTAAATAGCGTCACTATCACTGCATAGTAACGCTCTCTTAATGAATTAAATTTTATAAAGTATTGAGTATATCCTTATCTTTATTCCTGTTTTGTGGTGTCTATTTTAGAACATTCAACCTTTACGCAATGAACGTGTCTGACCATATCATCAGCGTCGCATTCATAACATCCACTTGGCGTTTTAGCTTGCCAAGAAATACTAGACATACCTCTGTTCACATTGTATATGGTGACATCTTTAGTTAATGTATTGCCAGCCTCATTCGCTGTTGCTCGTTGAAGATTTTCTGACGTTGAGGCGCATGAAAAAAGGAAAAGCGATAAGAATAATAATAAAGCAATTTTCATGACGATACCTTTCTTTGGCTATTTATAAATTTTCAAACCTATTTAATGAAGAAATTGCCCTACATCTATGGCAGGGTGTTAATAAGAAACAATCCGATCAAAATGAATCCAGTACTTATGAATACTTAGGTATTATCTATCCATCCATAGGAATCCTCCTTATGCAGTATTTTTCTTTTGCGCAAAATGCAGTCACCGTTTTTATTATTATAATTATGGAGGTTGAATCCCTGTTATCGAAGAATAAAGAGTGGAGATAAATAAAAAGGACGCAACCTTCGTTACATCTTTCTTCGAGG